>Ga0209390_10000589_pt1 | contig 72475 bp, 61 predicted proteins | sample BON01_FD_187212 | JGI IMG/M metagenome (GOLD analysis project Ga0209390, IMG submission 187212) | Freshwater microbial communities from Lake Bonney liftoff mats and glacier meltwater in Antarctica - BON-01 (SPAdes) (version 2) | ecosystem: Environmental > Aquatic > Freshwater > Ice > Glacier...
GCCTACGCGCCCTGCCGTGACGAACTTGCCGACCACCTTCGCGCGGCTGACCACGAACTAGCTGCCAAGAGCCCTGGACCCCCTCCGGGCAAAATATAGCGGTTTCGAGCGACGCAAGGACCGCGGGTGAGAACGCTAGGAAGTGCCGCATCATGCCCCATACGGAATCCCCACCCCCCACAGGAAAGGAAGGCCGATATGAGCAAGCCAAAAGCACCACCGAGACTAGGCCGAGCTGGCCGCAAACTCTGGGCCGACATCGTGACAGGCTGGGAACTCGACTCACGCGAACTAGCTCAACTCACGGCCGCTTGCCGACAGGCTGACGACGCCGAAAACCTCGAGGCGATCCTCGCCCGCGATGGCATGGTTGTCGAAGGTTCGTCGGGTCAGCCGCGAATGTCCGCGATCGTCACCGAGCTACGGCAAAGCCGCTTGGCACTGTCAAAGATGCTGCTGGACTTGCGACTACCCTCGAGCGACACCGAAGCCGCGCCGCCTATGTCTACGGCTTCGATGAACGCATCTAAGGCCGCCCGTACCCGATGGGATCTTCAACGTGAACGGGAAGGACGCCCCAATGGCTAAGGCTCGAGCGCTGACACCGACCACCCCAACGACGGGCCGGGCCGCTGGACTGTTCGCGAGATCCGCTGCGGAATGGCAGGCGATAAGCGCCCCGTCGTTCATGGTCTCCGACGTTGCCGCCGTTGCAGCTTTCGACAAGTGGTGCCCTACCGCCGGAGATTCCCGACTTCGGTTTGCCATCACCGGAATGCTCCCGATGGACCCGGCGAAGATCCCCGCGATGAAGGCAAAATGGCTTCGCTCCTACGCCGCCCCGCGCATCCTGTGGGCGGCTGGATCTCTCGAACCTGCCGAAGCCGCGTTGATAGCTCGGTGGGCTCTGTGGAGGCGTGGCGGTGATCGCAGCATGACGTTGTCCGCACCCGATTGGCTTCGTTCATCGCCGCCTTGGGAATCGACGGAGTGAGACGACCACAAATGAGCAATCCCCGCCAATGAACCGGGGGGAACATTGGCGGGGATTACTGTCGAAAAGCCTAGATCCGATTCGCGAGATGTAGGTCAAAGAGTGGCGAAGCCCACGCCCCGTGACCTCGCAATGAGACCAGTTGGTCCCGACTCCCCTCGTGAGCGTGACTCCCACCGTGACTCCCAGTTGCCACATTCTGACCCTGTTTTGACCAGTCTGACGACGACAAGCGAAAGGCCGGAACCGCCTTTGCTGTAAGGGATTCCGGCCGTTTGTGGGCGCAGAGGGACTCGAACCCCCGGCCCCCTCCTTGTAAGGGAGGTGCTCTAACCAACTGAGCTATGCGCCCCGAGAAGCGGTACCTGACCGCCGGTTAAAGGTACACGCCGTCAGTGAATGACAGCAACCGGCACGTCGGTTGATATCGCGAGACACTTCCTCGCCGTCGACCCGAGGAATGTCGAGGCGATGGTGCCGTGTCCGCGCGACCCGACGATCAAGAGCTGCACGTCGGTTTGCCGCGCCGCCGCGGTCAGGACTTCTGACGCAGGTCCCCGCTCCACGATGACGTCGATTGTTAAATCCGGATACTCCTGGCGACACTTCTCGATGGCGGCCGCAGCAACGCGCTGGGCATCCTCGCCGTACATGGCTGCTAGATCTTCTGAGGACATTCCCGCTCCCCATCGAGTCAACGTTGGTTCGTGCCATGCCACAACTGCGCGCAGCGTTGACCCAGCCCGAGATGCGAACTCCGCCGCCCACATCGCAGCTACCTCGCTGGCTGAGGACCCCTCGACGCCCACCACGACTGCACCTGTTGACGGCAACGGATCCTGATCGACGACGACGACGGGACAATCCGCGTAGGTCACCACTCGGTCGCTGACAGACCCCACCAGCAGTGACTCGAACCCGCCAAGGCCACGTCGGCCCAGGACAAGCGCGGAGGCCGATGTGTCCTCGGCGCGCTGGAGTATCTCGAGCGTTGGAAGACCCGAATACAGCCCGCGTTCGACAACGACCGAGCCCAAGTCCGGATCCTGTTTGACCACATCGGCCAGTGCAGTCGCGACCAGCTCGAACAAGAGTTCGTCATTTGACGGACTCCCAGATGCGCCTGCCCCGGTGGAACCAGCGTGGGCAGCAAGGCCCGCTTTATCACCGAGCCAATCCTCCACGTAGATCACCTGAGCGCTTCGACCCAAGGTCGCGGCCATCCGAACGGCCGTTTGGATGACGCCAGCACTCACGTCTGAACCGTCGATAGCGGCGATGACCGGACCGTCTGCGAATGTTGATTTCATGAGAGCTCCCCAAAGTAGATGTCACCACTACCTTATCTAAAGCGCAGCCCCAGAACTCTCGACCCGTGGCCTCACTCGTGCACAGATCGATGTGACTGCGGAGTCGATGTGACTACAGAGCCGATGTGACTACAGAGCAGCGAGCGCTGCACGGTAGTCATCATTGGAGCGGGTATCGCCGGGACCGTTGATGACTTCCCAGCGGATTATGCCGTCCTTGTCGATGATGAAGGTGGCACGAGTGGCGATCCCGAACTTGTCGAGGAATACGTCGTAGGCCGCCGCGGCCGCACCGTGTGGCCAGAAGTCACTTAGGAGGTTGTATTCGAAACCCTCCTTCTCCGCAAACTCCTTCAGCGTGGCGGTTGTGTCGCACGAGACTCCGAGGGTGACGACGTCATCTGTTGAGAAGTCCGTGTTGTCGTTGCGGACCTCACACAGCTCACTGGTGCAGAGTCCGGTGAACGCCTTTGGGTAGAAAATCAACACGACGTTCTTCTCGCCGCGGAAGTCACTGAGCTTGACACTCTCGCCGAACTGGTTCTGCAAGTCGAAATCGGGTGCCTGGGTACCAACTGCTAATGCCATGGGGGCTCCTAGATGCTTGGGACGGATAACGGCGCGAGCCTCGCAACTCATCAAATCAACTCGCGAAATGAACTTTCGGCCCTATCCTCGCTGAATACCCCGCGTGAGGTTGCGTGCGGGTACAGAGTTAGATGGACTACACCCACCGGCGCACGCTGGTGTCAGAGCAATACCCACAGCGAGATCGAACAGATGGAGGAATCGGTGAGCGCGACTGCCCTGGCCGGAATTACTAGCGGCCAGATGGTGCAAGAACTTGGGTACGACGACGACTGCGATGAGGCACTGCGCGCGGCTGTTGTTGCGACGTCCGGGGCTGAGCTGCTCGACGAGGACACCGACGAGGTCGTCGACGTCGTGCTCTTGTGGTTCCGCGAGGAAGACGGAGACCTTGTTGATGCCCTCGTCGATGCCATCACTCCACTGGCGGATCACGGGGTGGTGTGGCTGCTGACTCCGAAAGCCGGACGTGACGGCAACTTAGAGCCCGCCGATATCGCTGAGGCTGCTCCAACTGCAGGCCTGCAGCAGACGAGCTCGATCAACGCCGCGAACGACTGGCAGGGAACGCGCCTCGTCTCAAAACGAGCGGCCCGTTCCAAATAGCGCGCCAGCCGCATCTTGCGTAACGCAAAGATTCACCCGCCCTCTTGTAACGCCGTATCGGGCAGGGCGTTTGCGGCACACCCAGAATGGGCAGTAGCCTCAGTGGAGAAGCCAACACGATAATCCATTGGGAGTTCTGGCATGGCGCAGCGAGATCAAGATTCACGTAGTCAACTCCCCAGCCAGTACTTCGATAGCGATCCCGCCGAGACCAACGAATGGCGCGAATCGCTGTCCAGCGTGATCGACGGAGCCAGCCCCGCCCGAGCCCGCTACCTCATGCTTGAGTTGCAACGCCTGGCTGCCGAACGCGGACTCGGCGTCCCCGACGTCCGCCAAACCGACTACATCAACAGCATCGCACCCAATGACGAGGCACCCTTCCCTGGCGATGAGGCAATCGAACGCCGGTTCCGCAGGTACGTTCGTTGGAACGCGGCGATCATGGTTCACCGCGCCCAGCGCGAGGGCATCGGCGTCGGCGGGCACATCTCCTCCTACGCATCGTCGGCCGCGCTCTATGAAGTGGGCATGAACCACTTTTTCCGGGGCCACGACGCCCCCGGTGGCGCTGACCAGATCTTCTGGCAAGGCCACGCCTCCCCCGGCGCCTACTCCCGCGCCTACCTCGAAGGACGATTGAGCGAAAACCAACTCGACGGTTTCCGTCAAGAACTCAGCCATCCCGGTGGTGGATTACCGAGCTATCCCCACCCACGGCTCATGCCGAAGTTCTGGGAGTTCCCGACCGTCTCGATGGGCTTGGGTCCCCTCAACGCCATCTATCAAGCACGGTTCAATCGCTACCTAGACGCGCGCGGCATCAAGGACACCAGCGAGCAGCGTGTCTGGGCTTTCCTCGGCGACGGCGAGATGGACGAGCCAGAGTCAACCGGAGCCCTGTGGCTGGCCAGCCGCGAACGTCTGGACAACCTGACCTTCGTCGTGAACTGCAACTTGCAGCGACTTGACGGCCCCGTACGCGGCAACGGGAAGATCATCCAAGAACTTGAATCAGTGTTCCGCGGAGCGGGCTGGAACGTCATCAAGGTCGTCTGGGGCCGCGGCTGGGATCCGCTGATCGAGGCTGACAGTGACAGCGCGCTCGTGGCCCTGATGAACGAGACCAAAGACGGTGACTACCAAACCTTCAAGAGCGAGGACGGCGCATTCGTCCGCGAGCACTTCTTTGGTCGCGATCCCCGGACCGCCAAGCTCGTCGCAGACATGAGCGACGAGGAAATCTGGAAGCTGCAACGGGGCGGCCACGACTACCAGAAGCTGTACGCGGCCTATTCCGCCGCCGTCGAGCACACCGGCAAGCCGACGGTCATCTTGGCCAAGACCATCAAGGGGTGGACCCTGGGATCACACTTCGAGGGGCGCAACTCCACCCATCAAATGAAGCACCTGACAGCGGACGACCTCAAGGTCTTCCGCGACCGCCTACAAATCGACATTCCAGACTCGGCACTCGCTGATCCCGAGCTTCCACCGTACTTCCACCCCGGCGAGGACGACGAGACAATCGAGTACATTCGCGAGCGCCGCAAGGAACTCGGGGGCGGAGTACCGGAACGCCGGGTCACAGCCAAACCGCTTGATCTGCCCGGTGACAAGGTCTATGACGTCATCAAGCGCGGGTCCGGCAAGCAACCGGTCGCGACGACGATGGCATTCGTGCGGCTGTTCAAGGAACTCCTGAAGGATGCGAATATCGGACCGCGCTGGGTCCCGATCATTCCGGACGAGGCACGCACGTTCGGAATGGATGCAATGTTCCCAACCCAAAAGATCTACAACCCCGCCGGACAGAACTACCTGTCAGTGGACCGCGACCTGTTCCTGTCGTACAAGGAGAGCAAGACTGGCCAGATCCTGCACGAGGGGATCACCGAAGCCGGGTCAGCGGCATCATTCCTGGCCGCCGGATCCTCCTACGCCACTCACGGCGAACCGATGATCCCCGTCTACATCTTCTACTCCATGTTCGGATTCCAGCGCACCGGAGATTCCTTCTGGGCGGCGATGGATCAGATGACTCGCGGGTTCCTACTCGGCGCTACTGCGGGGCGCACCACGTTGAATGGCGAAGGACTCCAGCATCAGGACGGTCATTCACAGCTCCTCGCCTCCACTAACCCCGCGGTGGTCGCCTACGACCCCGCGTTTGGGTACGAGATCGCCCACATCGTCCAAGACGGTCTACGCCGAATGATGGGTGCCGATCCAGAGAACGTCTTCTACTACCTCACCGTCTACAACGAGGCGTATCCGCAACCCGCGGAGCCAGAAGGCGTCGACGTCGAGGGAATCCTCGCAGGGATGCACCTGATATCTCCCGCACCGACCGACGGACCGAGTGGTGATCCGGTTCAGTTGCTCGCTAGTGGGGTGGCCGTTCAATGGGCACTCAAAGCCCAAGAGTTGCTCCGTGATGACTGGAAGATCACCTCAGATGTGTGGTCCGTGACCAGCTGGAACGAGCTGCGTCGTGACGGCCTCAAAGCCAATCACCACAACCTGCTCGAGCCGCAGGCAAGCCCGGTCGTCCCGTACGTGACCCGTGCTCTAGCCGATCATCCTGGCCCCGTGGTCGCGGTGTCGGACTTCGTGGAAGCGACTCACGATCAGATCCGACCGTGGGTTCCGAATCGGTTCATCTCGCTCGGGACTGATGGCTGGGGACGATCCGACACTCGCAATGCCCTACGTAGGCACTTCCTCGTGGACGCCGAATCCATCACGGTGGCGGCGTTGTCATCGCTCGCCGGACAGGGGAGACTGGACAGGTCCGTCGTATCAGAAGCGATCGAACGGTACGAGCTCGAAATCATCAAACCGTAGCTTGCTGACCGACTCAATAGCCATTGACCGCTGGGTCCATTCCCCACCCGGAATTGCCAGTGGCGCCGTCCCTGCGGGATACGGCGCCACTGGCATTTCGAACTCGTTGTCGGTTAGACGGTCCGGCGACGGTATGCCCAGACGCCAACCGCTCCACCGGCGATCAAGCCAAGTGCTGCAAGTCCGAAGACCATCGCGTTGCTTGAACCAGAGGGTGCGGCTGCCAGTGTTAGCTGGTAGACACCGCTGGTATTAACTGCTCCCCCAGTTGCGGTCGCAGGTCCGTAAGGAAGGGCGGTGCCTGCGACGCCGATCTGTTGGAGCGCCGCTACCTGGCCCAACTGCAACGCATACTTAGCTTGCGTCTCCTCACCCGTGGTCGCTAGCACTTCAGAACCCTGCTCGCGGAGATCAACGGCACCTTGCTCAGCCTGCTCGATGCCATCAACAGCAGCGGGAAGTCCACCAGCGAGCTTTTCCGCACCCTCGGCAGCCGGAACAAGTCCGTCAGCCAGCTGGGTGGTTCCATCGGCAAGCTGATCCGCACCATCGGCTGCTCCTACAAGCCCATCTGCGAGTAGCTGTGAACCACCGGCAGCTGTGTCGAGACCCTCAGCCAACGCTGTCGCTCCAGCGAACGCGCCGGTCGTCGGATCGGGATCCAGTACGACGCCGTATTGAAGCTTGAGCAGTGAATCTGCAAGGAGATTGAGGCTCGCCTTCTGCGTGGGCGCCGAGGCCGTCAAGGCTGCAGCCGTAGCTGTCAGCTGGGTATTAACGTCCTTCATCGCCGTGCCTGGTCCCAATAGACCGGAATCCAGCACTTGATTCATACTGTATGGCACCGCGCCACTGGGGCCGTTAACGAGGTTATTTAATTGGACTATGGCGGCGTCAACGGCTGTCTCGCAACCGGCCGTGCATGTCGCGAGTGCTTTAATATCTACTAGCTGGCTATACACTGAAGAAGGAATCGCCGGATTTCCCAGCAACTTCTTCTGTCCGTCGAGCAGTCCGTAAAAGTCCGTGTAGGCCGTGGCTGCCTCAGTCAACAGCTCCGCCTGTCCCGGTATGGCGTCACCGGTCGCTTTCAACGTTGGTGCTTGTTCTGCAAGCTTGTTGATGCCTCCGCCAATATCTCCTTTCGGACCCAGCGCAAACGCCAAGTCCGCTGCCCCTGGAGCCGCAGTTTTGGTGAGGCCGTTGGCTAAATCTTGCGCACCCGGCACCGCTGTGTCGTTAAGCCCTGCAGCCAACTGTCCCGCGCCACTCTCAAGCTTCTTTGCACCAGGGACAGCTGTGTTCGTCAGTCCCGCTGCCAGTTGACTCGCACCATCTGACGCATCCGAGAGTCCCGCGATAAGCTGGGCGGCACCGTCTTGGAGCTTCAATAGGTTGTCGCTGAGCTTGACGCCGGCGTCGTAGATGCTTGACCCCGACCCCGCAATACCCGTCAGGGTCGTCTTTGCAGTTTGAACGGACGGGTTGTCTAGTGGCACGATCGGCAAGAAGGTGAACTCGGCCGATGGCAGCGTCCCCGCTTCGATGCGAGTCTGATAGCCGAAGTTTGCGACCGGATTGCCTAGTGGCGCAAAGAGGACCAGCGAATACGACAGCTTCGTTTGACCAGTCCCGTCTCCGCCAATGTTGGCGCCGGTGGCCGTGATCTCGTTGAACCCTTGAGGCAGGACGATTTCGACCGAGCCGCCGATCGGAAGATCTACTTCCATTTCTTCCGTCACGGTATTGCCGCGCACATCCTGGTAGCTGACCGTCTGCTTACTCTTACCGCTGTTGACGACGGTGTACTCCACGTCCAGCAACCCGGTCTTGCCGACGACATCTTTTGCATCGATCGGCTTGCCGTCGAGCGTGACCTTCGCCTTCACCGCGAGGATGTCTTGCTCGGCTGTTGAGTAGGTCCGCTGGTCTGCTGATCCGTTGACGTCGAGGTTGAATACGGCGTTCTGATCCTGAACCGGAATAGACCCGAACCCGTCAAGATTACGGAGGCTGTCGGCTCCGATCGGTACGTTGACAGTCATGTTGCCGTCACCAACGGCAGAGACCTGCGTGACCATGGCGGTCTGATTGATGGTTCCGTCTGCGTCACCTGACATGGTGACCGACTTGCGAACTGTCGAACTCAATGCCTCGGCGGACGCCGACGAAGAAGACGTGGCGGTCGGGGCTGAGGTTTCAGCTGCGACCGGTGCTGCGACGCCAGCGGCCGCTCCGAAGATGGCCACCAATCCGGTCGTTGCGACGACTGTCTTGGCGGCGCCCATGCGGGTTGCTTTCTTTGTCATTGTCTTAGACCCTTCGTGACTAAACGTTGAGGACGTTGGAGTTGGCCGGCTTCTCTGAAGCTTTGGGTGCGGCTGGCTTGTCGTCGGGAACTTCCGCTTCAAGGAGATTCATGAATCCGGCAACGACCAGACCCATTGCTACACCAATGAGCGTGCCGCCAGCGGCATTGACTGATTCGCTGAGGAAGTTCTGCGGGGCATTCTCGAAGTCGGTCATGTAGGCGCCAACCATGGTGGCGGTACCGAGGATCAGTGACCAGAAGGGAACCTTGTCGCGAGAGAGTGCAGCAATCGCCGTCACGATGATCAGGACGACGCTAGAGGCCAGGATCTGCGAGCCGACGGTCTGCGGCAGGAGGGCTGCCTGAATCCCAAACGCGACCCACGCCAGCAAGAAGCCGATCACGAACCCGAAGATTCGAGCGATTGGGCCACCCTGCTTGATGATTCCGAGGACGACTCCGACGCCGCCGGTGAACAGAATCCCACCTAGCGGCACCTGCAATGCTGATCCAAGTAGCAATGCGAGTGCTGTTACGACGATGAGCAAGAGCCCACCTACGACGATTTTTTTCATGATCCATCCTCCGACCCGGGTAATGCGGTTATTCGTAATGTAGAACAAACGGGAACGTAATGCGCGTGTAAAGCCAGATGTACGGAAGGTAAGTTGCAACTTCTTTTCAACCGATTGGCGTTCACAACTACTGCTCCAGCCGAATCGGCTGTCTTATCGCGCCGTCTGGAACGTCGTTACCCGGTTGGCCCAGCCGGCCACTTCATTAACGGAAAGTCAGGAATGTATCCGCTGCCCTCCCCCAGCAATTCGGTTGTGAGGCTTTGGCTCGGGAAGAGTCCCTGACGAACCCATTCGTCGAGGATCTGCACCGATCCGAAGACGGTCTCCGTCGTGAAGCTGCAATGCCCCGCCCCGGGCACCAACTGATCGTCCGTGGGATAGAAGACCGGCGGGCCAACCACGATCGGCGACAGCAAACGCCTAGCTTCAGCACCCTTTTGATTCGCGGCAGCGACAAGCGCTCCGTCGTTCTGCAGAATGGCTAGCGCATCAAACTGAGTATGTAGTGTCACTGTCGGGACGCGGGTTTGACCCGACAAGCCCGGTGAGTCATTTGCCTTCGTTCGGGCCGCCTGATCGGGTACCACGCGCTTACCCTTTCCGATCTTAGTGACGTACTTGAGTGTCGCCCCTGGCTCCTTCTCGTCAATCTTGTCGCGCTGCGCCACCGTCACCCTCTCGAGGTAGTTAGTACCCACATTGGACGAGATGTTGCCGCTCATCTCTTGCTCCACTGCAAAACGGTCAATGGTGCTTCGCGCCAGGACGAGTTGCAGCCCAGCCGCTATCGCCTCGGCCTGGCCGCTGATACCAGCTCCAGCCAAGGTCGCAGTCTTAGGCGGAATCGTACCGACTGGGCCGATCACCGAGAGTTTGATCGCGCCCTCACCGAACTTGTCCTTGGCGGCCTTGCGGACTTGCTTCATCGCCGCTTTGTAGTTGGCTGTCGCCTCGGCTAGCGACGAATAGCTCGCCAGCTTCATTTTTGGGTACAGCAACTGCTTGACGGCAAACGCCGCATCAAGTGCAACATCGTAGTTTCTGGTGAGCCCGGCCAACGTCCCGCACATCCCCAAGGCACCGTTAACCCAGTCGCGGTTCTCCGCGAGGTTCACGCTCGCGAGAGCACCGTTTCCTGGCCCCCAGGTATAGACACGATTGGGAACGGCCACGTTGTTCTTGAATTGCTCATACAGGGCGTCCGCCGCCGCAAGCTGCTGATCGACCCGCCATCCAGTACCGGTTGCTGACGCGCCTGCGAGCGCATAGCCGGATGCGAGCAGACTCGCCCCGACCTTTGCGGTGCCCAGCGTCCACTCAGGGGAAACGGTGGCGTCAACGCCCTCCTGCATTGGTGTCGTGGCCACACCTCGCCCCTCGTGGGAGTAGAGCATCAAGGTGCCATTCCACTTGCGAGGCATTTGGATCTGGAACGGGAAACCTCCGACCTCGCCCTTACACGTCTGATCGGTGCACTTGGTGAAGAAGACATCGTTGCTGGCATTCGTTACCTGGCTATTTACCTCCGAACCGCTGTCACTACAGGCAGCGAGTCCGAGGGCAGCAACCAAGCCAACGGCAATCCCGATTGATCGACGACGTACAGATGTCAGAGCCACGTCGGCAATCGTCACACGTTCGGGAGGCACTAATCGAGCGCCGACACGCCAGAAAACTGCCCGGACGCGGTTCGACGTATGTAGACGCGGTTCGATGTATATAAAGGCGAAGTGCCCGACAGGCGAGAAAACAGGTAGTAAGTAGCCCCGACGGGATTCGAACCCGCGCTACCGCCTTGAGAGGGCGGCGTGCTAGGCCGCTACACAACGGGGCCCTAGACGGTATTGCTAAAAGAGCTAAAACTGATCTAGCCGAACTTTAGTGGTGCTGGTGATGCGCTGGGGTACCAGGACTCGAACCTAGACTAACTGAACCAGAATCAGTTGGGCTGCCAATTACCCCATACCCCACAGTCGGCAGTAAGTGTACGCAACAATCGGTTCGCGATCATTGCGGCCCCTACGAGTTCCGGCTAGGTGCTATTCCCCAACTGCTTGCGCGAGTCGAGCGAGTGAGCGATCGCGCCCGAGGAGCTCCATTGATTCGAACAATGGCGGGGAAACCCGCCTCCCGGTAATCGCGACTCGGACGGGACCAAAGGCGAGCCGCGGCTTCAAACCACGCCCCTCAATCAGCTCCGACCGCAGAGCCTGTTCGATCGCCGGTGTTGTCCAGTCCGCTACCCCGTCGAGCGCATCCTTGGCAGCAGCCAAGACCTCGAGCCCAGCCTCGTCGAGCAACTTGGCGGAGTCGGTTGGATCGAGTTCGAACGGTTTACTGCCCGGCTCCCCGGCGTAGAGGAAGCCGACCATGCCGGGGGCTTGGCTGAGCATCTCCATGCGGGTACTGATGTGAGGGACAGCCTCGCGTAGGAGTGCGAGTTGCTCGACCGAAGGTTCGGGCGGTAACACGCCGTCAGCGAGCAGGTAGGGCACGATCCGTGACGCGAGGTCATCCGGTGACAGTTCCCTGATCCAGTCGCCGTTGATGGACGTGCACTTCTTGATATCGAACCGGGCCGGATTCGGATTCACCCGGGAGACGTCAAAGGCATCCGCCAATTGAGCCAGCGAGAAGTGCTCGACATCGTTGCCGAGCGACCAACCCAGCAGCGCCAGATAGTTGACGAGGCCTTCGGGGAGATAGCCGAGTCGCTCATAGTGGCTGAAGCTCGCCTCAGGGTCACGTTTGGAGAGCTTCTTGTTGCCCTCCCCCATTACATACGGCAGATGGCCGAACTGCGGCATGACGCCGCTGCCGATTCCGAGTTCGATGAGAGCCTGATGCAGTGCGAGCTGGCGGGGGGTACTCGATAGCAAGTCCTCCCCGCGCAAGACATGGGTGATCCCCATCAGCGCGTCATCGGTCGGGTTCACCAGGGTGTAGAGCGGATCGCCATTGGCGCGGACCAGCGCGAAGTCGGGGACGAAGGCTGACCCGAAGGTGACCTCACCGCGCACCAAGTCATCCCAGGTCCAGTCCTGATCGGGCATCCGGAACCGTGTCACGGATGTGCGCTCTTGGGCCTCGTACTCCTCGATCTGCGCCTGCGTTAGCTCCCGGCACTGACCGTCGTAGCCGGACTCGCGGCCTTCCTTGCGTGCTCGTTCGCGACGTTCGGTGAGTTCTTCGGATGTGCAAAAGCAGCGGTAAGTGTAGCCACCATTGGCGAGCTTGGCGATGACGTCCTGGTAGATGTCACCTCGCTCGCTCTGGCGGTACGGCCCATGATCGCCGCCGACCTCGGGGCCCTCGTCCCAGTCCAGGCCAAGCCAGCGCAGCGAGTGCAGCAGCGCCTGGTAGGACTCTTCGCTGTCACGGGCCGCATCGGTGTCTTCGATTCGGAAGACGAACGTCCCACCGGCGTGACGCGCGTAGGCCCAATTAAACAGCGCGGTTCGTAGCATCCCAACGTGCGGATCCCCGGTCGGTGATGGACAAAACCGCACTCGTACTGGACTACTCACGCGCACTCCCTGTTCGGAACTATCTGTTGTCGACTCGCATCTATTCGCCTCGCGACGCTGGCCACGAGGGGGGCTAGCTAGTCGCGAGCTAGCAATCCGTAGGCTACTGCGTCCTCTAACGCCATCCACGATGCGGCGATGACGTTCTCGTGGACTCCGACTGTGGTCCACGCCTTCCCACCGTCGCTGGTATCGACGAGGACCCGGGTCACGGCCCCTGTCCCCTTAACACCCTCAACGATGCGAACTTTGTAGTCCGTCAGCTCGAACTTTTCGAGCTCGGGGAAAGCCGTGGCGAGGGCACTTCGCAGAGCATTGTCCAGCGCATTGACGGGACCGTTGCCCTCACCGACTGCCACCGTGCGATCTGCACCCACCCGCACCTTCACCGTCGCTTCACTGCGGACGACGGCATCGGCATTCTGCTCGACGATGACGCGCCAGTTCTCGACCTGGAACTCGCGCACCTTCGAGTGGGAACGGGCATCGCGGACGAGGAGCTCGAAGGACGCGTCGGCGGCCTCGAAGGTCCAACCGTTGGCTTCAAGATCTTTGACCTTGGCGACGACTTCGGTCAGCACCTCGGGCTCGGACCCAAGATCGAAGCCGAGCTCGCGACCCTTGAGCTCCACCGATGCGCGACCGGCCATCTCGGTAACCAGGATCCTCATATCGCCACCGACGACGGCCGGGTCGATGTGGCTATAGAGGCTCGGGTCGACCTTGAGCGCACTCGCGTGCAGGCCAGCTTTGTGGCTGAAGGTTGACGTTCCCACGTACGCGCGGTGGGTGTCGGGTGCGAGGTTGGCGATATCTGCTATCGCGTGGGAGACCCGCACCATGTCTTGCATCGCGTCAGCCGCAAGGATCTGGCGGCCCATCTTCAACTGCAGATTCGCTACGACGGAGAACAGATCAGCGTTGCCGGTGCGCTCGCCGTAACCGTTGGCGGTGCACTGCGCGTGCATCGCCCCGGCCTCGACTGCGGCGATGGTGTTGGCCACGGCGCAGGCGGTGTCGTCTTGGCAGTGGATACCGAGTTGCAGGGAAGTGCGAGCTCCGACGCCAGTCACCACCCGAGCGATTCCGCTGGGCAACATTCCGCCGTTGGTGTCGCACAACACCCCGACCTCGGCGCCGGCATCGGCCGCGACATCGAGCAACGTCACACCGTAGTCGGCATCACGCTTGTAGCCATCGAAGAAGTGCTCAAGGTCGACGAATACTCGACGCCCATTGGCCACTAAGTAGGCCACCGTGTCGCGAACCATTGCGAGGTTCTCGTCCAACGTCGTATGCAACGCGTCGCGCACATGGCGAACATCGCTCTTGGCGACGATCGTGATGGCGGGGGTTTGGGCGGCCAGCAATGCAGCGACCTGTTTGTCGTCCTCGACGTTGACGCCCGGTTTGCGGGTTGCCCCGAAGGCCACGAGTTGGGCGTTGCGCAACTCGATCTCGTTGCGGGCTCGCTCGAAGAACTCCGTGTCCTTCGGCATCGCCCCAGGCCAGCCGCCTTCGATGAAGTCGACCCCGAACTGATCGAGTAGCCGGGCGACGGCCAACTTGTCAGCGACGGAGTAGGAGATACCCTCACGTTGGGCGCCATCGCGCAACGTCGTGTCGTAGAGCTGGAAGCCGTCTTGGCGCTGTTCGCTATTGCTTGCTGATGTCATTTCCGTGCCTTCTTACGGTTAGGTGTGAGGGGCAAACGAAAGCCCCCGGACTCACAATGGGGCAGGGGGCATGCGCACCGGGAGCCGTAGGCGGCTGGCGGCACGCTAAATAATGATCATCGCGACTAAGGTCACGGAGTAAGTCTGACACAGCACGCTTGCGACAACCAATCGGGATAGCAGTCGGCGGGCGAAGTGCTTAGGCGAGCGGATACATCCAGTCGCGCTCATCGGCGACCTCGCCGTGGTAGATCCCAGTCAATAGCTGGCGCAGCTTCATCGTCACCGGCCCTGGCTCCCCCGCGCCGATATCCCAATCCTTTGCGTGGCTCTTCACGTGGCCGACCGGAGTGATCACGGCGGCAGTTCCGCAGGCGAAGACCTCGGTGAGCTCACCGCTGGCGCACCCTGCCTGCCACTCATCGATGCTGATCTTGCGCTCCTCGACGGTGTAGCCAAGCTCCGCGCCCAGGGTCAGGAGCGAGTCCCGAGTAACCCCGGGTAGGAGTGCGCCCGACAGCTCGGGGGTGACGAGGCGAACGTCATCGCCGGATCCGAAGACGAAGAAGAGGTTCATACCGCCCATCTCTTCGATCCAGAAGTGCTCGGCCGCGTCGAGCCAGACCACCTGGTCACAGCCGCGTTCGGTGGCTTCGGCTTGGGCCACGAGTGAGGCGGCATAGTTGCCTGCGCACTTCGCTTCACCCGTCCCGCCAGGAGCTGCCCGGACGTAGTCGTCGGACAACCACACCGAGACAGGCTTCACGCCTTGCGGGAAGTACGGTCCGGCAGGTGAGGCGATGAGGATGTAGGTGTAGGAGTTCGCCGGGCGCACGCCCAGACCAACCTCGGTACTGAACATGAACGGACGCAAGTAAAGCGAGCGATCGGGTAGGCCGCTGACCCATTCGCCGTCGACGCTGATCAGTGCTTCGAGAGATCCCAAGAACAGCTCGTCCGGTAGTTCCGGCATCGCCAGGCGTCGCGCGGACGCACGGAATCGCGCCGCATTGCGTTGCGGGCGGAAAGTGGAGATCGAACCATCGGACAGCAGGTAGGCCTTCATCCCCTCAAAGATGGCTTGGCCGTAGTGCACGAAGTTCGTCGCTGGATCGATAGTGATGGGGGCATAGGGAACGACCTGAGCATCGTGCCAGCCGCGTTCTTCGGTCCACAGAATGCGAACCATGTGGTCGGTGAAGTACTTGCCGAACCCTGGCTCGGCCAGAATCGCGTCGCGCACCTCGACATCGACGAGGCGGGTGCTCTTCTCGATCTCAAACAAGTCAGTCACGCATATCTCCTTGGGCCACGAAGTTGAGGGTATCGGCCAGAGCCCGAGCAAGTTCGGCGGATTAGCCCGCCATGACGGCAGCCGCGAGATCGTCCCCGATCTGCGACGTCGAGCGCACGGCATCGCCACGGCTGGCCAGATCGGCCGCTACAACCGCTTCAATGCACGCTGCGGCATCGGCCAGGCCAAGGTTCTCGAGCAGCATGGCCGCGGACATGACCGCGGCAGTTGGGTCCGCCTTACCTTGCCCGGCGATGTCGGGCGCAGATCCGTGGACCGGCTCGAACATGCTGGGAGCGGTCCCATCAATGTTCAGGTTGCCGGATGCTGCGAGTCCGATTCCGCCGGCCAGCGCCGCGCCAATATCGGTGATGATGTCGCCGAACATATTGTCGGTGACGATGACATCGAAGCGGCCCGGATCGGTGACGAAGTAGATCGTCGCCGCGTCAATGTGGCAGTAGTCGACCGTGACGTCTGGGTATTCTTTGGCGACCTCGTTGACGACGCGCTGGTACAGGCCACCAGCGTGGACCAAGACGTTTGTCTTGTGAACCAGGGTGAGCTTCTTGCGGGGGCGTTCGTTAGCGCGATCAAATGCGCCGCGGACCACGCGCTCGACGCCGTACCAGGTGTTGATGCTCTCTTCGGTAGCGATCTCGTGGGGGGTGTCTTTGCGAAGGTGTCCCCCAGCGCCGCAGTACAGCCCCTCGGTTCCTTCCCGGCAGACGACCATGTCGACGTTCTCTGGAGTCGCGGAGCGCACGGGCGACTCGACGCCGGGTAGGAGCTTCACGGGACGCAGGTTCAGCGCGTGGTCAAGCTCAAAGCGCATCTTGAGTAGCAGCCCGCGCTCCAAGACACCGGGCGGGACACTCGGGTCGCCGATTGCGCCGAGCAGGATTGCGTCGTGACCGCGGATCTCTGCCAGGACGTCGTCGGGGAGTGCCTCGCCGGTGCGGTGGTACGCCCGGGCGCCGAGGTCATATTCGGTGCGCTCGAACTCGACATCGTGGCCAGCAACGGCTGCGTCGAGGACTTTGAGTGCTTCTGCGGTGACTTCGATACCGATTCCGTCGCCGGGGATGACTGCGAGTGTGAAGGTCTGGGCCATGGGCGTAGAGGTTACGTGCCACACGATTCGCCATATCCGCGAGGTTGGCTGTTACCCTTGGGCCGTGGCTAGCTTGCGTCTCCTCCTTAGCTGCCGCGACAGGGTCTGACCGACCGGTCCCCTCGTCGCGGTGGGATTTGCGCGCGACATTCTGCGCTCCGGTCAGACGATCCGACCCACACAGACCCGGAGACCACTGAACATGAATGCTTACTCTGATCGAAATGCCCAGCAACCGAGCGGGATGCCGATCCACCGCTACCAGCCATTTACCCCGGTTGCTATCAAAGACCGCACCTGGCCAGATGCCGTCATCACACAAGCACCGCGGTGGTGTGCGGTGGATTTGCGCGACGGCAACCAGGCCCTCATCGATCCGATGTCACCCGAGCGCAAGCGCCGGATGTTTCGACTGCTCGTCGACATGGGCTACAAGGAGATCGAGGTCGGATTCCCATCTGCGTCGCAAACTGACTTCGACTTCATCCGGGAACTGATCGAAGAGGATCTAATCCCCGACGATGTCGTCATTCAGGTCCTGACGCAGGCCCGCGAGCCACTGATCGAGCGCACATTTGAATCGATCCGCGGCGCGAAGCAAGCGATCGTCCACCTGTACAACTCGACCTCGACACTGCAGCGTCGGGTGGTCTTCGGACTGGACAAGGACGGTATTAAGGACATCGCGGTTCACGGCGCGCAGTTGTGCGCGAAGTATGCCGAGAACGCCGGCGACACCGAGATCTTCTTCGAGTACTCCCCCGAGTCCTACACCGGTACCGAACTGGAGTTCGCCGTTGAGGTCTGCAATGCCGTATCCGAGGTCTGGCAGCCAACGCCGGAACACAAGGTCATCTACAACCTGCCCGCCACCGTCGAGATGGCGACCCCGAACGTCTACGCCGACTCCATCGAGTGGATGAACCGTAACCTGGCCCACCGCGATTCGGTCGTCCTGTCGCTGCATCCGCACAATGACCGCGGCACGGCAGTGGCTGCCGCTGAGTTGGCCTACATGGCCGGGGCAGACCGCATCGAAGGGTGCCTATTCGGCAGCGGCGAGCGCACGGGCAACGTCTGCCTCGTCACCTTGGGAATGAACCTGTTCAGCCAAGGGATTGACCCACAGATCGACTTCTCCGACATCGATGGCATCCGACGTACCGTGGAGTACTGCAACCAACTGCCCGTCAATGAGCGTCATCCGTACGGTGGCGATTTGGTCTACACCGCGTTCTCGGGATCGCATCAGGACGCGATCAACAAGGGGCTGGCTGCACTACAGGCTGACGCCGACGAAGCTGGCGTCGCGCTCGATGAGTTCACCTGGGCCGTCCCCTACCTGCCGATCGACCCGAAAGATGTCGGACGCACCTACGAGGCCGTGATTCGGGTCAACTCCCAGTCCGGCAAGGGTGGGGTCGCCTACATCATGAAGACCGAGCACAGTTTGGACCTGCCGCGCCGACTACAGATCGAGTTCAGCCAGGTCGTCCAGCAACTGACCGACTCCGAGGGTGGCGAGGTCTCCCCCGCCGAGATGTGGTCGACGTTTCGCCATGAGTACCTGCCGAATCCGGACGCCCCCTGGGGACGGTTCGCGCTGCTCAAACACGATTTGTCCAGCGAAGTGGACGGCGATACAAACGTCAACGTCGTCCTGACCGACCAGGATAAAGAGTTCACTTTGGCCGGACACGGCAATGGCCCCATCGCGGCATTCTGCGATGCCATGTCTCAGCACGGTGTTGACGTCAAGGTGCACGACTACAACGAGCATGCTCTCTCTGCCGGGGGCGACGCCCGTGCCGCCTCCTATCTCGAATGCGCCGTGCACGGTCGCGTCCTGTGGGGTGTCGGCATCGATCCGTCAATCGTCACGTCGAGCCTTAAGGCAATCGTTTCAGCCCTGAACCGGGCAGATCGCGACGCCCACGCGCGCTAGTTCGTGCTGTCTCTCGTCTCGCTAGGACGCGCATAGCAATATCAATTATTAGTATCCTTCGGTGCGCTCATTCGAGCGCCTTTCATTGGAGGAGACACACGAATGAAGATCACCCGCTCGGCAGGATCCGTCATGGGTATTGCCGCAGTCGCTGCGTTAGGCCTAGCCGGATGTAGCAACAGTAGTGACGCAACTCCGTCAGAATCACCAACCCCGACGGCGACTTCAGCATCACCGTCGGCATCGCCGACCGCGACGTCGGCATCTCCGTCGAAGTCACCGACGACTCCCAGTAGCGCAACCAAGTACTCACTCTCCGCTGGCGGCACAGCAAAAATTGCCGGGCAAGGCGCCCCCTCCTACAAGTCCACGGGCGGCGAGATGACCTTTAACCAGACCGACGGTGTACTCGGTGGGACGATTGAAGTCTTCGCCAAGGGCGATGCACGGAGCGGCGACTTCAATATCAAGCTCATGACGAACGCATCTGGCGCTGTCACTAGCGGGTCTGTGGTCTCCCCAGGCAGCGAGTTCAAGGTGATCGGCAAGACGGGAAAGATTAACTTCCTTACAACGGGTAAGGGCACCACCTTGGTGACGGTATCGCCGATCCCGGTCCAGTCAGGATCAGCGGCACCAACCGTGATGACGCTCAACCTCACGGGCAACAAGAGCTAGCCCACCGATCTAAGTAAACGCAACTGTGGGGCCGAACCAATCGCTGGTTCGGCCCCACAGTTGCGTGTCGTTCTATGTCTTAGACCAAGTGATAACTAGTCCAGATCGACTGCGAAGACGGCGTCTGCACCGATCTTGTTCGCGATTTGTTCCAGGGTCGCTTCCGGGATCATCGAGTCGACGGTCAGCGCGATGAGGGCCTCGCCACCGGCCTTCGTCCGGCTGACCTGCATACCCGCGATATTCACATCGGAGGCCCCGAGGATCTGGCCGACAACGCCGACGATGCCTGGCTTGTCAGCGTAGGTGTAGAAGGCCATGTGCTCGCTGATCGGTACGTCGATCTCGAAGCCATCGATCTCGACGAGCTTCTCGATATCACGCGGCCCGGTCACCGTTCCCGCAACAACAACGGACTGACCATCGGTCGTCGTGAGTTTGATGCGAATCAGGGTGCGGTGCTCAGGTGATTCACCCTCCGTTGACAGGGTGGTCTCAACCCCACGGTCAGCGGCCAAAACCGGCGCGTTGACGTAGGACACCGGATCTTCAACGAGGACCGAGAAGACGCCTTTAAGCGCAGACAGTTGCAAGACACGGACGTCGTAGGCAGCAGCCTCCCCGAGGACCTCAATACCGACGGAGGCAATGGGTCCGGGCGTCATACTGCAGGCGATACGACCGAGTCGTTCGGTCGTATCGATGAGCGGACGAACTTCCTGATCGATCACTCCACCCTGAACGTTTACAGCATCAGGGACGAGCTCGCCGGCGAGTGCCTGGCGGACAGACTTCGCGACGGCGACTCCGGCCTTCTCCTGCGCCTCATCAGTACTAGCGCCAAGGTGCGGCGTTGCCACAACGTTGTCGAGGCCAAACAGGGGTGAGTCGGTACACGGCTCGGTCGCGTAGACATCGAGTCCGGCTCCCGCGACGCGGCCCTCTGAGAGCGCATCGAACAGCGCCTGCTCGTCAACGATTCCACCACGGGCAGCATTGACGATGTGGACAGTCGGTTTGACCTTGGTCAGCGCCTCGGCGCCGATAAGGCCGAGAGTATCTTTGTTCTTGGGGAGGTGCACCGTGATGAAGTCGCTGGTCTCCAGCAGCTCGTCGAGCTCCACCATGCGCACGCCGAGCTGGGCTGCGCGGGCCGGTTGGACGAATGGGTCATAGGCGATGAGCTCAACACCGAAGGCGCTAAGGCGCTGGGCAACGAGTAGCCCGATCCGGCCCAGACCGACGACTCCGACGGTCTTGTCCGCAAGCTCAACACCGGAGTACTTGGAACGCTTCCACTGACCCTCACGCAGCGCTGCATGTGCCGGGCTGACGTTGCGAGCACTGGCAAGTAGAAGGGCAACGGCGAGTTCGGCAGCCGAGACGATGTTGGAGGTCGGCGCATTCACGACCATGACACCGGCTTGAGTGGCGGCATCGACATCAACGTTGTCTAGTCCGACCCCTGCGCGGGCAACAACTTTGAGGTTCTTCGCTGCGGCCAGCGCTTCGGCATCAACTTTGGTAGCCGAGCGAACGAGGATCGCATCGACATCGGCGATAGCCGGCAGTAAGGCCGCGCGGTCGGCACCGTCGACATGGCGAACCTCAAAATCCGGTCCGAGCGCTTCAATGGTTGCGGGTGATAGTTCTTCAGCGATGAGCACGACTGGCTTGGACACGCGCGCAGACTCCTTTGCCAAATATTTGGCAGTCACGAGACCGTGCGAGATCGCACCGATCTACTGTGGATGGGGTTCTCTACCCAGGACGAAACGAACAGAGAAGTGTTTTGGTTTGCTTGCCAAAGTGTAGACCCAGACTTTGTGACAACTTTCACGAACCTGTCGGAGATCACACCTGGCGTTTATCACACTTTTTCTTTGTTCCTAGAGGTTTAGCGAACGGAGCAATGAGGTGCTGAGTTCGCGCCCGCGACTATGCCGCCCCTTGATACCCCAGTAATGTGCAAAGACGGCCCGACACCGGAAACGAATCGAGTGGTTCATGTCCAACGATCGAGATAGTTCTGGCAGGAGCGCTGGCGCTCCGAATGTAGCGACCGCCGAAGAAGGCTGGCAGGCACTGCGTAGTCACTGTCTGCGAGAACGCCGCGGCACCTTCCTCGTTGTGGTCGAGGGCAGGCAACACAGCGACGCCCACCTTTGGCCAACGAGCCAGGTGATCGCTGCGGCCCTGGCTCGCGCTGTCGTCTACGCGACAGCCCAATCAACCACTCCGCTGGTGGTCAATCCCACCAGCGACCTCGCGGATCTGGACGCGGGGCTAGCCCGCTTTGGCCTCGCGGACGTTTACGCGGACTCCGTACGGCGAGTCTTTTCGCGCCCGAATGTCTACTACGACGACAATGCATGGATCGCGCTGAATGTGCTGCAAACCGGATTGCTGCAGATGCGCCGCGTGCTGCCTGGCGACCCGAACGATGCCGCTGCGCGGGCTCGCACGATTGTTGAGTTCTTAGGCACCGGTGAATCTCGCGAAGGAGGAGTTGAGTGGAAGCTTGGCGGCGATACCCGCAATACCTGCTCGACTGCGCCAGCAGGGCTCGCGGCTCTTCGCCTCGTGGAACTTGAACGGGCTCTGAACCTTCCTGCCGATGACCACGACGAGATCATTGCCTTCGCCATCCGATGTTCGGATTTCGTGATGTCCCTGAAGAACACCGAGGGGCTCATCGCTGACCATATTCGGGCGGATGGATCCATCGAACCCAGCGTCTACTCCTACAACCAGGGAACAAGTATCGGCCTCCATCTCGCGTTAGGCCGGATCGCCGAATCACCTACCGCGATTGCGACCGCCGAGGCTTTGGGACGAGCGGCGACTCACTACTACGACGAACCAGATCGGCTGTGGCACGAGAGTCCAGCGTTCGTCGCCATCTTCTTGCGTCACCTCGCGGCCCTACGGGCTCACACCGGCTCGACGACCGGCCAATCGCTGCAGCACGAGTGGCTCGCGCGGGCGGTGAACGCACACGATCCCGCCACCGGCTTTTACACCGGCAACGGGATCGGCTCCTACAATGGATCTATCGCGCTCGATCAGGCGGGAATCGTTGCCGCGCTGTTCGTTTCGCTGCTGCCACGCGCCCTCCTCAGCGACCTCTGCTGACGAGGCCTGCTGAGAGAGCCTCCCGACAAAGCTGCGGGGGGCTCGGCTCCGCCGAAGCAGTATCTAGCGGGCTGCCGTGCCTTCGACGTAGTCGTCGTCACCTGAGTCAACCCAGGACATCAGCTTGCGTAGTTCGCGACCTGTGTCCTCGATCGGGTGGGTCTCGCCCTTCTTGCGAAGCTCGATGAACTCCGGCGCACCGGCATCCTGGTCATCAATAAAGCGCTGCGCGAACGCGCCGTTTTGAATGTCCGTCAGAACGGCCTTCATGTTCTCTTTGACGTTCGGGTCGATCACGCGCGGGCCGGAGACGTAGTCGCCGTACTCGGCCGTGTCGGAGACCGACCAACGCTGCTTGGCGATGCCGCCTTCGTACATGAGGTCGACGATCAGCTTGAGTTCATGTAGGCACTCGAAGTACGCGACCTCAGGCTGGTAGCCAGCCTCAACGAGGGTCTCGAATCCGTACATAACCAACTGCGAGGCACCGCCACACAGCACGGCCTGCTCGCCAAACAGGTCCGTCTCGGTCTCTTCTGTGAATGTCGTCTTGATCCCGCCGGCGCGCAAGCAGCCGATTGCGCCGGCATAGGACAGCGCGAGTTCCCAGGCGTTCCCGGTGGCATCTTGCTCGACAGCGACGATTGCCGGTACGCCGCGGCCTGCGACGTACTCGCGACGCACGAGGTGGCCAGGTCCCTTTGGCGCGACCATGCAGACGTCAACGGTCGCCGGTGGATTGATGTAGTCGTAGCGGATGTTGAAGCCGTGAGCAAAGAACAGTGCGTCGCCGTCATTGAGGTTCGGTTCGATTGCCTCGGCGTAGAGGCCGCGCTGAACGGGATCCGGAACGAGCACCATGATGAGGTCAGCCTCGGTACACGCCGTCGCTGGATCGACAACGCGAAGTCCTGCCGCCTCGGCCTTGGCGCGGCTCTTAGATCCGGGCGCGAGTCCGACTCGGACATCGACCCCTGAGTCGCGCAGGCTCAGCGCGTGGGCGTGACCCTGGGATCCGTATCCCAAGACGGCAACCTTGCGGCTGCGGATGAGGGATAGATCAGCATCAGCGTCGTAGAAAAGCTCGGCCACGATTCATTTCTCCTTGTTGTTTGGTCGGACGTTCTTCGCCTTAGGCCACGAAGAACGAGCCTTAAGTACTGGACAGAGGGTAAAACACTTCGTCGTGGCCGAGATCGGCGCGGGGGTCAGCCAGCACTGCGCAGGGATCGGTCGGTGATGGACCGCGGACCTCGTCCCACCGCAACCATTCCGGACTGGACAAGTTCCTTGATCCCAAAGGACTCCAGCATGCGCAGGAGTGCTTCGAGCTTCCCCGCGGTTCCCGTAGCTTCGATCGTTACGGTGTCGGGTGCAACGTCCACGACTTTGGCACGGAATAGCTGGACGGTCTCAAGGACGTGCGATCGCGTCTCGATATCTGCACGGACCTTCACCATGATGAGTTCACGCTCGACCGTGGTCTCGGGCTCGAGCTCAACAATCTTGATGACGTTGATGAGCTTGTTGAGCTGCTTGGTGACCTGTTCAAGTGGCAGATCCGCGACCTGAACAACGATCGTCATTCGCGAAATCTCCGACACCTCGGTCGGGCCAACGGCCAACGATTCGATATTGAACCCACGCCTGGCGAATAGCGCAGCAACTCGTGCGAGCACGCCTGGTTTGTTCTCGACGAGGACCGAGAGAGTGTGGCGAGTCATGAATGGTGCCCTTCTGCTTTGTCGGAAATCGGAACGCATGAGTTCGTCATTGCTAGTCCTCCCGATCCCAGGCCGGAGCAAGCGTCTTGGCAATGGTGATCGTGTCGTTGCTCGTACCGGCGGGGACCATCGGCCAGACCATCGCGTCCTTGTGGACCTGGAAGTCCACGACGACCGGGGCGTCATTGAGTGACATGGCCTTCTCGATGACCGCATCGATCTCGTCCGGAGATTCGCACCGCAATCCGTGACAGCCATACGCATCAGCAAGTTTCACGAAGTCCGGAATCCGATGGGTATTGAGATCAGTGTTGGAGTAGCGCTCGTTGTAGAACAGCGACTGCCACTGTCGGACCATCCCGAGTGTGCCGTTGTTGATAATGCCGACCTTGATCGGAATGTCATTGATCGCACACGTGGCGAGTTCCTGATTGGTCATCTGGAAGCAGCCATCACCATCGATTGCCCAGACGACGGAGTCAGGCGAACCGACCTTGGCACCCATCGCGGCTGGCACGGCGAATCCCATCGTGCCCAGGCCACCGGAGTTAATCCAGTGACCGGGCTTCTCGTACTTAATGAACTGCGACGCCCACATTTGGTGTTGGCCGACGCCCGCGACGTAGTAGGCGTCCGGTCCGGCGATCTCGCCAATCCGGGAGATCACCTGCTGTGGGGCGATTTGACCCTGAGGTGCGGCTTCGTAGCCGAGCGGAAAGTGTGTACGCCAGTCATCGATCTGCTGCCACCACCCCTCGTAGTCTCCGAAACGGCCTGCCACGCCCTCGGACTTAATCGCCGAGATGAGGTCGGTAATGACCTCGCGGGCATCACCGACGATCGGCACATCTGCCGTACGATTCTTGCCAATCTCGGCCGGGTCGATATCTGCGTGAATCACGGCAGCGTTGGGCGCAAACGAAGGGAGATGGCCGGTCACTCGGTCGTCAAAGCGAACACCAAGGGCGATGATCAGGTCGCTGCGTTGTAGCGCTCCGACCGCTGGAACGGTGCCGTGCATACCCGGCATTCCGAGGTTCAGCCGATGGGAGTCAGGGAAAACGCCGCGCGCCATCAACGTGGTGACGACAGGAATCCCGGTCAACTCCGCGAGCTGCATAAGAGCTTGGGATGCGCCAGCGCGCACGACTCCACCACCCACGTAGAGAACCGGTTGGCGCGCCGAGACGATCATCGACGCAGCCTCTTTGATTTGCTTGGAATGAGGATGGGTGGTCGGTCGGTAACCCGGCAGGTCGATCGAATCGGGCCAGGCGAACGTTGTCTGCGCCGCTAGCGCGTCCTTCGAGATATCGACCAGGACCGGGCCAGGACGACCTGTCGAAGCCAGGTGGAACGCCTCGGAGATTGCCCGAGGGATTTCCGCTGGATCCGTGATGAGGAAGTTGTGCTTGGTGATCGGCATCGTGATACCGCTGATATCAGCTTCCTGGAAGGCGTCGGTACCGATCGCCGCGCTCGGGACCTGACCGGTAATCGCCACTATCGGAACGGAATCCATATAGGCATCAGCGATCGGCGTCACCAGGTTCGTCGCGCCGGGGCCTGACGTTGCCATACACACGCCGACCTTGCCGGAACTGTAGGCGTAACCCTCTGCCGCGTGGCCCGCTCCCTGCTCGTGGCGAACAAGAATGTGGCGGACCTGTTTGCTGTCCATCATCGGGTCGTAGGCGGGCAGGATCGCGCCACCTGGGATACCAAAGACCGTGTCGACGTTTGCCTCTTCGAGTGAGCGGATGAGGCTCTGGGCGCCAGTCATATTGTTGGAGGTGTTGCTCATTTCGTCCTCGCTGGGTGGGTGTTCACTCATGGAAAACAGGTCGGGTACTTCTCGTTCTTTTAGTGTCCGGCGGATCGATGCGGATCGCGCGGTGGCCCGCCGGACACTAAAAAACCCCCCTGCCTGGCGGCAATGGAGGGTGGGCGTGCGGACTGAGGATCACTCAGGAGGCGCACGCCTTGTTTACTACGAGAATGCTGTGATGCATGGGTAAACCATAACCCCGCTACGTCCACGCCGCCAACTGGGGGGGTCGGTAGATTCGTCACCTGCGCAGCCTCGTCGCCCATCGTGCTGTGACGGGGAACACAAACAAATCGGTATCCGCAACCAATCCGCGTCACCTCGGAGACCGAACTTCCCATGTAAGGATGAAAATCGCCCCAGTCGATCAACGTCGGCTAAACCCAATCGGAGGAATTTATGAAGAAGAGTTTCAAGCTCGCAACAATGACGGCCGGCGCAGGAGCGCTCGTCCTGACAGCAGCAGCATGTGGATCAAGCACCTCGACAGATACGTCAGCGTCGCCAAGTGCAGAAGCCACAACCGCAAGCGCGCCGTTCGGACCGGCTTGCTCCGCTGTTCCCGCATCGGGCCCCGGCTCAGTAGCTGTAATCGCTAACGAGCCAGTCGCAACCGCTGCGTCGGGAATCCCCGCGCTGTCCACTTTGGTTGCTCAGGCCCAGGCTGCTGGTCTGGTAGAAACACTGAACACCACTGAGAACATCACGGTCTTCGCTCCAGTGAACGATGCATTCGCTGCTGTTCCTGCGGCCGCACTGAAGTCGCTGACTGATGACCCGACCGGAGCACTTGCCAACGTCTTGAAGTACCACGTAGTTGCTGGACAACTGACTCCGGCGGAACTTCCGGGCAAGCACACAACGCTCGAAGGTCAAGACATCACAGTCACTGGTAGCGGCGAAAGCTTCACTATCAATGACTCTGCAAAGGTTGTCTGTGGCAACGTTAAGACTGCGAACGCAACGGTCTACGTAATCGACGGTGTCCTGCTACCACCAAGTAGCTAATCTAGGCGCTGGTCGGGTCGACCTCTTTACGACCCGACCAGCACACCTATCGGCACGTAGTTCCCAGCTTAGTTAGGAGGTAGCAGAGATGACCGTAATCCCTTTCGAGTCGATGCCTACATCGGCAAAGAACCCAGATGAGGTTACCGCTCTGCTGCTCCTTACTGCGCGAGGTGACGAGGCTGCATTCCGCGATTTGTACGACGCGATCGCAGGGTCCGTTTTTGGGCTCATTCGGCGTGTTGTCCGGGATCCGTCCCAAAGCGAAGAGGTCGCCCAAGAGGTCATGGTTGAGGTCTGGCGGCTCGCGGCGCGCTTTGATCCTGAGCGCGGCTCTGGTAAGACGTGGATCTTAACAATGGCTCACCGACGCGCTGTGGACCGTGTTCGCTCTGCGCAATCGAGTTCGAACCGCGATACCGCTTACGGCGTTGCTAACCACGAGCCCGACCACGACCACGTGAGCTCGGACGTCGAGAACGAGTTTGAGAAGCGACAAGTACGAAACGCAATGAAAGAACTGACACCAGTGCAACGCGCTGCCGTAGAACTGGCGTTCTACAAGGGATACACCCACACCGAGGTCGCCAAGACTTTGGAGATCCCCCTTGGCACGGCAAAGACACGGTTACGAGACGGACTAATCCACCTACGAGACGCCCTGGGGGTGACCTGATGAACGCAGACGAGTACGACAACGAATCCGAAATCCACCTTCTTGCCGGACCCTACGCCCTCGATGCCCTCGACGACTTTGAGCGTGCTCGGTTCGAGCGACATCTCGTGATCTGCTCTCCCTGCCAACTCGAAACCGAAGAACTGCAAGCGACAGTCGCCCGCCTAGCCGAGGTAGAAGCCACCACCGCTCCTGCTGGGCTCCGCAGCGCCGTAATGACTCAGATCGAGACCACTGCCCAAGTTGTCCCCCGAGGCGCTCCCACCTCCGTCGGCGCGCCAGGCAAGGCACGCCAGGTGACTCGCTGGCTAGCCGCAGCAGCGGCAGTGTTGGCTATCGGAACGGTCGGCGCGGGTACGTTCGCCTATCAAGAACGCCAGAGCGTCGAGACCCTGACCGCTCAGTCTCAAATGATCGCTGATCTCGTGGCCAGTCCAGACACCATCATTCGCAAGATGCCGATGGGCGATGCCACCTCGTCAGTCGTGATGTCACCGAGTCGTGGCCAAGCGATGATGATCGCGCAAGGTGTTCCGGCGTTACCCGCAGACCAGACCTACGAACTCTGGACGTTGACCGCTGACGGCGATGCCCGACCCGCGGGAATCTGGGCGCCAGGACCGAACGGGACCGCAACGGTTCCGTTGGAAGGCGATCTGTCAAAGACGGCCGCCGTGGCCGTCACCATCGAACCTGCCGGCGGTTCGGCCACTCCCAGTGGTCCCCCCATTGCCAAAGTTGTGATGGCGTAACCCACCGTAAGCTCCGCAAACCCCTGATGGGCGGCTATCCCGCACTCCTCCGGTGAGGATGTGGCCGCGCCGGGGGTTTGCGGCTTGAGATTCGCGCCGCCTCGCCGCTGATCCCTCCCGCGCCAGCCGCTAACGGCTAACCGCAATCAGTTAGTCGCAGACGGCGCCGCGTGATGCTGAACCCACAAGTTTCACGTATTTACTCAGGACGCCCCGGTTAAACTGATGTCCGACAGGTTGCCAACCCTGACGGCGGCGATCGAGTTCGCTGGGATCAACGAGCAGATTCAAGCTGAGGTTCGCCAGATCAATAACAATCTTGTCGCCGTCCTCGACCAGGCTGATGGGACCGCCTACTGACGCTTCCGGAGCAATATGGCCGACGCATAGTCCTGTCGTACCGCCACTGAAACGGCCATCTGTGAGCAGCAGGACGTCCTTACCCAGTCCCGCTCCCTTGATGGCTGCGGTAATCATCAACATCTCGCGCATACCCGGTCCCCCGCGGGGGCCTTCGTAGCGGATGACGACCGCGTCGCCGGCCTGGATCGTGCCATCTTCGAGGGCATCCATCGCGGCTTGTTCGCGGTCAAAGACTCGGGCCGTCCCTTCGAAGAGGTCGACGCCGATTCCCGCGTTCTTCGTCACGCAACCTTCTGGAGCCAGTGATCCGTGCAGGATCGTGATTCCCCCCGTGGAATCCAATGGTGTCTTCGTGGCGCGCATGATGTCGCCGTCTGGATCCGGCGGATTGATGTCAGTCAGGTTCTCCGCCATCGTCTTACCTGTGACTGTCATACAGTCGCCGTGCAGCAGCCCGGCATCGAGCAGCGCACGCAAGACGACAGGGACCCCGCCAACTCGATCGACATCGGTCATCACGTAGCGGCCGAATGGCTTCACATCGGCCAACAACGGCACCCGTTCGGAGATACGTTGGAAGTCGGAGAGTTCGAGGTCGATGTCTGCCTCGTGGGCAATCGCGAGCAAATGCAAAACGGCGTTGGTCGATCCGCCAAATGCCATGAGGACGCTGATGGCGTTCTCCAGCGATTTGCGCGTAATGATGTCGCGAGTGGTAATGCCCTGGCGGATGAGTTCCACGACCGCTTCTCCTGAGCGACGCGCGTACCCGTCGCGTCGCCGGTCAACCGCTGGCGGGGCTGCTGAACCTGGCAGCGACATCCCCATCGCCTCGGCTGCACTGGCCATCGTGTTTGCGGTGTACATCCCGCCGCAGGCGCCTTCACCTGGACAGATCGCGCGTTCAATCTCATCGACCTCTGCGCGAGTGATGAGACCGCGAGCGCACGCTCCAACGGCTTCAAAGGCATCAATAATCGTGACCTGTTTGTCGCCGACGAGGCCCGGCATGATCGAGCCGGCGTAGACAAAGACACTGGCGACGTCGAGGCGCGCGGCCGACATGAGCATTCCTGGCAGGCTCTTGTCGCAGCCGGCGAAGTTCACCATGCCGTCAAGTCGCTCGGCTTCCATAACGGCCTCAACGGAATCAGCAATGATCTCGCGGCTTACCAGCGAGAAGTGCATGCCGACGTGGCCCATGGAGATCCCATCGGACACCGAGATCGTGCCGAACTGCATCGGGAATCCGCCCGCAGCGTGAACACCCTCTTTTGCGTTCTTCGCCAGTCGGTCAAGCGAGAGATTGCAGGGAGTGATCTCGTTCCACGATGAGGCAATGCCGATTTGGGCCTTGGTGAAGTCGGCTGTCTCCATCCCTACTGCGCGCAACATGCCGCGCGCAGGCGCGCGTTCGAGACCATCGGTCACAACATAGCTACGAGGCTTCATATTCACCATATGGACAAGACTACCCGCTCTTGGTAGGGAGAATTTCGCAGGATCTGGTCACAACCGGATTTGCGTATGTCACCCTTGTACCCATGTATTCCACCTTCGAGTTCACGTCGCCCGACGGAACCGTGCTCGAAGGATGGACGAACAACGGCACTGGGCCGCCAATTCTGGTCTGCAATGGCCTCGGTGTGTCACCCGAGGCGTGGCCACGACTACTGGATCCCGAATGCGGCTATCGAGTCGTCGGCTATAACCATCGCGGCACGATGGGCTCAGCTCGACCCGATGATCCATCGCGTATCCGGATTGATGACCACGTCGCCGATGCCCTCGCCGTCCTAGATCACACGGGGATCGACAAAGCACTGTTGGTCGCGTGGTCCTACGGCGTCAATGTCAGTTTTGAGCTCACACGTGAGCACCCTGATCGCGTCGCAGGCCTCGTGATGTGTGCCGGTGTACCCGGCGGCACACTGGACTCTGCATTTGCACCACTGCTGATTCCGCGGCAACTACGGAAACCAATCAGTCTCGCGGTCGCGAAGGCCGGTGAGTTGATCGGACCGCAACTCAACGCCCTCGCCAAGTTCGTGCCGGTGAACCGAACGACCGCAGACGTCATGCGTTACACCGGGATGATCATGCCCAGCGCACGCAGCGAAGACATCGTTCCCTGGCTCGATTCATTCGTCAAGCAGGACTTTGCGTGGTACTTCCATCTGTTCCCGGCCGCGGGCGAGCACGAGCGAATCGATCCGTCGTTCGTTGAGGTGCCCGTCACCGTTGCTGCTGGCGGTATGGACGCATTGACCTCGATGCTCGATGTCGTGGCTTTCGCCAAAGAGATCGAACACGCGCAGATCCACGTCCTGCGCGGAACACACTTCATTCCGTTGGAGTTCCCCGACGAGATCATGGCGATGATCGATGATGTGCTGATTCGTTCGCAGTTAGCACCCGAACAGGTCGTTGAGCAACGTACGTCCGTGATCGATATCCGGACCTACGATGGCCAGACCTACTATGAGCACAAAGCGACTGCATTCCACGCATCGGAACAGAGCGAGACCAAGGCCAAAGAGACCGGCTGATCACATTTTCTAGCTCGTGGCACCTCTCAGCCTTGCGCGCATTTCACGTGCACCCTATCTACTCGGAAACGCCTAGCTTCTCGAAGAGCAGAGCACGCACGCGACCTGCATCGGCTTGACCGCGAGTTGCCTTCATCACGGCACCAACAATCACGCCGGCCGCCTGTGGCTTCCCGCCAGTAATCCGCTCAACGATATCTGGATTCGCCGCGACGGCCTCATCGATCGCAGCCAGGAGAGGACCGTCGTCGGACACCACGGCCAAGCCTCGGCTCTCAACTACCGCGTCGGGCTCGCCTTCACCAGCCAACACACCCTCAATGACCTTGCGAGCGAGTTTGTCGTTCAGCGATCCGGTTTCGACCAGTTCCGCGACCCGAGCAACCTGTGCCGGATTGATGGCAAGGTCCTCGAGCGCCACCCCGTCAGAGTTCGCGATCCGCGTCAACTCACCGAGCCACCATTTGCGAGCGGCCGCATGGTCTGCTCCCTGCGCGATCGTTGCGATGACCAGATCGAGGGCACCGGCGTTGATGACAGACGCCATATCGAAGTCCGACAGAGCCCAATCCTGCTGAAGCCGGGCGATCCGTAGACCAGGTGCCTCAGGAAGCCCGGCCCGCAGTTCTTCAATCCAATCGGCATCTGGCGCGATCGGAATCAGGTCTGGTTCGGGAAAGTATCGGTAGTCCTCGGCGTCAGATTTGATCCGCCCTGACGTTGTATCGCCGGTCGTCTCCTGGAAGTGGCGGGTCTCTTGGACAACCGTTCCACCCGTAGCCAACACGTTTGCCTGGCGGATAATCTCCGAGCGTAACGCTCGCTCAACAGACCGGAACGAGTTCACGTTCTTCGTCTCGGTGCGAGTCCCCCACTCAGGCGACCCCTTGGGCATCAGCGAGATGTTCGCGTCGCAACGTAACGACCCCTGCTCCATCCGGACATCGGAGACTCCGAGGGATTTCACGACCTCGCGCAGGGCTATGACGTACGCCCGACCAACCTCTGGTGCCAGCGCACCGGTGCCGGGAACGGTTTTGGTGACGATCTCGATAAGCGGAACACCGGCTCGGTTGTAATCAACGAGGGAATAATCCGCACCATGGATGCGGCCGGTATCGCCGCCGGTGTGAAGGAGTTTGCCGGTGTCCTCTTCCATGTGGACCCGTTCGATCTCGACCCGCACAACTTGGTGGTTGCCGTCGTCATCGACGACATCGACGTCGAGATACCCGTTACTACACAAGGGTTCGTCGTACTGCGAGATCTGGTAGTCCTTTGGCATATCGGGATAGAAGTAGTTCTTACGAGCGAACCGACACCAGGACGCAATCTCGCAGTTCAGCGCCAAACCGATCTTGATGGTCGACTCCACCGCTACTTGGTTCACGACCGGAAGGGACCCGGGTAGTCCGACACACGTCGGGCACACCTGGGTGTTGGGTGCGGCGCCGAACTCGGTCGGGCAGCCACAGAACATCTTTGAGTTGGTCGACAACTCGACGTGTACCTCGAACCCGAGAAGTGGGTCGTAGGCCGCAATCGCGTCATCGTAGGTCAGGTCAGTACCGGTCGTGGTCATAGTGCGGGAGCCTCCTCGATGAGGTGGTGACCCCATTTGTCCACTAGTGCATTCTCAACGGCAGCACCGACGTTGTAGAGCCGATCATCGGCCATCGATGGCGCCATGATCTGCAAACCAACGGGCAGTCCGTCTTCTGGCGCTAACCCGATCGGCACACTCATCGCGCAGTTCCCCGCCAGGTTGACGGGGATCGTCGCAATATCGTTGAGGTACATCGCGACCGGATCCTCCAGCTTCTCGCCGAACTTGAACGCCGTCGTCGGTGCGGTCGGCGACAGGAGGACGTCGACCTGTTCGAAGGCTGCCGCGAAGTCGTTGGCGATGAGCGTCCTGACCTTCTGGGCTTGCCCGTAGTAGGCGTCGTAGTAGCCACTGGATAGTGCGTAGGTTCCGAGCATGATCCGCCGTTTGACTTCGTCACCGAAGCCAGCCGCGCGGGTGGCAGACATGACCTGCTCGACGTTGGCATCACCGTCGTCGCCGACCCGCAGACCAAAGCGCATTCCGTCGAATCGGGCCAGGTTGCTCGATGCCTCGCTGGGGAGGATCAAGTAGTAGGCGGCCAGTGCGTACTCGAAGTTCGGGCAGCTGACCTCGACGACGTCGGCACCGAGCTCGCGCAGGATGTCGACCGCCTCATCGAAGCGCTGACTGACGCCTGCCTGGTAGCCCTCCCCCATCAACTGGCGGACGAGTCCGATCTTCATTCCACGCACGTCGCCCCGGCGCGCTGCGGCGACCACATCTGGCACGGGCGCGGCGATACTTGTCGAGTCGCGTGCGTCGTGACCTCCGAGGGCGGCATGAAGCAACGCCGCATCCATCACGGTTCGCGCTACCGGCCCGGCCTGATCCAGCGAGGACGCCAAGGCGATCAACCCATAGCGCGAGACGCCGCCGTAGGTCGGCTTGACGCCGACCGTTCCCGTGACCGCACCAGGCTGGCGAATCGATCCACCAGTGTCGGTACCCACACCGAGCGGGGCCTCAAACGCAGCGACAGCCGCCGCGGAACCACCCCCTGAGCCACCAGGGATTCGCTCAAGGTCCCAGGGGTTGCGGGTCGGGCCGTAACCGGAGTGTTCGGTGGATGAGCCCATGGCGAACTCATCCATATTCGTCTTGCCGAGGATGACGCAGTCAGCGGCGCGAAGCCGGTCCACGACGCCCGAGTCGTACGGCGGGCGCCATCCTTCGAGGACGCGAGAACCGGCGGTTGTCGGGATCCCGACCTGGGTAAAGACGTCCTTGAGAGCGACTGGCACGCCTGCGAGTGGGCCGAGAGTCTGTCCGGCAGCGAGTTTGGCGTCGACGGCGGCGGCCTGCGCGCGAGCACCGTCGTAGTCGATATGCAGGAACGCGTGAATGGCTGGGTCAACCTCATCGATCCGGGCGAGGTGTTCGTTGGTGACCTCTAACGCCGTCACGTCCCCGGCTGCAATCGCTGCCGCCAAGCCTGCAGCGCTGACGCGAGTGAGGTTCGTTCGATCGATCGTGCTCACTTACTCACCATCCAAGATCCGCGGTACGCGGAATCGCTCGTCTTCGGCAGCGGGCGCCCCGGCGAGGACGTCCTCGGCACTGAGACCCGGCGTCACAACATCTGCCCGCCACACGTTGACCATCGGCTGGGGGTGCGACATCGCCGGAACATCATCGGCAGCGACCTCGCCAACCCGCGCGACCGCGTGCAGGATGTGATCGAGTTGACCTGCGTAGCGGATCAACTCGTCGTCGGTCAGATTCATTCGGGCCAGGTGGGCGAGGTGTGCCACCTGCTGCGGGCTGATGGAGGTCTGCGAACTCATGGGCGTCATCCTAAGTCCCAGCCACATCCGGTGATCGCACGCATAAGCGTGTAGCCTTTGCGGGTGCTCATCGACCGGTCCCTCACGCTGCTCACGAAGCGGCTACACGTGGACCTTGGTCGAATTGCAGCAGATCTCTGTCAGGGCTAACGAAACCCCACGCGCTTCGCGCATCCCCCTCGTTGCCCACATCACTAAATGAGAGATCCCCTGCCATGTCTACGATCCAATCCCCCATTGCACCGACCGCCGCGATAGCGCCTGGAGCGCTACGAGCTGCCGCCGGACACTTCCCCACTGGCGTCGCAATCGTGACGACTACCGATGAGGACCACCTGCCCGTGGGTTGCACCGTGAGCTCGTTCCTATCCGTGTCCCTGACCCCACCGATCGTGGCCGTCTCGCTGGCTAACTGCGCGGGAACGCTGAACCACCTGAGTGCCCGCGGAAAGTTCGCCATCAGCGTCTTAGCTGGAAGCCAGCACGGCATTGCGTACCAGTTCGCGGATCGCACAACATCCCACGACCAGCGCTTCCGATCAATTCGTTGGCGTCCGGGTCAATCGGGAATGCCGCTGTTGGATAACGGTTTGTCAACGATCGAGTGCGACGTTCACGACATCATCGCGGCCGGCGACCATCAACTCATTCTTGGTGAGGTGACCGCCCTATTCGCCAGCGGCTGGGGAAGCCCTCTTGTCCACCATCAAGGGCGGCTGGGCTCGCTATCGGCAGCGTCGTAGCCGTAGGTCTCCGCCCACATCGTCAACACCATCTTTGCAACGCGAGCTGGGTCCTCAAGTTGAGCAACATGCCCGGTCCGCAGCGTCACGACCCGGCCGTGCTTGAAAGCCTGTGCCGCGCGCGTCGCATGCCGCGGATCAACGAGTTTGTCGTGAGTACCGAAGACGACCAGCGTCGGGCAGGTCACCTTCTCGGCGAGCGTCCAGATGTTCCCCGAATGTCCTGGCAGAAACGCCTTCCCAAGACCCCGAGCAGCAAGTCGCAATGGATCCGCAGCGTTGTCTCGGGCGAGCCGCCAACGGGTCTCCTCGACCTGGATGTCGCGCCGTTCCAGATGAACAGCTGACGGATCCAGGTAACACATCTCGTGCATGCGGTCGACGGCACGATCGGGGTCATCCGTACCGACCAGCTTGGCCGAAACTTCGCGGATTCCCGGCAGCGTCATCGCCAGCAGCGGCGCGGTACTCAAGCGGGGTTTGAGATCGGGCAACGCCGGCGAAATCAGGGTCAAACTCCGCACAAGGTCGGGGCGTTTGGCAGCAACGCGGATCGCGATCGCGCCGCCCATCGAGTTACCGAAGAGATCAATCGGCTTGAGGTAACGATCCTCAATCAAATCGATTGCGGTCTGAGCGAGCGACCCCTGCCCATAGTCCCGATCTTCTGGCATGGGTGAGCGGCCGAACCCTGGAAGATCTGGAGCAATACCACCAGCGCTTGGTTCCAACAGGTACATCAGATCGGTCCAGTTGCGGGCTGCTCCGCCAAGGCCATGGAGATAGACAGCCTGGCGCTGTTTGGGGTTCCCCGCGTTTGGCGTCTCTCGCAGGAATACCCGTCGCGGGCCGACGTCAACGAACGTGCCATCGAACTCCAGGACGGGTGAGTGCCCGTTGTCGTTCAGTCGATCGCCGAGATATCTAGTCTGTTCCAAGAGGGTCTCGACTGGATCGGCGGAGTCAGGAGTTGGTCGGAGTTGTGTCACCGCCGCAGCCTGATTCAACGCAGCTTTGCCGACGCGGGTAGCGCGAGCGACAGTTGACTTTGGCGATGGCGTCGGTGACATGCGGCCCATCATGTCACCGGCTTTAAAAATCCATTGACGACACGGGTGGTTGGGCACAGCACGTCCTTCAACTCGGCGTCCTCCAGCGCACCTTTTGCACGGTGGCTGCGAGCCTGCCCGGTTAAGGATTGACTTCGATCACAACCTTGCCCGTCGCGGCTCCACCAGCGAGATACTCGTAGGCGTCGGCAGTCTCGGCGATTGGGTAGACCCGATCGATAACTGGCTTGACCACGCCCGCGTCTACGAGCCCGGCGAGCTCAGCGAGGATCGTCGAGTCAGGCCACATAAAGAAACTCTTGAAGGTGACGCCAAATTGCTCAGCCAGTCCCGGTGGTGGCGAACCTTTTATCGAGACAAGCGTCCCACCGCGCTTTAGCACGCCAAGCGATTTAACCAGCGTTTCGCCACCCAGCATATCCAACACGAGGTCGTAGTCGGATAACTCAGCTTCAAAGTCTTGGGTTTGGTAGTCGATCACCACGTCAGCGCCCAGCGAGGTAACGAGTGCCTCATTCTTGGCGCTGGTTGTGGTTGCCACAAACGCACCGAAGTGCTTGGCGATCTGAATTGCAAATGTCCCAACGCCGCCCGAACCTGCCTGGATAAGCACTCGTTGACCCCGGGCTATCTCGCCCTCCGAGACTAGCCCCTCCCAAGCGGTGAGGGCAGCCAACGGAATGGACGCAGCCTCCGCGTGGGTACTGGATTGCGGTTTCATCGCCAGGTCTGACGCCTTTACCATCACAAAATCGGCAATCGTGCTCGCTTGTAAGGTGTCGGCTCGGCCAAATATCTCATCACCCGACTGGAACTGCGTCACTTCTGATCCGCATTCGGTCACAACCCCAGAGACGTCAAATCCGAGTGTTACGGGGAGCTGAAGGGTCAATAAAGACTGCATGTAGCCGGATCTGATGATCGAGTCGATGGGGTTAATCGCGGCTGCGCCAACCTTGATCAGGACACTGTCGGGTAGGAGTTCTGGGACGGGGACGTCCACTACCTCGACCGCGCCGCCGTATTTGGTGAACACTGCTGCCCGCATTCGTCACTCCTCGCTTGGATGATGCAATCGCCTTGCAATCACCCTATGAGCGATCCCGCGCGAATCTTGGGTCGAAGGGATCCGCATCCGCCAGTCGGTGGGCTAACCAACCAAGGCCGCCCCACTAGCTAGGGAGCGCGTCCGGGCCCTGCTCCAGGATCTGGCGTAGTAGCGCTGTATCGACGATCGGAACACCAAGAGTCTCGGCCTTATCTCGCTTCGAACCAGGGGTGTCGCCGACCACCACAAACGATGTCTTCTTGGATACCGAGCCGGTTACCTTGGCCCCGCGCGTAACGAGAGCGGCGGTGGCCTCGTCGCGAGACATCCCGTCGAGCGTCCCGGTGATCACCACCGTCATTCCAGTGAGCGGTCCAGGGCCAGAATGCGCTCGCTCCTCCGTCATCCGAACACCCGCTGCTGCCCATTTGTTAACGATGGCCGCGTGCCACTGCACCTCGAACCATTCGATAACCGCGTGGGCGATGATCGGGCCGACACCGTCGACGTCCGCCAACTCCTCAGCCGGGGCATCCGCGATCTTCGGGATCGATGCAAACGTCGTGGCCAGAGCCTGAGCGGCGGTAGGTCCAACGTGGCGGATCGACAGCGAAACGAGGACCCGCCACAGGTCCTTGGATTTCGCTAGGTCCAGTTGCGCGAGCAGCTTGCGACCAAGTTCGTTGAGGACCGGCTGACCGTCATCGTGACGGGTGAAGAACGGGCTGCGCATCAAGTCGGCCGTCGTGAGCGAAAACAGATCACCCTCATCGTGAACGAGCCCGTCATCGAGCATCGCGCTCGCGGCCTTCCACCCCAGACCTTCGATGTCGAGCGCGCCACGTGATCCCACGTGGTAGATCCGCTCGCGCAGTTGAGCGGGACACGATCGGGTATTTGGGCAACGAATGTCAGCGTCGCCATCCTTAGCTGGCGCCAACTCGGTACCGCACTGCGGGCAGTGGGTCGGCATCACGAAAGCGACTTCAGATCCGTCGCGGTCTTCCACAACGGGGCCGAGCACCTCTGGGATGATCTCGCCCGCTTTGCGGAGGAACACCATATCTCCGATGAGGACACCTTTACGAACGACCTCGTGGGCGTTATGAAGAGTCGCCATCGACACTGTGGTTCCGGACACGAGGACGGGCTCCATAACGGCGAACGGCGTCACCCGACCTGTGCGACCGACGTTGACATGGATGTCGAGGAGGCGAGTACGTACGACTTCTGGCGGATACTTATAGGCAATTGCCCAGCGGGGTGCGCGCGACGTTGACCCCAGTCGACCTTGGATCGCGAAGTCGTCGATCTTGACGACAACTCCATCGATCTCGTGACTGACATCGTGGCGGTTGTCGCCGTAGAAGTGGATGAAGTCCACGACGCCCGGCAGCTCAGAGAAGACCCGCACGCGGTCCGATACCGGCAGCCCCCATCGTGCTAAAGCCTCATAGGCCTGCGACTGCGTCATGGGGTCGAAGCCCTCGCGAGCTCCAATACCGTGGACGACGAGTTGTAGAGCTCCCAACGCACTAGTCGCGCGGTCCAAATCCGCGGCAACTCGCTCCACTCGGTGCTGGGCGCGCACCTGCGCCTTCTCGTTGGTTGTCGGAACCTTGGTTAGAGCTGCCGTCACATCGTCGAGTTCGCGTTCGCGCTTGTCGACGCGTTGCCGCAATCGCCCGGCAGCAGCATTACGCGGGTTCGCGAACGGCGACAGCCCGAGCGCAAGCATCTGATCATTGATCTCGAGGAACTTGGCGACGGGAAAGTAGACCTCGCCACGGACCTCAAGAAGATCTGGCACGCCCGGACCCTCCGCTGATACCGATAGGCGCGCCGGGATCGCTGGGATGTGACGAACATTCGCTGTGACATCTTCACCAACTCGCCCGTCGCCGCGCGTTGCAAGAGTTCGCAGCACCCCGTGGTCGTAGACGATGTCCACAGCGAGGCCATCCACTTTGAGTTCGCAGAGGAGGTCCGGGAGCACCCCTAGATCCCTCTCGATGCGAGCCGCCCAGACAGTCAGCTCTTCGTCGCCGAATGCGTTGTCCAGACTCAACATCCTCATCAGGTGCTCGACCGGCTCGAACATCTGATCACGAGAACCGCCAACCGTCTGGGTCGGCGAATCGCCCGCCACGAGCTGCGGAAAGCTCTGCTCTAGCTCAACGAGCTCGCGGTACAAAGCGTCGTACTCGTCGTCACCGATCGTCGGGGCATCTTTTTGGTAGTACCGCCGCCGTGCGTCCTCGATCCGCTCAACGAGGCTCTGCCACTGATCACGGTCTGCCTGCCCCGGGGTCTCCGTCACGATCTAGGAACCTACCCGTTCATCACGAAGCGCACGCGCAACAAGGTTGAGTTGGCTCAAAACCTCGCGAGCCCGCTCTAGACTCCCGCACCCAAGTAGTCCGCAGGTGGAGCTGAGCGCGAGCTGGGAAGGTAGATCGTCGATCGGGATTCCCAACCGGGTAAGCAGGTCCGTGACGAGTCGATTCTTCTGACCGACTCCGCTACGGCGTGAGGTACCCGAGTCGACCGAGTAGCCAGCATCGGTGCTCACGTCAACGATGCCCGCGATCAAGAGTCCACCAGCATCGAATAGCTCACCGAACTGCTCGTCCGCCAGATCTCGCGCTTGGCGAGACATCGATGACGATGCGAGCAGATCCACGGAGAGGAAGTCCGCTCCGGCGGCTCGGAGCAAACGCAGTGGAGGTTGGGTCGCGCAGGAGTGAAAGCCGATATCTGCGCCGGAGCGCGCCCCCGCGGCAGCAGTTTGCAGCCCCCTCGCCGCTTCGGGTGCACCTATGGGCGAGTACGCCGCGAACCCGCTCTGGGTGCGAATATCGCCGGCGAGCACCGCCGCAAGCCCTGGCTCGTCAAACTGCAAGAGGACGTGGGCGTTCGGAAGGCGCCGGGATACCGAGGTCACGTAGGAGGTCGCAGCCTCAGCGAGCGCGTCGTGAAGTTCAGCGACCGCCCCAGCGTCGCGCAGTACCCGTTCACCGTTGGTCAACTCCACGGCCGCCGCGAGCGTCCACGGCCCAGTCATGGAGATCTTCACCCGGCCTGGGTAGTCGGCGAATCGACTCTCGAGCGCGTCGAGGTCCTCCCCAAGCCAGGACGCCCCGCGACGCATGGCGGCTGTGCTACTGGTTCTGGCAGCGCCACTGAATCGCCACCCGGTCGGAGTCGTCGCGACGGCGAGGTCTGAGCTGACGTCGGTCACCAACGACATCGTCCGACCAATCATGTCGGCGCCGGGTCCACGCGCCGGAAGCTCCGGCAGGATCGGTAGCTCTGGCATTTCGCCAGCAATAACGGCGACCGTCTCCCAGACATCGGTTCCCGGGAACGAGCCGACGCCCGTCACCGAACCGATCGGCAAATCCGGTCTTGCGCTCGCGCTATCAGGGGCGGAATGTATCAACTTGTGGACCTCGCTCATTTTTCCAAGTGGTGCGTCTATCCGTAAGGCTAGTCCGGAGGTAGGCTCGTCCATCGTGGCAGCCGGTTCAGAACTCTCCGAAATCGCGTTCACTCTGCCCACCTGGACGACCTACGCCGCCGTTGCCGTCAGTGGCTTGGCCGGAGCGACGTACGCAGCTAGGCGCGGCTTTGACGTCGTCGGGGTCTTTGCTTTAGCGTTCGCCACCGGTCTCGGTGGGCTCATGCTGACCGACATCCTGCTTGGAAACCTCACCGCGAACCTCCTGAGTAGCCCCTGGTTCCTGTTGGTGGCACTCGGAGCAGCGGTGGTGGGATTCTTCTTTGCCGGACTCATCTCCAGATTCGACCCGGTGATGGTGATCCTGGATGGCCTTGCCATGGGCTTTTTGTGCACCGTCGGCGCCCAGGAAGCCCTGAAGATGGGACTGGCCCCAAGCTCCGCCATCTTCATGGGCACGCTAACTGCGGTTGGCGGACTCCTCATCAGGGACGTCCTGGCCGGAGTCGCGCCCCAACTCGTCCGACCTGGGGCGTTTATTGCCGTACCCGCCATCATCTCCTCTGGCGTGTTCGTCGTGATGGTTGAAAGCTCCCTGGATTCCGACGCTGCTCAACTCGTGACGATGGCCACGGCACTGTTCCTCCGCGCTGGCGCCTACTGGTTTGGGTGGCATACCGGATCCGCCGGGGACCTATCAGCCCGCGCGTGGAACTTCTGGTCTCGTCGCGCCGAACCGGATCCTGTCGTTGTCCCCGACGAGTTCGCGGAGTACTTCACGGACATGATTCCCAAAATCACTGACGACTACCGACCTGATTCCCCCCAGGACAAAGGATGACCGCGGCCCTGGCGATGCCGGGGTATCTCGATGCTGTCGCGATCCTCGTCGGGGCGCTGACCGGCGGACTATATGCCACGCGCAGAGGCCTCGATCCCGTCGGCGTGCTGCTGGTCGCATTCTCCACCGGCGTTGGCGGCGGATTGATTCGCGATGTGTTGCTACAAGATGGGGTTCCGATCCTGCTGCTCAATCCGCTCTTCCAGTTCTACGCAGCCCTCGGTGCGGTCATTGCCTTCTTTTTCGGCAAGTTCGCTGTCAAACTCACCCCCGCGTACGAGGCGCTCGACACTTTCATGATTGGCGGATGGGTACTGCTCGCCTGCGGTAAAGCCCAACAAGTTGGACTTGGTCCAGTACCGACGATCTTCATCGGAACTGTGGCAGCCATCGGTGGAGGGCTAATCCGCGATGTCTTGTGCCACGATCCGCCAGAACTAATGCGTCCCGGCTTCTTCTACGGGATCGCAGCTTTTGGTGCTGCGACGACCTACACCACCTTGGATTACGCCGAGGCACCGATCATCGTGTCCCAAATAGCGGCGATGGCGGCTGCGATCATTCTGCGGGTGACGTCGTTGTACTTCGGCATCACGTCGCCCACGCCATATGACGTCAGCGATCTGGTGTTGCGAAAGATCGGTTTACGCGATCATCAAGCTGCCGACTCGGAGACCCAGGCGCGCACTGTCGGGCGCTAGGCCTGCGTATTCACTGAGCTGCGCACACGGGAGCCAGTGCTATCGATCGTTCCGGACCCGACTACCCGATCCGCGTCGTAAATAACCAGCGACTGGCCAGGGGCCACTCCTCGAATCGATTCGAGGAGTTCCACCGTGATTGAGGCAGTCGCTGGCGGAGTAGCTGAGGTAGTAGCCGCAGGATCGTCACAGTGACCATCGACGCTGGTCAAGACGGCACGCACCGGATCACCGTGAGCGCGCACCTGCGCCATGTAGTCCCCACCGACGACACCAGCACGCCCCGTCCACCGAACGTTCGTTGCCGTGATCGTGTCCACATTCAGCAGCGTGGGTGGGCCGAGGGTGACGGTACGGTTCACCGGGTCGACTCCCACGACGTAGCGCGGCTTGCCGTCCTTCGGAGCAACTTTCACGCCCAGACCGCGGCGCTGACCGATCGTGTACGCGTACGCACCCTCGTGTTGGCCAAGCGTCTCGCCGGTCTCGGCGTCAACAATGTCGCCGGGAGCAGCCCCAATACGATTCTGCAGCCATCCGGCGGTGTCCCCGTCGGGGATAAAGCAGATGTCGTAGCTGTCGGGTTTGCGAGCCACCAACAGGCCCCGCTCCTGCGCTTCCTGACGGACGTGGGACTTCAGCGAGTCACCGAGGGGAAATATCGAATGCGCGAGCTGGTCTTTAGTCAGGACTCCCAGCACATACGACTGATCCTTGTCGGGATCTACCGCTCGAAACATCTGGCGTTCCCCAGATGAATCCGTAGCGATCTGTGCGTAATGACCGGTGCACACGGCGTCAAACCCCAACGCAATCGCCCGATCCAAAACAGCAGCGAACTTAATCTTCTCGTTGCACCGCATGCACGGGTTGGGCGTGCGACCTGCCTGGTACTCCGCAACAAAATCGTCGAGCACTTCTTCGGAGAACTCTTCGGCCATATCCCAGACGTAGAAGGGTATCCCCAGAATATCTGCGCTGCGGCGAGCATCTCGAGCGTCGGACAGGGTGCAACAGCCGCGACCTTCATCTCGGCCTGTTTGTGGATTCTTCGACAGCGCTAGGTGCACGCCCACCACGTCGTAGCCAGCGTCAACTGCCCGGGCGGCGGCCACTGCGGAGTCCACTCCCCCAGACATAGCGGCAATCACCCGCAACGGTGCCGTCATGGGCGCACCTGCACTTTTGCTCGCGACGTTGCGGTTCGGCTCGTTGCCTGGCGAGATCGGGCAATCGCGGCGGGCAACGCTGCGCTCAAAGCAGCAATATCTGCTGAGGTGGAGTTCCACCCGAGACTGAAGCGCAACGAGCTCGTCGCTCGATCCTCACTCAGACCCATCGCGGCCAGCACGTGGCTGGGCCGGGGCACCCCTGCCGTACACGCACTCCCCGCTGAACACGCCACATTGGCGGCATCAAGCAGCATGAGCAAGGAGTCAGCCTTGCACCCAGGAAAGGATGCCGACGTGATATTCGGTAGGCGTGGCGCGTCGCCAACGTTCAGGATCGTGTCGGGGGCGACCGTCAGCAAAGCGCGAGCCAGCGCATCGGTGAGATCAGCTAGGCGAGACTTATCAGCACTTCTCCTACCGCAGCTCTCGTCAAGCGCGGCAGCCATTGACGCGATCAGCGCGGTAGCCACCGTGCCAGAGCGAACATCGATTTCTTGGCCCCCACCGTGAGTCAATGGTTCAGGCGTTACTCCGCTGAGAATGAGCGCCCCTACTCCAACCGGCGCGCCGAACTTGTGACCAGAAATCGCCAAGGAGGTCGGGCCACTCAGCCAAGAACCAGGAGCAGGTAGCCAGGGTGCGCCCTGAACCGCATCGCAGTGCAGCGCCACCCCATACTCCGCGCATAACGCCGCGATGCCCTCGATCGGACTCGTCACGCCGGTTTCATTGTTTGCCCACATCGCCGCGACGAGTGCCACGCCGTTCGCGTTCGCGGCCAGGAAGTCCGCCAGCCAGTCGAGATCCAGCAGCCCCTGGGCGTCAACCGGAATCCACACAACGGACGCACCCTGGCTCGCAACCAACCATTCGACAGCGTCCAAAACGGCGTGGTGTTCGGTCGGTGAGACAACCAGCGTTGATCTGCGTGAATCTCCCGCGACCGCGAGCCAGTAGAGGCCCTTAATCGCGATGTTGTCGGCTTCGGTTCCGCCGGAGGTAAAGACGACATCGTTCGGGCGCACGCCCAGATTGGCCGCAATCGATTCACGAGCTTCTTCAACGACGCGGCGACTCGCTCGCCCAGCGTTGTGCAAACTGGAGGGGTTGCCGACCAGTGCTGCGTGCTGCGTCCACGCGGTGAGCGCAGCGGGCCGAATCGGTGTCGTCGCCGCGTGATCCAGATATGTCACGTCGCTCATTGGCTGCCTGGGACTCACCGGACCAGCGTAAACGAGCCTACTTAACGCGTGAAGCGGCGCGGGTGTCGATTGCCCGACACCTCACACCGCTTCAGATCCGCGAACTTTCCCGGAAGTGCTTTTTCGCGACTGTATGCGCGACTATCCCTTGCGCTTACCGATCTCCTCAGTTAGCTGGGGGACGACGGCGAACAGATCGCCAACGACGCCGTAGTCGGCCAACTCAAAGATGGGTGCCTCAGCGTCCTTGTTGACGACAACGATCGTCTTTGAGGTCTGCATACCGGCGCGATGCTGAATAGCGCCGGAGATGCCATTGGCGATGTAAAGCTGCGGAGAGACCGTCTTGCCGGTCTGACCCACCTGGTACTGATGCGGATACCAGCCTGCATCAGTGGCAGCGCGGGACGCACCGACGGCAGCACCGAGAGAGTCTGCAAGCGCTTCGATAACACCAAAGCCCTCTGCTCCACCAACACCGCGACCACCGGAGACAACCACGGCAGCCTCGGCCAGTTCTGGTCGCGCTTCCTTCGCCTCTTCGACCTTGTTCTTGGTCGTCGCCTTGGTCGCTGACTCCGACAGCGTCACGCTGACATCAACGCGCGTCCCGGCAGCGGCAGCGGCTTCTGCTGGGCTGCTGTTGGGACGAACCGTGATGATCGGTGTTCCGGTGCTGACCTTCGCTTGGACGATAACCGCACCACCGAAGATTGACTGGGTGGCCGTCAGATCGGCAGCGAGCCCAACGGCGTCAGTAATGACACCACTTTCGAGTTTGACGGCCAGACGGCCGGCAACCTCTTTACCTTCAGCTGTGGAAGCAAGCAGCACGGCGGCCGGGGACTTCTCCCCAACAAGCTGTGCGAGCACCTCTGCCTTGGGCGCAACGGGATGAGCGCTTAGGTCAGCAGCGTCGGCGACGTATACGTTCACTGCGCCGTACTCAGCCAGTGTTGGCAGTGCCGCGTCTGCGCCAGCACCAACGAAGACTGCAGATGGCTCACCCAGGGTGCGGGCGAGCGTCAGAACCTCGAGGGTGACCTTCTTGACGGCACCATCGACGTGGTCTACGAGAACGAGAATCTCAGCCATGATGTGCGCGCTCCTTAAATGAACTTCTGGGCCGACAGGTAGTCGGCAATCTGGGCTCCGCCATTACCTTCGTCGGTAACGACTGTTCCGGCTGCACGCGGTGGCGCATCGGCAAACTCAACGACCTCACTAGCTGCCCCAGCGAGCCCAACGGCTGCTGCGTCGACGCCAATGTCGGCAAGAGAGAGGGTTTCCACTGGCTTCTTCTTCGCAGCCATGATGCCCTTGAAGGATGGGTAGCGCGGCTCGTTGATCTTCTCAACAACGGAGACAACGGCTGGGGTTGCGCCGGAAACCTCGTCGTAGCCGTACTCAGTCTGGCGCTTGATGGTGACGTCGCCGCCGACAACTTCAACGTTGTTGGCGAAGGTTAACTGGGCAACCCCGAGACGTTCGGCAACCATGGCTGGTACGACGCTCATCCGGGCATCGGTCGATTCCGACCCGAAGATAACGAGGTCGAAGTCGCGACCTTCCATGACCTTGGCGAGCACCAACGAGGTACCGAGTGAATCGGAACCGTGTAGTGCGTCGTCTAGGACATGGATGGCCGAATCGGCACCCATGCTCAGCGCCTTGCGAACAGTGTCGGTGGCCTTGTCAGGTCCGACTGTGACAACGACGACCTCGCCGCTATTTGCCTCAGCGATCTGCAGCGCCTCTTCAACCGCGTATTCGTCTAGTTCGTTCATCACACCGTCGACGGACTCACGATCGAGAGTCTTGTCAGCGGCATCGAGTTTCTTCTCTGCCCAGGTATCTGGGACCTGCTTCACGCAGACTGCGATTTTCATGGTCGAGTGACGACCTCCAAATGCGGGCTCTACCCCGAAGGGGTCCGAGCGAACCGACGGTGGGAACGTGCCTTAACTTCTACTGGCAATGTTACCCGCCAGTAACTAATCGAAACCATCGCCCCCTATCGTCATGGGGTGGCATTGGGACCGCTTGACCCGGCAGCTGATGGCCGTGACCCAATTCCGGTACCTAGCCTGTCGCTTACGGGGGAACGCACTGTTCCGCAGATTCCCGAAGAGAACTACTGGTTCCGCCGTCACGAGGTGGTCTATAAATGGGTCGCCCAACAGTGGCTACCGGGTGGCCGTCACTCCGAACTGAGAGCTGTCGTCGACGCTGGGTGTGGCGAAGGGTACGGAACCGAACTGTTAGCAACCGCATGCGAATCCGCTGGTTCCTCGACTCCCGTGGTTGGTCTGGAACTTGATCCCAGCGCCGCGACGCACGTAGCCCAGCGCTACGACCGCGTCCGTGTTGTGCGAAGCAATCTGGACGCCGTGCCGATTGCCACCTCGCAGGTTGGCTTGCTCGTGAGCTTGCAGGTTGTGGAACACCTCTGGGACCTTGCTGGCTTCTTGGCGGAGTGCCGTCGAGTTCTCGACGATTCCGGAGTAGCGGTGATGTCTACGCCGAATCGTCTTACCTTCTCCCCCGGTCTTGGTCGTGGCCAGCGGCCCAGGAATCCGTTCCATGTCGAAGAATTCGACGCCGAGCAACTCCGCGACCTACTAAAGTCCGCAGGTTTCACCGCCGTTCGCTGCTACGGACTCCATCACGGTCCGCGGATCACGGAGTGGGAGCGTAAGCATGGGTCGGTTGTCGATGCCCAAATCCGCGCCGCGCTGGATCCAGATGGAATCGACTCAAACACCGTAAACACTGCGGGCACTGCGGGTGCCGTAAGCACTGCGAGCACTGGGAATGCCGTAAGCACTGCGAATGCCGTGAATGCCCTGCGCGACTTCGTGGGATCGGTAACTGCCTCGGACTTTGAGATCAGTGAGCGCGACCTCGATAGCGCCCAAGATCTGATAGTCATCGGTGAAATGAGCGCTACCCCATGAGTGACTCGGAACCCGTCGGCAGTTTCGCTCTCGTCCTGCACTCGCACCTGCCGTGGCTCGCCCATCACGGATCGTGGCCGGTCGGCGAGGAATGGCTCTACCAGTCGTGGGCAAGCTCCTACCTGCCGGTCATGGATGTCTTCACCCGGCTCGCAGCACAGGGGCGGCGCAACCTGGTGACGCTGGGCGTGACGCCGGTTCTTGCCGCGCAACTGGACGATCCCTACTGCGTTCGAGAGTTCGGAACCTGGCTGGGCTTTTGGTCACAACGAGCCGATCAGCTCGCTCAGTCTGATGACCGTGAGCTCGCGGAACTCGGTCGACACGAGGCGCTGTTGGCGCGCGAGCGGACTGGCTTGTTTGAGCGGAACTGGCAAGCAGGTGGGTCGGGCGTCCTGCGACCACTCGTTGATTCCGGCGCGATCGAACTGCTGTCCGGTCCCGCCGCTCATCCGTTCCAACCTTTGTTAGACGACCGCACCGCGTCCTTCTCACTGGCGATTGGCCGTGATGACACGTACCTGCGGTTGGGGTCGAAGCCGGGCGGGATCTGGGCACCTGAATGCGGCTACCGACCTGGCCTCGAGGACGTCTACCAGTCAGCCGGTGTCACTCACTTCATGGTTGATGGTCCGACCTTGCTCCACGTCAATCGATCAACGGCCGATGCCTGGACAGTGCATGATTCCGATGTGGTGGCATTCGGTCGTGACCTCGAGGTCACTTATCGGGTCTGGTCGCCTCGTAAGGGGTATCCGGGCGGACCTTGGTACCGCGACTTCCACGCTTTCAACCACGACAGCGGGATCCGGCACGCGCGCGTCACCTCGCCAACAATCGCGAGTGAAGACAAGGCGATTTACCAGCCCGAGGCAGCCAGCGCTGCCGTCGTGGCGGACGCTGCGGACTTCGTTGAGTTGGTGCGCAACCGTCTGCTGTCACATCGTCGCGATCGCAACGGAACGCCCGGTTTGGTCGTCGCCGGATATGACACGGAACTCTTTGGACACTGGTGGCACGAAGGACCACAATGGCTGGAGCTTGTCTTGCGTCAACTGCCGCTTGCGGGCGTCAAAGTGACAACCTTGGCTGCTGCCATTACCGACGGCGCAGTCGCCGGGTCCGCGCGGCCGACGAACAGCTCGTGGGGATCAGGCAAAGACTGGTCGGTGTGGGCCGGTCCCGCCGTCGCAAACATCGTCAGCGACAACGACGCGTTGGTCAGACGATGGCGCAAACTGTCCGACGCGGCAACGAGTTCATCGACCAGCACCCGTGACCCAGTCCTTGATCAGATCGGCCGCGATGCACTACTGGCCTTGTCCAGTGACTGGGCTTTTATGGTCACGAAGGATTCCGCCGCTGGTTACGCCCGAGACCGCCACGCGGGCCATCATCTAGACTTCACCCGCCTCGCCACCGCGTTCGAGGCTGCGCTCGGGGGCGACGAACGGGCGCGGGCCATCGCGGTGGAAGTCGCGGCGAATCAACGACGCACCGATGGACCCTTCGGTCACCTCGACGGGCGACTGCTGGCGGCACCAAGTGCCGGCCAATGACCCACCCATCCGAGACTGAGGCGGCGATGCGGATTCTGCATATTTCCTGGGAGTACCCACCACTGCTGTACGGCGGGCTTGGGCGCCATGTGCATGCCCTCGCCGAACACCAAGCCGAACTCGGCCACGACGTCACCGTGCTCACTCAGCAGCCAGTCGGAGCGCCTGAATCCGAGACCGTCAACGGTGTCGACGTGGTGCGAGTTGTGCCACCGTCGCCAGAAGTCCCACGCGTTCCCGAAGCGCTTGTTGACTGGACCAGGGATCTTGATCACCGCCTCGCTGGCGTCATGGCCGACGTCGTGGCGACGGCCCGACCTGACGTCATTCACGCCCACGACTGGGTCGTCGCTCAATCTGCGGCGGCGGCGGTCACTTTGCCAAGCGATCTGCCATTGGTGACAACGATTCACGCAACAGAGGCCGGTCGACATCAAGGCTGGGTGAACAATCCGCTTTCCCAGCGGATTCACGAGATCGAGTTTGAGCTAGCGAATCGCAGCGACCGAGTCATCGCGTGTTCCCGCTCAGTGCGCACAGAAGTCCACAGACTCTTCGACGTCCCTACTGGGCGAATCGACGTCATTCCCAACGGTATCGACCTCGATGACTGGAAGGCCAAAAAGGAACCGGCCGCCACCCGTCCGGCCCGGGGAACCATCCTCTTCACCGGTCGCCTTGAGTGGGAGAAGGGTGTCCATGTCCTGCTGGAGGCGATCCGTCTTCTCCCGCCAATGTCACCGAGCCCGCGATTGCTCATCGCTGGTACCGGCACGCGGGAAGCGATTCTGAAGGAAGAGTTCGCCGACCTGGTCGACTCGGGCGTCGTGACGTTCCTCGGCTGGGTAACTGAGTCCTCTCTACGCGAGCTTATGGGGACGGCTGATGTCTCGGTGGTCCCCAGCATCTACGAACCGTTTGGCCTCGTTGCGCTCGAAGCCGCCGCCGCCGGCACTCCGTTGATCGTCGCCGAGGTTGGTGGCTTAGCGGACATCGTGACTGACGGAGTCACCGGCAGAGTCGTTCGATCCCAGGATCGCGCTGCCCTCAGCGCGGCCATCGTGGAGGTGTTCGCTGACCCTGCACAAGCGCAAGCGCGAGCACGCACCCTGCACTCCACCCTGGCAATCGCGAACGATTGGCGTCACATCGCGGATCAAACCGTCGCGAGCTACTCGGCAGCCATCGCGAACCGCCCGAGTCGGCGAGAAGATGCCTCACTCCGAGCCCCCGCACCATCCCAGGACAATCTCCTGACTTGAGGGAATCGAGTGCGCCGCCTAGCGGACGAAGCGTTGCTTGACTTTGTAGCGCATCGACTCGGGGGTCTTCGGGGCGAGCCGATATCGCCGACCAGCCTCCACCCGAGAATGCACTCGCACGTCGTCGCCGCGACCCATCGGGTCACTGCGCTTCACTCGTGCTCGGGTGAAGCGCCATGTCAGGCCCCTAGCCACTCTTCCCAAATATTGATCAGGTCCAAATTTACCCCTAGGGGTAGCAGGGTCAACCGTCAATGAGAGTGGGTGGGCAATACGCCTAGGCCGTCTGATCGCGATTCTGGGTGGCGGCGGCCTCGGCGGTCTTACGGGCGATGTCAGCGACATCGATCCGCTGTTGTTCTGCTGCGGCGTACTCCTTACATCGGTCCTTCAAGAGCCGCGCTGGCACTCCCCCGACGACACTAAATGGCGCGATCTGGCCCCGGACAACGCTGTTGGCCGCGAGCACGCAGCCGTTCCCAACAGTCGTCCCTCGCAGCACTGACACTTTGGTACCGATCCACACATCTGGCCCGATTCGTACTGGCGACTTAACGAGACCCTGTTCAGTGATCGGATGATTGATGTCGGCGAACACATGGTCAAAATCGCAGATATACACCCAGTCAGCGATGATTCCCTTGCCACCGATCTCGACATCGAGGTAGCTCTGCACGGTGTTGTAACGACCGAAGACAGTCTTGTCACCGATCCGCAATGTGCCTTCGTGCGCATTGATGAAGTTACCTTCGCCAAAGTGCACCCATCGGCCAATGATGAGGCGCCCGTAGCCATTGCGTGCTTGTAACGTCACGTCCTTGCCGATGAAGACGAAGCCTTGGGTGATGATGTGTGGGTGGCGAAAGCGGAACCATAAGAATCGCCGATAGCGCTGTAGATACCAGAAGCTCCAGGCCCGATTGGCCACGATCCATCGCAGCGTTGCCAGCGTGACGTACCGCGCTTGGCGGGGATCACTGTTGCGTCGAAATGCCATGAGAATGCGGTCGGGTGATTCGTCGTGTAGTTCGCGGCGCCGAGACTACGGCTTCACGCCGGTGATGCAGACGTTGTAGAACAGCCCCTCGGGAATGACCTTCTCGAAGATCTGCTCATCAACTGCCGACAGAGTCAGCCATCCGCGGTAGGCGAACTTGGCCCAGCCCCAGCCCAGAACACCGGGCTTCACTGCTGCTTCGAAAGTGCGAACGGGCCACCCAAACCATGATGCTGTGAGCTCCTCGGTGACGGTCTGAACGTCAATAGCGCCTGCGCGCAACGCTGTGCGTCGAAGCTCCGCCGGATCGAAGGTGTGAATATCGACGACACCCTCGAGTGCGGCGGCGCGAGAGGACTGCTCGCGCTCGGCGTCGGATAAGACGAACTTCTCGCCGACCACCGGCAGCCCCGCCGCCCGCGAGGTCGCCCACCAGGTTGCCCTCGACAGCGAGCGGGCCACGAAGTCGCCACGTTGCGTTGGCTCGCCGCAAAAAACGAAACGACCACCAGGTTTCAAGACCCGCAGCGCCTCGCTGATTGCTTGCTGGACGTCAGGAATGTGGTGCAAAACGGCGTGCCCGATCACGAGGTCGAACACCTCATCGTCGTAGGGAACGCGCTCGGCATCAGCGACTCGGCCGTCCACTTCCAACCCGAGTCCGCGGGCATTACGCTGAGCGACCTCGACCATCCCGGGGGAAATATCGGTCACCGCAGCCTTCTTCATCACCCCCGCTTGGTGCAAGTTCAGCGTGAAGAAGCCAGTTCCGCAGCCAATCTCCAGAGAGCTCTCGTACGGCCATTCGGCCTCGCCAGCGATGTGAACGAATCGATCGCGGGCGTAGGAAATGCAGCGCTCGTCGTAGCTGATCGACCACTTCTCGTCGTAGGTGGAGGCTTCCCAATCGTGGTAGAGCACATTCGCCAGGCGCGGGTCTGACCATGCCTGTTCCATTGTCTCGGCCGAAACCTCATTACCCGACGTCATATGTCTACCCCTCTGACTGCTTTACCATGCGTACGAGAGCGTGGCCGTACATTCGCTCTGGTGTACGCGTCTGCCGCTCCGTGCCGACCTATCGTCCCTCGAAGACTGCCTTACCTGGCCCGTTTTCCACAAAAGATTTCATTCCGATCTTTTGGTCCTGAGTGGCGAAGAGTTCGGCGAACCGTTGACGTTCGATCTCCAGCCCAGTTCCGAGGTCGACATCTAGCCCTCGATCGATGGCGGCCTTAGCGGCGCGCAGCGCAATAGGCGGTCCGGCAGCAAGCTTCTTGGCGAAGGCCAGGGCCTCAGCATAGACATCGTCTGGGGCGACGACGCGATCGACGAGGCCAATAGCGAGTGCCTCGTGAGCGTCGATGAATCGGCCCGTGAAGATCATTTCCTTAGCCTTCGATGGACCCACCAACCGTGGAAGTCGCTGCGTTCCGCCGGCCCCGGGGATGATTCCGAGCAGGATCTCTGGCAGCCCGAGTTTGGCGTTGTCCCCAACAAAACGAAGGTCTGCGCAGAGCGCGAGCTCAAGGCCGCCCCCGAGCGCGTACCCCGTAATAGCGGCGATGACTGGCTTCGTGATGTCGGCAACGGCGGTGAAGGATGACGACAACACCGCGGAGCGCTCGATCATCGTGAGGTGGTCCCAGTCCGACATCTCCTTGACGTCGGCACCCGCCGCGAACACCTTCGGGCCACCGTAGAGAACGACAGCCAAAACGTCTCTACGCTGATTGACTTCAAGCGCCGCCTCGCGGAACCCCGCCTGAACGGCCGTATTCAGCGCGTTCATCGGCGGACGGTTCAATCGGATCGTCGCGACACCGTCAGAAACCTCGAGTACAACGACATCATTTGCATTGTTCGCGTCATCAGTCACCCTCCGAAGGCTAACTATCGAGTCAACCGCCGGCCGCGTGCACCCCCAGAGCACACCAGCCCCCGAGCACCACACCAGTCGTTACGCGGACCGTGGCCCTGATTTTCTTCTATTCGCACTGAAAAGCTCGACTTTCACGCAGAAACGCCCCACCTGACCGCACGCACCGGACTCCCATAGTTCACAATCTCCTGGTGTCCTTAGACCTGTGGATCGCTCTCGGCGGCCTATTCGCCGGTGTCGTCGTCGGACTCACCGGGATGGGTGGGGCGGCAATCGTGACGCCGATGCTCATCTTCATCTTCGGCGTTCCGGCAGCCGTCGTGGTGTCAACGGATGTCGTATCAGCCGCAGCAATGAAGCCCGTTGGGGCCGTCGTCCATCTGCGCCGTCAAACTCCGCATCTGCGGATCGTCTTCTGGTTGTGCGTCGGCTCAATCCCCGGAGTCGTCATCGGGAGTCTCATCTTCGCGCAGATCGCCGGGATCTCCAATGGGGAGGAGTTACTACGCCACTTCGTCGGGATCGCGCTGCTCGTCAGCGTGGCCTTCTCTGTCATGAAGCTGCGCCTGAAGTGGTTCAAGAACACTGATCCGACGGGTCGGATCTTCCTCTCGAATCAGCGTCGGGCCATTGTCGCCGTTGTCGGTCTGGTCGTTGGGATCCTCGTTGGTATTACCTCCGTGGGATCGGGCACGTTGATCGCGGCGTCCCTCATTTTCATGTTCCCGACGATGTACCCAAGTCGGCTCGTCGGCACAGACCTTGTCCAGGCGGTCCCCATGCTCATCGTCGGCGCCCTGGTCCACTGGGGTGTCGGGGAAGTCGATCTCACTGTGCTGGTGTCGCTACTACTCGGGCAACTTCCGGGAGTGTGGATCGGCGCCCGAATCTCTAGCCGGTACAACGGTCAAGCTCTGCGGCTCTTGCTACTCGTTCTCATTGGAGCGGCTGGTCTGGCACTTGTCGGGGTTCCACCGCTTTACGTGGCCCTGCTGACTGCGGGAGGAAGCTTGATCATCGGTATCCCGATCGTTCGAGAGACGATCGCCGATCGCACCCAAGAGCGGGCAGCACAAAAGGCTTACCACGACGCGTTGGACGACTAACTACGCGCGAGAGTGGTCCCACTGCGCGAGGCGTCGCTAAACGGGGCACACTGTCGCTCACAGCACCGCAATAACCGGATGTGTGAAGGGAACCCTCACCAATGACGTATGTCGTCCCACCCTCGATGGCATGGCCAGGTACCTGGGAACCGCTCGGTGTTACTGCCGATGAAGGCGGTGTCAACGTCGCTCTCTGGGCCGAAGGTGCCGAGCGTGTCGAGTTCTGCCTCATCGCCGACGACGGATCCGAACACCGAGTGGAGCTTGGTGAGTCGACCTTCCACGTCTTCCATGGCTACGTCCCTGGCGTCAAGGTAGGGGCCCTTTATGGATTCCGCGTCTACGGACCGTGGGACCCAGAGAATGGTCTGAGGTTCAATCCGCACAAACTTCTTCTCGACCCCTACGCCAAGGCGATCGATGGCGAGATCCAAGCGGGCCCGGAGATCTTCGGCCACGAGGGTGGTGACGACCTCGTCCAGAGCGATCTGGACTCAGGCGAAGTGATGCCGTTGTCGGTGGTGGTCCGCGATGAGTTCGAGTGGGAAGGCGATCATCCACCGAATACCCGCTGGAGCAACACGGTCATTTACGAGCTACACGTCAAGGGCTTCACGAAGCTAAATCCTGATATCCCCGAGGAACTCCGCGGAACTTACGCCGGTCTCGCCCAACCCGCCGTCGTGGACTACTTGCGCCGCCTCGGGGTGACGGCCGTCGAACTGCTACCCATCCACCACTTCATCGACGAGATGTTCTTAATCGAACAGGGATTCTCGAACTACTGGGGCTACAACTCGATCGGCTACTTTGCCCCGCACGGCGCTTACAGCTCGGCGGGGACTCGGGGCGGACAAGTCCGCGAGTTCAAGACGATGGTCAAGGCGATGCACGACGCTGGGATCGAGGTAATCCTCGATGTTGTCTACAACCACACGGCCGAAGGTAACCAGGGCGGGCCGACGCTGAGCTTCCGAGGAATCGCGAACCAGGCGTACTACAAGCTCGGCGCCGAAGATCCCCGCTACTACGCCGACTACACCGGCTGCGGGAACACTCTCAAGGCCTCGGCCCCGAAGGTTCTCCAGCTCATTATGGACTCGCTGCGCTATTGGGTCGAGGAGATGCACGTCGATGGCTTCCGGTTCGACCTCGCCTCTGCGCTGGCACGCTCGTTCCACGACGTTGACATGCTCTCGGCGTTCCTGACGACGATTAGCCAAGATCCGGTCCTGCGCAAAGTCAAGCTTATCGCGGAGCCCTGGGATATCGGTTCCGGCGGATATCAGGTCGGTGAGTTTCCCCCACTGTGGACCGAATGGAACGACAAGTACCGGGACTGCCTGCGTGATTGGTGGCGCAGCGAGGCCTCCGTCGGCGAGCTTGGCTGGCGACTATCCGGCTCAGCAGACCTCTATTCCTCCGAAGGTCGCCAGCCCTACTCGTCCATTAACTTCGTCACCGCACACGACGGCTTCACGCTGCGAGATCTCGTCACGTATCAGGACAAACACAACGAGGCCAACGGCGAAGACAACCGAGACGGCAACGACTCCAATCGGGCGTGGAACTCCGGAGTCGAGGGCGAGACCGAAGACCAAGAAATCAATCGGCTCCGTCTGCGTCGTATCCGGGATCTACTGACGACTCTGCTGCTTGCCAGCGGAACTCCGATGCTCGTGGCCGGCGACGAGATCGGCCGAACCCAGGGCGGTAACAACAACGCCTACTGCCAGGACAACGAGATCTCCTGGATCGACTGGGACCTCGCAGATTGGCAGCGAGACCTGTTCGAGTTCACCCGAACCCTGTTGCGGATCCGCCGAGAACATCGGGTCTTTCGACAGCGGTACTTCTTCGAAGGTCAACCGGTTAACGAGGGCGGCCCCGAGGACTTGGCGTGGTTCGGCAAGGACGGCGAGATCATGTCCGGCGAGGAGTGGAACGCCGGTGAGACTCGCGCCATCGGCATGTACCTCGCCGGGAAGCTGCGGTCTCGCACAGCAGACGGCCGACCGCAACACGACTCCTCATTCCTCCTCCTGATGAATGCCGGGATGGACGCCGTCGACTTCGTGCTCCCGCAACATCCGTACGGGCGGCTTTACCGATCGATCCTCGATACGTCGAAAGCGATTCCCACCCCGTCTTTGCACGAGGACGCCGCTGGAGACGTCATTGCCCTCGAACCCTTCGGCGCTGTCCTGTTCGAAGTCACCAAACACTGAGCACCAAGACGTCCTTGCGAGGGAGGAAGTCCAGCCCAAACGCCGGGATCGCATGGCGCAAAGGTGCATCCTGGCCAGCAGGCCACTAGCGTTCAAGGGTGGCAGGCGAACTCAGTAGTCCAGGTGCACCAACTCCCGACGCCGAACAGACGTGGCGCGACCTCAAGAGCGAGTCGCTGACTCCCCCAGAAGTCCTCAACGGCCGGATTCCGATCTTCGACGTCGAGCCGAACGTCGAGGCTGGACGTCGTCCCGCCAAGGCGGTTGCTGGCGAGGAAGTCACAGTGTCAGCGACAGTGTTCCGTGAGGGGCATGACCTCATCGGGGTGTCGGTTGTCCTCCAGGATCCAACAGGCGCCGTGGTTGACACAGCGCGGATGCAGTCAGTCGGATCTGGACTCGATCGGTGGGCTGGGCCGATCCGACCAATGACACCTGGCGATTGGTCCTTCACCATCCAGGGCTGGGCCGATCCCATCGCAACGTGGATTCATCGCGCTCACATCAAGATTCCCGCTGAGCTCGACGTCGAGCTGGAACTCACCGAGGGCTCCCTACTATTCGACCGCGCAGCTGCTACGGCGACAAATCTAGACGCAAGGGCAGCTTATGCCGCGGCAGCAAGCGCCCTACGCGACGACAGCCAAACAGCCGAAGAGCGTCTTGAGATTGCGACCGGCGATGACCTGACCGATCTATTCGCTGAAGATCCGCTGCGCGATTTGGTCACCGACTGTGGGCCGTGGCCCCTACGGGTGGACCGTCGACGGGCACTGGTTGGCAGTTGGTACGAGATGTTCCCCCGATCCGAGGGAGCGACAACTGATCCGCTCGTCTCGGGCACCTTTGTCACCGCCGCACAACGCCTCGAAGCGATCGCGGAGATGAACTTTGACGTTGTCTATCTGCCACCGATTCATCCGATCGGCCAGCTCAATCGCAAAGGCCCGAACAACAGCACAGAGGCAGACCCGGAGGATCCCGGCTCACCATGGGCAATCGGATCAGCTGAAGGCGGCCACGACACCGTCCACCCTGACCTCGGGACGTTGTCAGACTTTGATCGCTTCCTCGCCACGGCGAAGTCTCTTGACCTAGAAGTTGCATTGGACCTAGCCCTCCAGGTGGCGCCAGATCATCCCTGGGCCTCCGAAGGTAAACCGTGGTTCCTTGTCCGCGCCGACGGCACAATCGCGTTCGCAGAGAACCCGCCGAAGAAGTACCAAGACATCTATCCGATTTGGTTCGATGGTGATCCCCAGGGCCTGATCGATGAGGTCCTGCGGATTATCCGCTTTTGGGCCGATCGTGGAGTACGAATCTTCCGCGTCGACAATCCCCACACGAAACCGGTTCGCTTCTGGGACGCCGTACTCGCCGAGGTCTACCGAACCGATCCCGACATCCTCTTCCTGGCCGAGGCGTTCACTCGCCCGCCAATGATGCGAGCGCTAGCTGAGGTTGGCTTCCACCAGAGCTACTCGTACTTCACCTGGCGCAACGAGAAGTGGGAGATCGAGGAGTACTTCACTGAGCTTGCTGGTGATACGGCCGCCTACATGCGACCAAACCTGTTCGTCAACACTCCAGACATTCTGCCCGCTTTCTTGCAATACGGCGGTCCAGCAGCATTCGCGATCAGAGCCACTCTCGCTGCAACGCTCGCTCCAACTTGGGGCGTGTACGCCGGCTTTGAATTGTTCGAGCACGTGGCCGTCAAGGCTGGATCTGAGGAGTACCTCAACAGCGAAAAGTACGAACTGCGACCTCGTGATTGGAATGGGGCAACCGCCAGCGGTAACACTCTGGCCGGCTACATCACGCTGCTCAATAGAACCCGGCGTGAGCACCCGGCGCTCCAGACCCTGCGCGGCGTGACGTTCCATTCGGTGGATAACGAAAAGATCATCGCCTACTCCCGGCAAGACGGCACCGACACCATCATCGTCATCTGCACCTTGGATCCCTACGGCGTTCAAGAAGCGACCGTGCACTTCGATATGGCGGCGCTGGGCTTCGAGTGGTCTGCCGACTTCCGAGCGCATGACGAGGTCACAAATAGTTCGTGGGTCTGGAACGCCAACCCCTACATCCGGATCGACCCCAACCATGCGTGCGCCCATATCGTTCGGGTCCAACGCGGAACGGTGTGACCATGCAGTCAGCAATAACCCCGGCCAGCGTCGACTTCGCGGCGATTGACGCCCTCGTTGATGGAACCCACGCCCAACCTCATGACCTCCTCGGCCCACACGTCGGTGACGGCTCGGTCACGGTTCGGGTTCTGCGACCAAATGCCACCGGGGTAGACCTCGTCGTTGGTGACGATTCCTACCCGATGGAACACGTCCATCGGGGTGTCTGGGCAGCCGCAATCAGTGGTGACACGGTGCCCGACTACCGGCTAGCCGTGGCCTACGACGGTGATGCGCTACCCGCCGACGATCCCTACCGCTTCCTGCCGAGTCTGGGAGAGGTGGACCAGCACCTGATCTCGGAGGGCCGCCACGAGCAGGTCTGGCAGGTTATGGGCGCCCATACCCACATCTACGAGACAGTTCACGGCCCCGTCCATGGAGTCTCGTTCGCGGTTTGGGCACCGAACGCCAAGGGGGTCCGCGTAGTGGGTGACTTCAACTATTGGGACGGCACGTCAACTCCTATGCGGTCATTAGGCTCGACCGGTATCTGGGAACTGTTCATTCCCGAGATTGGCGATGGAACCCGCTACAAGTTCGACGTTCTCGGCCACGACGGGATTCGCCGACAGAAGGCTGATCCGTATGCCAGCGCGACTGAAGTTCCGCCCGCTACTGCCTCCGTCGTCTTCACATCGGACTATTCTTGGGATGACCAGACCTGGCTAGAAAACCGGGCGGCCACCGACCCCCACACCGCGGCAATGAGCGTCTATGAGGTGCACCTCTCCTCGTGGAAGCCGGGACTGTCCTACGAACAACTCGCGACCGAACTCGTCGACTATGTGACGACGAACGGCTTCACACATGTTGAGTTCCTCCCGGTCATGGAACATCCGTTTGGCGGGTCATGGGGCTACCAAGTCACCTCGTACTACGCCCCAACCTCTCGACTCGGCGACCCAGATGGCCTGCGCTTCCTGATCGATTCGCTGCACCGCGCGGGCGTCGGCGTCTTCGTTGACTGGGTCCCCGCCCACTTCCCCAAGGATGAGTTTGCCCTCGCCCGATTCGACGGGACTCCCCTATTCGAGCACCCGGATCCCTTGCGCGGCGAGCATCCCGATTGGGGCACCTACGTTTTCGACTTCGGGCGCCGCGAGGTACGCAACTTCCTCGTCGCCAATGCCATCTACTGGTGCGAAGAGTTCCACGTTGACGGCCTGCGGGTCGATGCTGTTGCCTCGATGATTTACCTGGACTACTCCCGTGAACCTGGCGAGTGGGTACCGAATGTCTTCGGTGGTCGCGAGAACCTTGAGGCTGTGGAGTTCATCAAGGAGATGAACGCGACGGTCTACAAGCGGATCCCCGGCGTCGTGACGATCGCCGAGGAATCGACCTCATGGCCCGGCGTGACTCAGCCGACCCATTTGGGCGGCTTAGGATTTGGCCTGAAATGGAATATGGGCTGGATGAACGATGCCCTGCGCTACCTGCAGCAGGAGCCGATCTACCGCCAGTACCACCACGACAAACTGACCTTTGCCCTCATGTATGCCTGGAGTGAGAACTTCGTGCTGCCGATCAGTCATGACGAAGTTGTCCATGGCAAGGGATCGCTGCTACGAAAGATCCCGGGCGACCGATGGCAACAGCTCGCGACCGTTCGAGCGTTCCTCGCGTACATGTGGGCTCATCCTGGGAAGCAACTGCTGTTCATGGGCCAGGAGTTTGCCCAAGATGCCGAATGGAGCGAAGAGCGCGGGCTCGACTGGTGGCTCCTGGAGCACGGCGAACACCGCGGCGTGCAAGACATGCTTCGCTCGGCGAACGAGATCTACGCCGCTACTCCGGCGCTATGGCAACTCGATCACGATCCCAGTGGCTTCGAATGGATCGATGCCAACGACGCACCGAACAACACCTTCTCGTGGCTGCGCTGGGATGCTGATGGCGGCGTGCTGGCCAGCATCGTGAACTTCTCGGCAGTCCCCCACCACAACTACCGGCTCGGTCTCCCGTTCGCGGGGCAGTGGGACGAGGTACTCAACACTGACTCCGACCTATATGGCGGCTCGGGCGTCGGTAACTTCGGGAGCGTCCACGCGGACGAACACGAGTGGCACGGTCGACCTGCATCCGCGGAGATCAGTATTCCGCCACTCGGTGCCGTCTGGTTGCAATACCGGCCGAGCGAGTAGTTCGTCGCACTCGATCGTTAGGCGTCGTGGTTCGGCGACTCTTCGGGAGCGCTCGCCCAGTCGGTAGCCCGGGCGAGTCGAGCACGGACTACCTGCTCATCGGCGACGGTTCGCATTTGTTCTTTGGGGAAGTAGAGCGCCTCAATCACCACCGGGCCAGGTGCAACGTCAACGCGCAATGATGACAGCCCCAACGCACGCTGGAACGGACCCTGCTGCAGCGATACCGACTGGGTCCGAGCATGCGGAACAACCGACAAATGCCGGGTGAAGAATCCCCTCCGCGTCACGAATACCAGGTCATTTGCTCCGTACGCAAGCTGCGAGTGCTGGATCGGAGCGCGCCAGGTCGCTCGCTTAGACGCAGACGTCAGCTCGATCTCGGCGACATTGACCCCCGGCAGAACTTGGGCGAGCACCGCTTCGGCGAGCTCGTGAGTTGCCACGGGAATCAGAGTCGTCGACGCCAAACTCGCTTGATCGCCGCCATCTCCCCCGGAAGCGACTCCAGCAACGGTCAATCGAATACGCACCCATCCCCGACGCCGCCACAACAACGGTTCGACGATATCGACGGCAGCAACTCGACCGTGTGGGACTGTTTGGGCTGTCTTCTGCAGTAGTCCACGACGTAGGCGGACACCGTCTTTGGCCCGGGCCACCGTGAAGCCATAGAGGGCCATGAACTCCGAAACCACCAGTAGCAGCGGGATTCCGCCGGTCACCGGCAGCAACACGAGGCCTCCCGCGCCCTCGGTGGTAAAGATGAAGAAGACCACAACGGCTGTCAGAAGTAGCAGCCCGAACGTCACAGTTCGCAGAAGTAGCGAGATAACCAAATCACTGGTGCGGACCGAGGCAATCAATTCCTCTGGTGCGGCGATCGACTCTTCCTCATAGCCGTGAGTTCCAGCGGACCGGGCGAGTAGTTCGCGACGCATCTCATCGGCCTGTGCCAACGTCAGGTACGCCATGGCGACTTTAGATTCACTCCCACCGGCCACGTCGATTCGCACGACAGCCAGGCCCAGGAACCGCGCGATAATCGGCTGCTCGACGTCGACGGCTTGAAGTCGAGAGAGCTGGACTTTGCGCTCATTTCGGTTCAACACCCCATCGTCGATCCGCAGATCGCCACTGCCGTCGAACCAGTAGGTGTAGCGACGCCACTGTACGTACCGAAACCCTGATATCAGCAGGAAGATCAAGATGATGGCGGGAGCGGCGATCGGGATTCCGACCGCATCGCGGTCCCAGAGAAACCCGCCGTTGAAGAAGAACGACATGAGGAGCAACGCCGGTATCACCGGGACGGCTGAGACCAAGGGTGAAAGTGGATGTAGTTGCTGAGGTTCGGAAGCCGGATCGCCAGTGAACTGCATCTGCCCAGCCGGTTCAGTCGGTTCAGCCGGTTCAGCCGGCTCAGTCGGCTCAGTCGGCTCAGTCGGTTCAGCCGGTTCAGTCGGTTCAGCCCACCCTGGCAACTCCGGAGCAGGTTCGGTCACAGCCCGGCTGCCCGTTCTTCACCCAACTGCGCGAGTCGATCCCGCAGGGCACCGGCGACATCCGGGGTTAGGCCTGGGATCACCGCATCCGAGGTCGCAGCGGCAGTGTGCAGTTGTAGCGATGCGATACCTAGGTAGCGATCGATCGGGCCGGCTCCGACATCGACTAATTGCATCCGACCGTAGGGAACGATGACGAGGCGCTTGAACATAAATCCTCGAGTGACGATGAGGTCGTCGGCCCGTTCTGCATAGGCCCATGACTTAGTCCGCCTGGCGATGAACCACAGCCCCCACAGGTAGGCAATGACCCCCACCACACCCGCCAGCGGAGCGACGAATCCGGGAACACCTGGGATCATGACTAGCAGGATCACCACAGCAATCACAAAGGGAATGAAGATCGACCACGAAATCCACCGCGCGATCGTGAGCTTTGGGCTCACCTGCTGCCAATCGACCCCTGCCGGGGCGAACGTCTCGTCAATCGTCTCGTTCATCAAACCAGTGTGACGGGTAGCGCCAGCGCGAAGACAGGCAGGCGTCCGGTGTCGCCGAGCACAACTGCGGCCACCGCCGCATAGGGTTACCCCGTGGGTCTCAAAATGCGAACGCGATTCGCCATCTCTGTCGGTCGCGCCGCTGCGGCTGCATCCCGGCTCGCCGGTCGAGGTGAGGGAATGGTCGTGGGCGGCAAAGTCACCCTAAAGCTCGCCCCCCGCGCGATTGCCGACCTCGCCAATGATCGGGTCGCTGTCCTCATCTCGGCAACGAACGGTAAGACGTCCACGACTCGTCTGCTGGCCAATGCGGTCGAACAACTCGGTCCCGTCCTGACAGCGCAGACGGGTGCGAATATGACGTCTGGGGTCGTCACCACCCTTGCCAACGGCGGAGCGGACACTATCGCCGTGCTTGAGGTCGATGAGGCCTACCTCCCGATGGTCACGGCCGACACGAACCCCCGCGTCATCCTGTTGGGCAACCTGAGTCGCGACCAGCTAGACAGAATGAATGAAGTCGCCATGACTGCGCGCAAGTGGCGCAAGATGTTGGCCGAGCACCCAGAGGTCACGGTCGTGGCGAATGCTGATGATCCGATTGTGACCTTCGCTGCTGAGCAGGCACCGAAGGTGATCTGGGTCGCCGGTGGTCAGGTCTGGACCGCCGATTCGGCCGTCTGCCCCGATTGCGGCACCCTGCTGACTCGCGATGATGTGAGCTGGCATTGCACGGGCTGCGGTCGTAGTCGACCGGAACCAACGTGGTTCCTGGAATGGACCGATGGTGTAGGAACTGCCGTGTCACCGGCCGGCGAACGATTTGATCTCAGCGGCTTGAAACTGCCGGGCCGGTTCAATGCCAGCAACGCGACGATGGCACTCGCTGTCTGCGGTCAACTTGGCCTCAATCTGACGGAATCCGTCGACCGAATGTGTCACGTCGAGGCGGTCTCTGGCCGGTACGCTGTCGTCGACGTTGGCTCGCTGCGCATCCGCTTACTGCTCGCGAAAAACCCGGCTGGGTGGACCGAACTCGTCGACGTTATGCCCCCCGCCCCGGCACCCGTCATCGTGACGATCAACTCCAACGCTGCCGACGGACGCGACCCGTCCTGGCTGTGGGATGTGCCCTTCGAACAGCTCCGCGGTCGGACAGTGATCGCCACCGGCGACCGCCGCCGCGACTTGGCGGTGCGACTCCTGCATGCCGAAGTCGACCACGTCGTCATCGCCGATCCGTACGCACCAAACGCTCCCCTACCCCCAGCGGCCCGCGACCTCGACATCATCGACAACGCGGCGACGTACACCGGATTTCACACCTTGCGAACGCGAGCAGCACGGGAGGCTGGAAAGTGACCGAATCAGTAGTCCGCATTGTGTCCATCTATCCGACATTGCTCGGCACCTACGGAGACGGCGGGAACGTCCTCGCACTGCGCCATCGCGCCCGCCTCCACGGAATAACCGTCGACATCCACGAGGTCATCCCCGGGGATCCTGTTCCGACAGATGCCGACCTCTATGTGATTGGCGGCGGCGAGGACACCGCTCAAGTTGCTGCGGCGAACGCGTTACGAGCCGATCGCGGTCTCGTCACTGCCGTTGATCGAGGTGCGAGCGTCTTGGCTATCTGCGCGGGCTACCAACTCATCGGGACCGAGTTCCCCGACGCCGTCGGCCAGCCCGCTCCCGGCGTGGGCATCATCGACATTCGCACCGACCGACTTGCGCAGCGTGCGGTCGGGGAACTGGTTGCGCGCCCGTCTCGGTTCGCACCGCCGGGACTAACTGACTTCTTCAGCGGCTACGAGAACCACGCGGGAGCGACGCACCTAGGCCCCGGTGTGCAGCCACTCGCGATGGTCGAGGCCGGTATCGGAAACGGAGATGGTTCAGAGGGCGCTGTGGCTGGACGCGTCCTCGGCACATACCTGCACGGGCCGTGCCTTGCCCGGAATCCGCAGATAGCTGATCAGCTACTGAGCTGGGTAACGAACCGGACGCTGGCACCAATCGTCGAGGAAGAAGTGGTCGCGCTGCGTGCGGAGCGGATTGACTACGTCGCCCGCAACTCATAAAGAATGCCGGTCCCGAGGAGCGCTACATCCCTGCAGCGTCCACGAGACCGGCACTGATTAACTAGTAGATCTAGACCTTGTCGCAGTAGGCGAGCAGCTTGGGCGACAGACCCGCGCTGGCACCGCCACAGATGGAGTCCGAGCTAATGACCTCCCACGTGCCACCCTTGGCCTGAAGGAAGAGCACTGACGTTCCGGGCCCGTATACGACGCCGGCGATCTGGCCATTACCAGTGCTACTGCAGTCGAACTTCTTAACCGTTGCGCCTTCGGGAATAGCGGCACCGATTGATGCTGAGTTGCACTCTGCTCCGCCGCCACCGCCGCCAGTGTTGGTGGGACTTGCCGACGCCGACGCCGACGCCGACGCCGTGGCCGTGGTCGGCTCAACCGTCGGGCTGGCAGATGCTGCGGTATCCGATGAGCTTGAACAACCAGCCATAACGAGCGTCGCAGCGCCTGCGATCGACAGGATCGCGGCAGCTTTACCGGACTTTTTTGAAACGCGCACTATTCCTCCAAGGTGACGTTCATCGGCGGCAAAGAATTTCGGCGCCTTGACGAATGAACGTTCGAAAGCAGTTCTAGCGCATCTGTCGCAGTTTTGACGGTCATGCTTGCGCGGTAGTTTGGAAAGTTGTGACTATTCGGGACTATTCGGGACTATTGGTCCCATCATCGCGTCCGGCAAGGCGTGCCAACGCGCCGACAACTAGGTCGCGGTCCTTAGTCCGCCACATCGGCGGCAGCGACCTCATCATGATCGGTCCGTAGCCCTTCGTATGCAGTCGCGGATCCAGGATCGCGACAACGCCACGATCCTGCGCACTTCTGATCAATCGGCCTGAACCCTGAGTCAACATCAACGCCGCTTGGTTGACAAATACCTCACGGAAGCCGTTGCGCCCAGACTGATCGGCATGCGCCCGGCGGGCTGCGCTCAGCGGATCATCCATCGGCGCAAACGGGATCTTGTCGATCACGACCAGAGTGCAGGCCGAACCGACAACGTTGAGTCCAGCCCACATCCCCATCGTTGCGCACAAGACGCTCTTCTCATCCTCAGCAAACTCCGCGGCGAGCACTGCGGCCGGGAGTTCCCCATGCTCGAGGATCGTGAACTTCGTGTGCTTGCGCAGGTGTGCGGCTGCATTGCGCGCCGCGTTCGTGGTCGTGAACAACGCGAGGGTGCGACCCCCGGCGGCTTGCACCAAATCCGTGAGCTCATCGAGCACGGCCGCCGTGTGGTCTGCGCGCTCCTTGCCTACGGGTTCCGGGATATCAGTGGGCACATAGAGAATCGCCTGACGCTCGTAGTCAAACGGGCTTCCGACATCAACGCCATGCCACTGATCGGCGATAGGTTCGCCGTCAATCCCTCGAATCGGCGGGGCGAGTAAGCCCATCATCGCGGCGGTGGGTTCGAAGTCCCCAGCCACGCTGGCCGTCGCGGATGTGGCGATCAAGCCTCGAGAACCGACTCGCTCGCGAAATTGATACCCGACCTCCAAAGGTGCCGCTCGAAGGACGGATGGACCCCCATCACGATCCTGCGAAGACCAGCGAACCATTGTCGGACTCGGTTTACGCACCGCCGCCAAAGCATCGGAAAGATCGCCAAGTTGGCCCTTGGCCAGTTGCAACGCCGTGGCCTCCGGAGTTGCCGCTCCGTCGGAACTGGCTTCCTTTTTGGCGAGTGCGTCCAGGGTGTTAGCTAGGGCAGTAGTTCGCTTCTCCAAAGACTCCAGCGGCCCACGCAGTTCTGCTGGCAGCTCCCCCTCCCACCGCTGGTCACGCAGCCCGGTCAGAGCAGAAATTACTGCTGCCACATCGGCTAGTGCTGCCTTGGCTTTCAGGCTGGCATCATCATCGCTACGCGGGATACGTCGACTGGCATTGAGCACGATGCGCTCCATAGTGCCGGCGAAAATCTCAGCTCCCCAGGCAGATGACAGGTAGTCCTGCAGTTCGTGGACCTCATCAACCACGATGACGTCCCGATCGTCCAAAATTGGGTTTGGTGACACGAGGTCCGCGGCGAGCAACGCATGGTTGGCGACCACGACGTCCGAGACGCGCGCGCGGGCACGGGCCGCCTCGGCCAAGCAGTCTTCCCCAAACGCGCACACTCGCGCACCAGGACAACCCGCAGCATCAGTCGACACTTGGGTCCATACCCGTTCCGGCACAGTGGGACCGTCCGAGCGGTCACCGGACTTGGGCTTGGACTCGGCCCAGTCGAGGAGTTCATTGAGCGCAACAAGATCCGCCGAGGTAGGCCGACGAGGCGGTGCCGTCGGCTCGGGCTCGACGACCGGAATCTCGATCCCCAGGTCGAGTGCCTCCTCTTCGATGTCATCGCTTGGCGGTGGCGCTTGTTCATCTAGTCGCCGCAACTCGTCGATCTTGGCTAGGCACAAGTAGTTAGAACGACCCTTCAACGAGACGGCACTAATCGAAGTGCCCAGGATCTCCTGCGCGACGTCAGCGATGAGCGGAACGTCGCTCGCAACGAGCTGATCTGAGAGCTGCCGTGTCGCGGTCGACACCACGACTTTCGCTTCGGCGCCCAACGCGCCACACAAATAGGCAAGGGACTTACCGGTGCCAGTCCCAGCCTGAACGACGAGTGGCTCCCCTGTTATGGCGGCGGCAGCGACCAGCCTCGTCATCTCAAACTGCTGCGGGCGATCCTCAGCGTTGGCGTGCCGGGCGATCACTGCCGTGAGCAGGTCGGCGGCTTTAGCCTGTGCCTGCTCTACACGCGTGCGCGTCGACTTGTCTTGGGCAACCGGCATCCGCACAGTCTCTCCTGAAATCGGCACGATTTGGCGCACATCACCCCAGGTTGTGAATTACTTCGCACGTTGACCCAGACAGTCTTTGAATACCCAGCCCATCGACTCCGACGATCCTTCTTCAGCCAAGGCTGTTCATCCGTCTGGGCTGCGGCGAAATAGCTCCCCCGCATCAGCGATTCCGTGGCCACGGCCCCCTAGTAACTGCCAGGCACGGGTTAAGCCCATCACCAGAAAGGCTAAACACAGCACGGCCAGCGCGCTAAGCGCCTCGGGCTGATTGGGGTTGGCGAAAAGGTGCAGCCCGACGATGAGCTCCAGCGTCACCAGCGCAGCGGTGCTGACGCGTCGGACGGCCCACCGAAACCCAACTCCACCTTCGGCTCGGTTTTTAAGGAAATAGCCGCATAGCGCATCGTACCGAGCAGAGCACTAATCGACATTCCCACCACAAGCGCACCAAAACTCAGCCCCGGGATCAGCGCCCCGAGCGCCAGGATGAGTACGTTCCCGAGCAAGATGTATGCCCCGGCAGCCGTCTCCTGAGTAACCGCAGCAGCCCGAACCTCCACGGTACGTTCGGGAGCAATAGACGTTGCGACAAAGAGTAGCCCGATAAGGGCGTCGCTGACACCGGCCGCTGCAACAAAGAAGTTCTGAAACTCCTCCGGGGTGGATACCAGTTGCATACCCGTGGCCATATCGGACACCAGCGTGACTCTCATCCCTGAACGGAACCGCCCTAACCTGCCGGCTATGCGCGGTACCGCTAGCGGATCAGTTGGCGGTATCAACCACCCCCACGATGCTGTGCTTGGTCCACATAGAACAATGCGAACAACCTCAGATCTACGTCCGCTCCAAAATCACGCCCCTGATAACCGGAGGAACAAATGCAAACTGATGTCGCGCAGTCTTACGTCACCCGGATCGACCATGTCGGAATCGCCGTGCGCGATTTGGACGCAGCCAAGGAGTTCTACGCAAAGTCGTTAGGTCTGGCGTCAATCCACGAAGAGATCAACGAGGAACAGGGCGTTCGCGAGGCGATGCTGGCAGTCGGCGACTCTGGATCGTGTATCCAACTCCTGGCTCCCCTGTCCGACGATTCCCCCATCGGAAAGTTCCTCGCCCGCAGCGGTGAAGGGATCCAGCAAATGGCCTATACCGTCAGCGATATGGATGCGCTGTGCGCGCACCTTCGCCAGGTTGGCGTGCGGGTACTCTACGACACTCCAAAGCGCGGCACGGCGAATAGTCGAGTGAACTTTGTGCATCCGAAAGATGCCGGTGGAGTGCTCATTGAGCTCGTGGAACCTGCCGCCGACCCCTCGGCGCATTAGCGCTTAGTTCGACGCTGCGTACAGCCGATAACTAACGTGTGAATGACGTGCGGTCTACAACTCTCGCTTATAACCTCGTCGACCAATTCTTTGACACGGTTTCTGACTGGGCCAGCGCAACGCCGTACTGGGTGCTGTTCCTCATCGCCGGGATCCTCATTGCGCTATTCATCATTAGCCTGGCGAAGAAGCTCCTCGTCAGCAGTGTTTTGCTCGCGGCGCTCCTAATCGCAGTGTGCGCCGTGTGGTTCCTTTCGGGGAGCTCTGCCGGTCTGAGCTGAGCTCAACCACTACGCCAACCCCGACGCACTCCAACGCACCCCAACACGGCACCCTCAGAACGCCAGCGAAAGACGGTTTGGCAAAGTAGAGGCGGGAGTCTCACGGCTCCTTGTGCGAATTTGTCTTATTCATCAGTGGTCATCAGCAGTAATACGAAGGGAACCAACGGACGTGCAGCAGATCCTCGACGCGATTCTGGCCGGAGACACACCCAAGGAAGAGTTCGCGAATCTCGCGGTTCCTGACAGCTACAAAGCGATCACCATCCATAAAGACGAAGCGAACATGTTCGAGGGAGAGAAGTCCCGCGATAAGGACCCGCGCAAATCTCTACACCTTGACGATGTTCCCGTTCCCGAGCTCGGGCCAGGCGAAGCGATTGTTGCCGTCATGGCCAGCGCCATCAACTACAACACCGTCTGGACATCCATCTTCGAGCCGGTCTCGACCTTCGGATTCCTGGAGCGTTATGGCCGAATGTCCGACCTAACCAAGCGCCACGATCTTCCCTACCACGTCGTTGGTTCAGACCTGGCCGGCGTCGTGTTGCGAACCGGACCAGGCGTTACCGCCTGGAAGCCCGGTGACGAAGTCGTCGCACACTGCCTCAGCGTCGAGCTGGAGGACCCAGCCGGGCACAACGACACCATGATGGATCCCCAACAGCGCATCTGGGGATTCGAGACGAACTTCGGTGGTCTTGCTGAACTCGCTTTGGTGAAGAGCAACCAGCTGATGCACAAGCCCGGACACCTCACCTGGGAAGAGGCCGCATGCCCCGGCCTGGTGAACTCAACGGCCTACCGCCAACTCGTGAGCCGCAACGGCGCCGGAATGAAGCAGGGCGACAATGTTCTGATCTGGGGCGCCTCCGGCGGTTTGGGCTCGTACGCCACCCAGTACGCCCTCAATGGTGGAGCGACGCCAGTCTGTGTCGTTTCTTCCCCTGAGAAGGCTGCGATCGCTCGCAAGATGGGTGCGGAACTGATCATAGATCGCGCCGAAGAGGGCTACAAGTTCTGGAAGGACGAGCGCACTCAGGATCCCAAGGAGTGGAAGCGCTTTGGGGCTCGGATTCGCGAGCTCACCGGCGGCGAAGATGTCGACATTGTGTACGAACACCCAGGTCGGGAGACCTTTGGTGCCAGCGTCTACGCCGCACGTAAGGGCGGAACGATCGTGACCTGTGCATCGACGTCGGGCTACATGCACGAGTACGACAACCGCTACTTCTGGATGAACCTCAAGCGGATCATCGGATCGCACTTCGCGAACTACCGCGAGTCGTTCGAGGCCAACCGCCTCGTCGACAAGGGCATGATCCATCCAACGCTGTCCAAGACGTTCGCGCTTGCTGATACTGGCGAGGCCGCGCTTGAGGTCCATCACAACAAGCACGCGGGCAAAGTCGGGGTCTTGGCTCTGGCTCCGCACGAGGGGCTCGGAGTGCGCGATCCAGAGAAGCGCGCCAAGTTCGAATCCAAGATCAACCGGTTCCGCGAGGACTAATACTTCAACCGAAGATGGCCGCGATCACGTCTGCTTTTTTGCAGGTTGGCCGCGGCCTTCTTCGTTTCCTCTCCGCTCAGGCTCCTTCAACCCAGTTGGTCTAATCAGTCGCAAAAGGTCTCCCGGGACTACCCCCGGCCGACTTCTCCACACGCGCTAAAATATCGAACACCTGTTCGTTTTTAGTGTTAGGGTTGGTCATGCCTTCCAGCCACAGCTCCCCCGCCACCACCGTCCCTGGTGTGCCGTGTCTGGAGTCGTTTGGGGCACTGGTGGCGGTGGATCCCTTCACCCTGTCGGCTGCCGATCGGGTCATGCACCTGCTAGACATGGAACGGCACGCGGCATGGATGGACGCACTACGCGTGGACGCCGTCGTCGCCGTGGCCGGTCCCGGACCCGAGTTCGCTGACGTAGCCGGGGCGAAGACCGCCGCCGATGATGGCGGGCCCCAGCCTGATGACCCGTCGGCGAACTTCTTCGCCGTCAGCGACGAGGTCCGTGACGAAGTCGCCGCCACTCTCCGCGTTTCCGGGTGGGCAGCGGAACGGCGCATCATCGTCGCCCGAGACCTGACCTACAAACTGCCCGAGACCCGCGCACTATTGGCTACTGGGCACGCCACCTACGCCCACGCCCACGCCGTATCCGATGAATGCGAACGACTCTCGATCCCCGAGGCCGCCACCGTTGAGGCTCGGGCCCTACGCCGAGTCCGCACCCAAACACCCTCCCTGACCCGGCGAAGTGTGCGCCGCGCTGCCGCCGCCGTTCACCCTGTTGCGCCGAAGAAGAAACTCGACGAAGAGTTCGCCCGCCGCGAGGTCACGATCCACCACGATGGCGGAGTAATGGCGACCGTCACGGCAACATGAACACACAACTACTGCCGAGTGAGCTTCCTGAGTAGCCAGTGCCAGCGGCCGCGAGCTTGCGGGTTTCGCCGGTCTGACCCTGCGCCAACTTGGCGGAGGGTTTGCCTTACGAC
>Ga0209390_10000590_pt1 | contig 72434 bp, 61 predicted proteins | sample BON01_FD_187212 | JGI IMG/M metagenome (GOLD analysis project Ga0209390, IMG submission 187212) | Freshwater microbial communities from Lake Bonney liftoff mats and glacier meltwater in Antarctica - BON-01 (SPAdes) (version 2) | ecosystem: Environmental > Aquatic > Freshwater > Ice > Glacier...
CTCAAGGAAATAACAGGTGCTTATCCATGGAAATTTGTTCTGGTGCCAAAAGAATAGTGATTATCTCTTTATTCTTGTCGTGTGGATGTTGTCTTATTTCTCCATTGGTATTCAACAGTGAATTTGCAAGCCTGTTTATAGGTTTTCTTTTTTTTTGGGGAATGGTTGTCATTTCAGACTCACCACTTTTATCGACGCTTGTGGCTCAAAATTCGTCAGCAGAAATAAAAGGTACTGCATTAACAATTGTTAATTGCCTGGGATTTTCAATTTCTATAATTAGCATTCAATTAATTACCGGAATGACGGCATTGACGGATTCAAACGCTATTTATACCATTTTGGCGATAGGTCCTATTTTGGGTTTGATGGCCTTACGAACTAAAAATAAAAAATTGTCCCCACAATCTTAGCCTTCTGAGGGCTGGATTATTATAGCACCACTATGGTGAAGTTGAAAATAGCAACGAAGTGACTGATTTTGAATTGATTCCACCACTTAATAAAATAGCTATTGCATGTTTTGGTTTTATAGCCTTGTTTTTATGAAGCCATTCTTTGCTTCTAAAATCCTATCGGATAATTAATTTGTAAAATCATGTAAAATTAGTTGATAAATACTGTATTTGGTATATAAATAAAACTATTTCAAAACAATATTCTGTTATTATTTAAAAATATGGTAATTAATTCGTTTTAATTCCTAATTTTACCTTCTGGAACAAAGATATCGAATTATAATGCGTTGTCTTTTTAGCTATGGAGGGGAGAAATATTTTTAGCATTAAATGGAAGCAAAGAAGGGTTTACCAGCTTGGGTACCTTTTAATGGCTTGCCATATATTCCTATTTCTAACACCTAATCTTAGTGCGCAGGTAAGGATAGATGCTAGTCAGAATTTCATACCCATTTCAGAGGTTCGGCTAAGCGTAGATGGGGTAGGCTATGTTCAAACTAGTACTGCCTCTTCTAGATTCAATATTTCACCAAATCGGGAAAAGGTAATCATCGAAACGGTATTGCTTCAAAATGGCACTGAGATTTTTGCAACGACCAGAACGCCCACTGTTACTAATCTACATCCAAATATTGGCACAAATAGTATTGGTGATAATGCCATTGGAGTTGCCAATTATGATGGAAGTTATACGAACCACAGGAGTGGATCATTTGCGACAGCTTTGGAAGAAGTGGTTTCTACTCCGGACTTAAGGTCATATTGGGACATGGAAAGTGGTTCTCTATCTTCTGGAGCTGTATTTATGGATGTGATGTATCCACAGGAAGTGCCTAAATCGGGCTACTTAGTAGTTTCTGAGAGAAGTGGAAATTCGTCCTTTAATTTTCAGGCCTTGGACATTAATGGAAATACAATTGTCGGGGCTGAAACCCTGGAGGTAAGAGGGTATGAATGGAACACCAAAATCGTTAATCAGGGGAATTTTTCTAGCCAGCCTCAATATTTGGTGGTCATTTCCCCTATATTATTTGGTACTGAACTTCCTATATATGGTTTCAGAGTAATAAATATAAATGGAGCGGATGGGAAAATTGTGTTTTTCAGAAATTCTATAAGTGTTGAACCTGACTTAACTGAGCCGGCATTTGCGGGGGATACAGCCATAGTAAATGTATTGACTAACGATGAATTAATGGAACAGCAGGCTGCTGTCTCTAATGTTACTGTAAGCACTTTGGTGCCTGCTACCAATAACTATATGGTACTAAGGTCGGATGGCTTTGTAGACATAGATCCAGATGCGCCTCCGGGAAGCTATACCATTACCTATAATATTTGTGAAGTTGGGAATGCTACAAACTGCGATAGCGGATCAGTTAGTGTAGAAGTAATGTCTCTATTGCCGGTTACTTGGGTGGATTTTTATGCCCAAGAAATCAACGCTGGAAATTTGATAAGCTGGAAAACAGCAACAGAAAAGAATAACAACAAATACAAGGTCTGGAGGTCATTTAACCCCACTCGAACCTTTGAACAAATTGGTGAAATATTTTCTAAAGGGAATGCTATTATTCCTACAAATTATTCATTTTTGGATACCCTTATTTATCACCAAGAGCTGGTGTATTACAGGGTTGATCAGGTGGACTATGATGGTAAAACAGCCAGTACTTCTGTAGTAAGGCTTAAGCGGAGAATGTCCACAGGTAGTATTTTTAATGTTTTCCCAAACCCGCATCTTGGGGGAAATATATCCTTTCAACTTCACCCTTCATGGAAGAAAAAAAGGGGAACCATTGATATTAAAAATAATGCAGGCAACACCTTGTTTAGTGAAGAAGGGTTGTTGCTGGACATTGCTGCAATGATACCCTTAAAAATAGAGGTCTTTCCGGCAGGCATGTATTTTATTTATGTGCAAGTAAAAGGTGCTTCAAAAGTTATCAAGTGGATTAAAGATTGAATAAATCCTAGAAGTTTCTCATAGTGAAATAGGCATTTCGCAGAATATGCTGTAATTTTTGGTTTCGTTTAAAAACCACTATGACTTTTATAATTGTTGCCACAAGTATTGTACTCCTGGTTGCATTGATTGTTTGGATCAAGGTTGAACCGTTTATTGCCTTTTTGATTACGTCCATTCTCGCGGGATTATTGCTAGGAATACCACTTCCTGATATATCAGGTTCTATTCAAACCGGAATAGGGAACCTAATGGGAGCCTTGGTAATAGTGATTGTTCTGGGAGCCATGCTTGGAAAAATTGTAGCAGATAGCGGTGCTGCCCAACGCATCGCCCAATTTTTGATGAATGGTTTTGGCAAAAAGCATGTCAATTGGGCAATTGCCCTTACGGCTTTTATCGTAGGTATTCCTTTGTTTTTCAATGTAGGGTTTGTACTGTTAGTGCCCTTAGTATTTGCGGTAGCTTACCAGTATAAAATCCCTGTAATGGTTCTTGGGCTACCCATGCTCGCCGCTTTGTCAGTTACACATGGTCTTCTTCCTCCGCATCCAGCTCCGGTAGCTTTAGTCGCGCAGTTTGGCGCCAACATAGGTACCACGCTTATCTATGGATTTATCATTGGGATTCCAATTATTATTTTAGGTGGACCTTTATTAGGCAAACTGCCCTACTTGCGCCAGATGAAAATTACTCCTTTGGAAGTATTTAGTGTGAAACCAAAAGCTGAAAGTGAACTTCCTGGTCTTGTAAATAGTCTTTTTACTGCCTTACTTCCAGTCTTCCTATTGATCGCATTGTCCTTAATAGGCTTGAGAATGAATGCAGAAAGCCCAGGGTATGGTTTTATAATGTTTTTGGGTGATCCTAATATTGTGATGTTGATCTCTCTTATTTGGGCGACCTTTAGCCTTGGAATAATGAAGGGCATACGGATTGCCGACATTATGATTAGGTATGCATCAGCAGTGAAGGAAATAGCGCTGATCTTATTAATCATTGCAGGAGCAGGAGCTTTCAAAGAGGTATTGGTAGATAGCGGTGTTAGCGGAGAGATAGGAACCTCTCTACAACAATTGTCAATTAATCCACTTCTGTTGGGCTGGTTAATCGCTGCAGTGATTCGGATATCTGTCGGTTCGGCCACAGTGGCGGCACTCACTGCAGCAGGAATAATCGCGCCCTTAGTCGCTTCAGGTATAGGAGATCCAAACTTAATGGTCCTGGCTATCGGGAGTGGAAGCTTGATTTTTTCTCACGTAAATGATGGAGGATTCTGGCTGGTAAAAGAATATTTCAACTTAAGTATAAAGCAAACTTTTCTCTCATGGACCTTACTAGAGACAGTATTGTCAATATTGGGACTAATAGGTGTTTTAATTCTGGATTCATTTATATAACTCAAACTAAAAAAATAAAAATATGTCAGCAGAAGCAAAAATTAAAGAATTGGGTTTGGTACTGCCTCCAGCTCCACCTCCAGGAGGTGTTTATCGCCCTATCGTTATCACAGGTAATTTATTGTTTCTTTCCGGCCATGGTCCGGTTTTGGAAAATGGAGACTTGATAAAGGGGAAAATAGGGATTGACTTGGACAAAGTGGAAGGTAAAGCTGCTGCCAGACAAGTAGGACTGACAATGTTATCTACTCTTCAAACCCAGTTGGGAAGTTTAAATAAGATTAAAAGAGTTGTTAAAGTTTTAGGCATGGTGAATTGTGCTTTGGACTTTGAAGAGCATCCTTTTGTTATCAATGGTTGTAGTGAACTATTTGCAGAAGTCTGGGGAGAAGAAAATGGACTGGGTTCAAGAAGCGCGGTTGGTTTTGGCTCATTGCCAGGCAATATTTCGGTAGAAATAGAAGCTACATTTGAAATCCATCAATAGAAATTATATGCATGACAATTGGTACAAACTGAACCATCCTGAAAAAACAGATAGTCCGGCACTATTGGTGTATTTGGACAGGGCAAAAGAAAACATTCAAAAAGTCATTAAAGAGGTGGGTACACCTGACCGGCTGAGGCCACACATAAAGACCAATAAATCGGCAGAGGCCTGTGAATTAATGATGGATGCCGGAATTAAGGCATTCAAAGGAGCAACCATTGCTGAAATCGAATTGCTTGCCAAAGTTGGAGCGAAAGATATTCTGCTTGCTTATCAGCCAGTAGGGCCTAAAGTGGATCGCTTTTTGGCTTTAATTTCGCATTATCCAGATGTTAAGTTTCATTGTCTTTTAGATCATATCGATGCGGCCAAAGCTTTGAATGAAAAAGCATTGGCAAGTCATCAAAAAATAGGCATTTATATAGATTTAAACGCAGGAACAAACAGAACAGGAGTGATTGCAGGCAAGCCGGCAGAAGATTTGTTCGAACAAATCTTAAAATTGGAAGGCTTGCAAAATATAGGTTTTCACCTCTATGATGGTCATCTGAGAGATCCCGATATCAAGCTTAGAGAAATGGCCTGCAATGAGGGGTTTGCGCCGATTGCTCAAATGAGGGAAAGGCTAGAAAATAAACACAAGCTGACACTTGATATTATTGCCGGAGGCACGACCACTTTTCCTTTTCACTCCAAAAGGGATCGTATCACATGTGCGCCTGGTACATTTATTTACTGGGATGAGGGATATGCGATGGGGCTTCCAGAGCAGTCTTTTTTATATGCTGCGTTGGTAATGTGCAGGGTTATTTCTTTGCCTACCTCATCTTACGTTTGCGTGGACTTGGGGTACAAATCGATTGCGTCTGAAAACCCATTGGCTGAGCGGGTGAAATTTCTAAATGCACCGGAACTGGTACCGGTAGGACATAGTGAGGAGCACTTGGTTTTGGATGCAAAAGAGGGACATTCCTATAAAATCGGAGATGTCTTATATGGTGTCCCAATTCATATTTGCCCGACAGTTGCTTCCTATCAGGAGGCGTTAGTTATCCAAAATGGAGAGCAGGTAGCTACTTGGAAAACCGTAGCCAGAGACAGGAGAATTACTTTTTGAGGAAAATAATTTAACTCATTTAAATCAACCAGAAAGATGTTTTCAATAGATGCCCATTTAGATTTAAGTATGAATGCGCTTGAATGGAACAGGGACCTTACCCAGCCTGTAGAAGCGATAAATGCTAGGGAAAAAGGCATGACGGATAAAACAGATCGGGGAAATGCCACTGTTTCTTTGCCCACATTAAGAAAGGGGGAAATTGGATTGGTGGTAGCTACTCAGATTGCTCGATATGTGGCGCCGGATAACCCGCTTCCTGGCTGGAACAGCCCGGAACAGGCTTGGGCCCAAACCCAGGGCCAATTGGCATGGTATGAAGCCATGGAAGCCAAAGGAGAAATGGTACAAATCAGAAATAAAAAGGCTTTAAATGATCATGTGGCCCTTTGGATGGATGGAGAGCCAAATGATAAAAAGCCTGTTGGCTACATTCTTTCACTGGAAGGTGCTGATTCAATAGTGGACCTGAGTTATCTTGAAAAATCCCACGAAAAGGGATTAAGGGCTTTAGGTCCGGCACATTATGGTCCGGGAAGATATGCCCAAGGTACAGATGCTTCAGGGCCTTTGGGGAAAAATGGCAGGGCCTTGTTAAAAGAGATGGAAAGACTGAACATTATTTTAGATGCCACCCATTTGTGTGATGTTTGTTTTTGGGAGGCCTTGGATCATTTTAATGGATCCGTATGGGCTAGCCATAATAATTGCAGGGCATTGGTGGATCACAACAGGCAGTTTAGTGACGAAATGATTAAGGCACTAATTGATAGGGGCGCAGTTATAGGAGGCGCTTTAGATGCCTGGATGATGGTGCCTGACTGGATAAGAGGAACTTCCTTGCCAAAAGAAATGGATTGTGATCTGGAGAAAATCATAGATCATATGGATCATATCTGTCAAATAGCAGGCAATGCCAAGCATATAGGCATAGGTACTGACTTGGATGGAGCATATGGTAGAGAACAAAGTCCTTATGACCTTGAAACGATTGCAGATTTAGGAAGAATTCCTGGTATGTTGCAAAAAAGAGGTTACACTGAAACTGATATAGAGCAAGTGATGCATAAAAATTGGCTTAGGTTTTTGAATGAAGCTTGGTCTTAGATTTTATTTGTTTAATAAATAAATTTAAAATTAAACAAAAGTATTGAATCTTATAATTGTCAATATGATGTTAAAATACCCCTTTAGGCGTCTTTAGGGTACTTTTCGTTTAATATTGAATAGGCAGAGCTAGTTTGTTTAACAAAAAGTAAAAAAAATTAGACAAAATATTTGGTATCCTGTTTAACTATACCTATTTTTGATTAAACAAAAACACAGGATCTATGACAACTTTAGAATTTAGTTATTCTCTTACAAAGCTCAGCACGTCCTTAAAGCCATTTGCTTTAAAATTGACAAGGGACATGGATGATGCTAATGACCTATTACAGGATACAATGGTAAAAGCGTTTACCAACAAGGATAAGTTTACCGATGGCACAAATTTAAAAGCCTGGTTGTATACTATAATGAAAAATACTTTCATTACCAATTACCAAAGGATGATAAGGAGAGGGACATTTGTAGATACGACTGAAAATCTTCATTTTATTAATTCAGGTTCAGCAGTGATTGAAAATGGAGTTTTTGGAGATTTTACAATGAAAGATATTACCAAAGCCATTGATAAATTAGATGAAGTGTACAAATCCCCATTTCTAATGCATTATAAGGGATTTAAATACCATGAAATAGCAATTCAATTAAATATCCCTATTGGAACAGTAAAAAATAGAATACATATTGCAAGGAAAATTTTAAAAGACGATCTTAAGGTTTATACTACCATCAATTAATCAATGAAGCCAAAAGAAGTTGTTGTAATAGGTTCGGGTTTTTCAGGGCTTTCCACCGCCACACATCTCGCAGCAGCGGGATTTAAAGTGACTGTTTTAGAAAAAAATGAGGTGCTTGGAGGAAGGGCAAGGAAATTTAATTCAGCTGGTTTTACTTTTGATATGGGGCCAAGCTGGTACTGGATGCCGGATGTCTTTGACAGATACTTTAATAATTTTGGTAAAAAAACATCCGATTATTATAAATTGATCCGCCTGGACCCGTCTTATTCAGTGTTTTTTGGGAAGGAAGATATTATGGATATCCCAGCAAATCTGGACCAATTTAAATTGGTCTTAGAAAAGTTAGAACCAGGGGTTTCTGAAAAATTAGATGACTTTCTGAAGCAGGCGGCTTTTAAGTACCAAAGAGGGATTTATGATTTGGTTCATAGGCCTAGTGTTTCTTTGTTTGAGTTTTTCGACCTTAAACTTTTTAGGGATGTTTTGAAAATGGATATTTTTCAATCTATGTCTAAGCACATTCGGAAGTACTTTAAAAACGAGAAAATTATTCGATTGATGGAGTTTCCGGTGTTGTTTCTAGGAGAAACGGCTCAAAATATCCCAGCATTGTACAGCTTAATGAATTATGCAGACATAGCCTTGGGTACCTGGTATCCGAAGGGTGGAATGCATAAAATCATCGAAGGGATGGTTTCATTAGCTAAAGACCATGGGGTTGTATTTAGAAACAATGCAGAGGTAGTTAAAATTTTGGCTGGTGAAGGAAAGGCCAAGTCAGTCAAACTCCGCTCAGGAGAAGAAATAGGGTTTGATGTTTTGGTGGCCAGTGCTGATTACCATCATGTTGATAAGCATTTACTTGAACCTAAATACAGTAATTATAGTGATAAATATTGGGACAGTAGGGTTTTGGCACCTTCATCTCTACTGTTTTACTTAGGAGTAAATAAACGTTTAAAAAATCTTCGCCATCATAACTTGTTTTTTGACGAACCTCTGGAACCTCATGCAGATGCAATTTATCGTAATCCAAGGTGGCCTGAGAAACCCTTGTTTTATGTCTCGGTGCCTTCCATTACTGATCCTACTGTGGCACCAGATGGAATGGAAAACCTATTTTTGCTCATACCGCTAGCTCCAGACCTTGAAGATAGCGAGGCCACCAGAAAAAAATATTTTGAGATAATTATAAACAGGCTTGAACAACATACAGGTCAGGAAATTAGGTCTCATATTATTTATAACCGTTCCTATGCACACAGTGATTTTAAGAAAGATTATCATGCTTTTAAAGGAAATGCATACGGTTTGGCAAATACTTTAAAGCAAACAGCAATTTTAAAGCCTTCTCTTAGGAATAAGAATTTAACTAACCTATATTATACCGGACAGTTGACTGTTCCAGGGCCTGGAGTTCCCCCATCTTTAATTTCGGGGGAAGTAGTAGCGAAAGAAATTTTAAAGAACACCATAATTAGATAATTTTCAACTATTGAAAATGATATGATGGACCCAAAGCAACTCTTTGATGATACTGCCCTGGAGTGTAGTAAATTAATTACACAACGCTACAGCACTTCATTTACTTTAGGTATTAAAACACTATGCAAAAAATTGCATATGCCAATTTATGGAATTTACGGGTATGTGCGGTATGCCGATGAAATCGTTGATACTTTTCATGATAAGGATAAAAAAGGTTTGTTGGAAAATTTTAGACAGGATACCTATAAAGCCATTAATGATGAGATCAGCATGAATCCTGTATTGCATGCCTTTCAATTAATTGTAAACAAATACAATATAGAAAGAGAACTAATCGATGCTTTTCTAAACAGTATGGAAATGGATCTTGATTTTGCCACTTATAACGATTCGAAATACAAAGAATACATTTATGGGTCAGCCGAAGTTGTTGGATTGATGTGTTTAAGGGTGTTTTGTGATGGAGATCAGGAAAAGTATCAGCATTTAAAGCATGCTGCGTGTAAATTGGGATCAGCCTTTCAGAAAGTTAATTTCTTACGTGATTTAAAAAGTGATTATGAGGATAGGGGCAGAGTTTACTTCCCAGGAGTAGATTTTAATAGCTTTGATAGTAGTGTCAAGGCTGAAATAGAATCTGATATAAAGCAGGATTTTGACGAAGCGCTTATAGGTATACATCAATTGCCAAAAGGTGCTGTGCTAGGCGTTAAAATTGCCTATCTCTATTACCTGAAGCTATTTTATAAAATTAAATCCTTATCTCCGGAAATAATTACACAAAAACGTATCAGGATACCAAACTCGAGAAAATTTGCGCTATTAGTCAGTACGTATTTTGGCTACAAAGTCGGGTGGAATTGATGGAGGTTGGTCATTATTATAAAACAATAATCGTTGACAACCTTTTAACTCATTGGTTGAAAAGAGGTAAACTTAACGCATCTGATAGGAACTGTTTGTATGGTAGATAGCGTTTATATATTTTATTACTATGGCTATGTATCTGAATCTGAAAAAAGAGCCAAATAAAAAAACATTTGATTACAAAGTCGGTTAACTAGTTATGTTGAAATTAGATGTACATATTGATCAATATTCAGGCTTTTGCTTTGGAGTGGTTTATGCCATTGAAATGGCTGAAGAAATTTTGGACGAGGAAGGTCATCTTTATTGTCTTGGAGATATAGTACACAATGATGAGGAGGTCAAAAGGTTGACAAAAAAAGGCTTGATTATAATTAATCATGAAGAGCTTCAGAAATTAACAAATGAAAAGGTTTTGATTAGAGCTCATGGAGAGCCGCCTGCTACTTACGAACTGGCTATTAATAATAACTTAACCTTAGTAGATGCCAGTTGTCCTGTGGTATTGAAGCTCCAAAACAGGATAAAAAACTCATTTGATAAGGAAGAGAACATCTACATTTACGGGAAACATGGGCATGCTGAGGTTATAGGACTTCTTGGTCAAACAAGAAATAAAGCAATTGTATTTCAGGATATCGGTGAACTTGACGTTCCCAACCTTCCGAAAAATATCACCCTATACAGTCAGACCACCAAGAGTACAGATAAGTTTTATGAAATTAATAAGGTGTTAAAGGACAATGGCATCACTATTAATACCAACGATACCATTTGCAGACAGGTGTCTAACCGAGACAAAGAACTAAGAGGGTTTGCGGCTCAGTTTCATCACATTGTTTTTGTAAGTGGTACCAAATCCTCCAATGGCAAAGTGTTGTTCAATGTCTGCAAAGAAAAGAACCCACAAACTTATTTTGTATCTTGCCCAGAAGAGGTAGATTCCAAGTGGTTTAAAGCTGGGCAAAGTGTTGGAATTTGTGGAGCCACCTCAACACCTATGTGGTTAATGCAAAAAGTTGAGGAAACTATTAAAGCATTTTAATGGTTTTTTGTTCCTTTAATTTTTATTTGTATCCATGAATAACACGTTAAAACGGCAGCTATCTTCATCCATTGGTCCAAAAGGTGTTATTATCGCTTTTTCTATTATTGCCTTTTGGACAACTTCATTGCTGTTATTACTTCACTTTCCAGTGGATTACACAAACCCGATCCTCTACCTTGGGATTTTGGTACAGATGCATCTCTATACAGGACTTTTTATTACAGCCCATGATGCCATGCACGGGGTAGTTTCGGGGAATAAAAAATTAAATCATTTTATTGGATGGTTTTCAGCAATATTATTTTCTTTTAACTTCTATTGGAGATTATTTCCCAGCCATCATAAACACCACAAGCACGTGGCAACAGATGGAGATCCGGATTTCCACTCATCTGGGAAGTTTTTCCCCTGGTACCTGAGTTTCATTCTGACTTATTTAAATATTTGGCAATTCCTTTTAATGGCAGTTACCTTTAATTTGCTGAAACTGGTTTTTCCAGTACCAAATCTGGTGCTATTTTGGATGTTACCTGCGATACTGTCTACCCTCCAATTGTTTTATTTTGGCACGTATTTACCCCATAAGGGAATTCATAGCAACAAACATCATTCAGGCACTTTAAAGAAAAACCATTTATGGGCATTCCTTACCTGTTATTTTTTTGGCTATCACTTTGAACATCATGAATTTCCATATGTACCATGGTGGAGGCTTTGGAAAACCAAACATCTTATTAACCAATGATCAGGTAACCTACCTGAATCTCAAAACGCATCACGAATTGTGTCACAATCCATTGCTATGAAGAAGTTTTTACTGTCAACCCTATTGTTTTTATCTTTCCTCGTTTTATATGCACAAGAGGGGACAATACAAGGGAAAATAATTAACCCTATCAACAACGACCCTATTCCTTTTGCAAATATTATTGTACAGGGATTAGAAATCGGAGCGGTTTCTGATCTAGACGGGAATTATGTAATCAATGGACTAGAGCCAGGTTTGTATAATGTGAAGGCTTCATTTGTTGGTTTTAAACCAAAAATCGCATTCGAGGTTCAGGTTACTAAATCTAGTGCGGTTCAATTGGATTTTGAGTTGGAAGAGGATGCCTCCAACCTTCAAGAGGTAGTTGTGGATGCTACATTTAGCAGATCGGAGGAAACACCTATTTCTGCCAGGCAACTCAATTCCAATGAAATAGAAAGATACCCTGGTGGAAATAGAGATATCAGTAGGGTAATACAATCATTGCCTGGAGTGGCAAGCTCTGCCAGTTTTAGAAATGATATTATCATCCGTGGAGGTGCACCCAATGAAAATAAGTTTTTCATTGATGAAATAGAGGTTCCTGTAATCAATCACTTCGCTACCCAGGGTTCATCAGGCGGCCCAGTCGGTATTTTAAATGTAAACTTGATTAAAAATGTAGAAGTGCTGAGCGGAGGTTTTCCCGCCAATAGGATGAATGCACTAAGTTCTTTTTTTGAGTTCCAATTAAAAGATGGTAGGCGCGATAAGATGCTTACTCAGGTTACTTTAGGTGCGAGTGAAATAACCCTCTCAAATGAGGGACCTATAGGTGAAAAAACAACCTATATCTTTTCAGCTAGGAGATCCTATCTACAGGCGTTATTCAGATTGATCGGCTTGCCTTTTTTACCCACCTTTAATGATTTCACCTTTAAGACCAAAACGAAATTCAATGCTAAAACAGAACTTACTGTTTTGGGAGTGGGTGCTATTGACCAATTCGCACTCAATTTTGATGTTCCGGAGGATGAAACCACAGAAGAAAAGGAAGACCGATTGTTTTTACTGGATAACTTGCCCATTTCCACACAATGGAATTATGCGACTGGAGTTAAATTGAAACGTTTTAGGGACAATGGGTTCTGGACTTTCATATTGAGCAGAAACATGCTCAATAACCAATCCTACAAATATGCAGGAAATGATGAATCTAGTGAAGATAACCTGCAATACAATTACCTGTCCCAAGAGAGTGAAAACAAGTTTAGAGCAGAGAATAGCATTTTTTCAGATGGGTATACCCTTCAATATGGAGTGAATTATGAATTCAGTCGCTACTTGATAGAAAATTACGATACTCAATTTACAGATGAGAATGGAATGCCTCGTGATGTTTCCAACATCGCTCTTTTTCATAGTTACGGAGGATTTGTCATGGGTAGTAAGAAGTATTTAGATGATCGTCTTGTGGTTAATTTGGGTGTCCGTATGGACGGGAGTGATTTTGGCAAGACCGCCAAGAATCCACTGAATCAACTTAGCCCTAGGTTTTCAACAAGTTACCAACTGAAAGACAATTTGTTTTGGAATGCAAATGCAGGCATTTATTACCAGAAGCCTCCCTATACAGTATTGGGTTTTCAAAACAATGAGGGAGTCTATGTGAATCAGGAGAATGATGTTAAGTTTATCAGGAGCACCCATTATATCACAGGGTTTGAATGGCAATTTCCGGCGAAAAACCAAAAATTTTCTGCTGAGGTTTTTTACAAAAGTTATGCGAACTACCCTAGTTCTATAAGAAATGGGATAGCATTGGCAAATCTCGGAGCTGATTTTGGAGTGATAGGTAATGAACCGGTAACTTCTGATGCAAAGGGGAGAGCCTATGGTTTGGAACTTCTTGCGCAACAACGACTTTTTAAGGGGTTTTATGGAATAGCTGCACTAACACTCGTAAGAAGTGAATTTACCAATCCATTGACAGGCTATCTACCTTCTTCCTGGGACAATCGGTTCATTGTAAGTCTTACAGCAGGTAAAAGATTCAAGAAAGATTGGGAACTGGGAGCCAGATGGAGGTTTTTGGGAGGGACTCCTTATACCCCCTTTGATCTTGAGTCCTCAGCCTTGCGTGAAAATTGGGACCTTTTCAATAGTGGACGCCTTGACTTTACAAGGATCAATGGCGAACGCCTTAAAAGCTTTCACCAATTGGATTTAAGGGTGGATAAGAAATATTATTATAAAAAATGGAATCTCAACTGGTATTTTGATATACAAAATGCCTATAATTTCCAGGCCGAACAACAGGCCAATTTAATTCCTCAGCGAAATGATCAGGATGGATTGGTTGTTAACCCCGATGACCCGAGTCGCTATTTAATAAGAGAAGTTGCTAACCCCGCAGGGACTGTGCTACCCACAATTGGAGTAATTGTGGAGTTTTAATCTTTATCCTATTGCATAATCTGGGTTTGACATGAGCCTAAAAATCCCTTCCTGCATAATTCGACCGTGAGGCTTTTTAGAGATAACTTTGTGGCTAAGCGAAAAAAATTAACGCTTTTTTTCTGGTGCTAATGCTACAGAGTAGCCAGTTATTTGCTCAGGCTGCGGATACTCTTTCGGTAGAAACATCTATTTTTGATAAGCTGTTTGGCTTTGCAGATAATATGGTTACCAGCTAAGCACAGATACCTGGACGTTCATACCAGCGATTAATTATGCTCCAGAAACCGGGCTAGGAATCGGAGGAAGTGCCATAAAGATTTTTTAACTTGGGGATTTGCAGTCGCCAAACAATACCCAACCTTACTCCCTCCCCATCACTTTTCTTTACACGCTTAAAAATCAGGTGATTATTTCAAACAAGTGAGATTCCTGGAAGTAACGGGCAGAATTTATCTGAACTTGACTTTAGGAATACTCGATGGGCTGGTGGCTTTGGGTTTAGTTACCAAGCTTAATTCCGAGGGGTTAAACCTCAGGATTGACCTAGCATATGGAAATCAATCAACATTTTAACTCAGGTGATAATAGCTTTTACTTGTAAAAGCTGTAACGAATTAGAATGGCTATTGCATGTTTCGGGTTAATACCTTACTTTGAAAATGAAGATTTATTGTGCCCATATTCTTCTGAAACTTTTCATACTAAATCTATTAAAACATTAAATATGGACATTAATGAATTAAATAAATTGCTTGGAAATATAGACCTTTACCTGCTTGATCAATTATTAAAAGGTAGGTTCACTAAAGAAATGATAATTCTCGATGCTGGCTGTGGGGAAGGTAGAAATACGCATTATTTTATTCAAAAAGGGTATCGGATTGTAGGAGTAGATGTTAATTCTTCAGCCATTAGCATGGCAAGAATTTCTGGTAGAACATTGGATCCAAATTTTGATCCTCAGCGGTTTCAGGTGGCTAACTTAGAAGATATTCCATTCCATACAGCCGCATTTGATGTGGTTTTAAGCAGTGCAGTGTTGCATTTTGTCAAAAGTAAGGATCATTTTCTTATCCTATTGAAAGAGCATATGCGGGTATTGAAATATGGGGGTGTTTTTTGGTTACGAATGTGTACGGATGCTGGAGGGGCCTTCGAGTTGATGGATAAATCGTCACTTCTAATGCAAAAACTTCCCGATGGAACCGAAAGGTTCGTTTTGACAGAATCGTTAATCAGGGAAATAATGATAGAATACCAGCTAACACTTTTGGAACCAGCTAAGTCTGTATTGGTTCATAATAATAGAGCTATGGGGGTATTTGTTTTTCAAAAAGAAGGTAGAAAAAAGTAATGGAAATAATAGACATGCAATATGCACTAGAGTTGGTTGGGACCTACTTTTTTGCTATTTCCGGAGCCTTAGCCATTCAGAATAAGGACCAGGATTTATTTGGTGTTGGCTTTATGGGTTTTATTACTGCCATTGGAGGAGGGAGTTTAAGAGACATTTTGATCGGATCGTATCCATTGTTTTGGATTGGAAATGTCAATTTTCTTTACGCAATTTTTGCTGGTTTGATTACTACATTTATATTTTTTTCTCATATGGCCAAGCTTCGGAAGACATTGTTTTTATTTGACACTTTGGGGATTGCCTTTTTTACAATTTTGGGTGTGGAAAAATGTCTGGTCTTAGGATTTAGACCTGAAGTAGCAGCCATAATGGGGATGTTTAGTGCAGTGATGGGAGGAGTGATTAGAGATACACTGACCAATGAGATCCCTATACTTTTTAGAAAAGAAGTGTATGCATCAGCCTGTTTGACAGGTGCTGTATTGTACCTTACCTTGGACTATTTTGGCCTTGAGAGGAACATAAATCTTTTAGGATCTATAGCTTTGATTATTATCCTTCGATTATTAGCTGTCAAATTCAAACTCAACTTACCAATTCTCAAATAATGATTAATTTAGGCTATTGTTTCCTAAATAACTCAATGGTCATTTAGCCATAATTTTAGTATCTCATTAATCATTTAAATTTAATTATTATTGAATTATGCAAATACAGATTTTTCAAGACAAGGAAAGTTTACACCGTGCCGTTGCCAAGGAGCTGATCGATGCTGTAAAAACCAATCCAAACATTGTGTTAGGGTTATCTACCGGAAGCTCCCCTCTGGAAACTTATGACAATATGATAAAAGACCACCAAACGAGTGGCACGGATTATTCTGATGTAGTCACATTTAATCTGGATGAATATGTAGGTTTAGAGGGTTCCCACCCCCAGAGTTATAGGTATTTTATGAACACCTCTCTATTAAATAACCTCAACATCCCTTTGAACCAAACCAATGTTCCTGATGGGTCCGGGGACTTAAAGGAGGCCTGTGAAGAGTATGAAGCCAAAATAGTTAAAGCTGGAGGGATTGATTTACAGCTATTGGGAATCGGAACCAACGGGCATATTGGGTTTAATGAACCAGGTACAGCATTCGATACAAGAACACATGTTGCCCAATTGCTTCAGGAGACCATAGATGGAAATGCGCGTTTTTTCGGGAGCGCAGTAAATGTGCCGAAGGAGGCCGTAACTATGGGCATTCAGACAATTATGGAGGTAAAAAAAATCATCCTTATTGCGTACGGGAGTAAAAAAGCAACTGCTATTCGAGAAATGGTGAATGGGCCTGTTACAGAGTCGATGCCAGCTTCTATCCTTCAAAAGCATCAAAATGTCACCTTATTCCTTGATGAAGAGGCCGCTGCATTACTTAAAATTTAAATCTCAATCAAAAGGAATTGGAGCCGTAGCCTCTTACTATGAGTAGTTCATGATTAAGTTTCTTAGGTAAACTTTAAATACGGTTCCTTTACCAACCTCACTCTCAATTTCAATTTTGCCATCATGTGCCCTTATTTGTTCTCTAACTAGATACAAACCAAGCCCTTTGCCTTCAACGTGGTTGTGAAACCTTTGGTAAAGACCAAAAATTCGATCACCGTACCTTGATAAGTCCAAGCCAATACCATTGTCTTCAAACCTTATCACACAATATTTATTCTCTATATAGGTGCTAATTTTGACGATAGGGCTACGCTCTGGGTGCTTGTATTTGACTGAATTTGTCATTAAGTTCATAAAGAAGTTTTCCAGATGAGCATAGACATAATTTATTTCATTTAAATTTGAGAAATCTTTTTGGATCTTTATTTCAGACTCTTTTAGTTGGTTAAAAAGACTTTTTTCTATATTATATAGTAGGAGTTTAAAATCAATTTGTTCTACTTTCGGTATCTTTTGTTTTTTTATGGAAACGACTTCAATAAGGTCTTGTAAGGTGGTGTCAAGTAAATTAGTGGAAATCTTAAGGTTTTCCCAGATCTCCTGATTGCCTGGGTCTGCAGGGTTCTCTTCGTTATATAGGTCTAGTAGCAAAGAGATATTTACTATAGGAGCTCTGAGGTTATGGGAGACAATATAGGCAAATCTTAAAAGCTCTTCATTGTGGGATTTCAGGTCTTTTATTAGCTTTTCTTTTTCTGATTCGAGCTTTTTAGCTTCCGTAATGTTTTGGGTGACCAGTAGAATGCGGTCTACTTCTTTAGAATTATTTATTAAAGGTACCCCACTTTGGATGAATTTCTTTTGGTTTGCTTCTGTTTCATAGCTTACTCTTTGACCTTTCAGTACCTTGTTAAGGCTCGACTTAGTAATTTGTAAATTATCTCCTGAAAACTGGTTCAGAAGATTGGTGCCAATTAAGGATTTTGGATCCGTGCCAGACAATTGATATTCTTCCCCATCTGTAAACAAATATCGAAATGATTTGTCCAAAACATCTACCGACCCACGGGGAAAATTCTCTGCAATACTTCTAAACAGCTGTTCTGATTCGATTAATTTTTTTTCAGAAAGCGTTCTATCTGTGATGTCATCAACAAATATTACATATGATTCCTTATTTTCATTCCCATATTGTATTTTAGTAAATGATATTTTTAGTTCCTTATAATTGTCCTCTCCAATGGGCAAAAGAAAATAGGCAGTTTTCATACGGGACTTCAGAAAGCCGGAAATAATCTCTAGTAAAGTTGCACTGATATTACCTTTAATCAATTTAGTCTCCATCAGTTCCTCCTTACTTTTAAGGTTGAACACAGGAAGGGTTTTGTTATTAATTAAAATAAGTTCAAACTGATGGTTTACGGCGAAAATAGCATAAGCAGTGCCATTTAGAACCGCATCATGCATGAAATTGGTTTCCTGTAGTACATTCTCAAACCGAAACCTGTGCAGCTCCTTGCTAATCCAATCTCTCAAAATGCTAAATAACTCCCCATAATGTGCCTTGTTTTTGAAAGGCTGATCATGGAACAAACACAAAGTACCAATTTTGTTCATTTCTGTGTCGAATAAAGACAACCTTAGGAGCGAACTAATTCTATGTTCGACAAAAAATGAGATATTGCCTAATATATCGTCTTTTTCAGAACTGATCATTAAAAAATTATTGGCAGGATCTATTAGAAGAAGTTCCTCATTCAGAAAATTTTGCCACCTTTTGTCACTGTCCTTAATTTTTTTCCCTGATTCACAGATAGATAATATCTCCATTTCATTATTTCCAGCATCCAAATTACCTATAATACAAAATCGTATCCCTAATTTTCTGTAAATAAGGTGATTGATTTCTTCAAATAGGTTCTGTCCCTTAAATAATGTGGAAACGGCCGATACCTCGGTCAACATGTTTTGAATAAAATTTTTCTCTGTTAGGTTCTGTAAAATGCCTTTCTTGCCCTTTAATTTTTTCTTTTCTTTTTTATGATGTAAAGCATTTATTAATGTCCCTGTCAGGCCTTCTTCCTGTGTAATTGCGCGCTTAAAAATTCTTATATTATTCGTTAGGTGTTGAAAATGACCCTCTTTGTTTTTCACTCTGTAAGTAATGGAATAGTTACTTTTTTCATACTGCTTACACGCAACAAAATCCTTCACCAGTTTTCGATCTTCAGGATGTATTAATTTAAGCCAATCCCGTAAAATAAAACTTCTTAAATTACCGTCTTCATAACCCAAAAGGTTGAATAATGGGCCAGACCATAAGATTTCCTGACTCTTCTTTAGGTACTTAAAATAAACTATTTCATGATTTTGGTTACCGTTTAAGGCATCATTTTTTTTGTGTTCAGATCCAGAAACCCCATTAGCCTGACATTGTTCAAGTTCGAGTGACCTATAATCAGGTGAGATGTTCTTAGATTTAAATTTTTGATTAATGAATGTATATTCAATATTTTCCGTGTTTTGATTCAACAATTTGTCAAGCATACTTTCGGAAAAAAATGGAAACCTGACCATTAAATACCCACGCAAATCCTTTAAGTTTGAATGGGAATAATCTTCTGTTTTACTCACCTCTGTGAGGATAGAATGGTCTTTTGAATTAATTATCCATGAGGGACTTGACCCCGCCAAAACTTGACTGATGATCGTGTTGATAAGGTAGCTGTTTTCATCATGTGCCAGAACACATCCTTCAAACTTCAACCATGCGAAAGATTGGTGGTCTAGAATGATGGGGATTTCAAGCGCTTTTTTCTTTTCTAGATTTTCAAATAACAGATCAAAAAGTGAGTTTTGAAGCGTGGGAAATAAGGCATTTATTTCTTCAATATTTAATTTGTAGGCTCCTTTTTTCTTCCATGAAATAAAACTATTGGATTGGTAGAGTATCTCAAAGACTCCATTATTTGACTTTTTAAAAGTGAGTAAAAGTGTTTTAAAAATATTTTCAACCATCAGTTGGGAGGAGTGAAAGATTAAAATTTTCTTAAAAATTTAATTAAATTTACAAAAAAGCCCGGTCTTAATGCAAAAAATTTGTCAGAGTCAATATTTTCTATACTAAATTCATTATTATACCTATATTTTGTAATTTTTTACAATTGCTTTTCTAATAAAAATGTAACCTTGTGAATGCTCGTTTTTGTTTCGTCTTCGGGATCAATCCGTAGGAGCTCCAATGAAATCACTTTGCCCACTTTAGACCTAAGTAATTCGGTAATGTCAGATAGCTCCCAAAACATTGCAGGAACCTTATTTATTGATAGAATTGTGTCTAAATTCCTTGCTCCATGAATATAAGCAGGAGAATCCTTCCTTACTTGGTGTACATAATAACTTTTATCTTCCAAAGAGCTCACCCTAACGGTCAGTCCACTCATGTCATACTTGAAAGGCATCTTATATTTTGCCCCTTTTTTAAATAATATTCTTTCGCGAGGGTAATCTAAGATTATCTTCATATGATTTAGTAACTCTGAGCCTAAGCTGCCCATTCTGCCTGTATTTATCAATACTTCAGAATATGCATTCTTTTCGGGGTAGGAAGTGATTACATTTCTAAAGTTCAAGCCAGCAATGGTTAATTTTTTTACTCTTGCCACATGTCCTTCTAAATCCCCACCCAAAGATCTGCCTAAACTACTTTCTATATTTATGTCTGGAAGTTGAATGTCTTCACTAGTTTCTTGGTTGAGCAATAATCCATGGTTGGCACCTGTGTCAATGAGTAATTTGGCCTCCAAATCAGGGCCATCAATTTGTTTAATGGTCGTAAAAATGTAGGGTTTGTTTCTCAATAGCTCAATTGGCATCTCTCTAAACCAAAAAGGTTTCCATTTGAATGCTTTGCGTTTGTAAAATGTAATGAGTCCGTTGTCATAATCCACTTTGATCGGGTTATTTTTGAAAAATTCATGACCGATTACACCATACACAGGTACCCCTAACACTTTTTCCAATTCCAAAAAATCGTCATCTAAAACAAGAATGGCTTGGAATATCCCTTCGATAGGTCCCATGTCAAAATGGTTATTAGGGGATACCGATGCACTTAATACAGTTTTTCCATCAGCACCTACCAAATTGAGCTTTCGGGTATAAATCATTTCCAACTCATCTGCTATAGATTTACTAAAAAAAATATTGGATTTTACCCCAGTATCAAAAAGGAAATTTATCGGAGGACCGCCATTAATAGAGACAGGCAGAATGATAAGGCTATTTGAATCAATAAAGGGAAGCACTATTTTCTTTTGGTCTCGTTTCATATAAAAACCAGGTACTTGACCCTTTACTGGGCAAGCCAGTAAAATCGATACCAAAAGAAAAAATAGCCACTTTGTCTTATGATGCATGATTCTTAATTGTTGCTTTAATATAGAAAATAATTTTCAGTAGTCAGAAATATTTGGCTTCTTAGTTAAACCCTAAATAGGCGATAGCACTTTTATTACTTGATGAAATCACCTCAAAACCGGCTAATTGTTGCTGTTTTCAATACCCCCTATTGAGTCCCAATTGCCGGGCCAACGTTTTAATGGCGGATAAATCGGTAATAGAAATTTGGATAGGTCAAGGCACAAAAAATGGAGCATAGCTGAGGCCATGTGATTTTTTTTGTAACGCATAAATATCCCAATTACTATGCCCAATTATTCGTAAGTTAAATTTTGTCTTGACACTAACCTCTTTCTTCTAAGAACAATTTCAAAGGTTTAACGCTGAAAGAGGATGAGTGTTTACATTTTATAGGATGGATTAAATAATAGGGCATTAACATGCTGATTTATGTGGTTTTGGAGATTGTACTGGCTAACCTTAATCTTTAGTGGGGAATGAATCCCTATTTAGAACCATTGAAAATAACTGCTCATCTACCGATTGAAAAGTTTTAGGGTTTGAAAAATCTAAAAAATAGGTCATCTTTAATCTTTATAATTAAAAATCATGGCCGATAAGTCAATAATAGAGAAAGCGAAAAAAATATTTGAAAATTACCTTGTCCGGCAAGGAAGCCGTAAAACTCCTGAAAGGTTTTCTGTAATAGATGAATTATATGCTTTACCTCAAGATGAGCATATAGATGTTGAAGGGCTATTCCTAAGGATGCGGAACAATGGTTATTCCATTAGCAGAGCTACTATATACAATACGCTTGACTTACTGGTAGAGTGTGGATTGGCTGTGAAACACCAGTTTAAGGACAAAGTGGCATTGTATGAACAAGCACTGACCTATAAGCATCATGACCATTATGTTTGCAACCAGTGCAGAAAAATTTTAGAGTTTTCAGATCAAAGGATTAATTTAATCAAAGAAGAGATGGGCAAAACATTTTCCTCGCATATTACCAGTCATTCCCTTGTGCTTTATGGCGATTGTCAAATCCGCGATTGCAAAAATCTACCAATGCATTAATCCCTCTTCAATTACCCTTTTAATAGGAATTGGGGGAATTACACTTCGAAAAAACTTTTTGATAAACAGGCTTTCGCATTGAAAACTGAAAGTAAAGGAACGGGTACAATAAATAATCCAGGAGTAAATTTGGGCTGGAAAAACTGATCTCATCTATTATTTTAGCCTTGTCATTTCCATCCAATAGGATGCGGTGCTTATGTCGCCATTTTTTTAGAAAAAATGGAAGTTTAATACCTTCATCGATGAAGTAATATTCAGCATTATCCAAATGATCAGCAGTTATTTCACTCGTCCATACCTGCTTAAATAAAATAAAATTAAGTTCCAGACTTACGAGATCACCTTTTGTTGATCCATCGAAGCGAAGCAACTTAACAGGTGGAAAAGGCGGGTTTAATGCCTTGAACAAATCGGCATTAAACCCATCTTTAACTTTTAAATAGTTTTGATTTACTTTGGTTGTTAGCCTAATCTTCATAATAGGTTTTCGTGCGCCATTGGGTTACTGCATTTTTTTAAGGTATTTGAAAAGATCACTATCTGATGATATTACCAGGCTGGTCTCTTTGTCCAAAGAATTTTCGAGTGCTTCCATTGAACGAAGGAATTTATATAAATCGATTGATTGTCGGTTTTGATTATAGGCAGAGGCGTAGATCTCAGTGGCTTCTGCATCTGCTATACCACGTATTTCTTCAGCTTCTCTTTTGGCTTCCGATTGTATCTTGGCCAAATCCCTTTCTTTATCTCCTAGAATCTTTCTGGCCTCTCCTTGTCCTTCTGACCTGAATTGATCACCTATTCTGTTTCTTTCACTTATCATACGGTCATACACCCTGTCTCGTACTTCATCAACGTAATTCATTCTCTTGAAACGGAAATCCAATATTCTTACCCCCAGATCAGAGGCCCTTTCATTGGCTTTCTGTAAAATGATTTCTTCGATTTTATCCCTACCTACTTCTATTTCTTGAAGAACTTCGAGCCCTTCCATGGATTCTTCTGTGACCTCAGGATCTCTGTTTGTAGAGCGAACAATATCGAGAAGGTTATGACTTGCGATTGCGTTTCTGGTTTCTCCATCAAGGATATCATCAAGTCGGGATTGAGCCGATCTTTCGTCTCTAAGTCTGATAAAAAATTGCAGCGGGTTGGTGATCTCCCATCGGGCATAGGTGTCTACGAATATGAACTTTTTGTCTTTGGTAGGAACCTGATTTTTATTTCCATCCCATTCAAGATAACGTTTGTCAAAAAACTGTACTTTTTGAATAAAAGGGATTACGAAATTAACCCCCGGACTGGTTCTTGGTTCACCGATAGGTTTCCCAAATTGAGTAACAATTGCTTGCTGCGTTTCATCAAGGATAAAAACGCTTTGAATGGATAGTATTAATGCAATTACTACCAATATGATATAGAATAAATTGCTTTTCTTCATACTTAAACTTAAATAAGGTTAATTTTTGTGTCCCGGCCTTTGAGATTAGGGCGTTGGGTTAGTAATATTGGCTTTATTGATGTTTAGCAATGGCAATACGTTACTTCCACTTTCATCAGTGATGATTTTATTACCGATCTTAGGGAGAACCTTCTCCAGGGTCTCCAGATAGATTCGTTGCTTGGTTACCTCTGGTGACTTTATATATGCATTAAAGACGGAATTGAATCTTTCAGCTTCTCCTTTGGCCCCATTTACGCGATTCAAGGCATAAGCCTCTGCTAACTGAACGGTCTCTTCTGCTATACCCCTGGCTCTTGGAATTACCCGGTTGTAATCAGCTTCTGCCTGATTGATTAAGGTTTCTTTTTCCTGTTGGGCTTCATTTACAGCATTGAAACTAGGTTTTACCGGTTCTGGCGGATTTACATCCTGCAATACGACCTGATCTATCCGGATGCCATTTTCATATTCATCACACATTTCCTGAAGCAATACTTCCACACTGGTAGCTATTTCCTGCCTTCCGACAGTTAATACTTCGTTAACGGTACGGTCTCCTACGATTTTTCTCATCGCAGACTCCGACATGTCATTTAAAGTTTTTTCAGCATTTCTTACCTTAAAAAGGTATTTGTAGGAATCTACAATTCTATACTGTACTACCCATTCCACATCTGTTAAATTCAGATCACCGGTGAGCATCATACTCTCATTTATATAACCAGACTTTGCGTATTCTGTTCGGGTACTGCTGGTGGAGGTAGAGCGGAAGCCAAACTCCTGTTTTAATTGCCTTTGAACTGGTATTTTATACATGGTTTCAAAAATAGGAATGATGAAACTTAAACCTGGGGATACTGTGCGATTATACTCGCCAAGTTGAATAACTACCCCTTCTTCTTCGGGCCCTACCGTTTTCACGGCTGAAAACACCAGTATAATGACCACCAGACCCAAAATAATTTTAGATAAGTATTTTTTTATCCAATCTGGATCGATATTGATTTCAAATTGTTTTTCTGACATAAGTTTACTTTTTTTGCAATTTACGATTAATTGACAGAAATACCTTCGGTAACATTTTTCATTTCTTCAACTGAATTACCTAAACGCAGAATATGCTCTTGGGTTTGAAATGGATGCGGTGAATATAGGATCAATGGCGCATTGGATTCGTAAGGTTTTAATTGTCAAACTATTGTAATGTCTCAATGAAGTTTTAACTCGAAATTGTAGAGATGAGCCATATTTTTTATTATAAAACCCAAAGAAAAAGGCCAAACAATATCAGCCAAACTATATCCATATATTTCCAGTAAATGATAAATAATTCAAGTTTCATTTTTTCATAGGGATTCGTTAATAAAACTAAAGTTTTTACCTCGTCCTTTTCACTGTTGTGAATAAGTAGTAATAAAACCAAAGCATATATCGTGGCTCCGGCGAGGTGAACGAGGTGAATACCGCTAAGTAAATACAAAAAACTTCCGGCAGGCAATCCAGTAAAGTCGATTCCTGATTTTGATAGTTCTTGCCACCCTCTAAACTGAAATATGGCAAAGGTCAACCCTAGAATTAGGGTAAAGGCAAGATTAAATTTTATTTTCCTCAAATCATGTGATAGATAAGCCGGCAAAATTTTTTCTGAAATAAAGGTGCTGCCAAACAATATTAAGCTGCTGATAAAAAAAGATTTAGGTATTTTATATTGACCAAAAGAACTGCTCACTGTCTGGGAAAATATAAAAGATGTTGTTAAGAAAAAAAAGATTATTCCACTACTAAAAATAGCCAAATAAATTAGCGTTTGGTAAGGATGCATTTGCTCAATCCTTTTAAACCAATGATCTTTTTTTCTTTCTTTTGGCACATTCATCTATTGGTTAACAATTGAAAGGAGAATATTGTTATTTAAGGAGAAAAAAAGTGTGACTTTTTTCTCCTACTGGCGCGATGTTGGTCTATTATCCTTAATCCACTGAGGGGATTTCAATGTTATTTGATAAATTGCACTCACTTATTTTCAACCCGGGTTTGGTTTTAGGAATCGTGGTACGCGTTAGCGTTACGAAAAAAATCAGGCTATTTAGAGACTTAGGAATAGCGCCTATTAGGCGGAGTCAGAAATAGCGATTAAGTGACTGATTATTAATCCTCTTAACCACTAAATTAAACAGCTATTGCTTATTAAGGGTGCTACATTAAAAAGAATATTAGTTGGAAAAAGAGTCGTTTTTATCACTTTATATAGATGATCCATTTGTAAGAAACCTTGGATTAGGCATTAGTTCTGGTGCGCATGCAAAGATGAATGTCAAGGGGCTTTCGGGCAGTATGGACATGTTGATCGTACATGCTATTTCCAAAATCATAGGTTCTTTTCATGTCGTTTTAGCAAATGATCGTGAAGAAGCAGCCTACCTTGCGAGTGACTGGCAAACCTTTTCAGGAGAAGCAGCCTATCATTTTCCCGCCAGTTATAAACGACCCTATCATTACGATGAGGTAGAAAATGCCAACGTATTGATGCGTGCAGAGATTCTCAACAAGCTGTCTGGCCCAATGCCAGAAGGAAAGGTGCTTATAACCTCTCCGGAAGCCATTTATGAAAAGGTGATTAATAAAAAGAGCCTGAGAGAAAATACCTTTGCAGTTAAAAAAGGTGAAAAAGTTGATCTTTCCTTTATTGAAGAGCTTTTAAATACCTACGGTTTTGAAAAATCTGATTTCGTTTATGAAGCAGGACAATTTGCTGTCAGAGGCGGAATAATTGACATCTATTCGTATGCGAATGACTTGCCTTTTCGTCTGGAGCTTTTCGGAAAGGAAATTGACAGTATAAGAACTTTTGATCCAGAAACGCAATTGTCCACCGGTAGTGTTGAGCAGATTAGTATTCTGCCTAATATCCAAACCAAGATGGAGCAGGAAAGTCGCCAACCTATAATGGACTTTTTCCCGAAGGGAACTTGTTTTTGGATAAAAGACTATAATCATTCTACTAATGTTATTCAGGGACTATTTGAGAAAGCAAGCCAGCATTATGCAAGTTTAGGAGATAATGGCTCATTACTCATGTCTCCTGAGAAGTTGTTTTTGGATGCCAATACATTTGATATCCAGCTATCATCCTTTACCTTGCTATCCTTCGGTCACGTATTTGACTGGACAGGTGTGCCAGAATTTCAATTTCAAGGGCACCCTCAACCTTCCTTCAACAAGCAATTCGACTTGTTGGTCCAAAATCTTAATGAAAACGGGGCCAAAGGAATTACTAATATCATTTGTTCGGAAAGTGAAAAACAAACTGGCCGTTTGATTAATATTTTTCATGAATTAGATCCCACCTTAAAGGTTCAAACACTACCTATCAATCTTAAAGAAGGTTTTGTGGATAACTCCTTGAAGCTAGCTTGCTACACTGATCACCAAATTTTTGAAAGGTTCTACAGGTACAAGACGGCCAAAACCATTTCCAAGTCTAAGGCGCTTACCCTAAAAGAAATAAAAAGCTTACATCCAGGAGATTATATTGTCCATGTAGATTATGGTATAGGTCGGTTTGCAGGTTTGGAAAAGGTGGAATTCACCGGAAAACTTCAGGAGGCGATTCGTTTAGTTTTTAGGGATGATGATCTTCTTTATGTAAACATTCATTCCTTGCACAAAATTTCTAAGTATAGCAGCCAGGAAGGTGCTATGCCGATCATGTCTAAGCTAGGTACGCCAGAATGGGAGAATAAAAAGAATCGAGTTAAGAATAAGGTCAAAGATATTGCAAAAGATTTAATTCAATTGTATTCAAAACGGAAGGCTGCTTCGGGGCATCAATTTTCTACTGATAGCGTCTTGCAGGTGGAGTTGGAAAGTTCATTTATCTATGAAGATACACCCGATCAGGCCTCTGCTACTTCAGATGTCAAGGATGACATGGAAAAGCCTTATCCAATGGATAGGCTGGTATGCGGGGATGTTGGCTTTGGTAAGACGGAAGTGGCTGTTAGAGCAGTGTTTAAGGCAGTAAATGACAGGAAACAAGTAGCGATATTGGTGCCAACCACAATTTTGGCGATGCAACATTATCATACCTTTAAGGAACGGTTGGAGAATTTCCCTGTTTCTATAGATTATATTAACCGATTCAGAACGGCAAAGGACGTAAAGGAAATCATAGAAAAAGTTGGCAACGGAGAAATAGATATCTTAATCGGTACGCATAAAATTGTTAATAAGGCAATGAAATTTAAAGATCTTGGGCTGCTGGTCATTGATGAGGAGCAAAAGTTTGGGGTCAAGGTCAAGGATCAGTTAAAGCAACTTCGGATAAATGTTGATGTGCTTACTCTGACAGCCACTCCAATACCTCGGACACTTCATTTCTCTCTAATGGGAGCAAGAGATCTTTCAGTAATTGCTACTCCTCCGCCTAACCGGCAGCCAATAACTACAGAAATATATACCTTTAGGGAGGAGATTATCAGAGATGCCATTTCCAATGAAATTCGCCGTGGAGGACAGGTGTTTTTTGTACATAATCGTGTATTAGAGATTGATTCAATTGCCAATTTAATATTAAGATTGGTCCCAGGCGCCAGGGTGATAGGAGCCCATGGTCAGATGGAGGGGAAAAAATTGGAAAAAATCATGGTAGACTTTATAGAAGGAACTTATGATGTTTTGGTTTCAACTAATATTATTGAATCAGGTTTGGATATTCCAAATGCCAATACGATCATTATTAATAGAGCCCATATGTTTGGGATGAGTGATCTGCATCAAATGAGAGGTAGAGTGGGTAGAAGTAATAAAAAGGCCTATTGCTACCTGCTTACCCCTCCAACGTCTACCCTGACTGTAGAAACCAGAAAGAGACTACAGGCGATGGAAGAGTTTTCTGATCTGGGAGATGGTTTTAAGGTTGCAATGAGAGATTTGGACATCAGGGGAGCTGGGAATTTACTAGGTGCCGAACAAAGTGGCTTTATTTCTGATTTAGGTTTTGAAATGTATCACAAAATACTCGACGATGCCGTTCAAGAGCTTAAGCAAACAGAGTTTGCTGCCCTTTTTGAAAATGATCTCAAAGAAATAGTAGCACCACTGGTTCAGGACTGCGTAATAGAGACGGATATGGAGTTATTGATACCTGAGAGTTATGTCAGTAATATTTCTGAAAGGTTAAGTCTGTATTCCAAGTTGGATGAGATTAAGGAAGAAAAGGCACTTGATGATTTTAGAGAGGAAATTAGGGATAGATTCGGCACTATTCCGGAAAGGGTTCAGGCCTTATTTGAAACAGTAGAACTCAGATGGATGGCTGAGAAGCTTGGTTTTGAGAAACTTGCCTTGAAAAATGAACAAATGAAGTGTTACTTCGTTAGTTCCGGTAAAGATACCTATTTTAGTTCTCCAGTTTTTATGAACATTATCAAGTTTATCCAATCTAAAAACAGGCTTTGTAAAATAAAAGAAACCAAAGATCGTTTAATTCTTACAGTCAAAGGAGTTGATACGATTCAAAAAGCCAAAAATTGGCTTTTTGATATGATGACAATTAAATAAGGATCCATTTCAACTCAGGATTTATTTAGTAAAGAGTGCTTTAGACCATGAAAATTGTGGTTGTTTGTGCCTTTTTTTTAGAAATCTAATTAATTTTCGTGTGGAGAATTAATTAGATGGTACAATTTATATTGTAGTATTTCACAAGAATTATATAATAATGGTTTTTGTCTTCCGTTTTGGTAGAAAAAGAATATTGGTATAATATATTATTGGTCATATATTAGCATTTTATTAAGGCAAAACATAAAACTTGTCGCATGAAGTTTGAGGATAAAAATTTTCAATTTAGTTTTTTTGTTGCAGTAGCATTACTGGGGCTTTTAGTGTCTTCTTGTGGAAATCAAACTTCCAGAAGAACGGCCAGCAATCCGGGAGGCTTTAGTGCATCAACCGGAGCAGAATATAGTTTTAATGAGGAGGATTCAGCCTTTCAGGTCTTTAGGCTCCCGAGGGAAGTGATAGGTCCAAGGCTTGTTTTTATCCAAGGGGGTAGAGCAGTATTGGGTTCTCAGGAACAGGATGTCATGGGTTTTCGTGACAATGTGGAGCGAACAGTTACGATAGCTTCTTTTTATATGGATGAAACAGAGGTCACCAATGTTGATTATAAAGAATTCCTTTTTAATATCGCAGACAGCGTTAGTACTGACTCCCTTAAGAAACTTGAACCAAACGAAAGGGTTTGGGCAAATGCAATGTCTTACAATGATGTTTACTCCACTTATTACTTCAGATATCCAGGGTTTAATTTTTACCCAGTAGCAGGAGTTAGTTGGACTCAAGCCAATGCCTATAGCCAGTGGAGGACTTTATACGTGAACGAGTTAGAGAGAAAGAAAAACTTTGGAAATAAAAAGAAAAAGGATGAAGAGGAGGAGACTGATCCACTTACGTTAGACCAGCTAATAAGGCGGGGTGTGGTATTCCCCAATTACCGACTTCCTAATGAGGCAGAATGGGAATTTGCTGCAAAAGGAATGATAGGAACCCAGTATATGGATGAAAATCAGGAAAATGGTAGGATTTATCCTTGGGATGGAAGAGGACCACGAAATCCTTACAACATCAAAAGAAAATCACGGCAAGGAGATTTTCTGGCGAACTTCAAAAGAGGTCGTGGAGATTATGCAGGGTTATCAGGTAGTGTGTCAAATGATGGAGAAATTATTCCTACGAATGTTTACGATTTCCCGCCAAATGACTTTGGGCTTTACAACATGGCTGGTAACATGAATGAATGGGTTCAGGATGTTTATAGACCACTTTCCTTCCAGGATTTTGATGACCTTAATCCAATTAGAAAAGATGGTACAAATGACGAACAGAATACCTATAAAACCACTTTGATCGACGATAATTATAGGGTTTATAAAGGTGGATCTTGGAGAGATGTAGCCTATTGGCTGGCTCCAGGTACCAGAAGATTTATGCACCAGGATTCGGCATCGAATCACATAGGTTTCAGATGTGCAATGATAGCAGTGGGTGGCAAAGACAGGTAACAAACAAAACAGAATTTATAGGCATAAAAAAAAGGGTGGGTTCACCCTTTTTTTTATGCCTACTTTTATCAATTTGGTAGTATCAAAAAAGCCTTTCAGATGGTACGGGCGTATTAAATTTCTTTTTCCTGTTAAATCCTGAATTATATATTATTTTTGTAAGCATAATTTATTTAAACTTAGGCATTTATATGAAGCGGGGTTTACTTTTAAGTTTTTTTAGCCTATTGCTCTTCCAGATTGGATTTGGACAAAGTTGGAGAAGGGTTGGAGATTGGGGAAATGATTATACATCAATAAAATGGGTAAACACAAATGTTGGCTTTATAGGTGGCGAAAACATTCTGCTAAAGTCCATAGATGGAGGGCTTAGCTGGATAGAAATGGAACTTCCGATGCGAATGGATGTATTGGATATTTCATTTTTTGATGGTCAGAATGGTATATTGCTTAGCGAAGATGGGCAGATTTTCAGATCCACCAATGGTGGAGGTAGTTGGTCAACCCCCTCCTATCCAGAGAATTTAACGCTAAATAGGGTTGTTCATGTAGATGAGAACCGATTGATTATTAGTGGGGAGGATGGCCTTATCTTGCGTTCAGTTAATGGGGGCTCGTCATGGAGTGCTATCGATGTACAGACTGAGGCTTCCATCAAAAAAGTGTTTTTTGTTGATGAAGACCTTGGTTACGCCGTCAGCTCAAACTCCGAAATACTGAAAACCTTGAATGCTGGAGAATCCTGGGAATTGCATGATTCAGGATTTGACGTTGCTTTAAATTCCCTATATTTCACCAATGATACGACTGGGTACGCTGTAGGAGACCAGGGTGCTATTATAAAAACAGAAGATGGAGGCCTGAATTGGCAATTTATAAACAGTGGGATAGATACTGATCTGACTGATGTCATTTTCAACCCGTCTTATCCACTTATTGGAGTGATTAGTGGTGATGGTGGGACTATTCTGCGTACGACAAATGGGGGACTTACATTTAAAGCCGTCAACTCACGAACTGGGGAAAATGTAGAACGGTTATCCATAAGGCCTGAAACCAATAATGTTTTAGCAGTGGCGCCCAGTGGGGTTTTGATCAATTCCAATAACACAGGATCCAACTGGTCCACAAGGCTCTCTGGAACGGCTAGTGATTTTAGAGCTGTAACATTTACAACAGATTTGAGGGGTTACCTTGTTGGAGATAACGGATTGATTTTATTAACTACTAATGGGGGAGTAAGACTTTATGACAGGTCCAGACCAATTTCTCTGCCATTTAATTCTGTCTTCTTTGAGTTTAATAATGCTGGTTATGTTTCAGGGAATAATGGAAACATTATTTCTACTACAAACTCGGGGGCAAATTGGACAACCCTCAACCCCGGTACCAATAAAAATGTAAACAGTCTTTATTTTTTTGATTTCAATAAGGGTTTTGCAATAGGTGATCAAGGGTTAATCACAATGACAGAAAATCAAGGTGTAAATTGGGAAACGGTATCCTCCAGCGCTGCTAATTTCAACTTGAAAGATATAAATTTCTTTAATGAAAATGATGGAGTTATCATTGGCCAAAAAGGTCTTGTTTTAATCACCTCAAATGGTGGGCAAGATTGGCAAAAAATTAATATTGGAAGTAATGAAGATTTAAATGCTTTCACTGTTTTGGACGATGTGACGGCAATTGCAATAAGCTCATCTGGTATTGTGTTTAAAACAATGGATAAAGGAATAAATTGGGTGCCTTTGCAAACAGGCTTTAATTCACGATTAACCGATATTGATTTTCTCGACGAATCCGTGGGATTTATAACTGGAGAGAATGGATTGATCATTCGGACCTTTGATGCTGGAGAAAATTGGGAAAAGTTGGAAACAGCCACCTATCAAAACTTTACGGGTATAAGTTTTGGCGACCTGAATGTAGGATATGCCGTTGGTGAAAATGGTATTTTTTATCAATATACCTGCCAGGTACCTGATGAGATTCCAACTATTTTTGGGGAGGATAATATTTGCATAAGCCAACAGATTTATTCCATTCAGGAATTGGGCTTGGATAATGAAACGTATGAGTGGCGAGTAGATGGTGGTAGTGTTATTCAAGGACAAGGAAGTGCTAGAGTAGTGGTAAGATGGGATACTCCCGGAAGGAATGCTGTGATGGTGCGCGGGAAAAATAAATGTGGAAACGGTGAAACTACTGCATTGGAAGTAATTGTCTCAGAAGAACCGAAACAAACCACCCCTATTCAGGGTGAGGGAGTAGTATGTGTGAATACCCTAGAAGAATATATGGTTGACTCGATTCCAGGGACCGAATATTTTTGGGAGGCTACTGGTGGTGTGGTAAGAGAAGGGCAAGGCACTTCTATAATAACACTTGAATGGACCAATTTAAATAAACAAAGTATCTCTGTGTCAACCAGAAACCCTTGTGGTCAAGGGCCTACTACCCAGAAGGACATCCGTGTAATTACCATACCAGATCAACCTTCAGCTATCCAAGGGACAGTAAGGGTTGGTTTTCAAGAGGCTGATTATGAAATTATCGGTGTGCAGGATATCAATTACCAATGGTCTATTGCAGGAGGGGGTGAAATTATCAGCGGACAAGGCACATCTACTGTACGGATTAACTGGACGACCCCCGGAGACCATGTAGTAGAAGTTACGCCTATTAATGCATGTAATCAAGGTTCTAGCCGAGTGCTTTCTGTAAATGTAAACCTAATCACCTCAGTAAAAGAAGAGGCAATTGATGCAAATATTGAAGTTTTCCCTAGTCCTTCATTTGGAGGAGATGTTCATGTATCTGTAAAAGGAATCGCAGGATTGGATTATATCGCAGTCTATAACGCTATGGGCCTAAAAATTAAAGAAGTACCAACCAAAGTTGGGCAATTCGTTTATTTTATCAATGGTCTACCGAAGGGTCTGCATGTGCTTATTCTTAGGAGTAAAACGATGGAATATAAAAGAAAAATATTGGTGCTTTAATCCGGATTATTTAATAAGATTCGTAGTAGCCTGTCCTGACATTTCTCAGGAAGTAGTGTAATCAAAAGGAAATCATCCTATTTGGATACTTAGTCATAGCTGCGCTATGGTGAAGTCGAAAATAGTAACGAAGTGGTTGATTTTGTCCGCCGCGGCGGATCATCGTATAATAGAATGTCTACTGCATATTTCTGGTTTAATTCAGCTACTTAGGTTTTATAAAAATAGGGCTGGTCCAATATTGAAGTTGGAGAACACTAATTTTGAGAATCATCTCCCGATTTGATAGGGTAATTTACAAGATAGCATCAATCTTAAAGCTTTAATGGTCATTAGGTTGCCTTATGTAGATTGAAGCATTGAAAAAGTAAAGCGATAAGAAGATCAAGGAATAGCTTTGCAACGGTGACGGCTATTAATGTGCTTTGGTGATTAATGTAGCAGCAGTTTCTGTGGTTAATAAACTGTCTAACGCATGCTTATGGTTTAATATTCGTTATTTTTCAATTTTCTATTCCTCCACCTTTCATTTTTTCTGCATTTTCCGCAAAGCGCAGGGCGCCAATAAAGTCTTCTATACTGCCTTCCATTACTTCTGGAAGATTGTATACGGTCTTATTTATTCTATGGTCAGTGACCCTACTTTGTGGGTAATTATAGGTGCGGATTTTATCTGATCGGTCCCCACTTCCTATCATTGATTTTCTTTGTGCGCCTACGGCCTCATTGTGTTTGGCCAACTCTATTTCATATATCCTAGACCTTAATACTTTGAGTGCTTTTTCAAAGTTCTTGATTTGTGACTTTTGATCTTGACAGGTTACGACTATTCCTGAGGGTTCATGGGTTAACCTAACGGCAGAATAGGTAGTGTTCACAGATTGACCACCTGGGCCGGAAGAGCAGTAAGTGTCTTTTCTTACTTCGTTCATGTCTATTTCCACATCCACATCTTCCATTTCTGGCAAAACAGCAACAGTTGCTGCAGAGGTATGTACCCTTCCCTGGGTTTCAGTAGCAGGAACTCGCTGGACACGATGTACACCTGATTCATATTTGAGCATGCCATAAACATCTGCTCCTGAAACTGAACTGATAATTTCTTTGTAGCCTCCAGAGGATCCAAAAGTCAAATCAAGTACCGTAAGGTTCCAATTTTGTTTTTCGCAAAACCTTTCATACATCCTGAAAAGGTCACCAGCGAAAATGGCTGCTTCATCACCGCCTGTACCACTTCTGATTTCAAGAATACAATCTTTGGAGTCGTTAGGATCTTTTGGGATTAACATTTTGCGGAGATCTTCCTCCATCTCATCCTTTTTGTTTCTCAATTCCTCCCATTCCATCTTGGCCATTTCTCGGAATTCAGGATCTTTTTCTTTCTCCAATATTGCCTTGGTGCTATCAATGTTATCGAGGGTCAAGCGATAGCCGTCATAGGCAGTAACCACCTTCTCTAGGTCCTTATATTCCTTAGATAGTTTGGTGTAGTTCCCCATGTCACTCATGACATCCGGTTGAATGATCAGTTGCGCAACCTCCTCAAATCTATCTTTAATTGCTTCCAGTTTGTCCAGCATGGTTATTGTATTTGGAGGGCGAAATTAAGCATTATTGTTGATGAATACCCGACACAGGTTTATTTTATACGCTTGTCTACCCAAAAAAGACTTTTTGTATCAGCGAAATTCGAATAAAATGAAAATTGAGAAATGGTTATAATTTTAAATTCAGGTATAGGATTTGAGATAAGTAACCTTGTTTTAATAGGCTAGGTTCCTGAGGTCCATCACGCTAATCTGCTTGCTAATTAAACAGGGATTTTGCAATAGGGTTTCCTGACCTTTCTCAGAAAGTGATTCCACTACGGAATAGAATGGCTATTGCATATTTCGGGTAGAAACATCGATATGAAATTAACGGTCTTTACCCACTAATATCCTTAAAACTTTTCAGTTGATCAACTTTTACTCTTTTTGAAACAAATGTTCACTGAGGTTTTGTGTTTTTATATTTTATGAATCTTTTTAACTGAATAGTCCTTATATTTAATAGTAGAACCAAACTGATTTGATTATGAAGGTGAAAAACATGTTGTTTTCGTTAGGTCTGCTCTTGGCCATAGGAATAGGCAGTTGTAATGATGGTAAAAAAATCAATCGTGATATCGTAGATCAGGTGAATAAAGCCAATGAAGTAAAAAAATTGAGCGAGGCGGAGATTACAGAACACGCCATGGAGTGGGGGAATGAAATAAGTATGGAAGCTCAAAAGGCACTTATGGGGGTTTTGCAAAAGGCTATTCAAGAAAATGGACCTGAAAACGCTGTGGGTTTTTGTAATGTAGAGGCGTTGGAGATTACAAAAAAAGTGGCAGATGAATACAACGTAACTATCAGGAGGGTATCTGTTAAAAACCGTAATCCTAAAAACAGCCCCAATGAAAAAGAAAGGGAATTACTTGATGCTTATGCTTATAACAAAGACAATAACCTAGACAACCACCCTAACATTCAGAAAACGGAAGACGGACAGGTTTTACTATATACTAAAGCGATTACCATTCCGAACGGACTTTGTCTCAATTGTCATGGAGTGCCAGATACTGACATAAAAGGACCAACTTTAGAAAAAATACAAAGTTTGTACCCAGAGGACAAAGCCATCAATTACAAAGTGGGGGATTTAAGGGGCATGTGGAGCATCGAGTTGCCAAAAAAAGAAGTGATAAAAGACATTTAAAAGTAGTTTTGTATATAGAATTACAACCAGTTTGTAAACTGAGTTAAAGTTGATTATACCGTTCAATTTATTTCTCTAGGATTGAAAAATTGGTTTACAGTTGCACTGCTTTTATAAATCAAATAATCGTGAAACTTAAGGTAGTATTATATTTTAGCTTACAATAAATACTGGAATAATATGAGCAATTATAAGCATGATCAAACACAAAAATTTCGTTGTCCATGGTGTCTTGGATTTGAGGATTATATTAGGTACCATGATGAAGAATGGGGTGTACCCGTATATAGTGACAGGAGGCATTTTGAGTTTTTGGTTTTGGAAAGTGCCCAGGCAGGCCTAAGTTGGGCGACTATTCTTAAGAAAAGGGAGGGTTATGCAAAAGCCTTCAAAGATTTTGATTACCAAAAGGTGGCTGGTTTTTCTGCGGATGAAATAACTAAACTGACCACCGATCCAGGCATTGTTCGGAATCGGTTGAAAATTGAATCAGCGGTAAACAATGCCAGAAGGTTTATGGAGGTTCAGAAGAAATACGGAACCTTTACAGGTTTTATGCTAGATTTTGTTGATGGAAAACCATTGCAAAATGCATGGAATACTATGGGTGAAGTCCCGTCAACGACTGACCTATCCAATAAAGTCGCCAAAGAACTGAAAAGGTATGGATTTAAATTTTTAGGAAGTATTACCGTTTACGCTCATTTACAAGCTACAGGAATAGTCAATGACCATTTGGTCCATTGTTTTCGCCATCAGGAAGTGAAGCGAATGGCCAAATAAATACTGGAATCACTTCAATTTTAGCCGCCTGATTGCGTAATATTTATAGAATAGCATTTTCATGCCTCAGGGCAATGCGTTAGCACAACACCCCGAGGAATAAGGGTGTTATTCTGCACCCAAAATATTGGATTTAGTCTGGGCTTTTGATTGTTTGATTCTGTAGTTTAAGGTTAGGTTGATTTGCCTTTTCCTTGGAAAGATGTCGCCTACGGTGGTAAAACCTGGACCTTCGAAAATGTACCGGTTTCTTCTTGAATTAAACACGTCCATAACGTTTAATATCAAGGTGCCCCTTCCCTTCATAACGTCTTTACTGGTTGATATGTCCATATAGGAAATGGCTTTTTGCACACCTTGAGCTACTTTTCTTCTTCCTTCATAATTCCCTCGAAGTTGGATGTCTAAACCATTCGCAAGCGTGAATCTGGAAGTTAGCCTAGTGAACCAGGAATAAGTATCTGCAGTATAGGTGTCCAAAACATTACTCCCATCAATTTTCGCATAGAAAAAGTTAAAGTTAGCATCTAATTTCCACCACTCGACAGGTATATAATCAGTAGTAAATTCAAAGCCCATGGATTGCTCGCCAAGTAGGTTTTCAGGTATGGTTGTTGCGTTTCCTTCTTCATCTACTCTTCTTATTCTTTCGATTTTATCCTTGGTATCCCGGTAGTAAATCGTAGAGAAAATTGAGCCTTTCTCCATGTATTTTAGATGTCCAAGTTCGAAAGCATCAGTGTATTCGGGATTTAGGTTAGGGTTCCCGCTAAAGAAGTTTCTGGCATCAGAAAGAGTCATAAAAGGGCTTAGGTCATTGTAAACAGGCCTTCTAATCCTTCTGCTGTAACTCATTTGAAAGGCATCATCTTGACTTAGGTTATAGGTAAGATGCGCCGAAGGAAAGAGATTTGCATAATCTCTGGGGTTAACTTCATTTTTAGTAACCAAAGTAGTGGTTACATCCGTATATTCAGCACGAACTCCTCCTTGGTAAGAGAATTTTTCATGTGTGTTGCCCAAAATAGCATAAGCAGCTTGGATGTTTTCATCATAAAGGAAAATGTCATCCAATCCTGGGAGGGCTTCAAAATTACCTGATTCTTGCCTTTGACTCACGATAAAATCATTTTTCATGTTTCTAAAGCTACTCCTGAACCCGGTTTCAAAATTCCCCTCCTTACCGATGGGTTTTGTATAATCCAACTGTAATAGCCATTGTCTGTCAAATTCGTCGTTTACGGCTGTTTGATAAAAAGAGGTTCCTGGTATGGCTGTTCCTTTAGGGGTATAGCCATTTTGTGTATAGACCTGATCAGAATTTTCCCAATAGTCAAGGTAGGTTATGGCACCAGTTAACACATGACCGCTTTGCTCAAAACTTCGTTTGTAAGTCAGGTTAAATTCTGAATTTGGTTCTTTTTCATCTTCATCTTGCGTACGGAGGGTGTAACTTTGTAAAGGGCCACCTTCAACTTCATAGTCGTTGTACCTAATATCCGTAAGCCTCCTTGAATCACTGCGTCTCCAAAGGTAGGAGCCTGTCAGGATGCTATTTTCATTAAAGAAATAATCTAAGCCCGCACGGATATTGTTGTTGATGCCACTGACAGTGCCCGTTGTGGTCTGATGGGAGTAAAAGGTAGTATCAGTGTTGCTTACCTCCTGGCTTATGGTGCCTTCTCTGGGGGCACTTCTGTAAGCCACACCGTAATTAACAAACCAGTTGATCTTTTTGTGTCGGTAATTAAGGTTAGCGGCCAAACCGAAGTTGTCAGGATTTCCAACTGTTCCTTCAAAAGAAGCGTTGAAACCTTGGTTATTTTCTTTTTTCAAGATGATATTGATTACCCCTGCCATTCCTTCTGCTTCATAGCGGGCAGAAGGGTTGGTTATTACCTCTACAGTTGCAATCATGCTGGCGGGTAATTGCTGAAGTCCACTACTGCCTTTAAAACTAACCAAGCCTGAGGGTTTTCCATCCACCAGTATTCGCACATTGCTTGAACCTCGTAAACTTACCCCTCCCTCCGGATCTACTGAAATTGAAGGTAGATTCATCAAGACATCATTTGCAGTACGTCCTGCATTGGACAGGTCCTTTCCAACGTTAAATATTCTCTTATCTAAGGATAATTCCATCAATGTTTTCTCCCCCTGAACAACCACTTCATCTAAATTTTCTGTGTCCGCCGATAAACCAATAGGTCCAAGGTCAAGCTTGCGCTTTTCTCGATTGATATTTAAATCGTTTATCTCTAGAGCCTTGTAGCCCATAAACTCCACCAAAACATTAAATTTACCTTGCGGAAGGTCGATAGAAAAGATGCCGTCTTCTGTGGAGATTCCACCATTGATAAGTTTTTTATCTCCAGATTCAACTGAAAAAACGCTAATCGTGGCAAATCCTAACGGATCATTTCCATCCTTGTCTACTACTTTCCCCTGAATTTTGCCAAAATTGGACGACTGGGAGAAAACCGGTTGGAAAGCTAAAAAAATTAGAAATAGGGAAAATAGGCTGATATCTTTCATGAAGGAGACTTGGATTAAATAAATAGCGACAAATATAAAAAATCACATTGAAGGAAGTTTGCTTTTTTACATGAATGCCTAAAGAATTTTATAACAGGAAACTTTAGCTTCATTAGCAGCAGGATGCACTAGCCTTCCGCTATGCAGTTGTTTTAATTACGGGCAGACTAGTGCCCATTTCGAGTTTCAACAGCCTTAATTGTCTGCGGTGGATAAAAATTTGTTTATATATTGTGATTTAATAGTCTTTTTCGCACTTTCGAAAGGATTTTTTTACCGTTGAGTTCACTTTTATTGATAAAGGCAGAAGCTTTGATCATGCAAGGGAAAAATGGAGAGGAGCCTTTGAACCGCGTTAGAGAAAGAGCTGGGCTGGACCCAAAAACCAGAAATCGCTGGGCTTGTGATAATCTGGGTTTAACCCGATTTTTCGATAGTGACGAATTGACTGATTTTGTTCGCCGCGGCGGATCATCACGTAAAAGAATTTAGATTGCATATTTAAGGTTTAAAAGCCAGCGGAGTAACTGTCACCTTTATTGGAATTTATTTCATTACAATTCACCAATCAAATGTATTTTTTCACTCATTGGTAAATAAGGCTTTTTTTATATAGCGATAATGAAGTAGATTGACCCCGTATTTTAGTCTCTATTGGGTTTAATTCCCCGAGGCTTGCCTCGAGAAATGAAAATATTTTCCGCTAAATGCCTCGTGGGCTTGCCCCGAGGTTGTTTACTAAATCCCATTCTGACAGTACCATTACGCTATGAATCCATTTAATAACCTCTTGTTTCTCCTGTTTGTTACCGCCTTTTGTTGGTCATGTAATTCTAAAGATAAACCTTTGGAAGAATTGATACCCATAGATCAAACCAGCCTAAAAGCAGGAGAAAATTTATTCCAATTGAATTGTAGCAGCTGTCACTCCTTTAAGAAAAATGGTATTGGACCACACCTTGGTGGGATTACCAAAGAACAATCCCTGGCGTGGATGCGCTCTTTCATTAAAAATCCTATAGAAATGATTGATATAGGTGATGAAAGAGCCCTTCAGGTTTTTGAGCGGTACAAGACCTATATGCCTTCTTTCACTCATCTGGATGAAAAGGAATTGGACAATATTATTGCCTTTATGCATCAGCATGAAGCACCAGCAGAAAATCTAGGAACAGTATTGGATTCTATATGGAATCCTATTCCTGAAAAAATTCCTATGTCTGATTTGGTTGTAAACCTGGAATTGATCAGCACAATTCCTGCTTCTGCAGAAAACAAACCCGTTACCCGTATAGCTAAAATGGATTACCACCCGGTAACCAAGGACATGTACATGCTGGATTTGCGCGGCAAAATGTACCTTATGGAAGGGCAAAACACCAAGTTATACTTGGATATGGCCAAAGAAATGCCTGAATTTATCAATGAGCCTGGCTTGGCCACGGGTTTTGGAAGTTTTGCCTTTCATCCTGATTTTGGTGAAAATGGTTTGTTGTATACCAGTCACACAGAAAAGCCGTATACCGCTCCAGCTGATTTTGCTTTTGGAGACAGTATCAAAAGTGATATGCAATGGGTGGTTACTGAGTGGAAAACAATTGAACCACTGGAAGTACCCTTCAATCCTTCCGTACACAGAGAACTGTTTAGGATAGATGTGGCATCTGCTATTCACGGTATGCAAGAGCTCACCTTCAACCCACTTACAGTAAAAGGGGATAAGGATTTTGGAATACTCTATATAGGAATAGGTGATGGAGGTTCTGAAGGAAAGGGCCATGCCTGGATTTCTTATGGTGCCACTCAGCCATGGGGTGCTATATACCGGATTGATCCCCAAGGTAAAAATAGCAAGAATGGAAAATATGGAATTCCAGCAGACAATCCTTTTGTTGGCAACGACAAAGGGTGGATGCCAGAGATTTATGCGCATGGGTTCAGAAATCCACATAGAATTTCCTGGACAAAGGACGGCAAAATACTGGCCACAAATATAGGTCAGGGGCAAATAGAGTCGCTATACATGCTTCGGCCTGGAGATGATTACGGTTGGCCGGTAAGGGAAGGAACCTTTAAATTAAAACCTGAGATAGATGCAAATATGGTCTTTCCATTACCAGAAAATGAGGCATCCTTTGGGTTTACCTATCCGGTAGCCATGTATGATCACGATGAAGGGAATGCTATTTCAGGTGGATATGAACATACAGGCTCAGAGGTTCCAGGCTTGAATGGAAAGTATCTCTTCGGTGACATAACAGGAGGAAGATTGTTTTTTGTTAATATAGCGGATCTTGAAGTAGGCAAACAGGCGCCCATTTATGAATGGACAGTTGAATATGGAGGGGTATCTATTCCCCTTGCAAAATTGGCAGGAAGTAATAGGGTAGACCTCAGGTTTGGTAAAGATGCTAGCGGAGAAATGTACCTGTTTACAAAAGCAGATGGGAAAGTTTATAAAATGGTAGGCATAAAAAAATAATATGAAAAAGATCAGCCGGAGGGAAACAATTCTCACAATTGGTAGTATGGTAGCTTTAGCGCCACTTTGGGCAATGGATGAGCGTATTGTTAAGCCCAAAGTTCGAATTGGCGCCTGTGATTGGTCTATTGGAAAAGCCTCAGATCCTGGAGCCTTTGAACTGGCCAGAGAAATTGGACTTGATGGCGTTCAGGTAAGTTTAGGAAATGTAGCCAATGACATGCACCTAAGGCAAAAGGAGATGCAACAAACTTATCTGAAAGCAGCTAAAGACGCTAAAGTGAAAATTGCAAGTTTGGCCATAGGTGAACTTAATCGGGTACCTTATAAATCTGCTCCAGAGACTGAAGCTTGGGTTTCTGACAGCATTGATGTGGCCAAGGCATTGGGTTGCAAAAATGTACTATTGGCATTTTTCTCAGCAGGAGACCTAAGAAATGATCCTGCAGGCAAAAAAGAAGTGATTCGTAGATTAAAAAAGGTCGCACCGAAGGCAGAAAGGGCCAATATAGTATTGGGAATCGAATCTTGGTTGACCGCTGAAGAACATCTGGAGATCTTGGAGGCAGTAGGTTCTTCCCATGTGAAGGTGTATTATGATGTGGCCAACGCCACAGAAATGGGCCATGATATTTTTAAAGAAATAGAACTATTGGGAGCCGAAAATATCTGTGAAATTCACTTCAAGGAAAATGGTCAGTTGCTTGGACAAGGAAAGGTTGATTTTGAAAAAATAAAAGTGAGTCTGGATAAAATCGGCTATAAAGGTTGGTACATCATGGAAGGTGCCATTCCAAAGGGGATGGAGGTGCTGCCTGCTTATAGAGAAAATCTGAGTTTTGTTTCACAACTTATGAAATCATAAAAAATGGAAAGGTGGCTGGTCTGTTGTAGTATTTTATTAGTGGGAATGGTTTCCTGCAATACTAAAAACCAAGAGGAAGAATCATCAGTATTATTTGTTCCTGAAGGTCTTGAGGTAAGTGTTTGGGCGACTAGCCCCATGTTCTACAACCCCACCAACATGGATGTAGATGCCAAAGGTAGAGTTTGGATCACCGAAGGCGTCAACTACAGGGATTTTCGCAACGCCGATGGACACAAGGTTCAAGGGGAAGGTGACCGAATTATGATTCTGGAGGACAGGGACAATGATGGGAAGGCAGATACTTCCAAAGTTTTTGTGCAGGATTCATTGCTTCGGAGTCCTTTGGGTATAGCCGTGCTTGGAAATCAGGTGATTGTGTCCTGCTCTCCAAATATTATTGTCTATACAGATGAGGACGGAGATGACTTGCCCGATAGTAAGGAGATCTTTTTAACCGGTTTTGGAGGGAGAGACCATGACCATGGACTACATGCCGGACAGCTCGGGCCAGATGGAAAATGGTATTTTATCACAGGAAATGCAGGCCCACATAAGGTTTCTGGGAAAGATGGATGGACCCTTCGTTCGGGAAGTGTATACAACGAATATACCCCTTACAGTACAGATAATGTTCCTTCACAAATTAGTGATGATGGCGAAATATACACCGGAGGATTGGTAATAAGGGTCAATCCTGACGGAACTGGTATGGAGGTGCTTTCTCATAATTTCAGGAATGCGTATGAAGTTGCTGTGGATTCCTTTGGCAATATGTGGCAGAGTGACAACGATGACCAGACAGCTTCTTGCAGAACAACATGGTTGATAGAAGGAAGCAATGCAGGTTTTTTTAGCGCAAGGGGTGACAGGACTTGGCAAGCAGACAGAAGGCCTGGGCAAACCATTGCGGAGGCCCATTGGCACCAACATGATCCAGGTGTTTTACCTGCCGGTGATGTTTATGGAGCAGGCTCGCCTACTGGGATTGTGCGAATAGAAGGAGACGAATTAGGTGAGCAGTTTAGAGGGCTTCTGCTAAGTGCAGATGCAGGTAGAAATATAATATTTGGCTATGACCCTGAAGTAAAAGGAGCCGGTTACCCCTTGCAAAATAGAAGCGCGTTTGTTTCCTCGGTAGACAAAGACAATACAGGTTATATTTGGCATCAGGTAGAGGAAGATCCTCGTAAATGGTTCAGACCAAGCGATGTCACTGTAGGTGCTGACGGTTCCTTATTTATTGCAGACTGGTATGACCCAATCGTGGGAGGTCACCAAATGAGAGACAAGAGAGGAGAAGGTAAAATTTACCGCATTACCCCAAAAGACAAAACCCTAACGCTGCCAATGATTGATTTCTCTACTACAGAAGGTCAATTGGATGCGCTTAAAAGTCCAGCAGTCCATGTACGTGCTTATGCCATGCAGCTGTTGAAGGAGCAAGGACCAATCGTTTTGCCCGAGCTAAAAACAATAATGCAAGAAGACAATCCATTTTACCGGGCTAGAGCCATTTGGACCATGGCCGGATTGGGTATTCAAGGTGTCAATTCAATACTACCTTATCTGAAAGATTCAAATCAGGAAATAGCATTGACCGCACTTAGGGCCTTGGCGACCTATGCGCCCGATCGCTTACTTGACGAGGGATTAATGCTGGCCAATGAAGGTTCGCCATTGATCAGAAGTGAGCTGTCCTTATTGCTCAGGGATGCGGATTGGGAGAAAACTTCCAAAATCTATGAAGAAATAATTAACCGATATGATGGTATAGATCCCTGGTACAGAAATGCATTAGGAATAGGGATGAAAGAACATGCGGGAATCTATTACCAAGAAAAGATAGCCGAAATAAACCCTGCAAACTGGAGTCCTCAGATCGAATCACTGGTTTGGGAGTGGCATCTTCAAGAAGCAGTCCCGGCTTTGAGAGCCAGATTGGAAAATGAGACACTTGATGCAGATAAACGGGACCTGGCCTTGGAGACATTGGCTTTTATCCCTGAAAAAGAGGCAGTAGAAGCGGTAAAGGCCACAGCCAAAACGGAAGGAGCGCTTGCAGAAAACGCCCGTTGGTGGCTTCAATTTAGGAAGTATAACGAATGGAGTGTTTTTTTGGAAGATTGGGATGCACCAATTGTTTTACCTGATGCCCAGCCAAACTTGCTTGCATTAAAAGCACAGTTGAAAGATAGTCTGACCCATCTTGATCAAAAACAAGTAGCTTTGTCTCAATTGGCAGAAGACCCTTCAGGTAGGCTCCATTTGGCTTTGTTGGCAGCAGAAGGTTTTTTCAAAGGGGATACATTAGATTATTCAGCCATTGGTAAATCCGAAAAAAGGCCTTCAGTTCTTAAGTTATTGAAGCATTACTTTGCGGAAGTGGAGGAGATGAATGAAGGAGAAATATTATCTCTTGCCTCAGACCCCATAGCCGGGAAGGTAAAAGCCATCCGAAATTGCTCAGCCTGTCACCTAATAGGTGGTTCAGGCAATGAGATTGGTCCCGATTTGAGTCAAATAGGTCAGAAAATGGATTTCTCTACCTTGGTTAATACGATAGTTCAGCCTGATGCTGCCATAGGCTTTGGTTCGGAAGCCTATTTGATTGCACTCAAAAATGGGGCGGTGCTTTTAGGGTTGTTGCAGTCTTCTGGGCCAGTGGTCACTGTTCTGGATTTTCAAGGGCAACGGCATGTTTTGCCGGCAGAGCTGGTGCTTACCAGAAAACAACTTCCCATTAGTCTGATGCCAGGCCCCTTGGAAATGCAACTTGATGAACAAGATATCGCAGATATTGGTGCTTTCCTGATGCAAAGCAATACCAGTAACTGAAAAACCTTGTAGAGTATAGGTTTTTGCTTAATTTTGCGCTTATGGCAAAATCAGGACAAAAGCAGGAAAGCGGCTTGCTAAAAGATATCATTGCCCATGCCAAAGAGTATGGGTTTGTTTACCCTTCATCTGAAATTTATGATGGACTTCAGGCCGTATATGATTACGGACCATACGGGGTAGAGCTTAAAAACAATCTCAAAAGATTATGGTGGGAATCCATGACCCGTCTAAATGGCAATATTGTTGGTTTGGATGCCGCTATATTTATGCATCCAACTACCTGGAAAGCTTCTGGCCATGTGGAGAGTTTCAATGATCCAATGGTGGACAATAAAGACAGTAAAAAACGCTATCGTGCAGATGTGCTGATAGAAGAAAAGGCAGCTGGGTATGAAAACGAAGGCAACCAGGATAAAGCCAATAGTCTTTTGGCTACCATGGGGAGTTTATTGGAGAAAGAGGACTTTACAGCCCTTCGGGAATTTTTAATTGAGGAGGACATTTCCTGTCCTGTGAGTGGTACGACGAACTGGACTGAGATCCGTCAGTTTAACCTGATGTTTTCAACTCAGGTAGGTTCAGTATCAGAAGACTCAAGCACCATTTACCTAAGGCCTGAAACCGCTCAAGGTATATTTGTAAACTTTCTGAATGTGCAAAAAACGGCCAGAATGAAAGTTCCTTTTGGTATTGCCCAAATAGGGAAGGCCTTTAGAAATGAAATTGTTGCAAGACAATTTATTTTCAGAATGCGGGAATTTGAGCAAATGGAGATGCAATTTTTTGTTAGGCCTGGCACCGAATTGGAATGGTACAAGCACTGGGCTGATACGCGTATGAGCTGGCACAAGGCTTTGGGGATTCCAGAAGAAAAACTAAGAAGACACGATCATGAGAAGCTGGCGCATTATGCCAATGCTGCATTAGATATAGAATACCAGTTTCCTTTTGGATTTAAAGAGGTGGAAGGGATCCACTCCCGAACGGATTTTGATCTGAAAGCACATCAGGAATTCAGCAAAAAGAAGCAACAGTACTTTGATCCGGAGATCAATCAGAATTACATTCCTTACGTAGTCGAGACTTCTATTGGAGCGGACAGATTGTTTCTGATGACACTTTGTAATGCCTTTAAAACCGAAGAGGTGGGTGAAAAGTCACGATCCTACTTGGCTTTGCACCCAGCCTTGGCTCCGGTTAAAGCAGCTATTCTGCCATTGACTAAGAAAGATGGCTTGCCAGACAAAGGGAAAGCAATTTTTGATGCGCTGAAATATGATTTCAATATTATCTATGAAGAAGCAGGATCTATCGGGAAACGTTATACAAGACAAGATTTGATAGGTACTCCATTTTGTATTGCAGTAGATCACCAGACATTGGAAGATGATACGGTAACAATACGTCATAGAGATACCACTGAACAAGAGCGTGTACCAATTGCTGAATTAAATAGCAGGATTGCAGCTGCCTGTAGCTTTAGGAATATTTTCGAAAAGATTTAATTTTCAATTTTTATAAGCAAAAAAAGACCGGCCCAAAAGCTGGTCTTTTTTGTTGATTTTTGCTCTAAATCGAATAGACCGTTTAAATGCCGTCAAATCAGCATAAAACTCTCATTTCCGCAAATCCCCCTTAGCAAGGGGGCGTAGGGGGATTATTACGAAAACGTGGTGCTTTTTCAATTGAATACCAGTTTCCATAAGGCCAGCCAGATAACCGGTTCCTGAGCGGAGCCGAAGGAGTAGGTATTATGGATACGTTGCCCTAAGGCTTCGGCTCCGCTCAGCCGCCGGTAGAAAAGGCACCAAATCAGCAATCACTTCTCGTTTCCGCAACTCCCTCCGCCGCGGCGGAGGGCGCAGCGCCTGTCCCGATTGAGTCGGGAGGGATTATTACGGGTATGTCATTCTATTTAAACTTGGTATTCTGGATTTGCAGCTAAAGCTAGGATAAGTTCTATTTTATTGAAATTCATAAAAAAAGGTAAACTATTTATTCATTTTCATTTTTAATTGGTTAGTTTTATAGTGCTGTTAAATATTGAACATCCCATTTAGGTTAAGAACCAAAGGTTTAAGTCCTATGATGTCCTGTTAAGCCATGTACTTCCTAATAGTCGGTAATAAAATTTGGAGATGAAAAATACACTGATTTGTTTGTTCCTGCTGTGCCTTTGGACTTCCTGCAAAGCACCCAATGACCTTGACCCAACACCCCGGGAATTTGACCAAAATATGACCTTGATTCCTACCGACACCTTAACAATTCCTATTGGGTACCGGTCAAATGTATACAGCAATTATATTAGGAGCTTTCGAATCAATAAGGTCCCTTATTTAGGTGTGGTAAATGAAAATACCAATGAATTAGAGTGTTATGCACTTTCCGGCTTGGGTAAAAACTTTAAGGTTCGTTTTCAGGTGGAGGGGCCAAATGGCGTAGGGCAACTTAAGGCTTTCGAAGTAATTTCAGATTCTACCTTACTTATTGCTAGCACCTATAGGATTCGCTTATATGTAACTGACTTTGAAGGAAGCATTAAAAGCATCATTAAAACAGATGAAGTGGAGAGAAAGGATAAACCTTTCGTTCAAATTTATTATTCAAATCAACCCGTAGTTTTCGATAGAAATAAACAGGATGCCTTCTTATTCACCAGAGTGGATGCCGATTTCAATAGTCCCGGAATATGGTCAGGAACCATGTTTTTAAAAGCATCAACAATTAACGAGGGTTCAATCAACCATATATTTAAGTTACCTTCCCATTTTGACAAATATATTCACGGTTCCCATTTTTGCCATGGTTCCCATCTATTGATGGAGAACCGTTACCTGATTCTCAGTAATTCTTTTTATAACAACCTATTGATCTACGACCTGGAAAAGGGGGAAATGATAGAAAGGGAAGGCGGAAGCAAGTATTTTGGTGACGTATTTCCAATGGAAAGTCCAAAATCAACTTCGGATGGACACGAAGAATTCTATATTACTTCAAATTCATATAGAGAACTTGCCTATGATGAGGAAAATAAATTGCTTTACCGCCTGGCTTATCGTGGGGTGGACTATATCGGCCCAGATGGCCAAAGACGTAACTGGGACAATAAGCAACCTTCTGTGATCATCATCAACAGCAACTTTGAGAAAGTAGGGGAGATCGACCTGCCGGTTAATACAATATATACCTGGATGTATTTTACCCTCAATGGCAAGCTTTACCTCTCCCTCAACCATCCCGACAACAACCCTTCAGAAGACGAGATGGTATTTGTGGGGTATAAACCGGAGAAGTTATAAGACGGGATATATTTAATTGATTTTAAGCTATTTAAATGGATTATAGAATGAATTCATTAATGAAATGTCCGATTGTGTCTAAAAGTGTCTGAAAATGGGTTATTTTGTCCGATTTAATATAGAATAGAACATATATATTTGATCTATATAAATTTTATACCATTTTAAATAATTATTATTATGAAAAATTTCGTAAAAACAAGCAAATGGCTGCGATGGACTGCAGCCGGAGCGTTTGGGCTGATGCTCACGCTAAATGTAATGGTCGGTTTGGAGTTTGATAAGGCCAATGTATTGCCGTCCTTCACATTGACAAATCTGGGAAATACCGCCCAAGCCCAAAGTGAAACTGGCCATTTTTGGAACCACGACAATGGCTATGATTGCTGTGCTGGAGCAGGTAATTGTATGGTTTCTGATCCAAAGATCTGTTAATCAAAAAAACAAAAACTTCACCAACACCCGTAAGCATAATCTAGCATGCTTACGGGTTTATTAGAATTCCCAATGATTCAAAATTGTTTATTTTACTCGTTTGTTTTTCTTGTTCTATTTTCTTGCAAAGAAACAACATATTTAGATCCTTTACCCAGGAAATACTCTAATAGTATGACATTAAATCCAACAGATACTTTAGTTATTCCTATCGGTTTTAAATCTAATGTATATAGTAGGTATGTAAAAAGCTGTCTTATAAACGATATCCCTTATCTAGGGGTTGTGAACGAGAATACCAATGAATTGGAGTTTTATGCTCTTTCTGACAATGGAGATGACTTTAACGTTAGTTTCAATCTGGACGGCCCTAATGCAGTTGGTCAACTTAAAGCTTTTGAGGTAATCTCAGACTCCACTCTACTTATAGCTAGTTCCTATAGGGTTCGGCTCTATATAACTGATTTTAAGGGAAACCTTAAAAAAACGATAATAACAGATAATATTGATAGAAAGGGGAAGCCTTTCGTACAGATTTACTATACCTTCCAGCCTTTGATTTTTAACAAGACCAAACAGGATGCGTTTGTATTTACGAGGGTAGACTGGGATTATAACGCACCTGGACAATGGTCTGGGACAATGTTCTTAAAAATATCGGATTTACATAGTGAATCTTCTAAGCACCTTTTTGAAGTTCCTCCCTATTTTAACGATTTCATCCATGGGGCATATTTTTGTCATAGTTCTCACATTTTGATGGATAAAAGATATCTGGTTCTTGGAATTCCTTTCTATAATAACTTGATGGTCTATGATCTAGAGAATAATAAGATGATTGAGAAATCTGCAGGAAGCATTCACTTTGGGGATGCACTCCCTTGGGACAGTCCAGGTATGGACGGGCATGAGGAATTTTACGTCACGTCCAACTCTTACCGGGAGCTGGCCTATGATGAGCAAAATAAACTGCTCTACCGCTTGGCTTACCGCAAGGTAGACTATACTGGCCCGGATGGCCTGCGACGAAACTGGGACAATAAACTTCCTTCTGTGATTATTATTAACAGCGACTTTGAGAAAGTAGGGGAAGTGGACCTGCCTGTAAATACAATATATACCAGGATGTATTTTACTCATGATGGCAAACTGTACCTGTCCCTCAACCATCCCGACAACAGCCCCTCGGAAGACGAGATGGTATTTGTGGGGTATAAACCGGAGAAGTTATAAGGTGGGAATATAGATAATGAGCAATAAGTAGGCTAAAGCCTATATGCAGATTTAATTGAAACAACTATGATCAAAAGTCTTCTAATATATATTTGGTTGCTGGTATTTATAATGTCCTGCCAAGAAGCCAATGAGCTTGATCCAATGCCCAGAGATTTTAACGAATCATTGACCCTGGTTCCGACTGATACACTGACATTTCCTTTGGGGTATCGCTCAAATGTTTATAGTAAATACATCAAAAAGGTTGAGATAAATGGAGGTGAATACTTGGGTGTGGTCAATGAAAACATGAATGAATTGGAGTTTTATGCCCTTTCCAATGCGTTAGATGATTTTAAAATCAACTTCAAAAGGGAAGGCCCTAACGGGGTAGGTAAGCTAATGGCTTTTGAGGTAATTTCTGATTCTACGCTCCTGATAGGGAGTACCTATAGGATTCGCCTCTATATCACCGATTTCGAGGGGAACCTTCAGAAAACGTTAAAAACAGATATAGTTGATCGGAAGGGCTATCCATTTGTACAAAATTACTATACCAATCAGCCATTGATGTACAATCAGAGCTTGCAGGACCTGTATCTTTATACAGGAGTGGACACCGATTACAACGGTCCCGGAATATGGTCAGGGACCATATTTTTGAAGATACCGAATTTGCTCGACGAATCTGCCAGACATATGTTCGAACTACCATCCCACTTTTACGATTATGTCCATGGTGCCTTTTTTAGTCACAGTTCTCATCTACTGATGGAAGATCGCTATTTGGTTTTAGCCATTCCGTTTTACAACAATATATTGATCTATGATTTGGAAAAAGAAGAGCTAATCGAAAGGGAAGCCGGAAGCAAGCACTTTGGAGATGCCCTGCCCTGGGATAATGCCGTAAGTGGTATGAGCGAAAGTTTTTATGTTCCTTCCAACTCTTACCGGGAGCTGGCCTATGATGAGCAAAATAAACTGCTCTACCGCTTGGCTTACCGCAAGGTAGACTATGTAGGTCCTGATGGACAAAGGCGAAATTGGGATAACAAACCTCCTTCCGTTATCATGATAAACAGTGACTTCGAGAAAGTAGGGGAAGTGGACCTGCCTGTAAATACAATATATACCAGGATGTATTTTACTCATGATGGCAAACTGTACCTGTCCCTCAACCATCCCGACAACAACCCCTCAGAAGACGAGATGGTTTTTGTGGGGTTTAAACCGGAGAAGTTATAAGATGGGATATATTTAATTGATTTTAAGCTATTTAAATGGATTATAGAAAGTATTCATCAATAAAATGTCCGATTGTGTCTAATAATGTCTTAAAATGAGTTAATTCGTCTGATTTATTACGGAATAGAACATATATATTTGATATATATAAAATTTATAACATTTTAAATAATTATTATTATGAAAAATTTCGTAAAAACAAGCAAATGGCTGCGGTGGACTGCAGCCGGAGCCTTTGGGCTGATGCTCACGCTAAATGTAATGGTCGGTTTGGAATTTGACAAGGCAAATGTATTGCCGTCCTTCACATTGGCAAATCTGGGAAATACCGCCCAGGCCCAAAGTGAAACCGGGAGTAATTATAATTTTTTCAATGGAGATGATTGCTGTAGTGGAGCAGGTTCCTGTTACATTTCTGATCCAAAAATCTGCTAATCAAACAAACTAATACTTCCTCTTAATACCCATAGACATTTTACAATATGTCTATGGGTTTATCAGATAATAAGATGATAAAAAAACTTATTTACTTTTCTATTTTGGTAGCTACCATTGCTTCATGTGAAAACAACACTATTTTAAACACAACACCCCGAGAATTTGACCAAAAAATGACTTTGGTTCATACCGATACCTTGACAATTCCTATCGGGTACCGATCAAATGTATACAGCAGGTATGTAAAAACCTGTAGCATAAAAAACGTCTCCTATCTAGGGGTGGTAAATGTAAATACCAATGATTTGGAATTTTATGCACTTTCTGATAAGGGAGAGGACTTTAGAGTGCGTTTCCATTTGGATGGCCCAAACGCTGTGGGACAGCTTAAGGGTTTTGAGGTAATTTCTGACAGTACCCTACTTATAGCTAGTACCTATAGGATTCGACTTTATGTAACTGATTTTGAAGGGAACATTATAAAGACAATAAAAACAGATGATACATCACGGAAGGGCAAGCCTTTCGTGCAGATGTATTATACACAAAGGCCTTTGGTTTATCATAAAAGCAATGATGATTTTTACGTATTCACTAAAGTGGATACAGATTACAATGGACCTGGAATATGGTCTGGTACGATGTTTATGAAAATTTCTAACAGCATAAACGAACCGCTTCAACATGTTTTTGAACTATCGACATTTTTCAACGATTTTGTTCATGGTGCTTATTTTAGTCATGGATCGCATATATTAATTGAAGATCGTTTCTTAGTTTTAGGAATTCCATTTTACAACAATATTTTAATCTATGATTTGGAAAATCAAGCGCTTATTGAAAGAGAAGCCGGAAGCAAGTACTTTGGAGATGCACTCCCTTGGGAAAGCCCAGATATGGATGGACACGAAGAATTTTATGTAACCTCCAACTCCTATCGGGAACTGGTCTATGACGAAGAGAATAAATTACTTTACCGCTTGGCTTACCGCAAGGTAGACTATATAGGTCCTGATGGACAAAGGCGAAACTGGGACAATAAGCAACCTTCCATTATCATCATCAACAGCGACTTCGAAAAAGTAGGGGAAGTGGACCTGCCATTAAATACCATATACACCCGTATGTATTTTACTTACAATGGCAAACTTTACCTCTCCCTCAACCATCCAGACAACAACCCTTCAGAAGACGAGATGGTATTTGTGGGGTATAAACCGGAGAAGTTATAAGATGGGATATATTTAATTGATTTTAAGCTATTTAAATGGATTATAGAATGAATTCATTAATGAAATGTCCGATTGTGTCTAAAAGTGTCTGAAAATGAGTTATTTTGTCCGATTTAATATAGAATAGAACATATATATTTGATCTATATAAATTTTATACCATTTTAAATAATTATTATTATGAAAAATTTCGTAAAAACAAGCAAATGGCTGCGGTGGACTGCAGCCGGAGCCTTTGGGCTGATGCTCACGCTAAATGTAATGGTTGGATTGGAGTTTGACAAGGGAGATGTTTTTCCCTCACTTACTTTGGCAAGTTTGAGCAATACTGCCCAGGCCCAAAGTGAAACCGGGCATAATTGGAATGAGGACGATGGTTCTACCTGTTGTTATGGATCTGGAAACTGTATGGTATCTGATCCCAAGATTTGTTAAATTTAAACTGGAAGTGGTTATTAAGTTCCCGTAAACATGTTATTGAATGTTTGCGGGTTTACTAGTCTAAATATGATGAAGAATCTTTTATTCTGTTTTTCGTTGCTATTATTTTTGGTCTCTTGCAGAAAAATTAATGATTTGGATCAATTGCCCAGAGTTTTTAACCAAACATTTACTTTGATCCCTTACGATACATTAATTATTCCTGTAGGCAGTCAATCAAATGTATACAGCAAATACGTAAAAAAAATTAAAATAAGCGGAACCGATTATTTGGGTGTTGTCAATGAGAAAACAAACGAATTGGAGTTATATGCTCTTAATAATGATGTAGATAATTTAAAAATCCACTTTGAAACGGAAGGACCGAACGGGATAGGTCAGCTCAGGGCATTTGAATTGATATCGGACTCCACTTTGCTCATTGGGAGTACCTATCGAATCCGCTTATATATTACCGATTTCGAGGGAAACATTCAGAAAACGTTAAAAACAGATATCGCAGATCGAAAGGGTTATCCTTTTATACAGAATTACAGTACTAATCAACCATTAGAATACGGCGAAGACAGGCATGCTTTATTTGTTTATACTGGAGTTGATACAGATTTTAATAGTCCAGGGAAATGGTCAGGGACTATGTTTTTGAGATTACCGGATTTAGAAGATGAATCAGCCAGACACGTATTCGAACTGCCATCCCATTTAAGCAAATATGTCCATGGAGCGTATTTCAGCCACAGTTCCCATCTGTTGATGGACGACCGTTATTTGGTTTTGGCGTTACCCTTTTACAATGATATCTTGATCTTTGATCTGGAGACGGAGGAACTGATTGAAAAACCAGCAGGAAGCAAACACTTTGGAGACGCCCTTCCTTGGGATAATGCAGTGAGTGGTATGAGCGAAAGCTTCTATGTTCCTTCCAACTCCTACAGGGAGATTGCCTATGATAAAGAAAATAAACTGCTCTATCGATTTGCTTATCGTGGCGTGGACTATACAGGCCCAGATGGGATGCGGCGAAACTGGGACAACAAGCCCCCTTCCGTTATCATCATAAACAGTGACTTCGAGAAAGTAGGGGAAGTGGACCTGCCTGTAAATACAATATATACCAGGATGTATTTTACTCATGATGGCAAACTGTACCTGTCCCTCAACCATCCCGACAACAACCCCTCAGAAGACGAGATGGTATTTGTGGGGTATAAACCGGAGAAGTTATAAGATGGTGTATGGTTAATTGATTTTAGGATATAAATGTGGTGGTTCAAGGGGGATGTCCGCTTTAGTCCTGTTTTGTCCGATTTTGTTTAATTTTTAATAGTCTGTTTATTCATTTATTGCTATCTTTTCCTTGGTAAATTTGAGTTTGAATCATATGAACATAGGCCTGGTTGATTTATTTTATGAGTAAATTATTATAGGGCATCTTTGTTTATTATAGTTGTCAAGATTATAAATAATATTTGATGCTCTATATTTGCATTAAAATTGTATGTAAAATAATTTATATCGTATGAAAATAATAATCAATTTATTCTCTATAAACTTGATTACTCAATTGATGCTATTTTTTTATCTCAGTAGCTGTAGTAATAGAATTTCAAAGAATATTGAGATAGATTCTGAATTATTGGGTATTTCTGATTTGATTATCGGAAACCCTCTGCAGATAGGAATAGTGTCGGATTTTTTCCTTATTAAAAGTGCAGGCAATGATACTTGGTTTACATTAATTAATTTGGAAAATCCTAAAAATAAAAATTATAAAACTGGTTATGTTGGACAAGGTCCTGGAGAAATTGGTTCTCCAGGACAATTTTTAATATTTAAGAATAAATTTTCTGTATTAAATTCATCAAACAAACAACTAATCACCTTTCACCTAGACAGTATTTTTAACATAGATAAATATATCCCAAAAGGAGAACCTGTTTCATTGAAATTTCGTGCTATTTCAAATATGGTGAATTTGGATAATTCTCATTATGTAATAAATGAAGTTTCATCCGAATATCGTTTTACCATAGTTGATTCACTAGGAAAAGACATCTTTCACTTCGGAGAATTCCCAAAGGAAGCCCTCCAGACCGGATTTGACCCGATTTATATCAGTAATGTAGCCTATCAGTCAGAGCTGACGTCAAATGTCAATCGATCGATCATCGCTTCTGCGACAAGGTACGGCGAATACATAGAATTTACATTTATTGATATAGAAAACAAACAGGCGAAACTAATTAACCGTCATATGGGGCAATTACCGGATTACAATAATGATAACCTCAATGGGGTTCCGAATTTTGCTTTAAACGATAAAACCATTGCTGGATACTTGTCAATTACCTCTAATGATGAATTTATATATGCACTCTATTCGGGGAAGATAATACGGTCTCCAAATTCGGACGCTTACATAAGTAATTTAGTTCAGGTATTCAATTGGGAGGGCGATTTTCTATACCAACTTGAATTGGATAGGGAGTATCAAAGATAGTAAATAATGATAAAATTTTATATGGGTTGTTTGAAACGAAATCTGGATTCGATATAGCTAGGTTTAGCACGGAGAAACTGGGGAATGAGGCAAAGTAAATCTAATAAGTAAAATTGCATAAATTTGTATTATTTAACTAACATTTATATTTAACCATGAAGCAACTCTTGTTTTTGATAGTTATTTTTGCAGTTCTTCCATTTAACCTTGCGGCGCAGCAAGAAAACGGACAGCAAGTAGATACCGAGGTAAAGCTAGAATTGCTGATGGATTCAGCGGCTGACAGTGTATACCTGTATGTAGTAAACGATGTATTCTTTATACACGATTTGGATCCTGAAAAAGTATTGGAATCTATTGATCATGGATCCATAGTCATGATTGCTATTTATAATAAAAATGAACAGAATAAATTGTTTACTGCTTATGTTGACAAAACAGGTAATTTTTCGTCCATTATTCAAGCAGTTATAGTGTTGGAAACATTAAAAGACTTACTTCCCACGGCGTTGAGCAGAAAGAGTCCCAGTTTCAATTAATGGATTGAAGCAAAACGTAATATCAAAAATAAAGGAGATTCACTGAGTATGTACAAGTAGAGCATTCAAAGAAAAAAGAAGTCGATCCTGATTGGGAGATCGTGTGATTTATTTTTTTCTGGTTTACCTAAAGTCACGTAGATTATTTTTTAATAGAGGCCTAAATAAAAAGAGATAGGTTTAAGTTTTTGCCCAAAAAAAGTGTTTTGGGTTTGCACCAAAAGCACCCCTCACGCTTAGGTAACATTACTTTGTTTTCGCAAATTATTAAAACTACTTTTAAAAAAAGGTTTGCTATGAAAAGAAAAGAGTTCATAAAAAAATCAACCGTAGCCTTGGCTGGTGGAATAATTGGCCCTTATTTGTCTTGTTCACCTCAAAAGCAGAATAATAATGAAACGATGGAAATAATTGAGTCGATAGCTTCCGGCAGAAAAAACTGGGCTGGAAATTATACTTTCAAGGCAGAAAATTTATACGATCCAGGCACTGTGGAGGAAGTTCAGGAATTGGTCAAAAAACTGGGCCAACAAAAAGCCTTGGGTTCAAAACATTGTTTTAATGACATAGCGGATAGTCCTAAAAATCAGGTGTCTACCATTAACCTAAACAAAGTCGTTGGCCTGAATAAGGATGCTAAGACCCTTACGGTAGAAGCAGGTGCCCGCTATGGTGATTTCAGTAAGGAATTACATAAGCAGGGCTTTGCGTTGCACAATCTGGCCTCTTTGCCACATATTACCGTTGCAGGAGCTTGTGCCACAGCTACTCACGGATCTGGTGTGAGCAATGGGAATCTGGCAACAGCGGTGCAAGCTATAGAATTAGTTATGCCAAATGGTGAGCTAAAGAACCTGGACAAATCACATCCGGACTTTTATGGGGTGGTCGTAGGGCTTGGTGCCTTTGGGATAATCACCAAGTTGACACTTGAAGTTCAGGACACCTTTGCCGTTCAGCAAAATGTATTTTTAGACCTTCCGCTGGCAACCTTGGAAAGTAATTTTGATGCCATAATGTCCAGTGGGTATAGTGTAAGCTTGTTTACTGACTGGAGAGATAAAAAGGTGAGTGAAGTTTGGATCAAGCAAAAAGTGAAAGAGGATCCTATCCAAATGGAAACTGATTTTTATGGGGCAAAGGCAGCTTCCAAAAATATCCATCCCATCCTGGCACTTTCGGCTGAAAGCTGTTCTGAACAAATGGGCGTGCCAGGTCCTTGGTACGATCGATTGCCACATTTTAAAATGGAGTTTAATCCGAGTGCAGGAGACGAACTGCAATCCGAGTTTTTTATTCCTCAGAAAAATGCAGTAGCAGCCATTCTTGCGATAGAGAAATTAAATGAGAAGATTTTTCCCCACTTATTGATCTCAGAAATAAGAACCATTGCAGCAGATGAATTCTGGATGAGTCCTTGCTATCATCAGGATAGCGTTGCCATTCATTTTACCTGGAAGCCACATACCAAGGAAGTAATGGAATTGATCCCCAAAATTGAGAAAATCCTGGCTGCCTTCAATGGAAAACCCCATTGGGGAAAACTTTTTACCATGGACCCTGTGGATTTACACCCGCTTTACGAAAAGTATCCTGAGTTTTTAGCTTTGGTTAAAAAGTACGATCCTGAAAGAAAATTTGACAACCATTACCTCTCTAATAATATTTATTGAAATAAACATTGTTTTTTAAGAGAAGAATCCCTCCTGATTCTGTCGGGACAGGCACTGCCCTCCGCCGCGGCGGAGGGATTATAAACTTTCCAAGTTTGACGCGTGCGTTTTTGACTAAAAATTGACTCAGCCCGTTTCAACTCCACCAATTCAGCATAAAATTCTGATTTCCGCAACTCCCCCTTTTAAAAGGGGGCGCAGGGGGATTTACTATCGTAACCATCATTAAAACAATTAGTTCTGAATTTAAAATCACTCGATTTGCATCATTAGATTATTCAGACTTTCTGCAAGTGTAGGATGAGCAATGGGGAGGTTTTGGATTTTATCATAAGTTACCTCACCCACCATGGCCATTTGAAGCACCGCCATCACCTCACCACCATCTAAACTTAAAATCGTAGCTCCTAGGATTTGCTTGCTTTTTGGGTCTACAAGTACCTTAAAAAAACCGTCTGTTTCATCTGTTTCTAAGGCCCTTCCTGCATGTTTCATAAAAAATTTCCCAACGGCATAAGGAATTCCTTTTTCGGTTGCCTCTTGTTCATTAAGTCCTATTCGAGCCAATTGTGGATCGATAAAAACACAATAGGGAAGTAATCTGTCCTTTGAAGAGATTTCCTTATCACCTTCATAGATACTTCTGAAGGCAATGTGGGCATCATTATAGGCCATGTGCGTGAAAGGTGGTGATCCAGCAACATCACCAAGTGCATAAATGTTTTGTACACTGGTTTCAAAGGTAGGATTTACATCCACGTGCCCCATTTCCGTTAAATTAACACCGACTTCTTGGAGACCTAAATTTTGGGTATTTGGTTTCCTACCCGTAGCTACCAACAAATGACTCCCTTGCACCGATTCCCCACCATCTTTTCCTTCAAAGAAAACTTTAAATTGCTTGTCTCCAAAGGTTACTTTAGAGACTGAAGCACCTAATTTGGTAGTGATTCCCTCCTCTTCGAAAAGCTTGGATATTTCCTCACAAACGTCTTTATCCTCCTTGGGTACTAATCTTGAGGCTTTGTCAATAATAGTAACTTTGCTACCAAACCTATTGAACATCTGACCAAATTCAAGCCCGATATAACCTCCGCCCAGAATGATAAGGTGATCGGGCGTTTCCTCCAGTTCCATAATGCTGGTGCTGGTAAGGTAAGGGGTTTCTTTCAAGCCCTCAATCTTAGGGATAAAAGGGGAAGAGCCTGTGTTAATAAAAATTTTATCCCCAGCAATTTCCAAATCATCCTGCCCTTCTCTTTTTACGGTAATTTTGTTAGTATCCTTAAAAAAAGCCTCCCCTAAAATTATAGCTATATTTTCCGCCTTTTCAAGACTTTTGACTGCTCCACCCCGGAAAGTTTCGACGATATGGTTTTTTCGTGCTTTAATGGTTTTTTGATCTATAGAGAATTCCTTTACATTTATGCCATAGTCTCCCGCTCTGCCCACAAGATGAGCAATCCTTGCAGAAGCTACCATGGTTTTTGTAGGGGAACAACCGTCATTAATACAGGTACCTCCAATGGCTCTTTTCTCAATTAGGGCTACAGACAGACCTTTTGCGCTAATTTTTTTTGACAAGGGCATTCCTGATTGTCCTGCACCTATGATGATAGCATCATACTTCTTCATATCAAACTATTCTGAAATCTTTATCCCTTTCCAAAAAGCCACGTGGTCTTTTATTTCTTTAGCAGCTTCCTTGGGTTTCGGATAATGCCAAGCTGCATCCCTGTTTGTATCTTCCCCTACACGAATGTGATAATAACTTGCCCGCCCTTTCCAGGGACAGTCAGAGGTGGTCTTAGATATTTCGAAAAATTCTCTGATCAAAGATTCATTTGGAAAATAATGATTGTTTTCCAGAAATATCGTCTCATCAGACTGAGCGAGTATTTTTCCTTTCCAGGTGGCTTTCATTTTTTTTGGCTTTATTTTTTAATTAATATAGCCAAATCCGTGCTAGAAACAAAAAAAAGCAACCTATATAGTTCGCTTTTTACTTTTTCTTTTGTTTAAAAATTTGAGATTAATTACCTCTTTCTCATCCAAGAAGCGGTAATTCCCTCTGGGGATATCTTTTTTGCTTAATCCAGCAAAGGTTACCCTGTCAAGTGCATTTACATCATATCCAAAGTGAGCAAAAATTCTTCGAACGATTCTGTTTTTCCCAGAGTGAATTTCAATACCTAAAATCATCCTGTCCTTGGAAAGCACTTGAAGGTCATCCACTTCGGTGAGACCATCTTCCAGTGTTACACCTTCCAGTATAGCATCAACATCATTTTTTGCTATAGGTTTGTCCAGAGTTACCTGGTATATTTTCTTGATTTCATAGGAAGGATGTGTGAGTTTGGCTGAAAGCTCGCCGTCATTGGTAAAGAGCAGCAGCCCTGTGGTGTTTCTGTCCAATCTTCCTACTGGGAAAAGACGCTCTTCACAGGCATTTTCAACGAGGTGCATGACAGTTTTCCTCTCAAAAGGATCGTCAGTTGTTGTGATGAAATCCTTAGGCTTGTTAAGTAATAGGTATACCGGCTTTTCAGGACGAATAGATTTACCTTTGTATTCTACTCGGTCTTTCCGAAGCACCTTGTACCCCATTTCTTTTACTACATTCCCATTTACGGAAATATGACCTTTTTCAATGAGTTTATCAGCATCTCTTCGAGAACAAATGCCAGCATTGGCGATAAATTTGTTGAGTCTAATTTCATCCGATTCCGTTTGAGCGGTTTTTTGGATGGTTTTTAGGTTGTATATAGGCTGAGCTTCTGCTTTATTCTTACTAACCTTAAGGGGGGAAAATGGCTTTTTAAAAGGTTTTTTCTTCCTGTCCTTGTCTTCAGCCTTGCCAAAAATTGGCTTTTGGTTGCGTCCTCTGCCTTTGTATTCACTTTTTTCTTCAGGAGTCTTGTCAGTGGTGTCCTTTTTTTTCGAATAGGAGGTGCGTTTTCCCGACTCCCTTTGGTCTCCCCATGATTTTTTGGAAGAATCCCCGGTTTTATTATTGAATTTTTTCATAATCTTGCAGCATCTCTGCTGTATTAAAATAATCGGATGTAAACGCTTAGTTATAAGGTCCGTTGACCTTTCTCAAAGCGGGTGCAAATCTAGTGCTATTTATGTAATAAATAACATAGATATTTAAAATCAATCGGTTTGATTTCCTATTTCGTTGTTTTCTGCCTTAAAATCTTTAGGCTGTGGGAGTTCACTCAGGTCGTTGATGCCAAAATATTCCATGAATTTTGGACTGGTACCGTAAATTATGGGTCTTCCCAGTCCTTCAGATTTACCTTTAATGGCAACCAAGGATTTTTCGAGTAGTTTTTGAACAGAGTAATCACAATTAACCCCCCTAATTTGTTCCATTTCCGATTTTGTTATCGGCTGGCGGTAGGCAATGATTGCAAGGGTTTCCAATTGAGCATTGGAAAGTCGTTTTTGGGACTGGTGTTTTTGTAGGATTGCTACGCTGCTCAGGTAAGCTGGTTTGGTTAAAAATTGGTAACCCCCGGCTATTTTTTCCAAACTGAAAGAATAATCGGCTGATGTGTATTTTTTTGTCAATACATCCAAGGCTTCCTCCAGATGGGCTATAGGTATTTCAGTCTCAAACATTTCTGCAAGACATTTTTGGATTTCGGGTATCCCCAGAGGTTCCCCAGAACAAAATACCAAGGCTTCAATATGGCGCGGTAAATAATCCACGATTATTTTTTACCTAGCTTTGCTTCAATACTATGCATTGTATGTGGAACAGCTCGTAATCTCTCCTTGCTGATAAGTTTGCCCGTATCCACGCAGACCCCATAAGTGCCATTTTTTATCCTCCTTAAAGCATTTTCAAGATTTATAATAAATTTCTGCTGCCTGGCGGCTAGCTGGCTCAGGTTTTCTCTTTCCAGCGTGTCTGCCCCATCTTCCAGCAGTTTTGAAGTGGATGCTGTGTTTTCAGTCCCACTGTCATTTTGTTTGCTGAGTGAACGCTTTAGCTGCGTTAATTCCTCTTTAGCGATTGTCAGTTTTTCATTAATAAGCGATTCAAATTCCTGAAGCTCTTCCTTGGAATAACTGGTTTTTTCTACCTGGCTCATAAAACATTACTTTAAAAATTTCTCTAAATTACAGTGAGTAATCTGAAATCAAAAATTTAATTTTTTAGGATACTGTTACGAATTTACTTTCCACGTTAATTTAATTTTAAAAGAAGCGATGAAAGGGAGAAAATTGTCTTTTATATTTCATTATTTCCCATTCTGCTACTGAATTCTTTGGATAAATTCAGTAAAAAAAAATGGAAGGGGATTAACTTTATCTACTTGAAAAATCCCGAAGAAAGTATTAATTTGAACTCTTAAACAATAATAATCCAAATTATACCTAATGAAAAGAATCATAGCAATTGTTATATGTGCATTTATCTCCTTAAATGTTTCTGCTCAAAAAGCAGATAAAGGTTGGAAGGAGCTTTTTAATGGCAAATCTTTCAAAGGTTGGTCTTTTAGCGAAAACCCTGAATCATTCAGTATTGAAGATGGAGTGGTCAAAGTGGAGGGCCTTAGGTCCCACATGTTTTATACCGGCAAATATAAAAAACATGATTTTAAGAACTTTGAGTTAAAAATGCAGGTGAAAACCATGCCCGGAGCCAATTCAGGAATTTTTATTCACTCCGAGTTTGAAAAGGATGGATGGCCGACAAAAGGTTATGAAATTCAAGTTAACCAAACACAAGGGGACTGGAGAAAAACCGGAAGTGTTTATAGCTTCAAGGATGTAAAGGAGACTTTTGTGAAAGATAATGAATGGTACACGCAGCATATCATTGTTCAGGGTGATAACATAACCGTTAAAATAAATGGTAAAGTTGTCAATGAGTTCAATGAGAAAACGGATAGAGGAGAAATTGGTGACAGCAGTAAACGATTAAGTCATGGAACTATTGCGCTTCAAGCCCATGACCCTAAAAGTTTGATCTATTACAAAGATATCATGATTAAACCATTGCCATAATGGGCTATCGTTTAATTTATAGTAACTAAAAATAATCACATCCGGCTTGCAATTAGGTTAGTCGGATGTTTTATTTTAATTCAAATGTTTTCAATACTCATTCGGTTTAGCGATAAAATAAGTCAATGGTGGTTATTTTTCTAACACAAAGCTACAACCAACAACCCATTTGAACTATTTGTGATAACTTTACCCATTGCGAACTGTCTTCCGAAACTTGACATAAACGAATATTTAATGGCCAAAGAATATATTCATTTGCATCATCAAGTACTTAGAGAATTTACAACAGGCGTTTTTATGTCCTTAGGTGTGCCCGATGATGATGCTGCTTTAGCGGCGGATGTACTTGCCTACAGTGATGAACATGGCATTGATTCACATGGTATCGCTAGACTTAAAACCTATTTTGACTTGCTTCAGGTGGGGAGGGTAAACCCAAGGCCAAAACTGAAGGTCGTTAGAGAAAAACATGCTGTAGCCACAATAGATGGTGACAATGGATTGGGGTTGGTAGTGGGACCAAAATGCATGGATATGGCGATAGAAAAAACCCGTCTACATGGTTCTGGATCCATTGCTGTTTGCAATACCAACCATTATGGTGCGGCGGGTTATTATCCCCTTATGGCAGTAAAAGAGGATTATATCGGATTATCCATGACCAATACCACCAAAGGAGTTGCACCATTTAATGGAAAGGAAAAAATGCTTGGAACAAATCCGGTAGCACTTGCATTTCCATCTTTGAACGAGCCGGAAGTGGTCATCGATTTTGCCAGTAGTACCGTAGCTTATGGAAAGGTAGAAATTGCCCAAAGAGAAGGGAAAAAAATCCCTTTAGGTTGGTGTCTTGATGAAAATGGTTTACCCACTACCAATCCCGAGGAAATGATTAATGGTGGGGCTTTATTGCCTTTGGGGAGCTCAAAAGAAGGCTCTGGTCACAAAGGCTATTGTTTGGCAGGGGCCGTTGATATTCTTAGTGCAGTCTTGAGTGGTGCTAACTGGGGACCTTTCGCTATTCCTTTTGCTATAAACGCTTCTATTTCTGGAACACAGGTAGGAAAGGGGATCGGCCATTTTTTTGTTGCATGGGATATTGAAGGATTTAGGGATTTGATAGCATTCAAAAAAAGCATGGATCATTGGATTGTTACCATGAGAAATGCTGTAGCTAGGGAAGAGGGTGCCAAAGTGCTTGTGCCAGGGGACCCGGAGCGAGAAGCCTATGCACGTAGAATAAAAGAGGGTATACCGATTCACCCGATTATTTTGGATCAGTTAAAAACTATTTCTCAGGCTTGCAATGTCCCACTTCGTTGATGGTTTTCGAAACTGTTTTGGCCTAGGTCCAATTGTTGCGTTGGGATAGCTATTCAATAATTATTATCCCTATTTTACCGTTATTTGTGTCCTTTTTTGACCCATTTTCTGTACTTAATATTTCTATTGCAAGTGAGATTCGCTAATTTATATCGCGTTGAAATCTAGGGAATAACTTAACTTTATTTTTATGCTGCTAAAAATTATTCTCCTTTCAGGGTTTTCAGGGATTACAGTTTTTATTGGTGGTTTATTGGCCAATTATTTTAACCACCATATCAAAAATAAGCCAATCAAATATGAAATCATCCATGCGATGATGTCTTTTGGTGCAGGAATAATTCTATCAGCCTTGGCATTGGTATTGGTACCAAAAGGAACTGGAATTATTTCCATTGGTAGGTACCTTCCTATTTGGTGCGGTTTTATTTATGCTTATTGATTGGTATTTGGCGAAAAAAGGTGGGCAGATTGCTACATTATTGGCCATGATGATGGATTTTGTTCCTGAATCCATTGCCTTAGGTGCCATACTTGGGTTTTTGGTTGGCATCATTGGTGAAAAAATAATTTAAGAGGAATCAAATCATTGCTTTAATTGACTTTAATAGAAGCATATAGTGTCAGTTTGAGTTAAGATCGTCACTGCGAACCCTTTTTTGAGGGCTTCAGGGGAGGGAAAGGGTGTGGCAGTCCCTTGTTACTTGTGGTTCCTCCGGTTTTCTGCACTTAAATCTCACGTTGAGACCACCGATGACGTTTTTTTTTATTAAGTTGGACTAACCTAAGTATATACCGTATAATCAAGTATTACCATGAAATTTCTTTCCTTACTATTTTTAATTGTTTGCTTTTCTTCTTGTACTGAAAAAACCATAAGTGTGTTAGACAATGACACTTTAGAATTAATCGGCTGTGGAGATGAGAAAGTAGTTATTTTCGATAAGATAAAATCGAACAAGGATAGTATTGTCAAAGTGTGGGAATGGACAGCTTCAATATCTGAAGGCTTGCCAATGGATTATCATGCGTTTTTCAAGAGCACGGATGATTGCAAGCCAGTTGGGCAAAATCAAATTTTAATAACGTCCTCTAGTGGGGGCGTAGCTTTGGTGAATCGAGAAGATAAGAAAACTGTCTTTTATGCCAAGGTGCCGAATGCTCATTCCGCTGAATACCTTCCTGGGGATAGGGTTGTAGTTGCGTTGTCCACTGCGGAAAATGGAAATGCGATCCGACTTTATGATGCAGGCCAGTCAGATAAAATTCTTTTTTCCGATAGCCTTTATTCAGGCCACGGTGTAGTATGGGATGATGAAAAAAACAGTTTGTTTGCCCTTGGTTTTGATCAACTGAGGGAGTACAAGCTTAAGGATTGGGAAAGCACTCAACCCAAGTTAATGAAGGTGAATCAATGGGAAATTCCTGATGAGAGTGGTCATGACCTCTTCCTTACAAGTGATCGACGATTACTCTTGTCAACAACCAATAGTGTTTGGCAATTTGATATAACAACTTCTGTTTTTTCTCCTTTTAAACCTCTTGAGGGGGTTGAACACGTTAAATCAGTAAATTTTGATGCCCAAACAGGTGAGCTTGTGTATACCAAGGGAGAGATAAGTTGGTGGACACATCACATTTACGTTATCAATCCCAATGATACGTTACAGGTGGATGACATGAAATTGTATAAAGTAAGGGTGCTATGAATTTTCTTAATTTAAGGAAGTCCAAAGCTTACATTCGAATATGAATTCCGATATTTATCGTGTATGAAAATAGTCAGAACGGACAGGGAACTCGAACTTCCCATTGTAGATCAAGTGCTTAGGGATCAGGGACATGATTTGGTGCTGCTTTCTGACAATGTATCTGAGGAGGCCTTTTGTCAGGAATTGGAGGAATGTGATATTTTATTAATGTGCTACACACCTGTAAGGAAGAAAGCTATTAATGCCGCTAAAAATCTGAAAGCCATCATTAAATATGGGGTTGGGATAGACGCCATAGACATACCAGCTGCTAACGAAAAGGGAATTGTGGTCGTTAACATTCCGGAATATGCTGATGAAACAGTGGCTGAGGGAGCTTTTGCAATGCTTTTGGCATTGGCTAAAAAACTCCCTGCTATCCAAAATCAAATGAACAAATCTTCTTGGGCCTGGCCCAGTCAACAATGGTTGTCTCAAGATATAGCGGGCAAAACACTTGGGATTATAGGCTGTGGTCGCATAGGCGGCAGCATGGCAAGAATGGCCGGGTTGGGTTTTAGAGCAAAAGTAATTGGCTACGACCCGTATAAGTCTCAGGATGAGTTATCGAGAAATGGGATTGTCAAAATTGAATCACTGGATTCTTTGCTTGAACAAAGCGATTTCATTTCTTTGCATGCTGTTTTGAATAATGAAACCCAGCATATTATTGGTAAAGAGGAACTGACAAAATTAAAGAAGTCGGTGATTATAGTAAACACTGCTCGTGGCGCATTGATCGATGAGAAGGCCCTGATGGAAAGTTTGGAAAGTGGGCAGATTGCTGGTGCTGGCTTAGATGTCTTCAGCAATGAGCCCTTAAATCAAATCAACCATCCTTTGCGAAAACTATATGCCATGGAAAATGTGATTCTTTTTCCTCATCTCACCTTCTATACCCAAGAAGCGATGCATAGGCTGGAAACTGAAACTTTGGAAAGGTGTGCAGAAGTAATAGACAACAGACCGGTACTTATTAAATCTAAAGACCCAAGACTTATGCATCAAAAACAACTTAATACATTACTTGTAGGTTGAAAGGGTTTAGTTTTTCAAGGAATTATGGGAATGAACTTTTAAAGTGTGCCCTAATTTTAGTCCTGGTTGAAATTTTATGACAAAAGGAGAGACAGATGAATGATGAAAACATTACGACCATAATGCTGGATAGAGATGGAATTATCATCAAATCCAATGGACTCCCCAATCATACCTCTCATCAAACAATATTTCTGGTTTTCATTGTTATTGTTAGGCTTTAATGCTGTTTTTGATACCAATGAAGAAAACAAAATAGAAAATCTTGAGTTTGTTGCGAAAGAAAAAGTTTCGGCTGAAGTACTTCTACTCAACCCCAATCAAGGAGTTGTCTATTTTGGGGACAATATTTTTAGTGGGATCGGTGTGGCAAACTATGCTAATGGGATAGTGTCGGAAGAAATTACTTATCACAATGGGAAAAGAGATGGGTTACTTCAGCGTTGGTACGAAAATGAATAAGTTAATAATTGGATTGATCGTTTTAATAGAATAATAATGTTGAGAAATCAATTTTTTGTGGAGGAAGATATGGGTTTAGAAAAAGGGCCTGACGATTTTTTACATACTGAGAACATTTTACTCATTGATGGTGACCGTCATATTAGAGGCATTTACAATGGGCTGAATAAAACGGCCATAAATCAATTGCTCGCCGACGCGAAAACGCTCCAGACCGAATTTTCCCTTGAAAAAACATTTCCTTTTACGTAGGTAATGGGTAAATCGAACTATGAAATATGAATGGAGGAAATCCGAAAAAGAGCTTTCCTTACCCAAATCCAAACCGACAACAGTAACGGTACCCGCCTTTAAGTTTGTCACCATTTCGGGTGAAGGCAACCCCAATAGTATTCCGTTTTCGGATTGTATCTCAGTGCGCTATTCACTTTCCTATGCTATAAAAATGACCCTCAAAAAATCCAGTGAACCCCCAGAAGGTTTCCAGGATTATACTGTCTACCTACTTGAGGGGGAATGGGATATTAATGATGCTGCCAAGGAAAAATTTGATGGGACCATTAATAAAAATGATTTGGTGTTTACGATAATGATTCTTCAACCAGATTTTGTGGGGAAGCATTTTATCATGAAATGCTTGCGTTTACGCACAAGAAGAAGCCTCAACCCTTATTAAAAAATGCCAGGTTTGAAACAATTAAGGAAGGCCCCTGCATACAGATGTTGCATGTAGGCAGTTATGACAATGAAGCGGAATCCTTCACCAAAATGGAAGCTTATGCAAAAGATGAGGGTTTGGGAAGACGTTCAAAAATCCACCGGGAGATATACCTTTCCGATTTTAGGAAAGTACCTGTCGAAAAATTAAAGACTATATTGAGGTTTAATGTCCTAAGTGAATCATAAGGTATTTCTATCCAAAAACTTAATTTATTAGTAGCCCATGAGATTGTCCAAGATTGTTTGTTTTTTTATAATGTGGATGACTGTATATGGAATTCCCCTCCAGGCACAAATCACCCCAGACCAAATAAAATTTACGCGTCAGGCTTCCAAAAGATTGGTTTTTGATGAGGATCAGACCATTCCTTTGGCCGGTATTTGGCCGAGAAAAGTCATTGGTTTCCCTGTCATGCATCCCATTACCCACCATCTTAAAGACAGTGCTGCCGTTTCTATTACAACCAATCATTTGGTCGTACAATCGCAATCCAAAACGGAAACAGACATTTGGTTGGGTGGCTTCAACCCTGTAGCTACCTATACCATCGATTTGGCAAAATGTATAGGTAAGGGAGCACTTGGGTTTTCTTTCTCAGGAAAAGGAAGAAAAGAAAAATTAATCATCAAAGCGCTCTTCAATAATCAAAAACTGAATGACGTGAGACTGAGTTTTACTGATAATGAAGGGGTAACAACTCAAAAATCAATTGCAGTAAACCTTTCCGAGAATACCTCCTTAAAAGGAACACTTTATCTGCAGATGCTTGGAAGTGGTTTGGCCCAATGTGGTACAATTGCCAGAAGGTTATCCTTTCCGCTATGTTGCCTTGATGATGGATAGGATTAATTATCCAGGTATGTTAGGTCCAAATTGGACTTATGGTGCATTATACCTTTACCATGGCTATGAATAGATCCTTATCCGTCAAAACCAATAAGTCTAGAATATGGAGTAAACAAATGCTTGTTGCTGCCCCATGTAAACTTCAATAAATTATTTTTTAAAATTTTCAAAGCCTAATAATACCCCTATTAAGCTGGGTTTAGCTACGTTTTTTCTAATAAATATTCATTTTCAACCAATTTTCTAAAAAAGTTTAGCCCCTCCTAAATCCAAACCTAATATTTGGTGCGTAACTCTTTATCAAATCAGGTAATCGAAACAATCTTTAATTCGATTGGATCTTTTAAGATGAAAACGAGACCGAATTATTAACCTAAACTTTAAGAAAATGAAAAATGATTTGATTAAGTCGCAGGGACTGGTGAAAGACGCCAATCGTCGGAAGTTCCTTCAGAAAGGTTCTTTGTCCATTGCTGCGGCAGGTCTATTTATGGTAGGGTGTAAAGATGATGATGATTACATGCCGCCAATGAAGGAGGGTGTAATGTTGGGATCGGGTGATATTGGGATATTGAATTATGCCTATGCACTTGAACAACTTGAAGCAGCTTTTTACGCGGCGGTAATACAGGGAGGATATTTTGCCAATGCGAATGCGGAAGAAAAGCAAATCATGGGAGATCTTGAAAAACATGAGAGAGCTCATAAAGAATTTTTTAAAGCAGCTTTAGGTTCTTCTGCTATTGCAGATTTGGAAGTAGACTTCAGCGCAATCGATTTTGACGACAGAATGTCGGTTTTGGGTGCGGCTAAAACTTTTGAAGATTTAGGTGTAGCTGCCTATAATGGTGCAGGAAAGTTTATCCAGGACGCAGGCTATCTAATGATTGCCGGTAAAATTGTTTCGGTTGAAGCGAGACATGCTGCAGCAATCAGAGATTTATTGAATCCAGGTTCCACAGATTTTGCCGGAGATGATCTGATTGATGCCAATGGTCTGGAACGCACATTTAGCTTCTCAGAAGTATTGTCTGCGGCGAGTACTTATGTTACGACTCCAATTGATTTCAGCCAATTGCCAAGCTAATATTTAACCTAAACTAAAATAGACATGAACTTATTGAAATTATTAGATAAAATGTGTCCGGACACTAAAAATTCGGAAGAAAAAGAAATATTTTTCTCTAGAAGAGAAGCCTTTCACCAGTTTGGTGACATGAGTAAAAAATTGGCAATGGCCGCCGTTCCTTTGGGAATATTGTCCGCTTTGCCAAAAGTAGCCAAGGCAGATACTGCCAGCCTGATTGGCGTATTGAACTATGCATTGACTTTGGAACACTTGGAGTACAGGTACTACCAAATGGGGATAGATGCTGGGGTTATCGAGGGTGCAGATATGGCGATCTTTGAAAAAATTAGAGACCATGAGTTGGCCCATGTTAACTTTCTGACCGAAGTAGTTGGGAATGTATTGGGTGGAAATCCGGTGATGGAACCAGCGTTTGATTTTACTGCAGGTGGAAATTTCTCCCCATTTACTGATTATCCTACTTTTCTGGCGTTATCTCAAGCATTTGAGGATACTGGAGTGAGGGCTTATAAAGGTCAGGCAGCGAATGTGATGGAAAATGATGTGGTACTTACTGCTGCCCTTTCTATCCATTCTGTAGAAGCGAGGCATGCCTCCATGGTGAGAAGGCTTCGTACCAAGAAAGGGCATGACAGTATTAAGGGGTGGATTACTGAAGGCTCAAATGGCACCTTACCTGCAGCCACCCAAGCCATATATGCTGGTGAAGAAAATGTAATGCATGGAGGTGTGGATGTTACCCAATTAACAGGAATTGATTCCGCAGCTGTTTCTGAAGGATGGGATGAGCCATTAAACAAAGATCAGGTGTTGGGAATTGCATCACTTTTCTTAGCGTAGTTTAGGTTATTAGTTGGGTTTGAGTGTTTAGATGTCATCTCTGTTGGGAGATGGCATCTTTTTTTTGTTTAAACCCGAATTATAGGTTGGTGATGAGAGGTTACATCGGAAATAGCAAATAAGTTATTGATTTTGATGCGACTATACCATGTAATAGAAGGTCCGCGGATATTTAGGATTAAATTATGCTGAAATATTATACGAATTAGAAGGAAAGATTGCATATTTCGGGTTCAATTCTATAAGGAGAAATAACATTAAATTCTTGGAGCTGAATATAGAATCAAAGTTTATATACTTAAAAAAAATACATTTAATATAAATTATGAATTTTAACCGAAGAAGAGTGTTGCAATTAATCCCCGTAGTAACTGGAGGAGTAGCTATAGG
>Ga0209390_10000594_pt1 | contig 72225 bp, 61 predicted proteins | sample BON01_FD_187212 | JGI IMG/M metagenome (GOLD analysis project Ga0209390, IMG submission 187212) | Freshwater microbial communities from Lake Bonney liftoff mats and glacier meltwater in Antarctica - BON-01 (SPAdes) (version 2) | ecosystem: Environmental > Aquatic > Freshwater > Ice > Glacier...
GAGACGTATTTTTAGGCTACTTTAATGAAAATAAAATAAGAGAAAAACAAGTATCAATTAGACTAAGTCAAAATCTAGTGTAAAGCATGTGACTTTAACTTTGTAAACTATGTGCCTTAACGAACATTATGACAAACCGCTAACCAATGATTAAATTTTTTAGAAAAATTAGAAAAAGATTGCTGACTGAAAATAAATTCAGCAAGTATTTGCTTTATGCGATTGGTGAAATTGTCCTTGTGGTTATCGGAATTTTGATTGCCCTACAAATCAATACTTGGAACGAAAATAGGAAAGGCGCTATAAAGGAACAACAGATATTACATCAATTAAAAGAGGATTATTCATTAAATCTATTGCAATTAGAGCAAAAAATTGAACATCGAAATAGAATCATCAATGCTGGAAATAAAATACTACACTATATTGATGCACCTGAAACTGTTACTAGTGATAGTCTTACTGCACAATTAAGCATATTCATTGGAAGTCCAACATTTAAACCCATTCAGAATAATCTGATTAGTTCAGGCGACATACTCTTAATTAAAAATAAACAGTTAAATCGATTACTAACTTCTTGGCCTTCAGATGTTATTTTAATACAGGGAATTGAAAATATTTGGAGCACCACAATGGTGTGGGAGACTGTTATTCCTTTATTGACTGATATTGAAATGATGCGTGAAAGCTCCTATGTATGGTGGAATGATGAGCAAAATCTCCAATGGATATTAGAGGAAAAAAGCGATAGTCCGTTTCAAAAACCTATTATAAAAAGCACTTTAAAAACACGAGAAATTTTAGAAGATAAAAGAGTGGAAGGCATTGCTACCATGGCTGTTTCAGTAAATCATGCATCAAACCTACAATCTAGAACAATACACAAGCGAATTAGAGAAATTTTGGATTTAATAAACCAAGAAATCATAAAAAAATAATGATACAATTCTTTCGAAAATTCCGCCAAAGATTATTGACTGAAAACAAATTCGGCAAATACCTACTGTATGCTATTGGAGAAATTATCCTTGTAGTGATTGGGATATTAATAGCATTAAGTATTAATAATTGGAATGAAAATCGATTAAGAACTAACAAGGAAACAACCATATTAGCGAATATTCATAAAGAGTTTAAGGAAAACAAAAAGCAACTGGAAAGAGTTGTTAAAACGCATCAAATCTCACATTATAATTGCGCCAAAATAATTAGTCTTTTTCCAATAAAGTCGAAACCACAACCCGTAGTTTTAGATTCATTAGCTGTTTATCTATGGGAATCGTATGGGGGATATACCTTTGACCCCTCACAAACAAGCATTAATGCACTTACAAGCACCTCTTCTTTTGATATAATTAGTGATACCAAGCTTCGTAACCTATTGATATCGTGGAATGACTTAGTTAAGGATTACCAGGAAGAAGAACGATATCACAAAGACTTTACAATGGATTTATTCGATGTCTATATGTCTAAACATTTTAGTTGGGACTTTAATTTTAAAGATGAACGAAACGATTTTAAGGCTTTGCAGAGTTTGGAATTTGAATTTTTAATGCAAAACAAATATGATTTACTTGATCAAATCTTAAATAGTAGTGGCGAGCTAAAAATACTTCAAGAGACTTTGGATACAATAATCGAATTATCAGATACTACAAACAATGATTAAGTTTTTTAGACACATCCGAAAACGCCTTGTTTCAGAAAACAAATTCGGCAACTATTTCATCTATGCCATTGGAGAAATAGTTCTTGTGGTTATTGGGATTTTGATTGCCTTAAGTATTAATAATTGGAATGAGCGACGAAAAAACAATGAAACAGAAAAGCAAATATTAATAGGTCTTGGAGAAGAATTTAAGGCAAGTCTTACAGAGCTTAAAAGAATCACTGAACTTAACAAAAATGCACGAAATGCAACTGTTCATTTAATTAAAAATTTACGAAGTAAGAATCCTTTTGAAAATGAACATAAAACGGATAGTTTATTAGTAGAAATTTATATGTTCTATACGTTTACCGCAGAATCTGGCCTTTTAGATGAAACTATTTCTGCTGGGAAATTGTCTTTTATTCGTAACAAAAAACTTCAAGGTATGTTGGCTAGTTGGAAAGGAAAGCTCACCAACTCTGAAGAAGATTACCAATTTCGAGCAACCCATTATAATGAATTATTATTACCCTTCTTGCAAAAAAACTTGCGACTATCAAATGGTGATAGTTATATGAATTTAAACGGTTCTGTTGAGAATTATCACATGGTAAAATTAGATTCTTCCCCTTTTACCCCAAATTACGAAAGCATAAACCTTATTGAATTTGAAAATTTATTGTGGCAACATAAAACAGATAATGAGTTTATAATTATGCTAGAAACAGAACTTCAGAAATCTACTGAAAAAATAACTAATATGATTGAAGACGAATTAAATTTGAAATAGAAACTAAATAACGAAGCACTACAACCATAAGCCTTTATTAGAATAGAAAAACAATGATTAAATTCTTCAGAAAAATTCGCCAACGATTGTTGACTGAAAACAAATTCAGCAAATACCTGCTGTATGCTATTGGCGAGATACTACTTGTAGTCGTTGGAATATTGATTGCGCTTTCTCTTAATACTTGGAATCAAGAAAGGCAAAAGAAAAGACAGGAGACACAGCTGTTAACTCAATTATTGAACGAATACAATAACAATTTAGAACAGTTAGATACTAAAATCGAATCAAGGAATGACATCATAAAATCGTCACTTAGAATTTTATCTTTTAGGAAACTTAAAGAAAACCAAATTAATATAGACACGGTTAATTTACACATTAGTAGAACATTAACTAGACCAACATTTGACCCTGAACTAGGTGTAACTAATGAACTTACAAATTCTGGCAATCTTTATGTATTGTCAAATTTAGAATTAAGAAATAGTATCACTTCATTCCCAAGTTTTCTTGGAGAACTTCGTGAGGAAGAAATGGTAATTTTTAATCTCGTGGAAGAACGATATTTTCCGTTTTTAGTATCTAATTACCAAATAGGCCCTGTCCTTCAAAATTTTATCACTGATTATTCTTTTATGGGTAAGAATTTGTTGTATAAATCAATTGGAAAAGAATTAAGTGAAGATTTATTTGATGTAACCAATCCCACCAGTTTGATCAATAATCCAGATATGGAAGATTACCTCGCACTTATGATAGCAAATACCAGTTATACAAATGTTCAATCTATAGGTGTTAAAATTAAAATTGAAAATATTATTTCACTTATTACTAAGGAACTAAAAAAGAAAAAATAAGGAAATTATGACACCTTTTACACTTCATTATAACTAACTAATAAATAATGATAAAATTCTTTAGAAAAATACGCTACGAACATATGGAGAAAGGCAAAACTGAAAAGTATTTAAAATATGCGATAGGTGAAATTATCCTAGTAGTTATTGGTATCCTTATAGCTTTACAAATCAACAACTTCAACGAACAACGAAAGGACAGAGCTAAAGAACAGGTCATTCTAAAAAATCTAATGGAAGATTATCAAGCCAATCTCCTGCAATTAAAAGAGAAGATGGCGATGAGGAATAAAATGATTGTCTCCGCTTTTGAGATTCTCAAGGCTATCGACGACCCTAAATCCATCAATCGCGATATTTTAATCAGCCATTTAGCAGTTGTGATTGACTGGCCAACCTTCGACCCTATTCAAAATGACTTGATCAGTTCAGGGAATCTACGATTGATTCGAAATGAAAAGCTGACTCGACTACTCTCCAATTGGTCTTCAGATATAGTCGCACTTCAAGAAATTGAATCTGCCTGGGCAAGCATAGTGATTCGACAATTCGAACCTGCAGTATTAAAATTGGGACTATCTAGAGATATCGCCAACAGTTGGATGAACGAATCGGATCAACTTTGGTTGTTAGACAATATTCCGAATGCTACATCAACAACCATCGGAATCTCAAAAAATCCATCATCGGTCCGTACGATTATCGAAAGTAAAGACATAGAAGGGTTGACCTCTCAAGTGCTCACATATAATAAACCAGCCAATATTCAATCAGAAGCATTGTTAAAAAGGATTAATGAAATAATTGACTTAATAGATAAAGAAATTGAATAAAAATAAATAAACCGTTGTGCTTTATAACAACCAACCGCTAACCAATGATAAAATTCTTTAGAAAAATACGATACGACCTTATGGAGAAGAATAAAACTGGAAAGTATTTGAAGTATGCGATTGGTGAAATTGTTCTGGTCGTTATTGGAATTTTAATTGCGCTCTCAATTAATAACTGGAATGAAAATAAAAAAAGTGAAAATCAACTTAATAATATTTACAATGAAGTTGAATCAAATCTAAAGTCTGACCTCTCAAACATAGATGCTGTCATAAAACAATATGAGCAGTTAGAATTAAGACTTGAAAAAATGATTACAGAAGAGTATTCAAGTATTCCTTTAGATTCAATTAATGCTAATAATTATTCGGATTTTATTCCCGGCAAAAGAGATATAAATAATTTTATATCCTTTGAAATTCAAGATAAAGGTATAGGATTAATTAAAACGTATAATGACTTTAACACAATCGGAAATAAAGACCTTACAAATGAAATTATTCAATTCTATAAAATTGCAGAACCTTTAAATTTGGTATTTGATAAATTAAAGGAAGAGTCATTTGATAATATAAAATATTTTGAACAATTTTCCTGGTACTCTGACTATATGAATATTAAATACAATCCTGAAACGATAGAATTTTTTGTAAAGAATGAAATTTTTAAAAATAAGGTTGTCACATATAGATTAATAGCGATTCAAAATTATTTACCATTATTAAAAAAATATAAAAAATCGGCATCTATATTAGTAGAAAAGATAGAAAGAGCTGATTAAAAATAACGAAAGCACAACACCGTGTAAAAATAATTGCTTGGTTCTTGCCTACTTGGTTCGTTCCATTTTTAGTAAGTTAGTTGCTTAATCCCGCAACGAAGCCATACACAATCTCGTTAGCTGTAATTATATAACACAACTAATAAAAGAAACTAAAAAGGGAGACCAGAACCCTATTTAAAAACGGGGCGAATTCCGAAAAGCCATACGAGTAGGAAAAATTTAATAAAATAAAATGGAAAATTTAATAAAATTAGCACAAATGACTGTAGCAATATCTGTTGCTTATGTTTGGATTTTCAGGTTTCATAACGTCGTTAAAGAATTCAACCAATTCGGATTAGGCGATTTAACCCGAAATTTAATAGGAGCAACAAAAATCTCTTTAGCTACATTGCTTGTTGTAGGTATTTGGCATTCATCATTAGTTCTTATTCCATCTGTTCTTATGGGGCTGTTAATGATAGGTGCTCAATATTATCATTTCAAAATAAGTAATCCGTTTATTAAACATTTACCCTCTCTAATTCTATTGATTTTAAGTGCTTTTATCGCTTTTTTATCAATTCAATAATCAAACATGGATATAGAAAAAATATGTATTTTAATATCAAGTTTGTCCTTTTTTGGTTATGCTATCTCCTACTTCATCTCACCGCATATGAAAAAAGAATTTAAACGGTTTGGATTAGAAAAAATTGGTTTATTAACAATAATATTACAATCTATGGGGGCTACAGGTTTAATAGTAGGACTTAAATTTAATCCAATTTTAACGATTTCATCTTTCGGTCTTGCATTACTTATGTTATCTGGCCTTATAGTGAGAATAAAATTAAAAGATAGCATTTGGATTTCTTTGCCGGCTTTGTTTTATATGGGGTTAAATACTTATATCTTTTCGGCGTCAATAAATTAACCGACTATCAAGAGTTGCAGTTGATAATACTTTAGCAGCAAGTGTTTATATCCTAATTTGAGTTCCATAATAAAACGATTAATTAGAACTATACTAATAAGTACAAAAACTTGAATGACAATAGAAATGTGAAATAAAATGAATACTTTCACAAGAAAGTAAAAATAAAAAACCATGCTTAAAAAATTTACAACCACAGACAAACTACTATTTGTTGCTGCTATATTATCGTTGATATTTTCCGAAGTTCTCTATTTTCAAGGAGAAAAAGCAGACGGAACTTTTATTGGACTATGGGTTCCTTCAATATTAGCATTTGGAATTTATCTAAAACTAATTAATAATACAAAAAATGATTGATCTAATACCATATTTCGCAGGGCTAATAACTCTTCTTTTTGGCTTAGGTTTTTACTTAGCAATTAGAGAATCTAAAAAAATAAAATAGATAATATTATTTATCTGCTAACAAAAGAACTTTACATTAAATAAGAGAAGTTGTAGCTTGATTAGTAATAATTTGTTAACTAATTGTGAACCAAAACTACAGCTAACAAAGTACTGTGGTAAAAAACAAGTGAATTTCTATTAATTTTTCACTAAAGTGCTTCTATAGGTATCATCATATATTAATCCTGATTTAGCAATAGCGAAGGCCTGTTTTAATAACTTATTACATACTGCAATTAACGCTAGTTTTTTACTCTTTCCTTTGGCTACTATTCGCTCATAAAGATCTCGGCAAGCCTTGTTGTATTTACAGGCATTAAAACTACACATAAATAATAAATTTCGCAGCTTTTGATTCCCTATTTTACTGATTCGTGGTCTTCCTTTTACGCTGCTTCCACTTTGCCTAATCACTGGAGTAAGTCCTGCGCAACTACATAATTCACTTACGCTAGTAAAACGCACAAATCCACCTGTTAAAACTACTAACATTAATGCTGTTTTTCTGCCTATCCCGGGTATGGCCTCTAAACGAGTTAATAGCTCTTGATACGATTGCTTTACCAAAACCAACAACTTGTCTTCTAAACCTTTTATCTCTTTCTCTAGCTGTTTTAAACTGCGTTTTAAGGACCTTACAACCTCTTTACTTGGTTCTCCCAAAACAGCTTCTCCATGTAATTTGTTTTTTAGCATGGTGCTTTACTTTTTATATACAGAGAGGGCTCTAGTAATCTGAAGACATTCCATCTCAGTCTTAGAATTACCTTGCCATAGTTTTAGTTCCACTTGCTGGGCATACTCACATATAAGTTTGGAATCGCTCTTATCGGTCTTGATCTTTGATAACTTCATCTGGATAAAACGCTTCACAGCTAATGGATTCTCTACTGATACTTTTATACCAGATTCAAGTAAATGATATGCCAATTGATAATGGTAATAAGCTGTAGCTTCCATCACACAATGACAATTAGAATTTAAAAGCTTTGCAAACTTTCTAAAGCCCGCCCCATTGTTTTTAAACTGATGGTAATTTCCATCGGAGTTCGTCACATCAAAAACCAAGTGACTAATGTCAACACCAAAATATTTAATATCTTTATTCATAAGAAAATGTTTTTTGAAAGGACACACTACGCGAGTTTCAACGACTTAAAATCGAGGTCTTAAAGCCTCATAGAACTGTACGAAATCTGTGTAGAAATGAGATTACATTTACCTTTAGACTATAGAACACCGAATATGGTATATAAATTAACAGCGTAAAATAAATTTTAACCTGTAGCCATATTTCAGGACGAGACATTTAAAACAACCATCCTTGAAAAAAAGAATAATAGGAATTGATGTAGCAAGAGCTTTAGCAGTTATCGGAATGATAGTCGTTAATTTCAAGGTCGTCTTTGGCGAAAACGGACTAAATTGGGTAAAATCATTTGCGAGTGTTTTTGATGGAAAAGCAGCAGCAACATTTGTAGTTTTAGCAGGTGTTGGACTTGCCCTAATGACAAATTCTGCAATTAAAAACAATGATAAAGCCAAATTAAAAATTGCTCGGAATAGAATTCTAAAAAGAGCTTTGTTTTTATTCATTATTGGAATTTCATATATAACAATTTGGCCAGCAGATATTCTACATTTTTATGGTATTTATATGGCAATTAACATCTTGCTCTTAACCAGTAAGGAAAGAACTATCATAATTTCAGCTATTTCCTTAATTATAGTTTTTCCAATACTAATGACTTTTTGGAATTACGAAACAGGTTGGAATTTTGACACATTAGAATATCAAGGTTTTTGGACAATCAATGGATTTATGAGAAATCTTTTTTTTAATGGCTTTCATCCAGTAATTCCTTGGACTTCATTTATGTTGTTTGGCTATTGGTTTGGAAAACAAGATTTGCATAACAATAAATTCATAAAAAAGACATTTTGGATTAGTACAATCATTTTTATTTCTATTCAAATTTTGTCCTATTTATCCATCTCAATATTGTCAGAAGGAAATCAAGAATCTGCAAAAGAATTAACTGAAATTCTTGGAACCAATCCAATGCCACCATTACCAATATATATGTTCAATGGAATTTCAATAGCATTTGCCATAATTACAGCTTGTATAATAATTGCCAAACGTTTTGAGAATAATATAATCATTGACGCATTAAACAAAACTGGACAATTAGCATTGACTTTTTATGTTGCACACGTCATTATCGGAATGGGAATTATTGAAACAATAGACCCAAATAAAATGGGAAATTATTCAATTGAGTTTTCAGTAATTTATGCTTTAACGTTCAGTTTAATATGTATCATTTTTGCAGTAATTTGGGGAAAATACAAAAAATTTGGACCTTTAGAATGGCTAATGCGGAAAGTTACGGATTAAAAAACTGCGTAGAACACCGTGTATAACTCATTGCGGCTGAAATCTTAAATGAAACGTGTATTTCTATTCTGAAAAACCCGACTAATTAAAATTTACAAAACATTTACATTAATTTAGCTGAATCATGAAATATATAATAATTACCATACTTTCCCTTTTTACTATTACCATATATAGCCAAAATAGTACAGAAAAAATAATCACTATCGAACCATACCTTTCCTTCCAGAATTATGAGCATTATAAACGATTGACTTTAAAGTCGCCAGATTCGGAAATTGAATATTTAGATGATTTTGATTTTCGATGGGGCTACAAATACAAAATATATGTAAAAGAGACAACTTTAAAGGAGTGGCTTTCTGATGGGTCAAGATATTCTTATTTAATTAAGAACGTGATTTCAAAAAAGAAGGTGGCTGATACTGTGCATTTTAAATTAACTCTTGATTCTAAGAGGTACTATTATGAAGTTGACTCTGGCGAACAAGAAATGAATAGAACATTCAATCAGGTAAACGACAGTACATTTTTATATTTCGGTAAAGTTGAAATTGAAGTACCTTCTACTTATAAAGAAACATTTAACTCTATTATTGAAGGTAAAACAACAAAAGTTGGAACTTTCATCTTCGTTGATGATAAACGAATTAGACTTATTCGTTTATAAAATATGATTTTTAATAAATAAATAACTGTGCCCAATAAAGGCTATTTGTAATTGCTAGGTTCTCGCCTATTCTAAAGATTGCTGCATTCGAGTCATTACCATTTCTTAAATTTCCAATACATTTTATCTAAACTGTAAGTTTTTATTTTTTTAAACTTCACAATTAATTATATGTCATACCTTTAGAGAAACTAACCGCTAATGATAAAATTCTTTAGTAAAATTCGGCAACAATTACTAACTGAAAATAAGTTCAGTAAATATCTTCTTTATGCTATTGGCGAAATTGTGCTTGTGGTAATTGGGATCTTGATTGCTTTGGGAATAAATAATAATAACGAAGTTAGTAAAACAAAAATAAAGGAGCTTAACTATTTATCAGGTATAAAATCCGATTTGCAGCTTAATCTAATTGAACTCAAAACTTTTATTACAACCAGAGAAACATCCGTAAATTCAGCTAAAACTGTACTTGATTTTTTTAAAAAGAAAAAAGAAATCATCTCAGATGAATTTAATTTTCACAATTTAAATGTACAGATTTGGTATCCTTTTAAAAAGAATAACAATACCTATCAGGAATTAATAAACTCTGGAAACCTTGCGATTATATCTAATGATTCAATTAAGAATATACTCATTAATATACAATTAGGATACACGCAAATAACCTTTTTAGAAACTCATATGCAATACGATTTTGACAATTATATGTACCCCATTTATTTCAAAATCACTGACCTTGAATCGGATATCTCAAACTATACTTTTCAAGTATCGAATGGAACGGAAGGAGTTAGAACAGAACTTTCTAAAGAAAAGATTGAATTATTATTAAATAACCAAACATTTAAAAATGGCTTTGTGCTTTCAATTTTTAATAATAATAGTCTTATCCTTGAATATAAGAATATGATATTGATGACCGAAAAACTTATTAATTTAATTGATTCTGAGTTTGAAAAAAATTAATAACGAAAGGCTAACCACAAAACAATGATAAAATTCTTCCGAAAAATTCGACAACAATTACTAACTGAAAATAAGTTCAGTAAATATCTTCTTTATGCTATTGGCGAAATTGTGCTTGTGGTTATCGGAATTTTAATTGCATTGTCAATTAATAATTGGAATGAATCACGTAAACAAGCGAACAACCTAAATTATATTTATACTTCAATAATTACAGATTTAAAAAGAGACAATCAAGAAGTAGATGCAATTATTAAAGAATTTTTAGAGAAGAAAATAACAATAGACAAAATTCTAAACGGAACACAAGACCGTGAAAGTTATATTAATTGTCTACCATGTCAAAAATTACTAATTGGATTTGCAGATTTGTCTTTGCAAATTAGAGGTAATAACCTGTTAAATAATTATTTAAGTGCAAATACTGGAGAAAAAGATAGTCTCAATGGTAAAATTTCTAATTTTTATACAAAGAACATCCTTGAGCTCGGAATTGACCAATCATTTTTAAGTCAAGATTGTGTAGGAAATTATAATTATTGGAAAAACACTTATACTTGGTGGTCAGATTATATTAATGATATTCCTAATGATGATTTTATAGAATATTCATTAAATTCAGCAGATTACAAAAACAGAATTAGCACATTTAAATATGTTGCTTATGAACTCTATATTCCTAAGTTGGAATTATTTAAAAGAGAATCACAAAATTTAATTATACAGTTGGAAGAAAAAATAAAATCGTAAATAAGAAAAGGTCGACACCCTGTATAGTTCACCTCATCTAGCACGAACATAGCGAACTGACGTTAGCAAATTTCACACACTTTTATTATCTTAGGTTATTAAATGGGGAAATCCTTGTGGATTATCCTGTAATTTGTATACATAAAACCGTTTTAAAACATTAATCATTAACTAAATATTTAGGCTCATGAGAACTTTTAAAAATTACATTAGTGAAGTTATCTCTATTTTAATGTTATTAAGTATTTCATTTACATTCTTCTTAATACAGTCCTGTAATAGTGATAAAAAACAAACAAAAAATATTATAGTTGAAGCAGAAAAAGAGAATGTTATAGAAATAATAACAGAGAATATGGACTTTCAAATGCCCGATACTATTCCCTCTGGATGGAATACCTTTCGGTATAAAAACCTGTCACCTCAAACACACTTTTTCCTTATAGATAAATACCCAGAAGGAAAGACTTCAGAAGATGCAGAAAAACTAGTAGCGCCCGTATTCGATAGTGCTATGAAACTAATTACAGAAGGTAAGACTGAAGAAGGTTATGCTGAATTTGCAAAACTTCCCAAATGGTTTAGTGAAGTTGTATTTGTAGGAGGCTCAGGCCTACTCTCTCCAAATCAAGTGGGAGAATCAACAATTAATTTAAAGCATGGCAAATACATTATTGAATGCTATGTAAAAATGAGCAATGGCATGTTTCATACCTCTATGGGAATGACAAAAGATATTGTAGTGGCAAACACTGATTCTGGTAACAAGGAATTAAAAGCAGATATTGCAATAAATATTTCCAGTACTGAAGGAATCGTATATAATGACTCCATTAGCTCTGGTAAACACATATTTTCAGTATACTACAAAGATCAAATTGCTCATGAAAATTTTGTTGGACACGACATTAACCTTGTTAAGCTAGACGAAAATGCTAATCTAAAGGAGTTGGAAAATTGGATGAATTGGGCAGATCCTAAAGGATTAATAGAGCCAGCCCCGAATGGCATTACATTTATTGGTGGTGTTAACGATATGCCAGAGGGTAGCATTGGCTACTTCACTGCAACATTAAAAACTGGCAAATATGCGCTAATATCTGAAGTGCCAAATGCTTTAAGTAAAAATATGCTAAAAACATTTGTAGTATCTAAATAGTCTATTATAAAAATATCTATTGCCAACAGTATTTGGCAACAAGCTAAAAATAAACGCATGGAGACTTTTAACTGGGAATCATTTACTAAAAAAATTGCTGTAAAATCAAGTATTACTAAGTTGTATAATGCTTGGACAGTACCAAATGAATTGAAAAAATGGTTTTTGAGCAAAGCTCTTTTTTACAAACCTAACGGAGAAACCGTAATCCCTAGTCAAAATGTGCAGCAAAATTATACTTATGCATGGTCTTGGTTTTTATATGATGTTATTGAAAAAGGGGAAATCAAACAAGCTAATGGAAGAGATTTTCTTCAATTTACCTTCGCTGGCAACTGTTTGGTCGACATAAAACTAACACAAGTGAATGAGGTTGTAATTGTGGAATTGACACAAAGCAATATTCCTACCGATAATCAATCAAAACGAGGAATAAGGCTTGGTTGTGATTCCGGATGGTCATTTTTTCTTGTGAACTTGAAATCTGTTTATGAAGGCGGAATTGATTTGAGAAATAAGGATGCCAAATTGAAAGGAATGTTAAACAGTTGAATACATTGGCATTCACTTTGTATTTTTACAATGTAATTTAAACAAGCAGAAAGCTAACGCAATAAATTTAATTCAGAATTTAAATTAAAGCTTCCCGTAAAATAGTTATGGGGTGTTTCGCCACTCGGCCGGTACCATCAAAGATCTGATGCCGACAACTGGTTCCGTTTGCGGCAATAATAACGTCAGCATCACTTTTTCGAACAGTAGGAAAAAGTTTCAACTCCCCTATTTGCATACTTACTTTATAATGTTGTTTCTCATAGCCAAAGCTTCCTGCCATCCCGCAACAACCCGAAGGAATAATAGTTGGTTTATAATTTTTGGGTAAGTTTAAAATATCAAAAGTCACTTTTTGGTTGCTTAAAGCCTTTTGATGGCAATGCACATGAATCTTAATGTTTTTTTCTTCTGAAGTAAATGAATCGGCATGAATGTTTCCTTTTGTAATTTCTGCTGCCAAGAACTCTTCCAGTAAGAATGTATTTTTAGCTATTTGCTGGGCTGAAAGGACATCGTCTGCCAATCGAATATATTCATCTCGAAAAGACAAAATAGCGGAAGGCTCAATACCAAGTAAAGGAATCTCGTCATTTACCAATTCTTTTAAAACTTCGATATTCTTATTGGTTTGACTTTTAGCTTCTTTTAAAAATCCTTTTGAGATGAGGGCACGAGCGCTATCTAAAGTATCAATTACCGTTACTTTATATCCCAATTTATTCAATAAATGGTAAGCATCATTTGCAATATTTGTCTCCAAATAATTACTGAATTCATCTACAAACAAAATCACGTTTTTAATTATTGTATTATCTTGATTTTCTATTAGTTGAATTGTATTACTGAAACTTTTAGTTGATAGCAAAGGAAGGCTTCTTTCAGTAGCTACATTACTTAGCTTTTTTATAAATTTTGAAGTAATTTTATTTTTAAAAAGTGCATTGGCAAGCTTCGGGAATTTTGATGCTTTTTTATGATACACACTGCTTTTTGCAAACATTTTATCTGCAAAGGAAACTCCGTTTGTTTTGTTATACTGGTATAAAAATTCTGCTTTTACACTGGCAATATCTACATTACTCGGGCATTCACTGGCACAAGCCTTACAACTTAAACACAGGTCGAAGACTTCTTTTAATTCTTTTGAATCGAATTTATTAGCTGCTTCATTATTTGTCAATACTTCGCGTAATGCATTGGCGCGTGCCCTAGTTGTATCCTTTTCATTTTTAGTGGCGTGATAACTCGGGCACATTGCACCACCGGCATCTGCGGTCTTTCTACAATCCCCACTTCCGTTACATTTTTCAGCAAGCCTGAGTATTCCTTCCGATTCACTAAAATCCTGTATGGTTTTGATATCTGGTTCTTTCCTATCGATGCTATAACGCAAGGAAGCATCCATTTTATAAGCATCGACAATCTTCCCCGGATTGAATATGTTTTTTGGATCGAAAGTGTATTTAATCTTTTTCAGTAATTCATAATTCTGTTTCCCGATAAGCAACTGTAAAAATTCGGCACGTACGATACCGTCTCCGTGTTCACCAGAAAATGAGCCTTTGTATTTTTTTGTAAGTTTGGCAACATCGGTAGTTATCTTTCTGAAAAAAATTACATCTTCTGCTTTTTTTAAATTCAGTATTGGGCGTAAATGAAGCTCACCAGCTCCTGCGTGTGCGTAATAAACAGCTTTCTGATCATAACTTTTCATCAATGCTGAAAATTCCATGATGTATTTTGGTAAATCTTCCAGGGCAACTGCGGTATCTTCAATACAGGCAACCGCTTTAGCATCTCCCACCATATTTCCTAACAATCCTAATCCGGCTTTACGCAATTCTAAAGCCATATCTATCTCTTCTTCCTTTAAAACCGGGTTGCTGTAACTTAAAGTAGAAGTTTCTAATAACTTTAATAAGGCTGAAGTTTGCAACTCAATATCTTCCAAGGTATCAGCCCTTAACTCTAACATTAATAATGCTTTGGGGCTTCCTTCAACAAAAAAACGGTAGGGTTCGTATTTTTTATTTTTTTTGGTACGATCTAAAATAACATCATCCATCATTTCGCAGGTATACAAATTGGATTGCATAACGACTGAGACGTCATTTAAGCAGTTTTCTAGCGTTTCATAATGTGAAACCACCATTGCGGTGCATTTAGGCGGAAGTGGATCTAATTGAAGGGTTATTTCGGTTGTAAAGGCCAAGGTACCTTCACTTCCACATAGTAAAGAGCATACGTTTAGTTCTTTTTTAGAATTTATAAAGACGGAGCTGTCTATTAATGTGTCAATTGCGTATCCTGTATTTCTGCGGTGAATCTCGGGTTTTGGGAATTCTTTTATTATTTCACTTTGAGTTTCCTCAGAAGATAATTCCGTATAAAGCGTTTTATAAATTGTGCCTTCTAAAGAATCTAACCGTGTTTTTTCTTGAAACGCTGTTTTTGAAAGTGCTTTAAAGCAAACATTTTCTCCGTTTGAAAGAATGGTCTTAAGTTGTAAAACCTTGTCACGAGTTACTCCGTATTGGATTGAAGTCGTTCCGCTGGAATTATTACCTACCATCCCTCCTATCATACAACGATTTGATGTAGAAGTATTGGGACCAAAAAACAATCCGTGGGGTTGCAGAAAAGTATTTAATTCATCCCTAATTACACCCGGTTGTACCGTTACTGTTTTGTTTTCTTTATCTACTGAAATAATTTCAGTAAAATATTTAGATACATCGACCACAATTCCATCGCCTACACATTGCCCTGCCAAAGAAGTTCCGGCGGTTCTAGGTATTAAAGAGGTGTTGTTTTCTTCGGCAAATTGAATCAGCTGTTCAATGGCCTTTGTCGTTTTAGGAAAAGCCACGGCCATAGGAAGTTTTCGGTAAACAGAAGCATCGGTTGCATAGATCGACCTATGAAGATCATCAAAATAAATGTCTCCTTCAAAAACCTTTTTCAGTCTAAATAGTTTTCTTTTCATGTGGCTTTGTAAATGTAAAAAATGCATTTAATTTCTTTAACAAAACTTTGATAAATGAATTACAAATATTAGTATGATATTAACAGAGCGTAGTATTATATCAAACTACATTTACTTTTTAACGACAAAACAACTTAATTATGAAAAAAGTATTAATTCTATTTGTGGTGTTAGCAGCTTTTACATTTGAAGCTCAGGCCCAAACAATTTCTAAGAATGCCATTGGTTTACGTTTAGGAGATAATGATGGCTTTGGAACTGAAGTAAATTATCAACGAGCTGTTGGTGATAATAACCGACTTGAATTTGGATTGGGTTGGAGAAGCAAGAAAAATTTCGATGCATATAAGCTTGTAGGTCTGTACCAATGGGTATGGAACATTGATGGAGGGTTTAATTGGTATGCAGGACCTGGAGCAGGAGTTGCTCAGGTAAATTATGATAAAGACATTCCTGCTTTCAAAGATGACAATACCGATACCTTTGTTTTTCTAGCAGGTGATATAGGAATTGAATACAATTTTGATATTCCGCTATTATTATCGTTGGATTTCCGTCCTGAATTCGGATTTGGTAATTATAATGACGATTTGGATTTTGATATTGGCTTAGGTGTTCGTTATCAATTTTAAGGTAAATAATAAGTCAAAAAAGCCCGTTAATACGGGCTTTTTTTATGTTTTAAATTATCCTAAATAGTAATTCCTCTTAAAGCTTTTTCATATACAGCTTCATATAAGGGTACAATGTTTTTAGTGTCAAATTTTTCAGCAACTTTCTTTGCTTGTATTTTAAACTTTTCTAGGGATGCATCGTCTTTTAAAATAATAAGTGCATTTTCAGCCATTTCTTCAATATTTCCTACATCACTTAAAAAACCGCTTTCCCCTTGAATATTTACTTCCGGAAGTCCGCCAGCATTTGTGGAAATAACAGGAACTCCATTTGCCATAGCCTCTAGAGCGGCTAGACCAAAACTTTCCTTTTCAGAAGGCAATAAAAACAAGTCGGTAAAACACAATATTTTATGTATTTCATGGCTATTACCTAAAAAGATTACCTTATCCTGGATTCCTCTTTTTTCACACAATCTTTCACACGCATCTTTTTCAGGACCATCGCCAACAATTATAAGTTTAGCCGGAATTTTTTTCTGAACGAGATCAAATACTTTAATAACATCTTTTACACGTTTTACAGGTCTAAGATTACTAATATGTGTTATAATTCTTTCTTCTTTGGTGGCCATTAATTCTCGTTGACAATCTGTAAACGGATTATTATGGCTTGCAATATCGATAAAGTTGGGTACTACGTCTATTTCATTTTTAATATCAAATAAGCGCAGGGTATCATCTTTCAAGCTTTGAGATACTGATGTTACTACATCACTTTTATTGATGCTAAAAGTGACTGCAGGTTTGTAAAATGGATGATTTCCAACTAATGTAATATCGGTTCCATGCAGAGTGGTTACCATAGGAAGAAAAATGTTTTCTTCTTCTAACATCTTTTTCGCCATATATCCTGCATACGCATGCGGAATTGCATAATGTACATGCAAAACATCAATTTTATGAAGTTTTACAGTATCTACCAATTTACTCGATAAAGCTAACTCGTAGGGCTGATAATGAAATAAGGGATAATCTGGCACGGAAACTTCATGGTAATAAATTTTGCTTGAAAGTAAATCTAACCGCACAGGTTGTTTATACGTAATAAAATGTATTTCATGTCCGCGTTTGGCAAGGGAAATTCCTAGCTCGGTAGCAACAACCCCGCTTCCTCCAAAAGTTGGATAACAAACAATAGCTATTTTCATTTTATATATCCCTTCAATTGACGGGAGGTTTTTTTAAATTAATTAATATCCAAATTTACGAGAAAGTAGAACGTAAATAAAAATAAGCCATTTTAATAATCTATGGCATCATAAATAACTTTTTGTATGTCGCTTCGCAAATCGTTACTTATAATTTTTCTGTTTTCAGCATCGGGATATGTCCTGTTTGATAAAAACACATATACAATTTCTTCATCAGGATCGGCCCAAGCAAGTGTGCCGGTAAAGCCACTATGTCCAAAACTTGTCATAGAAGCGCATCCACAAGTAGGACCTGGCCCATCTAATTGGGGCTTGTCGAATCCCACTCCTCTACGCACGTTCTTTTTACAATAATAACAGGTGTTAAATTCATCAAGTATTTCGGGATTAAAATAACGTTTCCCGCCATAAAATCCTTTCCAGAGATACATTTGCATAATTTTAGCTACATCGTTTGAAGTGCTAAATATTCCAGCATGACCACTTACGCCACCTAACATAGCAGCTCCTTGGTCGTGTACATTTCCTTGAACTTTCTGCATCCTGAAATAATTATCTTCTTCAGTTGGTGCGATATTTTCTTTTGGAAATTTTGAAAGAGGTAAATACGTAGTATAATTTGCTCCGAGTGAACTGTATAAATGTTCTTGTACTAATTGGTCTAAAGGCATGTTATAATGATCTTCCAAATATTTCTTCATTATATAATACGGCAAATCGCTATACTTATATTCCAATGTAGGAAGAAGTTCACTAACTCTTATCTCTTCAAAGATAGTATCTTGATAATCGCGACGCATATATAAATCTTCAGCTACTTTTACATTGAATTTATCTGAAGGCACTTTAGAGTAGTATTTTGTTGAAGGTTGTTTGTTTTCCAATGTGTGAATATAAAAAGGAATCCAAGCTTTAAACCGTGCGTAATGCGAAAGCATTTCCTTTAATGTAATATTTGCCTTGTTTGAGGTTTTATATTCAGGAAGCATTTCAGAAAGCCTGGTATTCATTGAAAGTTCCTTTTTGTCAACCAATTCCATGATCATAGGCAATGTTGCCAATATCTTTGTAAGGGAAGCAACATCGTACATATTTGTATCTTGTACTGCTTGAGTTTTTTGTTGTGTAAAATACCCGAAAGTTTTACTGTAAATTACTTTCCCTTTTCGGGCTACGAGTATTTGTGCACCCGGCATCATATCACCCTTTATTCCTACATTTGCCAACGAATCTATTTTTTTGAGTGTGTAGCTGTTTACACCTACACTTTCAGGAGTTCCATATTGTAACCTTCGAAGGGTTTTAGTTTGCAAATGGGTGTTTAATGGGAAGTCATCCCCTAGAGAAACCGGCAATTTACCTTTGGCTTCCCGAGCCCCAAAAATTAATTGTGCAGAAAGTTCTTGAGATACTTTACTATTTTGATATGACAATAGAATAGTTTCAAAATTTGCTGAAGTTTTTAAGTCTAACAATGCATATGGCCTGGCAAAAACATCAAGGATAACGGTATTTGTCCGTGCTATTTCATATAACCAAACTAATTCCTTTTCTGTGAATTTGTAATCTTTCCAAGGGGTAGCATTCGATTTATGAAACCCTATTATTACATAATTATACTTATTCAACTCTTGAATATAACCATCCAAATTATCTGCCTTAACCCAATCTACCGCTGCATATTTTTGTAATTGTGCAAGAAAAGCTTCTCCTGAGTCATCACCAAAATTTACATAGGCAATCTTTTTTTTCTGAAGGTCTTTAATAGGAAGTACCGCATTGTCATTTTTTAAAATGGTAAGCGCATTATCCATGGTTTGTTCATACAATGCATCATCTAAAACGGTGTTGAGGTCTTCTATTAAATAGGTAGTGTTTACCGGTTTATAATGGTTTAATCCTACTTTATATTTTGCGTATAAAATTTTCTTAACGGAAGTTTTAAGTCGGTCTTCAGTAATTATCCCTTCACGATACGCATTTACTAATAATTGGTGTGCCTTCGGAATGTCTTCAGAAATCAATAACACATCATTACCTGCCAAAAAAGCTGCTAGATCAATTTCACCGGATTCATTGAAATTCGCAACACCTTTCATATTTAAGGCATCTGTAAAAATAAGACCGTTAAAATCTAATTCGCCCTTTAAAATATCGGTTACTACTGTTTTGGATAGAGATGAAGGGTAATTCAGTCGGTCTTCCAAAGCAGGGACATTAAGGTGTGCTATCATAACACTTGCCAAACCTTCGTGAATTAATTTTCGATATGGATAAAACTCAACACTATCAATGCGTTCTCTTGTAAAACTTATGGTAGGAAGTTCTTTATGTGAATCTTGTTCAGTGTCTCCGTGCCCAGGAAAATGCTTTGCACTGGCTAAAACACCTGTACTTTGCATTCCTTTCATAAATGCTAAAGACTTTTCAGTTACATTGTCCTTATCTTCCCCAAAAGACCTGTTGCCGATAATTGGATTATTGGAATTTGTATTTATATCTACTACTGGTGCAAAGTTAATATGAACCCCCAAGCGTTTGGATTGTTCACCAATACGTCTCCCTACCTTTTCTATAATTTTATTATCAGTAATTGCTCCTAAAGTCATATTCCACGGATATGCAAATGTAGAATCGAGCCTCATGGCAAGTCCCCACTCAGCATCCATCCCAACCATTAATGGAATTTTTGAAAGCTCTTGGAATTCATTATTTAATTTTGCCTGCCGTTTAGGGCCACCTTTTGAAAAAATAATACCACCAATATATTGGTTTTTGATGAGATCTTTTATTTTATCGGTTTTTGAAACAGGATCGCTGGAAAATACATCGGCCATAAACAATTGCCCTATTTTTTCCTGAAGTGACATATTCCCATAAATACTATCGACCCATTTTTGTTGATTTTTAAAATCTTCTTTTACAATCAAGGGATTATTTTGTTGGGAAAGTACAGAATACCAAGAAAGTATAAAAAGCAGAGGTAGGAGCAATTTTTTCATACAGTGAAACTTACAATAACTATGCTAAAAATCTATTGTGCCAGCTTTCTTTTGCAGGAACTTTCCACTGCTCTAAATATTCTGCTTTAGTATTTACCAGATTATTAAATACAACAGTATTTCCAGAAACCGAACGGGCTTTAGCCATTTTCCTGAAATCTATCAAGGTTTTATGTGCAATATGTTCCCCATTGTAAAAGGTCACATTCATTTTGTCCAACAAATCCAAATCAAATTCTTTTTCCAAAGATTGAATAAAACTAACAGAGGCGTCAATACTGCATCCGGAAGCAGATGCATTTTCTTGGTTTAAACCAAGTACAATAAAGCGATTGTATTTTATTTCGAAGCCCGCTTCAAGATCAGCGCCGTGAGCGGTCCATTTTTCAAGAAAGCCAGTTGTTTTATTTTTAATTATTTCAACTTCTTCATCGGTTAACTTACGATTGGATTGGTAGATCCAAACCCGAGATTCATCGGGTAAATTTTTAAAATCTGTCAACATAGTTATAATTCATCAGCATTAGCAATCATTTCGGCAACGTCCATTACTTGTACGTCGTCTTCTTTATGTTTTCCTTTAACGCCATCTGTCATCATAGTATTGCAAAAAGGACAGGCAGCAGCTATAATTTTAGGTTGGGTTTCCAACGCTTCTTCGGTACGTTCAATATTAATGTCTTTTTTGCCCGGTTCGGGTTCTTTAAACATTTGAGCACCTCCGGCTCCGCAACACAAGCCTCGTGACTTGCAGCGTTTCATTTCAATTAATTCTACTTCAAGTTTTTGAAGTAATTCTCTTGGGGCTTCATATTCTCCGTTTGCACGTCCTAAGTAACAGGGATCGTGGAAAGTAATTCGCTTTCCTTTGAATTTTCCGCCTTCTACCCTTAGTCTTCCTTCATCTAATAAAGATTTTAAAAATTGGGTATGATGAACTACTTCGTAACTCCCTCCTAATTCAGGATATTCATTTTTAAGGGTGTTAAAACAATGAGGGCAAGCCGTTACGATTTTTTTTACTTCGTAACCGTTTAAAACTTCTATGTTGGTCATCGCTTGCATTTGGAACAAGAATTCGTTTCCTGCTCGTTTAGCGGGATCTCCTGTACAACTTTCTTCGGTTCCTAAAACGGCAAAATCTATATTAGCCTTATTTAATATTTTAATAAAGGCTTTTGTTATCTTTTTTGCACGATCATCAAAACTACCTGCGCACCCGACCCAAAATAAGACTTCCGGCTTTTTACCTTGTGCCAAATATTCGGCCATTGTAGGTACTTTTATTGTTTCACTCATGTGTGTGTTTTTATTCTTTAAAAACCTGAATGGTTACTTCTTTTTCAATTAATTCTGTAAATTTTCCTTTATATCGGGTAGCCTTTACCAAATGATTATCTACCCAGTGATAATTACCACCTCTTGGTTTTCCCATTAATAAGGAATGATATTTAAATCCGTATTTATTTAGCCATGTTTCAGTTACTTCTCTATGATCTTCGGTACGGGAAGTAAAAAAGCAGATCATATGCCCTTTTTCATACCATCCATTTAATGTTTTTAGAGCATCCGGAAACGGTTTACAAGTTGCCATGCGTTCAGGCTCTTCATTTGGGATATCTTCAGTAACGGTACCATCTATATCAATCAAATAATTTTTAATTCCTTTGGGTAAAATAGGGCTTACATGTGCTCCCGCTTCTACTTTTTTATGCAGTAATTTTTCAACTTCGTCCTTTTTCATGATTCAATTTTTACTGACTAAACTTCGTTTTTCCAATTTAATCTATCCATTTGATTATAAGGCCAAGGAGCGCCGTTATTTTCAATATTTGTCATAGCTACATTCAACTCTGCTGGAGCTGCAGATTGTTCCATAACCAAATACTGTCGCATTTCCATAATGATAGAAAGAGGATCGATACTTACGGGACAAGCTTCAACACAGGCATTACATGTGGTACAGGCCCAAAGTTCTTCGCGGGTTATATAATCGTCGAGAAGTTGTTTCCCATCAGGTTTGAATTCTCCATTTTTATTGATGTTCTCCCCTATTTCTTCTAATCTGTCACGGGTATCCATCATAATCTTACGTGGCGATAGTTTTTTACCGGTAATGTTGGCTGGGCATTCACTTGTACAACGACCACATTCAGTACACGTATAGGCATTTAAAAGCTGAATTCGGTTTAGATCCATTACATCACTAGCTCCAAATTTTGCGGGAGCTTCAGCGTCTTCTGCTGGAGCAGCAAATGGATCTACATTGGGGTCCATCATCAATTTTACTTCATTGGTAACAGATTCTAGGTTTTTAAATTTTCCTTTAGGAACAACTTTTCCGAAGTAAACATTAGGAAACGCCAAAATAATATGAAGGTGCTTGGAGAAGTAGAGATAATTCAGAAAAATTAATATACCTATAATATGCAACCACCAAGCAGTTCTTTCAATAATAATTAGTGTATTTATAGAAAGACCTTCAAAAAAAGGATTTAAAAAAGAACTTACTGGAAACATGCCGGCCTCAACATAATGAGGAGCACCCATAAGTTGAAGTTGATGATCTGCAGCATTCATGGTTAGAAACAATATCATTAAAACCACTTCAAAATACAGAATGTAGTTAGCATCATTTTTAGGCCAACCAGTCATTTCGTTTGACCAGAAACGGCGTATTTTCTGAATATTCCGTCGCGTCCAAAATAAAATAACACCAACGAGAACCAAAAAAGCTAAAATTTCAAAAGCTGCGATGAGATATCCGTACAAAGGACCTATGGCCGAAAAAAGACGATGGGTTCCAAAAACACCGTCAATAATGATCTCAAGGACTTCAATATTTATTATTATAAAACCAACATAAACGAATATATGGAGTAATCCTGAAATTGGGCGAACAACCATTTTTGATTGTCCCAAAGCGATTCGGAACACATTTCCCCAACGTTCTCCTTTATTATTTGAAGCATCAACGGCTTGGCCCAATTTGATGTTCCTTATAATTTTTTTAATATTGAATGTAAAATAACCGATACCGGCCACCAATATTATTAAGAAAAGAATATTAGAAATGTACTGCATTATTTATTGGGATCTTCGGGTTCTTTATACCCTTTATCCTTTTTTCCGAATAAGGAAAAATGAACATAGCGTTTAGGATTTAATTTAAGGTCTTGAAGCAATTCTTCAAGTTGTTTAGTAGCGCCTTCGAGGTTTTCATAAACCTGTTCGTCTTTTAAAAGCTTGCCTATACTTCCTTCGCCATTATCGACACGGGAAACAATTACATTTAATTTTGAAGTTGCTTGCTCAAGATTTTTTATTATTTGTCCGGGTTCAATTTGGGCTAGGGAATCTGAAAGCTTTGCAAAATTTGATGCTGTAATATCTAAATTGGAAAAAGTACGGTCGAGTTTATTTGTATTGTTTGCCAATAATGAATTTAAACTTCCTGAAGCTCCATTGAGTGATATTAACGTTTGATTTAAATTTGAAATAGCTTCTTTTAAGTCGGTTCGTGTATCTTCATCAACAAGGGCGGTAAAGCTCAATAATAAGGTATCGAGTGTGGCAAGAGTATTGTTCACTTTTCTTTCTAAAGGGCCTAATGCTTTGGTAACCTGATCAAGCATGCCTGCTTCGGTTTCTCCTTTTAGCGTATCCCCCGATTTTGCAATGTTACCTCGGTCATATTCAAGATAAATACCAAGGGATTTACCACCAATAAGTCCGCTGCTGTATATTCGTACAAGACTGTTTTTTGAAAAATCGAAATCTTTTTCAACCGTAAAGGAAACGATAAGCCCACCAGAGTTATTACCAAAATCTATATTTTTAATTTTTCCAACTTTAAAACCGTTTATTGTTACAGGTGCAGATTTAGATAGCCCTTCAACATTTTCATATTTAACGTAAAAGGTCCTGTTTTTTTCAAGCAGGTTGGTGCCTTTTAAATAGCTGTAACCAAATATGAACAATAAAATAGCCCCTATGGCGAGTATTCCGGTTTTTACTTCTCTTGAGAGCTTCAATGGATGATTTTTAGGATTAAAACAAATTTAGAAATAAATATAGAAATACGTGCTTATTTATCTTCTGATTTTAAGACTTCGGAAAGTTTTAATTTTTCGTCTTTTTTAAAAGCGACAATATAACAAGATGAATAGCCCTTTTCTTTAGCAAAGGTTTTCATGAGTTCAATTTTATTATAATCGGAGGTTTCACCGTAATAATATTTATAAAGATTTCCTTCTTTGTTTCGGCTTACGTCTTTTAGGCCTTTAAAATTTGATGGTTTGGCATCCAGTTTCTTGCTACTTGCTGCCAGTTGTACTTTAAAAGTAATATCCTTATATATTTTTTCATCTGTAGTTTCAATAGCTTCATCAATTTCTTCCTGCGTAATAACAGGGTTTTGCGCTTTATTAGTTCCTAACGCAAGATGATTTTTATAGGATATAATACCATTAGCAATTTCCACAGCCATTTCAGATCTTCCTCTGCTAGAGTTTATATAAGGACCTTCAGTATTATTGGTTAAAAAGCCCAACTCTACAAGAATACTGGGCATATAGGTGTTATGCAAAACCCAAAAAACATCTTGTTTCACACTTCTGTCTTTTCTATGTAGATTATTGACCATATTGTTTTGTACTAGGCCGGCAAGCATAATACTTTGATCTAAATACTCTTCCTGCATTACAGTTATACCAATTAAAGATTCAGGAGAATTAGGATTAAAGCCTGCATATTTTTCTTCATAATTATCTTCCAAGAAAATTACTTCATTCTCCTTTTTGGCAATATCTAAGTTTTGGGAAGTTTTATTTAAACCCATAACATAGGTTTCAGCTCCATAGGCTTGTGTGTGATGAGAATTGCAATGCACAGAGATAAAAACATCTGCATCGGCTTTATTGGCAATAGCTGCACGTTCCGTAAGCTCAAGGAATACATCGGTGGTTCGGGTGTATATTACCTTAACATTAGGTTGTTTTTCTAATATTTTTCCAATTTCAAGTATTACACTTAAGGCAATATCTTTTTCTTTGAAGCCATTTCCACGATTCCCCGGATCTTTTCCTCCATGTCCGGCATCTAGAACCACAATAAAAGGTTTGTTCGTATTATTGGGGGTAGAAAATGAATAAAATATTATTACACTTATGGCGAGTACTAAAAAAGATAAGAGTTTCGTTTTCATAAAACAATAACGCGGTTTGAAATTTGATATTTTAAAAAATCGATTTTAAAAAAGATAGCCCGAAAAATATGCTTAATTTTGGTGTTTCAAAAACTAAGCCAAATCTACAAAATAATAGTATCGTAGCATTGCAAACACAACGGCAATATTTATTAGTCTCCATTTTTTTTCTGCTACTTTGCGGGTCTGTAATGCATTCACAGGATATTCCCCCAAAGGATCAAGTTAATATCCCTTCAAAAAGTGAAGAAGACACCCTTACCGTAAACGCAAAACCTGTTATAAATGAAATTAATGAAACTATAGCAGATACGGTAAAAACAGACTCCATAAAGTTAAAACCCGAAGCCCTTACCGATGTATTAGAATATTATGGTGAAGATTATGTTTATTTAAACAAAAAGGAAAATAAAGCGTATTTATACAACAAAGCCTTTATTATTTATGGCGATATACGTATTGATGCTGGGCTTATCATACTCGATTACAATAAAAATGAGGTTTTTGCAAAAGGAATTGACAGTGCGGGGGCTTATACCCAAAAACCCGTATTTGTTCAAGGACAAAATAAGGTAGAACCCGATTCGATTCGCTTCAACTCTAATACTAAAAAGGCAATAGTTTATAATTCCCGAACTGAACAAAACGGATTTCGTGTATTAGCTGAAATAACAAAAAAAGAAAATGACTCGGTTGTTTTTCTTCGGAATGTCAAGTTTACAACTTCAAAAAACATTGAAGATCCTGAATATTATTTTTATACCCGAAAAGCAAAATTTGTTCCTAAAAAGAAAATAGTTACTGGACTTACAAATATGTATATCGCAGATGTGCCAACACCAATTGGACTTCCATTTGCCTATTTCCCGTTAACTGAAGAACGCACCTCGGGGTTTATACTTCCCACCTTAGGTGACAACAATAACAGAGGATTTTTCTTTCAGAATGGTGGATATTATTTTGCTGTTAACGATTATTTGGATCTTACTTTTCTAGGTGATTATTACACCAATGGGAGTTATGCTTTACGAGGGGAATCTTCCTATTCGCTTCGTTATAAATTTAATGGTAATGTTAGTGTTAGGTATGAAAGCTTAATAAATAGTGAAAGAGGTTTTCCAGATTTTAGTGAAAGCTCTGTATATAATATTCGATGGAGCCATAGTCAAGACCAAAAAGCTAATCCTACCTCAAGATTTAGTGCTTCAGTAAACTTAGGAAGTAGCCGTTATTTCCAGCAATCTATAAATCAAACAAACAATGCAAGTGCACTGGTGAATACACTTAGCTCCTCTATTTCCTATAACAAAACCATAGAAGGCGAACCTCAAATAAATTATTCAATTGCTGCTACGCACTCGCAAAACACAAACACACAAGAGATCAATATGTCACTTCCTAATTTTAATGGTAGTGTTTCTCGTATTTTTCCTTTTGCACCAAAAGTTGGAACTAAAAAAGGAATTATAGATAATATAAATTTCCAGTATAATGTAGCTGCCCAAAACAAGATTAGAACGGTAGATTCTTTGTTTTTTAAACCTGAGATGTTTGACAATGCACAAATAGGGGCTCAACACTCCATTCCTGTTAGTACAAATTTTAAAATATTAAATTACTTTAGTGCTTCTGCCTCAACGAACTTGCAAGAAACTTGGACATTAAAAACCTTTGATAAAAGTTTTGACCAAACCCTCAACGGTGGAAACGGGGCGGTTGTAGTTGATACTATTTCGGGGTTTGATAGATATAATACTTATAATTTTTCAGCAAATTTAGGAACTACTGTTTATGGCGCTTTTAATTTTGGAAAAGGAAATAAAATAGAAGCTATTCGGCATGTAATGAGACCTAGTATCTCTTATAATATTAACCCAGGATTCGATCAATATTATGATCAATATGAAATTGCAGGAATGGATCCTGAAGTTGCTGATAAAATCGTTGAATATTCCAGATTTGAAAACACACTATTTGGAGCTCCAGGAAAAGATTATAGAAGTAATATAGGATTATCTTTAAGTAATAATATTGAAGCTAAAATACGTAGTCGGGACACTACAGTAACAGAGCCTAAAAAGGTTATTCTGCTCAATAATTTAACATTCTCATCTGCTTATAACTTAGCAGGAGACTCACTTCAATGGAGTCCTGTGCAAGTAAGGGGAAATATTCCTTTTATTCCAAAACTGGATTTGAATTTTAGTGCTACGTTAGATCCATATGCTTTAAGCAGCAATAATCAAAAAATCGATAAATTTAATATTGATAATGGAGGAAGTTTGTTTCGTTTAACTAATGCAAATGTTAGTTTAAATTATAGTTTTTCAAGTAAGGATTTTGAAGGAAAAGTAAAAGATACCGATCGTTTAGATAATGAAACTTTTAGAAATGGAGGTCGCCCGGATGATCTTTTCGGGGAAGCTTCAGATTATGATGATGGTGATATATATGATAGAGAAGAGGAAGAAGGATCAAGGGACAAACAAATTTCAAACAGATATAATTTTTCAATTCCTTGGACATTAAGGTTATCATATACAATGACTTATTCCAATTTTTCTAGGCAAAATGAAATTTCAAGCCAATCCGTTAACTTTAGCTCTAACCTAGAACTTTCGCCGCGTTGGACTGTAGGTATATCTTCTGGATATGATTTTAAAAGGCAGGGAGTGACACCAACACAGTTCCGATTTCAGCGAGATCTTGAAAGTTGGCAATTGAGTTTTAACTGGACTCCTATTGGCGCATATAATACTTCTTGGTATTTTTTCATAGGAATAAAATCTTCTATATTAAGCGATATTAAGTACGATAAACGTAGAGAACCCGATCAAAGACTTTAACAATTTATAGTATGAAAAAAATCATAAACACCCAAAATGCCCCTGCTCCTATTGGCCCGTATAATCAAGCTGTTTTAAAAGGAAATATGCTTTTTACATCAGGACAAATAGCAATTGACCCCAAGACCGGGAAATTGGTGCTAGACAATATTAAAGTAGAAACCAAAATGGTAATGGAAAACTTAAAAGCTGTTTTAGCTGAAGCTGGAATGACGTTTGAGCACGTGTTGAAATCTTCAATTTCTATATCTGATATGGAGTATTTTTCAATAATTAATGAAGTGTATGCTTCTTATTTCGATGAAGCTACTGCTCCGGCTCGGGAAACGGTACAAGTAGCCAATTTACCCATGTATGTAAACGTGGAGATCTCCATGATCGCTTCGTTGTAAAGAATATTATTCTTCAGGTTTTGTAGTTTCCTTATTAAAATTAACTGGCTCGTCCGACTTCTTTGGAGGAAGCGGAAGATCTTCTTCAGATTCTAACGTAAGTTTTTTATTGAAAAGCTTATTTACTAATTCTCGAAAGGTGTCAAAATCCACTGAATATGAAATACCTGCTCCTTGTTCAAAAATTTGATCTTCACCTATAAATTGAATATCGGCCTGACGATTAAAAAAGTTTATACGAAGGCTACCATCTTCATTTACCAACCATTGTACTTCAATATCTCCCGCGACAGCAGTTTCATTTACACCTCCCACGGGAACCCCTACTTTTCCATTTATTAAAATACGTTCGCTTACCTGCGTTGAAAGCGTTATTCCAAACCTGTCGGCAGTTTCTTGATTGGGTAATCGGCTTCCTTGTGAATAATCCAATCCAACTTTAAACTTGCTGTCCTGATCGGAAAAAATATCGTTAACCAAACCGGAAACACGTTCTACCAATGTTCCTGAAAAAGCATTTGTACCACCGTAGTTATCATCTACGAATTGGCCTGAAGCAATTAGGAATAGGGCTTGTTTCTGTCTTTGTTCTTCATTTTGAATTTTGAATTCCAATTCGCTTTTAACTATTGAACTTACTCTTGGGAATTCAATCCTGAATTTAAGGTCTGGTTGAATCAATTCTCCCGTAAGGTCTACTATAACATTTACTGGAATCTTTCTATTAAATGCCGGATTATCCAGTAAAATAGAAGGATTTGCTTCAGTTTCATACAAGGCGCTAAGATCTAATCTCGCTCTGGCTGGATCACCTTCCCAGTTAATACTTCCACCATCAATTACCTGAATATTCTTTTGTATTAATCCTCCATATCTAAAATCAAATTGCCCTTCAATAACTAGGAAATCCCCCCACATTCTAAACTTTCCTAACGTATTAATCTCCAAAAGCAGGTTTCCTGCTCCCCTACCTTTTAAGGTTGAATTGTTCACTTTATCAACTACTACCTCTACTTCTGCATTCTTATTGATATCGAGATCAAAATTAAGAGATAGTCCTTTTACATCTTTTGAAACTAATGTTTCACCACTTAACCGCGCTTCTTTTTCGGCAGGAGATAAAAACTTAATAAAAGAATCATCGCCAATAGATTCGGTATCACTCAACGGAATTTTAAAAGTGGTTCCTTCCTCTGTTGTTGCATTTACATCAATTATCAATTCATCCACAGGACCGTGAATATCTGCTGTTCCGCTAATAAATGCAGTTCCATAATAGAGGGCGTCATCATCAGGCGGAGTATCCAATACCAGCAAACGATCGGTATCAATATGCAGATCCATTTCCCAATTACGGAAATTTTCATGAGTGGCATTTCCTAAAAAATATCCATTTGTATTAAACTTTGTATCGGTAATCTGAGTTCTACCAATCTCAAATTTATTTTTTGTTACTGCAATTTGGGTGTCATTTTCTAAATCAAAGTCTGTATTGAGATAAGGTATTTTCAATCCACTTTCCTGAAGGGTGAAGTTTCCGTTTATATCAGGAGATTTATAATTACCCGCTACCTTTGCATTTCCTGAAATTAATCCTCTAATATTGGTTATTACGTCTCCACCAAACGGACTAAACGCTTGCATATTGAATTCATTAAGATCAACATCCAAATTTATTTGAGGATTCTTTGCGGACACATCTATACTACCTACTGCATTAATAGAGCGAATATTATTATTGGTAAGGGTAGTGTTTATATTGTATTGGGTTAGGGTTTCATTTCCATCGACTTTAAAATTTAAGTCACCAAAAGGAATATCGTTTATTATTACATTATCTATAGTTACAGATGAATTAGGGTAATACGCTCCGTTTTTCTGAAGAAAATCCAATTTACCATTTACATTTCCCTCAAGGCGCAGACTGTCAACCTCCGGTGTAATATTACCTATATTCACATCCTTAAATCGCAGTTTAATATCTTTATAGGTTGAATCCCTTAATACACCCGCCATTTGTATTAGTTCATTGTTATGGCTGAGGACTAGGGAATCAATTCGAATATTTTTAAAATTATCATCAAAAACAACTTTGTTGAGTTTGTTGTTATTTTCATTTAAATACCAAACGTTGTTTTTATATGTAATATCAGATTTTTTTACACCTACTACCGATTTTCCATCAGGATTGATAGTATGATAAAGTGAAAGGTTAAAAAGGTCTTCTTTTTTCTTTCCACCTTTAAATTCAGAACGCACATACATAGTATCGTTTAATGTTTTATTGATGATGTTTAAATCTATTACATTATAAAACCCTGTATAAACAGAATCTACCGAAATATACGTGTTATACAATGGATTATCATTATCCACTTGAAGCTTTACTTTACCTAAATAGTTGTCAAAAAGCAATATTTCAGGGGAACGAAAATCGAGTTTAAAAGTAGATTCATCAGAAGAAACTGATCCTTTTATATTTGTGTTATCACCAAACTTTAATTGCGGAACAAAGAGATCGATAATTTTGTTATACACTACAAATTCATAGTCTATATATTGATTGATCGTAACTTCATTGGGAATGTAATTTGCATAAATACTCCCTACTCCATTTCTAAAAAGATCTGGAATATCTTCTACTAAAAATTCACCTGAAATCTTACCATTAATAATATCGGGGGAATTAATTTCAATTGTCCTTACGTTTCCTTCAAAAGATGATGTGATATTAAAGTCGTCAAAATAAAAGTCCTCCGAGGCATTTTGGTAAAAAGTTTGTTGGAATGTAATGGTTCCTGTAGCATCATCTATGGAAGTGCCATTCATATCCATAATAATATTTCCAGTAAAAACAGAAATACTGTCCCGTTTAACCAAGTTAAGCTTGTTAAGCTCTGCAAATTCTACATTTGCTTCAAAATCATACTGGTTGAAATCTTTTGAAACATCAATCAATCCATCAAATGTAAGTTTAAGGTTTGGATCATCAATTTTTAAATTTCCGTTGAATAAAGGGTTTTTAAGATTTCCTGATACATCAATATTTTTGTAGTCGTATCCTTCAAAATTAAATGAGGAGATTTTTCCAGTTATTTCAGTATTAACAGTTTTCTGTGTAAACCCACGACCATCAAAATTAAGATTGGCAGTTACGGTTCCTAATGATTTTGTTTTAGCAATTTTACCCACATTAAATTTGGTTAGGATTATCTTTCCCTTGTAATACGCATTATCAAAATTGTTGATATTACTCATTTCTAGTTCCGTTTCTGCATTTCCAATACTACTTCTTAAAGAACTATTTGTAATTAGATCTGTACTGGTAATGGTTGTATTTCCGTTAAAAGTAAAATTATTGAGGTCTTTTAATTGTTGTGGAATCACCTTTCCTAATATATTGGGCATAAACCTTCTTAAATCATAATAATTTGTGTGTATACTATGTCCTGTAGCCTTTACAGAATAAGAATCGCTTCCCTTAAGGATATTTTTGAATTCAAAGTCTCCAGAAATTTGAGTATCGCTGGTACTTAATTGGGCATCAGTATATGTAAAATCATTTAGTGTGCCTTTAATATCACCATCAAGGAAAATCATTTGGTCTTTTCCAAATTCATTATAAAATGCATTTAGATCGTTTGTAGAAAGCTTTGTTTCATTAAGGTTTGCAGTTATAAGTACTTTATTTTCAAAATCGGCCATTCCGCCTGGTTCATAACTCAACAATATATCTCCTATGATTTTTGAAGTCTCTGTTTCAAGAATTAAATTTTTTAGCTGAAGTGATTCTAAATTGTAGGAAAAATCTGCTTGCAGGTTTTGAATAGCAAAGCCTCTATCGGCAATTAAAGAAAGCTCTTTAATATTTGCTTTGACTTCAGGGCCAGTAATTTTAAAATTATTGGCTACAATTTCAACATTTTTCAGGTTAAAAATTTCGGGGCTTTCAAGGTTCTCATCGGTAATTTTTACTATACTGTGTGATAGTTTTATATCGTTACTGAAAAGAGAAAATGGATTTTCGGGCGGAGGAGTGCCAGTATCAAATTTTTGTGCAAAAACATTGAGATTGTTCTCGTCTTCTCCTTTATAGGTCTTAACGTATAATTTGGCATAATTTAAATCAATATTTCCAAAGCCAAGGTCTCCTTTTATTAAATTCTGAAAACTTAAAATATTGGTTTGAAGTTCTTTTGCGTAAATTAATGTATCTTGATGATGATCTGCAATATAAACTTCCCTAATGTCTACTTCACCTTTCCAGTTGAGGCCTAAGCGTTTTATATTGATATCGGTTCCATAGGTTTCATTGAGGTTTGTAGTTACTTTTTTTGCAATGTGGGTTTGAACAGAAGGAATAGATAAAATAATTATCAATAGCAGCAATAGCAGTATAATAACGGCAAATGTGCGAAGTATTATTTTTCTTAGTTTTTTGATACGTTTTAATGTTTTAATTTTACTCCCAATTATAATGCCTTATATTTTGACATCAAAAAACAACTACATACTCGGTATTGAATCTTCGTGCGATGACACTGCTGCTGCCGTTATTAACAACGGTGTCATTCTATCGAATGTTGTTGCCACTCAAAAAATTCACGAACAATACGGTGGCGTAGTTCCCGAGCTTGCTTCAAGAGCACATCAACAGAATATTGTACCGGTGGTCCATGAGGCTTTGCGCAAAGCAAATATCGACAAAAATCAGTTAAGTGCCATAGCTTTTACTAGAGGGCCTGGATTAATGGGATCGCTTTTGGTAGGCACCTCATTTTCAAAGTCTTTATCTATGGGATTAGGTATTCCTTTGCTTGCCGTAAACCATATGCAAGCACATATTCTTGCACATTTTATAAAAGCGGAAGGACAAACTGCTCCAAAATTTCCTTTTCTTGCACTCACCATTAGTGGTGGGCATACCCAAATTGTAAAAGTGACCGATTATTTTAAAATGGAAATTATTGGACAAACCATAGATGATGCTGTTGGCGAGGCTTTTGATAAATCGGCTAAAATATTAGGATTTCCGTATCCCGGCGGTCCTTTAATAGATAAATATGCACAAGAGGGAAACCCAAAACGATTTAAATTTCCAAAACCGAAGGTAAGTCCGCTCGATTTTAGCTTTAGCGGCCTTAAAACCTCGGTACTTTATTTTGTGGAGAAAGAAGTAAACGATAACCCTGATTTTATTTCTGAAAATATTAATGATATTTGCGCAAGCATTCAGTTTACAATTGTAGATTACTTAATGGATAAATTGAAAAATGCCGCAAAACAAACCGGTATTAAAGAAATTGCAATTGGTGGCGGGGTTTCAGCAAATTCAGGTATTCGAAAGGCCTTAAAGGATGCCGAAAATAAATATGGTTGGATTACCCACATTCCTAAATTTGAATATTGTACAGATAATGCAGCTATGATTGCGATGGTTGGGGAATTAAAATATAAACGGGAACTCTTTTCAGAAAATAATATTACCGCAAAAGCTAGAATAGAATTTTAAAATTATGCAGTTATTTTACCAATCAGATATTGATGAAAATTCAAAAGAAATTATTTTTGACAAAGAAGAAAGCAGACATATTGGTAAAGTTCTAAGGAAGCAAAGAGGTGATATTGTTCATTTAACAAATGGAAAGGGTTATTTTTTTGAAGCTGAATTAACCGACATCAATCCAAAAAAATGTGTCGGAGAAATTTTAAAAACTGAAAAACAGTTACCTCTTCCCTATTCCCTTCATCTTGCGGTGGCTCCAACAAAATTAAACGACAGGTATGAATGGTTTCTTGAAAAAGCTACTGAAATAGGTGTTTCAGAAATAACTCCAATTATTTGTGATCATAGTGAACGGAAAATTATCAAACCTAAGCGGTATGAAAAAATCCTGCAAAGTGCTATGAAACAATCCTTAAAAGCTTATTTGCCCAAACTTAATTCCCAAACTTCTTTTCAAGATTTTATTGAAACCCCTAACGCTTCTCAATATTTAAAATATATCGCACATTGTGAAGAAACCAACAAGCAAAGTTTAAAATCTCAATTAAAACCCCAACAAAATATTTTAATACTAATTGGCCCAGAAGGCGACTTTTCGACTCAAGAAATTGATTTCGCGATAAAAAAAGGATTTTTGCCTGTAAGCTTGGGCGAATCGAGATTACGAACTGAAACCGCTGCAATAGTTGCCTGCCATAGCGTCGCTATTGTTAACGAAAAGTGAATTGTATAACAACATCCTGTTAAAGATTAATTCTACTTGGAATTAAGATGTACCTTCGTATCAACCTCTCCCAATAAAACTTTAAAACTTATTATAATGATATTAGATTCACCAGTTTACGATGGGGATGTGCAAATTATTGACACTACCACAACAAAAGAAAAACCGATTATTTTTTCTAAAGAAAAATCAAACGAAAGAAATATAATTAAAGATTGGGTTCAATTTACCCAAAATATTCATTCTAAGAATTTACATAAAATTTTTTAATACTATAAATTTTCAACTTTAGTTGCAGCACCTTTAAATAATAAGTACTTCTTTTCATAATTATTTATTTTGTTCATTAAGGCAAAGAGCTGTAAATAACCCTTGTCCATTTTTTTTAATCTTTTACCACAATACTCCTATAGATAGTTAGATTTTGTACTTTTGAAAGATGCTTATCAGAATAATTTATTTTCTTTTTTTCTTTAGTGCCGGAACACTTTCTGCTCAAGAAATTGCATTATTGCAATACGGTGGGGGTGGTGATTGGTATAGCAACCCTACTTCCCTTCCAAATTTGATTGCATTTTGTAATGAACAAATCCACACCACAATAAAATCAAAACCTCAAACAGTAACACCTTCAAGTGTAGATTTATTCGATTATCCTTTTGTTCATATGACAGGACACGGAAATATTTTCTTTACTGCAGAAGAAGCACTAAATCTTAGAAATTATTTACTTAGTGGCGGTTTTTTGCATATTGATGATAATTATGGAATGGACCAATACCTTAGAAAAGAAATCGTAAAAATATTCCCCGACAAAGAATTTAAAGAGTTACCTGCCAATCATCAAATCTTTAGTTCACAGTTTGATTTTCCGCAGGGTTTGCCGAAAATTCATGAGCATGATAATTCTCGTCCGCAAGCTTTTGGGATTTTTGAAGAAGGAAGACTGTTAATTCTGTACACCTTTGAAAGTGATCTTGGCGATGGATGGGAAAATCCGGAAGTTCACAATGACCCACAAGAAGTTCGTCTTAAAGCTTTAAAAATGGGAGCTAACATTATTAAATATGTTTTTGAACATTAATTTATCGCTGATTTCATTTCAATAAAATTTCATTTTTTTGTTTTTACTCATTAACAAAAATTTGATATTTCGGTATATGGATTATGGTATCTTTACCATGTGAAGAATAACGCCAAAGCCATAACCATTGGAATTTTAAAATCAATTGCAGTAATAACTGGAATATTACTGTTATTCTGGTTTGCTTTTAAAATTCAAGCCCTTATTCTTTATATAGGAATTGCCATGATAATTTCTCTTTTGGGCAGACCCGTTGTTATTTTTTTAAAGAGAAGATTATGCATGGGTAGTGTTTTAGCTGCAATTGGAGCTTTAATTTTGGCCTTGGCAACAATTACATTGCTACTCATGGTTTTTGTGCCCATAATAGTGGAACAAAGCAAGAATATTTCAGAAATAGATTATGAGCTCGTTAAAAGTGATTTAAATGAATTAAGCATACAGGCTTCCGATTATCTAGGTGTTGAACAGATTGATGTTGTTGAAGGAATAAAACGTACTGAATATGTTCAAAACTTTGATCTAGAAATTATTCCAAGTTTTATAGATATCTTTTTCGGAAATATTGGTAGTACATTAGTCGGCTTATTTTCTGTAATGTTTATCTCTTTCTTTTTACTTAAGGATGAAAATCTTATTACCAATACAGTTACCGCATTTGCGAATCCTGGAAAGGAAGATCGATTTATTAGAATACTTAATAAAGTTCGGGAATTACTCTCTCGTTACTTTTTAGGTCTCTTATTTCAGATTCTTATACTTACCTTATTTTATTCTGTATTATTATTATTTTTAGATGTTAAAAATGCGTTGGCAATTGCTTTAATATGCGCTTTTTTAAATATTGTGCCATATTTAGGCCCTATAATTGGTGCTGGGGTTATGATGCTTGTTGTGGTATCAAATAACCTGGGAGCAGATTTTTCTTCAGAATTATTACCACTGCTTATGTATGTTTTAATTGGATATTCAATTGCTCAAATTTTTGATAATTTTATTACCCAACCAGTTGTTTTTAGCCGCAGTGTTCGCTCGCATCCATTAGAAATCTTTTTAATTATTTTAATCGGAGGTTATGTTTTTGGTCTTGCCGGAATGATTCTAGCCGTTCCTTCTTACACTACCCTAAAAGTTGTTTCCAAAGAATTCTTATCGGAATATAAAATTGTAAAGCGTCTCACCAAAAATTTATAATCCTTTTTGAATACTGCAATTTTACATAAAGATGTTCAGGAATATATAAAGAACTATGATGCTCCACTTTCAAAATTAGCTTTTTCCGGAAGTCCTTTTAAGGATGTTATGGTACAAGAGCTGATGGAGCAAATTGAAAGTAGAAAAAAGGCCGAAAAAAGACTTCCTTCTTGGTTTTCCTCCTCAAATATTTACTATCCACCTAAACTTAATTTAGAACAAACGTCTTCCGAAACTACCGCAAATTATAAAGCTTCTTTAATTTCAGGAAAAACATTGGCAGATATTACTGGTGGCTTTGGAATAGATTCTCACGCATTTTCATCACACGTTGAAAATGTACATTATTTCGAACATAATGAAGAACTTTCACACATTGCTACCCACAATTTTAAAATGTTGAAAAAAACCAATATTCAATGTTTTACTAAGGATGGAATTGAAGCTATTAAAAATAGTTTTTATGATGTTATCTATGCCGATCCATCACGAAGGCATAACACAAAAGGGAAAGTGTTTTTTTTAAACGATTGCGAACCCAATATTCCTGAAAATCTTTCTAGTCTCCTAAAAAACTGTAATGTCCTTATGGTTAAAACCTCCCCTATGCTGGATATCTCTGCCGGATTGGAAGAGTTAAAGCACACTTTTAAAATACATATCGTTGCTGTTGCAAATGAAGTGAAAGAACTTGTATGGCTACTAAAAGATAATTTTGAAGGCACTCCAAAGATCATAACAGTAAATATTACTACCCAAGAAGTAGAAAAATTCATTTTTGATTGGAAGCAAACTGCAGATGTGGTTTATGAGAACCCCAATCGATTTTTATACGAACCAAATGCTGCAATTTTAAAAAGCGGATCATTTGAATTACTTTCAGAAAGTTTCAAAATAAAAAAACTGCATAAGCATACTCATTTATATACAAGTGAAGCATTACGAGAGTTTCCTGGCCGCAGATTTTTTATTAAAAAAGTAGTGCCTTATAACAAAAAATATTTAAAAGCTGCGATAGATTTTCAAAAGGCAAATATTACGACACGAAATTTCCCCGAATCTGTAGAATCGTTACGTAAAAAATGGAAAATTAAAGAAGGAGGAGATATGTATCTATTTTTTACAACATCTATCGAGGAGCAAAAAATTGTTTTATTCTGTAAAAAAATATAACGTTTCGTTTTTTAAAATTGAGATACAATGCTCAATTGTGCTTTTCCTTATATTTTCTTTAATTTTTAAGGGTTTTAAATGGTAATTACTTTAAAATTAATGATCTAAAAATATATGTAAAAAAGGGGTGATTTTTTTTGTGTTATTACAATTGAAAACCTACATTTGCAACCGCATTAAAGAAAAACGTTCTTAAAAATACTGGAGAGGTGCCAGAGTGGTAATGGAGCAGATTGCTAATCTGTCAACGTGTAAACGTTGCCGGGGTTCGAATCCCCGTCTCTCCGCAAGAAGAGTTTACCATTCTTAAAAAACTCTCTTTATTTTAAACTATTATTATTATATTTTAAAATGTAAAACGAATCCAGTGCAAACTGTTTTCGGGGTGTAGCGTAGCCCGGTCATCGCGCCTGCTTTGGGAGCAGGAGGTCGCAGGTTCGAATCCTGCCACCCCGACAAAAGCCCGAAAACAAAAGTTTTCGGGCTTTTTTTATGCATATAGTTTATATTCTTTATAGTAATTCCATTAATCAATATTATTGTGGGGAAACTCAAGATATTGTAGATAGGTTGGTGCGTCATAATTCTGGACGTTCCAAAGCTACAAAACGCGGTGTTCCTTGGATTATGGTTAAAAATATTGAGTGCAACAATAGGTCTGAAGCTAAAAAATTGGAAACAGCAATAAAATCGCGAGGAATAAAAAGATGGCTAACATCAAACAGTTAGATGCAGATTATCGCGTCCCGCCTTTTGGCGGGAAGGTCGTCACGCTCAAAGCGTGACCACCCCGACAAAAGCCCGAAAACAAAAGTTTTCGGGCTTTTTTTATGCATATAGTTTATATTCTTTATAGTAATTCCATTAATCAATATTATTGTGGGGAAACTCAAGATATTGTAGATAGGTTGGTGCGTCATAATTCTGGACGTTCCAAAGCTACAAAACGCGGTGTTCCTTGGATTATGGTTAAAAATATTGAGTGCAACAATAGGTCTGAAGCTAAAAAATTGGAAACAGCAATAAAATCGCGAGGAATAAAAAGATGGCTAACATCAAACAGTTAGATGCAGATTATCGCGTCCCGCCTTTTGGCGGGAAGGTCGTCACGCTCAAAGCGTGACCACCCCGACTGAAGTCATTACCTATTCGATTACCTTTTTTATAACTTTACATTGAGAATAACGTTAATTCGACAATCGTGTTCACGGATTCAATTAACCGAGAAAGCATAAATGATATACAATCTATTAGACACCTTTGGGATAATCTTTATCTTGAGACTTATAAAGCAACCAAGGCGCTACAGCTATTTACGCACGTATTAACATTAACGGCAAACGGATTATGCAATTTGATACTATTATTTGCACATCTGTTGCATCTATTAATTCGTATATTTGTCAAAATTTATGAAAATAATAATTTCTATATCTATGTCATTTCTATTCCTTTTTCAAGGGATAGCTGCCAATATGGAAGTTTGTAAACAAATCGAAAAGATATCTGATTTTATTGCCCATTACCAGCAGCATAATAGTTTTAATGGAGACTCTTTTTTTGAATTTGTTTATGAGGATTTGATTGCTGATAATCATAACTCTAATGACCATCATAAGAATTCAGAAGAAGACAATACACTTATACATTCCCACCAATGTTGCCAACATTTTATGTTCTTTGTACCGTTTGAACCTTCTTTGTTGAACGTCGCTCCTTCTGAAGAACAACCTCTTTTCAACTACTACACATTCAATATCCATCCAAGATATTTGGAATCACCTTTCCAGCCACCAAAAGTTTAATGAATATCTGCGCTTGCAGGTATCTTATAAATTTTAATTACTTAAATAATCATTAAGTAATTACAGCCAATTTATAAATTCATTAATACTTTTCTATGCTTAATAAAATTATTAGGTATTCCATAACCCATAAACTGGTTATAGGATTACTCACATTAGCCTTGATTATTACAGGTGTTTATTCGCTTCGTCAGCTTCCAGTTGATGCTGTTCCGGATATTACCAACAATCAAGTACAAGTCATTACAAATTCGCCCACCCTTGCGGCACAGGAAGTCGAGCGCTTAATTACCTTTCCTATTGAACTCACAATGGCAACCATTCCACAGATAGATGAAATCCGTTCCTTTTCACGCTTCGGATTGTCAGTGGTCACCATCGTTTTTGAAGAAGATGTGGATGTTTATTGGGCCAGACAGCAAGTAAACGAGCGACTTGCCGATGCTCAGTCTCAAATTCACAAAGGAATTGGCAAACCTGGAATTGCGCCCTTAACTACAGGTCTTGGTGAAATTTATCAATATGTCATCACTACAAAACCTGGATTTGAAGATAAATACACAACAACCGAACTTCGCACCATTCAAGATTGGGTCATCAAACGCCAATTGTTAGGTACAAAGGGTGTTGCAGATGTCAGCAGTTTCGGTGGCTACCTAAAACAATATGAAATTGCCGTTCGGCCAGAACGATTGAACGCTATGGGTGTTTCCATCTCTGAACTTTTTAATGCTCTCGAAAACAATAACCAAAATACAGGAGGTGCTTATATCGAAAAAAATGACAAAGCCTTATTTATTAGAAGTGAGGGTCTTGTTGGCTCTATTGAAGACATTGAAAATATTCTTGTCAAACAGACTGAAAGCGGAAATCCCATTTTAATCAGCGATGTGGCCAAAGTTCAAACTGGAAATGCTATCCGTTATGGAGCAACTACCCGTAACGGCGAAGGCGAAGTTGTAAGTGCTATTGTGATGATGTTGAAAGGAGCAAATTCAGCAAAGGTCATTGAAGATGTCAAGGATAAGATTGAAACCATTAGCAAAACCTTGCCTGAAGGCGTGGTAATTAAACCTTTTTTAGATAGAACCAAATTGGTCAATAATGCAATTAGCACAGTTACCACAAACCTTGTGGAAGGTGCGCTCATCGTTATTTTCATCTTGCTTTTACTCTTGGGAAATTGGAGAGCTGGTTTGATAACGGCTTCCGTCATTCCTTTGGCGTTGCTCTTTGCATTTAGTATGATGCACGTGTTTGGTGTTTCCGCTAATTTGATGAGTTTAGGAGCTATCGATTTTGGATTGATTGTGGATGGAGCAGTCATTATCGTAGAAGCTACCCTGTTCCACCTTGGCGCTTTAAACTTAAAACGAAAGCTCACGCAAAATGAAATGGATGAAGAGGTATTTCAATCTGCCAGTAAAATCAGGAATTCGGCAGCTTTTGGAGAAATTATTATCCTAATCGTGTACTTGCCAATATTAGCGTTGGTAGGTACCGAAGGTAAAATGTTTGGGCCAATGGCGCAAACGGTAAGTTTTGCAATATTGGGTGCTTTCATACTCTCACTAACCTATATTCCTATGGTTTCTGCATTGGCATTAAGCAAAAAAACAGAACATAAAAGGAATATTTCCGACAAAATAATGGACTTTTTCTTCCGTATTTACAATCCAATCATTCATTGGGCAATGCGGACGAGGGTTTTGGTCGTTACAATAACCATTGCGCTATTTGCTGTTGCCTTTATAGTGTTCCAAAGTTTGGGTGGCGAATTTATACCTACGCTTGAAGAGGGCGATTTTGCTGTGGAAACAAGAGTAATAACCGGAAGTTCATTATCCAATACCATTAAAGCCACCACCAAAGCCGAAAAAATATTATTGGACAATTTTCCAGAGGTGGAACAAGTGGTTTCCAAAATAGGTTCCGGTGAAATCCCAACAGACCCAATGCCTATTGAAGCTGCCGATTTAATGATTATTCTAAAAGATAAATCGGAATGGGTTTCGGCTTCCAATAGAGAGGAATTAGCGAATAAAATGGCAGAAGTCTTGGAAGTAATTCCTGGAGTTACTTTTGGTTTTCAGCAACCTATACAAATGCGTTTTAATGAATTGATGACAGGCGTTCGGCAGGATGTCGCAATTAAAATCTATGGCGAGGATTTAAATCAACTTTCAACCTATGCCAACCAAATTGGAAAACTGGCAGGGACTGTTGATGGTGCAGTAGATGTTTATATTGAGGAAGTTACAGGAGTACCACAAATTGTGATAAATTACAATCGAGGACAACTCGCCAAGTACGGCTTGGATATAAAATCCGTTAACAGAACCATTCAAGCTGCATTTGCAGGCGCATCAACAGGGTTGGTTTATGAAGGCGAAAAGCAATTTGATTTAGTTGTTCGACTAGAGAACACGAATAGAACATCCATAAACGACGTTCAAAATTTATATCTCAATGGTACGAATGGTCAACAGATTCCGTTGCAACAAGTGGCGAAAGTTTCTGTGAAGGATGGTCCTTATCAAATCCAAAGAGATGATACCCAAAGACGTATCATTGTAGCCTTCAACGTTCGAAATCGTGATGTGGAAAGTGTCGTTGACGAAATAAGCACTAAAATCGATTCACAAATCAATTTGGAACCTGGCTATACTATTTCTTATGGTGGTCAATTTGAAAATTTAGTGGAAGCTCGGCAACGGTTAGCAATTGCAGTTCCTTTGGCTCTTTTGCTTATTTTTATTCTGTTGTATTTCACTTTTGGGTCTATCAAACAAGGGGTGCTCATTTTTACGGCCATTCCGTTATCAGCCATTGGTGGTGTTTTTGCCCTTTGGTTACGCGATATGCCTTTTAGTATTTCGGCAGGCGTTGGTTTTATTGCACTTTTTGGTGTAGCAGTATTAAACGGTATCGTGTTGATTGCAGAATTTAACCGACTCAAAAAAGAAGGTATGACCGATGTTTTTCAACGTATCTACCAAGGCACAAAAACACGATTACGTCCAGTAATTATGACGGCTTCAGTAGCTTCATTGGGGTTTTTGCCTATGGCGATATCACAAACTTCAGGAGCAGAAGTTCAGCGACCTTTGGCAACTGTGGTTATTGGAGGTTTGATTACAGCAACGTTCTTAACGCTCGTAGTACTTCCAATTCTCTATTATTATTCAGAAAAAAAATTAAGAATGAAATCTAATAAAACTGCAATGTTATTATTGCTTGGATTACTTGGAAGTGTATTTTCTATAAATGCGCAAACTACCTCCGAAACAAAAGTATTTCAAAATTTAGATGAGATACTTCAAGTTGCTTTGGAAAACAATCCGAACATAAAAGTTTCTGCGTTGCAAACACAAAGAGAACAAGCTTTAAAAGGAACGAGTTTCGACTTACCTAAAACCGAATTTGGATTGGAATATGGACAAACCAATAGTATCGTTGATAATGACACCCGTTTTAGTGTAAGCCAGACATTTGCCTTCCCAACACTTTATGGAAGCCAAAATAAATTGGTAAAAACAAAAATTCAGGTAAGCGAACTAAATGAAGCCATCGTGAAAAATGAATTGATTGCCCAAGTGACTTCCACCTATTACAATTTGTGGTATCTCAAAAGCAAGCAAATCCTTTTACAAAAACAGGATAGCATCTATGAAAGGTTTGTGTATGCTGCCAATTTGCGTTATAAAACAGGCGAAAGCAATGCCTTGGAACAAGCCACCGCAAATGTGGAATTGGCAGACATTCAAATAATGATTTCGGATAATAATTCATTGCTAAAAAACTATCAATTACAAATACAAAATTTGATAAATGCGGATAGTTTGGTGGACATCAATGTGGGTAATTTGGAAGTAAAACATACAATGCTCGCAGAAAATCAAGAGGAAAATACAATTTCAAAAAATCCGATGATTGCCTACTACAGCAAACGAATCGAGCTGGCCGAGAATGAAAAATCAGTTGCTGTGGCCAAAATGTTGCCAGACATTACCTTGGGTTATTTTAACCAGTCGTTCATTGGAAATGGCGAAAACACAAATGGAACACCTACGGTTTTTGATTCTGGCGACCGTTTTACAGGCTTTCAGTTGGGATTGAGTATTCCTATATGGTTTAAACCGCATACAGCAAAAATTAAAGCTGCAAAGATCCATAAAATGGAAAATGAGGCACAATTGGAAGCGGTCAAGAATCAAACCCAAACACAATTGGAAACATTGTTTCAGATGCTTCAAAAGGAACAATCAAATCTAGAATCATATAAAAATAACGCCTTACCACAGGCGGAATTACTTTTGAAAAATTCGCAACGCGCTTTCCAGGAAGGCGAAATTGGATATGTGGAATATGTGCAAGGTCTAAATCGTGCTTTATCCATTCAGATAAAATATTTGGACTTTGTAAATCAATACAATCAAACACTTATTAAAATTGAACAACTCATCGCAAATAATTTATAAAATGAAAAACACATATATAATTGCAGTTTTTACCACGCTCATTATGGCTGTTGGATGTAAGGACAACAAGCAACCTATGGTTGAAGATAACCATACCGAAGATGAAAACAAAGTGGAATTGACCGATGCACAATTGGGACAGACCGACATTCTAATCGGTAAAGTTGAAAAACGAAAAATAGGTCGCGAAATTACCGTCAATGGATTGATTGACGTACCGCCACAGGGTAACATATCGGTAACAGTGCCTTATGGCGGCTTTTTAAAATACACTGAAATGCTACCCGGAAGTCGTATAAAAAAAGGACAGATCATCGCAAGAGTTGAAAATCCTGAATTTATTGATTTCCAAAGAGAATATCTTGAAGCACTCGCAAATAAAGATTATTTGAAGGCTGATTTTGAGCGTCAAGAAACACTGAACAACGAAAATGTAACATCTACCAAAGTCTTTCAAAAGGCAAAGAGTATTTATTTAACTAATCAAGCCAATATAAAATCTTTGGAAAGTAAATTACGGCTGATTGGTATAAACCCATCCAGTGTTAAAAACGGTAATATATCAACGGTTATCAATATCTATTCGCCAATAAACGGCGTGGTTCGCGAAGTATATATCAATACAGGAAAATATTTCAATCCGCAGGATGTGTTGATGGATATTACGGACGCAACCGATTTGCATGTAGAACTCAAGGTCTATGAAGATGATATTCATTTGGTTCGCAAAGGGCAGCGTATCCGTTTTAGATTGGCAAATGCACCTGAAGAATGGATGGAAGCCGAAGTGTTTCTCATAGGCAACAATGTTCGGGACGATAGGTCGATAACTATACACGGTCATTTAAAAGATAAAAATGAAGAATTGTTGCCTGGAATGTTCATCAATGCAGCGATCGAGGTAGAAGTAGATGAACAGTATGCACTTCCAGAAGAAGCCATTGTGAGGTTTGAAGGGAAGCAGTACATATTTAAATCCCTTGGAAAAAGAACCGAAGGAAAAGCCACTATGAACGATTTTGAAATGCTCGAAATCATTAAAGGGAATGAAGAAGAAGGGTATATTGCATTTACCTTTGAAGATAAATCACAGGATATCACAAAAATGGAAGTCGTTTTAAAAGACGCCTTTACCCTTTTGGCAAAAGCAAAAAATAGTGAAGAAGAAGAAGGTGGTGGACACGGTCATTAATGAAATATGTCAATGTTAAAAAGTATTAAAATAAAGGCAAAAAAATTGATGCAAGAACTTGTTGTGCTGCATCTGGCTTATAAAAACCCAAAAACCCCTTGGGCGGCAAAAGCATTGATTTTCCTCATTATCGGCTATGCTTTAAGTCCAATAGATTTGATTCCTGATTTTATTCCGGTTATCGGCTTGTTAGATGATTTAATTTTATTGCCTTTGGGTATTTATTGGGCAATCAAGCTCATCCCTAAAGATGTTATGGATGCAAGCAGGGTTCAGGCGCAAACCTATTGTTGGAACAAGAAAAAAAGTTTAGTGGCAGGAATTTTAATAGCGCTACTTTAGATTTTAATTTGTTACCTTATTATTGATGCGATTTTTCTTAAAAGAAATTAAAATGAACGAAATAGAAAAAACATTGAAAAACAATGGAGTGCGTCCAACAGCGATGCGTATTCTGATTTATAAGTATATGGCTCAAAAGGAAGTGGCCCTTACACTTACCGATATTGAGGATGCTTTTAATAGAGCAGATAGAACCACTTTATATAGAACACTAAAAACTTTTGAAGAAAAGAGTATAGCTCATCAAATCGACGATGGGTCGGGAATTTCAAAATATGCCCTATGCGAACACGGTTGTAATTGTGAGATAAATCAAGACCTGCACTTGCATTTTCATTGCTATAACTGTGATGAAACGGTTTGTTTAACTGAACATAAAATACCACACATCAACCTACCCGATGGTTATATAGCCGAAAGTACAAATTTGGTAATTACAGGTATTTGCGAGAAGTGCAGCGGACAATAAATGCACTTCTGTTGCATCAAATAATTCAGTAAATTATTTAAAAATTCAAAGTTATGCTCCACATATTAGAAACCCAGAAAGACAACTTAATTGCTGCAAAGCTAGAAGGCAAAATTTAAAAAAGTGATGTAGAGAAAATACATCCACTCATCCATAAAATAGCTGAAAAGAGAAAAAAAGCAGATTTCTATTTCGAGATGCACGATTTCCACGGCTACGACCTGCAAGGTTTATGGGCAGACCTTAAAGTTGATGCGTCGCACCTTTCAGATTATGGCAAAATGGCTTTTGTAGGCGAAAAGAAATGGCAGGAATGGGCTGCTACGGCAACCGATTTCTTTACAAGTTCGGAAGTGAAATATTTCGATTTAAAAGACAAAGAGGAAGCATTAATCTGGATAAATAAATGAAAAATAAAAAAGTAAACCTTCGGGATATCGATACCCAAAAACATTCCGGTGAGTACTCTCACGGAACAGAAAAAACAAATTTTAAAACCTATCTGCCTGCCATTTTCAGCTTTGTAATGTTGATTATAGGACTAGCGCTGGATTATTTTGATATTTCGACTGCGCTCAATACAGGCTCCACATTTTTTAAAGATTGGATTCGTATTGTTTGGTATGTGGTAGCCTATTTGCCTGTGGGTTTTCCTGTGATATTGGAAGGTTGGAAAAGTATTAAAAATGGAGATTTCTTTACGGAATTCCTATTGATGTCCATCGCCACAATCGGCGCTTTCGCTATTGGCCAATATCCCGAAGGTGTTGCGGTAATGCTGTTCTATGCAGTTGGCGAACTGTTTCAAAACGCAGCTGTCAACAGGGCAAAGTCAAATATTAAAGTCTTACTCGATGTGAGACCAAATGAAGCATTGGTATACCGGAACAACAATTACATTTTAGTAAACCCAGAAACGGTTGAGATTGGAGAAAAAGTGCAAGTTCGTTTGGGCGAAAAAATCCCATTGGACGGTATTTTACTTTCAGAAAAAGGCTCGTTTAATACAGCGGCATTGACAGGTGAAAGCAAACCCGATACCATTGCAAAAGGCGAAAAAGTATTTGCGGGAAGCATCAATCTGGACGATGTCATCGAAATAGAAACCACCAAAGAATTTAAATACAGTTCCATAGCAAGAATTCTCAATATGGTGCAAAACGCCACCGCACGGAAATCAAAAACCGAATTGTTCATCAGAAAATTTGCTAGGGTTTACACGCCTATTGTAGTATTCTTGGCAATTGTCTTGACATTTTTACCATACCTTTTTGTGGATGATTATATATTTCAAGATTGGTTGTATAGAGCCTTGATTTTCTTGGTTATTTCCTGTCCTTGTGCTTTGGTCATCTCTATTCCTTTGGGTTATTTCGGTGGATTAGGAGCAGCTTCAAAAAACGGTATTCTATTTAAAGGCGCATCGTTTTTGGATGAAATGACAAAGATAACAACTGTCGTGATGGATAAAACCGGAACAGTGACTAAAGGTGTTTTCAAAATCAAGGAAATAAAGTCCATTGATTGGGACAGGCCCGAAATGATGAAATACCTAATGGCGATGGAAGAACAATCCACCCATCCCATTGCCAAGGCGATTATGGAATACAAAGCCGAAGGCGAAGATTTTGAGGCTACCAATGTCTCCGAAGTCGCAGGAAAAGGCCTTAAAGGAATGGTAAAAGGTAAAACCGTTTTGGTTGGAAATAAACCATTGATGACTTCAAACAATATTAAAGTTCCGTCAGAAACTGACAATATTGTAGAATCCATCATTATGATTGCCATTGAAGGTAAATTTGCTGGCTATGTAATTATTGCGGACGAATTGAAAGTAGATGCTCACGAAGCAATCAAACAGATTAGGGATTCGGGCATTTCAAAAATAATAATGCTCTCTGGCGACAAGGATTCCATTACGCAACAAGTAGCAAAAGAAATGGGCGTCGATTGGGCAAAAGGTGGTTTGCTTCCGGAAGATAAATTAACTGAAGTTGAAAAACTGATGTCCGAAAATGACAATAAAGTAGCTTTTATTGGCGATGGTATCAATGACGCACCTGTATTGGCGGCAAGCGATGTGGGTATTGCAATGGGTGGTTTAGGTAGCGATGTTGCGATTGAAACGGCTGATGTTATCATCCAAACAGACCAACCAAGTAAGATTGCAAAGGCCATCAAAATAGGCCGTTCCACACGCCACATTGTTTGGCAGAATATTGGTTTGGCCTTTGGTGTGAAAGCGGTAGTTTTAATTTTAGGTGCAGTTGGTCTGGCCACAATGTGGGAAGCCGTATTTGCAGATGTTGGTGTAGCTCTTATGGCAATTTTGAATGCTATGAGATTGCAGAAGATGAAGTGGAATTAGACTATAAGCAAAAAAATACCTCAAATAAATGACTATAGAAATAAGATTATTCTCATAAATTAAAATTATAAAACGAAATTAAACCAATTGAAGCACTAGATTTAAATTAATTTTCAGTGGTAGAAAATGACAACCAAACCCTGTTAATCTTAAGATTTACATGGTTTTTTAATTTAATAAATATGGAAATAAAAAAATGTTAAATACCTTTAAGAACATTTAAAAGCTTGATTTCATTAAATACTGTTCTAATTAGGATAGATTTATCTTAATTAAGATAAAATTTCATATATTTGCATTAAATTATAACCAAGATATGTTTTCGAAAGCTTGTGAATATGGTATTAAAGCTGCAATCTTCATAGCTATAAATTCGTTTGAAGATAAGCGTGTAAGCCCTAAGGAAATTGCAGAAGAAATCGATTCGCCTCAAGCCTTTACCGCCAAAATTTTACAAGCTTTAGCAAGAAACAATATTATTTTTTCCATTCAAGGGGCTCATGGGGGTTTTGAATTGGACAAAAGCAAGATAGCTTCCATAAAATTATCTCATATCGTAAAAGCGATCGATGGTGATGAGATATACAATGGCTGCGGATTAGGCCTTCATAAATGCGATGAAAACCACCCATGTCCAGTACACAATAAATTTAAAGTTGTTAGAGACGAGTTAAAACAGATGTTGGAAAACACCAGTCTTGAAGAATTGGCACTAAATATAAAATCTGGTGAGGCATTTTTGAAATTATAAAAAAAATTTGAATATAAATAGGATAAAATTATCCGAATAACTAAAATTATGGAAGTATTAATTAAAGATTCAGAAAAACAAATCGGACAATTTGTTGCCGACGATTTTAGAACTGCAGCAATATTTAACAAGTATGGCATCGATTTTTGCTGTAAAGGCGATAGAACTATAGAGGAAGTATGTGAAAAGAAAGATATAAGTGCTTCCGCCCTTTTAGATGAAATCCATACTGTTTTAAACTCAAAAACAAACCAATCATCAATTGATTATAAATCTTGGCCATTGGATTTGTTGGCAGATTACATTGAAAAAAAACACCACAGATACGTTGAGGAAAAGTCGGTTGTTTTGCGTCAGTTTTTAAATAAACTATGTACTGTTCATGGAGAAAGACATCCAGAATTATTTAAAATAAACGAGCTTTTTACGGCTTCTGCCGGTGAACTTGCTTCTCACATGAAAAAAGAAGAACTTATTCTTTTCCCGTTTGTAAAACGAATGGTTAATGCAAAATTAGAAAATCAAGCCATTCAATCGCCCCAATTTGAAACGGTTGAAAATCCAATAGCTATGATGATGCAAGAACACGATACTGAAGGAGAGCGATTTAGACAAATTTCAGAATTAACTAATAATTATAATCCGCCCCTAGATGCGTGTAATACATATAGAGTAACTTACGCTATGTTGGATGAATTTGAACAAGATTTGCATTTGCACATTCATTTAGAAAATAATATTTTATTTCCCGCAGCTATTAAATTAGAACAGCAATTTGGTTATTAGCAAACTAAAAAGGGGTGGTGCCAAGATATTATTTTACTTAATTTTTTTGTATTTTCTTATTAGACGTAGGAATTGGGTGCTTTATTTTTTCAATTTTAAATAAAACAAAACATGTCATAAAAACCTCTTAAACGCCATAAAGCATTACAACCGTTAAGTAGAGAACATCATCAAGGTTTACTATTATCTTGGAAAATTAGAGCGGGATTTAATAAAAGCATTGCACCAGAGCGCATAAAAGTGTATGCCGAGTGGTTTTTTAAAACCCATTTAATCCCTCATTTTGAAATGGAAGAAGCACACGTCTTTACTATTTTAGAAGAAGACCACGACCATGTAAAAAAAGCTTTAGCTGATCATAGACGTATAAAACGATTATTTTCTGAAAGTGAAGAAGATTCTAAAAAATTAAGTAAGATTGAAGAAGAATTAGAAAAACACATTAGGTTTGAAGAACGTGTTTTGTTTCCTGAAATACAAAAAGCAGCTACTGAAGCACAAATGCTTGAAATAGAAAAAATTCATCAACCGGAATCTTTTGAAGATAATCTGGAAGATGAATTTTGGAAATAAAAACTAAACCTAACTCTTTATTTAGTCATTTTTAAATTTGGTTTTAAACAAACTAGGCTTTACGGTTATCATCAACCAAGCCCAATTATTTGTTGCATTGCTATTCCCTCCTTTTAAGATTTCCATAGTTTCTGTAGCAAATAACTGTGAATATCCAGCTTGAAAATCCACATCTTGAGTCCATTTATAACCTAAAACTAAATCTAATTCGGTTCCCAAAGCATTGCTCATATCTTTTCCTATATTATCAACAACTGTAGCTGCAGAAAAAAACATGTGTGGCATAACCTTAACAGAAAATTTGTTTTTTTGATACGCAATTATTGCATTTACATCTAATAATCCGACAGAATTGATATGATTCCCAACATAAAAATAATCCATTAAACCATTAAATTTATGATTTGTACCAAACCAAGGGTTAAAAGATTCTAATTTATTGTTTGTAGAGTTCATATCTGTTCCAGACAGGTATTCTGCACCTAAACCAGTTTTAAACGCATCATTTATTTGATAATATAAATTTCCAGCAATATTAAAAGCATTTAAGCTTGTATTGGTAATTTCTCCTGTTTGAAAATACACGGAAGCATCAGCATTAATTTTATTTTTATTATAAGTAACTCTTGAGCCAATAGTTTGGTTATAATCTACCTCTTGTTTACCATCATCGTCAAATGCTAAACCATTATTTAAAATTAAAAGGCTTAAACCAAAATCTTTAACTTTTGTATGATACCATAAATACTGAAAGGCTTTATAGTTATCTACTGTGTAGTCTGTATCAAACAAATTTTCTGCATCTTCGTTTAAAGCTAGTCCAAAATATAATCTGTTATTTTCATTAGGTTTATAGATTGCAATAAATGCGTCATGACTTCTCGCCTGTTGTGCCCAACCAACGTTTCCAAATATTCTGTGGTCATCATATATAATTTCTTGTCTTCCTAATTTTAATGAAAATTTAGGGGTTAACAATAATTCTGCCCAAGCTTCATGTATTGCTGTACCATTTTTATCTGAAGTTGATAAGGTGGAAACATCTCCCCAAGCTCTTACATTTTGTAGAGATACATAGGCTTTTAATTTTTCACTATCATAACCTAAATTTAATCGTGTTCGTTGAGACACAAAAGAGGCTGCGTTTAAAGTATCGGGAATTAATGTTTTGTAACCGTGCCTATATTCAAAACGTGGTCTTAATTCTGTTGTTATTTCAAATTCTTGCGCATAAGAAGCCATTACAACTCCTAAACATAGGATTGTTAGTATACTTTTCATTTAAAGTGATTTTATATTATTATTGCGTTAGTTCAAGAATGGTTTCTACGGTTTCTTTATTATCCACACCTAATCCTTCTTGTTGATGTACTAATTCTCCTTCGGAATTAAATACACTTATAATATTTGAATGTGAAAAATCTAATGGAGAGATCTGCTTGTATTTTACGGCTAAAACATTTGCAAATTCACGAACACTACTTTTTGTGCCTTGTAAAAAAGTCCATTGTTCTCCATCTATAAGATTCTCTTTTGCAAAAGCTTTTAAACGTTCTGGAGTATCTGTTTCTGGATCGATACTTACTAATATAAAATTTAAATCTTTAAGTTTTTCCTTCGGAATCTGAGCTTCTATATTTCGCATGTCAGCAACTAAACGAGGACACGCAGCTTTGCAAGACGTATAAATCATAACCATTACTAAAGTTTTACCTTTTAAATCTTTAAGCTGAATGGTTGCGTTTTCTTCTGTGTGCCATTGGGAAGTTAAATTGAAAATAGATTCTTCAGAAATTTCATTATTATTTAACGATTTTGAAGTATTTTCTTCTACTTGTATTAAGTCCATTTTACAAATAGGACAACTTCCTGGTTCATTATAGGTTTTTTCTCCTTCGCAATGCATTGGACATTCATAAACTGCTAATTCATCTTGAGCGTTTTTAGATTTATTAGAATTGCAAGAAGCCAAAGTCAAGACTATTACAAAAATTGAAAAAAATACTTTTAAGTGTTTCATGTTTTATTCATTTAAATCTTTAACACATCTAAACCCTAAATTCTTCATAGAATATTTAGCTTTTAAACTACCACGAATGGCATAGCGCATAAATGCTGCATAGTTCATTAGGTCTGTTGCATTAAGTGATGCGCTTCCGCAAAAGAGATTACTATCTTTATCAACATCTTTTCTAGATTCTCCAGTAATTAATACAGAATTAAAATCTAAGGTCCATTCCCAAACCAAGCCATGCAAATCATAAACTTCCCAAGCATTTTTTGGAGTTTGTCCTATTTTATTTTCGTTAGAACGAGGCGCTTCATACCATGCTAGAATTTGTTCATTATATGAAGATTTTACTCGAGCATCTTTGGTTGTTTCATCAGACATAGCTACATATTCCCATTCATCAACTGTTGGTAAGCGTTTTCCTTGGCATTCACAGTAAGCTTTAGCAGCAAACCAGGATACATAGGTAACAGGACTGTTAAGCTTTTCAGATTTCTTTAATTCTAAATCGTTTTTCCAGTTGGCCAAATAACTCTTATCGGTAAACAATTTTAAGGCATTAGATTTCTGCCAATTTGGATAAAGTTTCACAAAATCAAGAAATTCAGCATTGGTTACGGGATAAATATCCATTTCAAAATCCTTTACTTCAACTACTGTTGAATCTCTTCCGTAGAGAGGCAAATACCTGCTTCCTTCAATAAAAACCATGCCATCAGACTGTGCAAAAAGCATGGTTTGAAAAAATAACAGAACGAAGAGGAGCCTAAAGGCTTGAATTTTCATGCTTTATTTTTTGTTCTTTACTTTAAGTACCATTTCTTTGGAAACTTTTTTCCCTGAATTGCCCCAACTATTGTAAACATAAGTCAATACATTGGCTATTTCATCTGGAGAGAGCATTTGACGCGTCATTACACTATTGTAATTTTTGCCGTTGACGGTAATTTCACCCGTTTTACCATGTAACACAATATCAATAGCTCGATCTACATCAGCATTTAGATAATCTGATTTTGCCAATGGGGGAAATGCATTTGGGATTCCCTGGCCTTCTGCTTGGTGACATGCAACGCAGGTTTGCATATAAGCTTGTTTTCCAAATTCCATTTGCTCTTCAAATGATTTTGCAGGAACTTCTGAGGCTATAATTTCGCCTGTTGTTGGCATAGATTGTATACCAGGCCCTTCGGGTAAATAAATACCATCTCGTATCTCACCAGAATAGATTTTCTTATCCTTTTCACCTTCTACTTTAAGCATTCCCAATGCACCTTTATTAAAGGCTCTAAAAATAGAGTGATCTACTATAATGAAGGTTCCCGGCACATCCACACGAAATTCAATCATTGCAGCACCACCCGCAGGAATTAATGTGGTTTGTACATTTTCATTTACCAAGCTTCCCCCTTCAATATGTACTCTATCAAATATTTCACCAATAACATGGAAAGAAGATACTAATCCTGGTCCCCCATTCCCTACATATAATCTAACAGTTTCACCAACTTTTGCTGTAAGGGCATTATCTCCTGTTAAAGAACCAACTTTACCATTAAAAACAACATAATCGGCATTTTCATCGACAGCTTTCTGCATATCAAATGGCTGCAAGCCTCTTTCACCATTTTTCCCTTTGGTGTAAAAATCTCCTTGCATTATATAATACTCTTTATCCACTCTTGGCAAGCCACCTGCAGGCTCTACCAAAATCAATCCGTACATTCCGTTAGCAATATGCATACCTACTGGAGCAGTTGCACAATGGTATACATAAAGTCCAGGATTCAACGTTTTAAACGAAAACACTTTCTCGTGTCCTGGAGCAACAAAAGAAGATTCAGCTCCACCTCCAGGTCCTGTAACTGCATGTAAATCTATATTATGTGGCAATTTGTTATCTGGATGGTTTTGTAAATGAAACTCTACTTCATCACCTACTCTAGTTCTTATAAAGCTTCCTGGGACAGATCCACCAAAGGTCCAATACATATATTTTACACCATCTGTCATCTCACCTTCTTTTTCAAGAATCTCCATTTTGACGATGAGTTTTTTGGCTTTACGTTTTCCAACACCTCTTGGTACATTTGGAGGTGATGTTAATTCAGCTATCATTTCTCTGTTTACCGGAATATCTTCAGCGTTAGCATATACTTTCTTTTTGTTTTCGAAGCAACTATACATAGATAGCGCAAGCAATAGTGTTAATACTTTAAGTGTTGTCTTCATTTTAATTGGTTTTATGTGACAAAAATAAAGTCAAGAAGCATTATAAATTATGACAATTATCACATCTAGGATTATTTTGTCTTAATTAATACTTACCTCACTTTTATTAAAGATATGTTTTTATTTATAGGATGGTAGGGTATTTAATTAATAAAGTCGTGTAAAAACTATTTCTCTTAAATATCTCACCTTTAGAACAACTTTAGAATTTCAAGATACTTTTATTGAGTTATTCAAAACTCATATTAAGTGAAGTATTATAGTCTCTTTTTCCTTTTATTTTTGTGCATTTCAGCAAAGGCACAAGACAATATAAGTCTTGAATACTTTATCTCCCAAGCAAAAACCCACCTGCCTGCACTACAAGAAAATAAAAATCTGCAGAAGCTAGAAGAAATTCAAACTAAAATAATAAAAGTCCAAAATAGTGCCTTTGATATAAATATTACTTCCGAAATATTGATTGCTCCCTATTTTAACAACAATGGAAAATTAATAGATATTACCACGAATCCCTCTCCCGAAGCCTATGGATATGATGTGGGTATTACAAATGGCGGATTATACTCTTCGCAATTAAATATTACCAAAAACCTTTTTAACCAATCGGTAATTGATAATTTATTGTTTCAGAATAAATTAAAAAACAAAGCCCGGTTACTTTCATCTGAAGAAAATATTCATAACCTCAATAAAAACCTTGTCGAAACTTATATAATGGCATATCAGCTTCAACTGAAGGAAGAAATAAACACGAAAATTCTTTCAGATTTAAACAAAAGACTTGAAGTGGTTGAGCTGATGGTTAAAAAAGGCATTTTAATGGAAAGTGATTATTTGTTGTTGCAATTGGATCTCGAACAGAAAAAATTGGAAATTCAACAAATACAGGGAAATTTTAATAAAACCATAAACGAATTATATACCCTTGCAGGAATTCCCGCTGAAGAAGTGAAGCAACTCCTTGAGCCAGATTTGAATACGGTACCTAATCCTAATCATTTTTACTATCAAAGAAAATTTACAAACGACAGTTTACAAATTATTGCAGACAAACAGGTATTTGAAAACCAATATAAACCGCAACTATCTGCCTATGGTAACACAGGCTTAAATGCTGTTGAAATACCTAATATAGATCATAGATTTGGTGTTAGTGCAGGCGTCAAATTAACAATCCCCATATATGATGGACATCAAAAAAAATACAACGAAATGAAAATCGAATTAAAACAAGATAGTCTCAATTATTTTAGAGAATATAAAAAGACCGAAATGCAAAACAATTTGAAGAACATTCAAGAGCAAATGAATTCTTTAAATGAAAGTAAAAGCTCATTGGAAACACAATTAAAGAAGCAGGAAAATATTTTAGAAATATATAAAGGCAAGCTTGTACAAGGTCAAATTTCAATTATTGATTATTTAAATGTTGTTCAAAATTATAAGATGAATGTTTATACAAAACTGCAAATGCAGACCAATTCCTGGTTACTTCAGAATCAATATAATTTCACAAACTGGTAATTATGAAATATACTTTTAAAATAATTTCTTTTGTTTTAATTACAATAGTTGTTTCGGCCTGTAAGAACAAAAGTGAAACTGAAGACGTAAAAAAAGCTCCGATTTCGGTTACCACAGCAAGGGTTCAACAAACAGGGATAAAGGAGTATTTAACTTTTAACGGCGTCACACAGTACCAAAAAAAAGAAAGTATTCGCGCCAACGTAACGGGGTATATTTCAAGAATGAATTTTGAAATTGGGGGTAATATAAGGAAGGGTCAAGTTTTTGCATATGTACGTACCAAAGAACAAGATGCCCTTAAGGATGCTATTAAAATAGACAGTTCACTTGCAAAATTTTCCCACCCTATTACGATTACAAGCAATGCGTCTGGAGTTATATCTACTTTAAACGTTCAGCAAAACGATTATGTTGCTGAAGGTGATACACTATGCACTATTGTTGTTCCTAATTCCTTGGTAATACAAGTAAATGTTCCTTACGAGTACAGAGATGCTATTAGTATAGGCACATCTTGTGAAATTGTTCTTGCAAACGAAACAGCTTTTTCAGCCAAGATTACTGGTGTTTTACCAATGATTGATCCAATGAGCCAATCTCAAACTTTTTTAATTGCACTTCCAAACAAAAATCTGCCTGAAAATTTAAAAGTACAGGTAAAGACAATTTTTAAAGAAGAAACAACTGCTTTGGTTATACCTACAACAGCATTACAAACCAATGAGTTGCTCACTGAATTTTGGGTAATGAAAATTAAAGACGATACGCTGGCCTTAAAACAAAAAGTAAGCCCCTTACTTCGGGAAGATTCTCTAATACAAATCCAATCTCCTGAAATAAAAGTGAATGATCTTGTTATTACTGAAGGAAGTTATCAAATGCAGGATTCTACAATAGTAAGTATAAAAAAACAGTGAAAAATATTCATTCTAAATATAAATATCCATTACTCGCTATTGCAATATTGCTTTTAGCGGGCGGTATTTTTACCTATCAAGACTTAAAAACCGGTCTTTTTCCAGATATCACCTTTCCAAAAATTAAAGTGATTGCAGATGCCGGGCAACAACCAGTAGATAAAATGATGACAGCGGTTACCATACCGTTGGAAAATATTATCCGCCGTACAGAAGGTTTACAATATATAAGAAGCACTACGTCCCGTGGAAGCTGTGAGATTTCCGTTTTTTTAGACTGGAATACCGATATTAATACCGCAAAATCACAAATTGAATCTTTTATCAATCAATCGCAAGGAAGTATACTGCCCAATACGGTATTTTCCGTCGCCAAAATGAATCCATCTATTTTACCCGTTATGGGATATTCCTTAGAAGGAGATAATTTATCACAAGTAGAACTAAAAAAAATTGCGAAATATACCATAAAACCTTATCTGGCAGCAACTCCTGGCGTTTCAGACATTGTGGTTATTGGCGGAGAGGATAAAGAATATCAGATTATCTTAAAACCCGATATAATTAAATCATTAGGGATTTCAATTGACGTTATTCAAAATGCTGTATCCAACTCAAATATTTTACAATCAAATGGTTATATAACCGATTATAATAGAATGTATTTGACGCTTACGGATAATGCCGTAAATGATATTAATGACTTGGAAAATTTAGTTGTCACTAGCCTTCCCAATCGTTCAATATATTTAAAAGATATAGCTGATATAAAAATTAACGCTGCAAAATCATATTTAAAAATTCTCGCAAACGGAAAGAACGTTCCTACTATTGCTGTAATAAAACAACCTACTGCCAACTTAATTAATGTAAATAATACTATAGAAAAAAAAGTAAAGGAGCTTTCACTTTTATTACCAAAAGGAGTTGTTTTAAAACCATACTATAAACAAGCAGACTTTGTAAATAAAAGCATTAAGAGCATTAAAGATGTACTTTGGATTGGCTTGGTGCTTGCCTTATTGGTGGTCATTTTCTTTTTACGATCATTTTCAGCAAGTATGGTTGTATTGTTTACGATACCAGTTTCCATTTCTCTTACCCTTATTATATTAGATGCTATTGGTTATACTTTTAATATAATGACCCTTGGTGCGTTAGCAGCAGCCATAGGATTAATGATAGATGATGTTGTTATTATTATAGAGCAAATTCATAAAATACGGGAGGAAAATCCCGGTAAATCAATTCACTGGATTGCCCATGAAGCAATTGATCATCTACTTCCTGCAATGATAGGTTCCTCTTTAAGCACCTTGGTAATTTTTATTCCCTTTGTTTTAATGACAGGAGTTGCGGGAGCATATTTTCAGGTAATGGCTTTTAGCATGATAGTCGCTTTAGCCTCTTCTTTTATGGTGACTTGGCTAGTAGTGCCTGTTCTTTCCATTATTTTTGCTGGAAAAAAAGAGAAAAAACTAAAACATAAACAAAAGACAAAATGGATTCATACAGTTCTAAAAAAGCCAATTATTGCGCTCACTTTTTTAGTTGTTTGTATCTTCATTCTTATTTTAATACCTGCAAATTTACCTTCGGGATTCTTACCTGAAATGGATGAAGGAAGTATTATTCTCGATTTTAATAGTCCTGAAGGGACAACCCTTGTAGAAACCGATAAAATGCTAAGTATTGTAAATGATATTTTGGATAAGCAACCTGAAGTAGAAGCTTATTCCGCTCGTTTAGGAACGCAATTAGGTTTTTTTATTACCGAGCCCAACCGAGGAGATTATTTAATAAAACTGAAAGATAACCGAAATAAAACCACTGAAGAAGTTTCTAATGAAATTCGGACGCGTATAGAGGAAGCTGTGCCACAATTAAAAGTTGATTTCGGGCAGGTAATTGGAGATATGTTAGGGGATTTAATGAGTTCAGTGCAACCCATAGAAGTTAAAGTTTTTGGAAGTGATGTTGAAAAATTAAATGAGCTTTCAATAAAAATAGCTTCCGAGATTGAAACGGTCAATGGAACCGCCGATGTTAATGACGGAATAATAGTTTCCGGTCCTATAATATCCATTATTCCTAATGTCCCAGTTCTAGCGCAAATGGGGCTCACACCTTCCGATTTTCAGTTGCAGCTGCAAACTCAAATTGAAGGCACTGTGGTAAGTACAATGCTAGATCGGGAACAAATTATAGACATTCGGCTTATCTATCCTGATGCATATAAAACTTCTATTAACGATATTAAAACCACATCCCTCCTACTTCCTTCGGGCTCAAGTGTACCAATTAACAAATTAGCAACCATTAAAATTGGCAAAGGAGTAGCCCAGATTAATAGAGAAAATCAAAAATCGATGGGGGTTATTACCGCCCGGTTAGACAATAGGGATTTGGGTTCAACTTTAAAAGAAATTCAAACAAAACTTACTAAAAATTTAAGCCTTCCTTCGGGTTATAGTATTGAATACGGCGGTGCATACCAAGAACAGCAAAAAGCTTTTAAAGAACTGCTTATGATATTGATTTCCGCTGTTCTATTGGTATTTATAGTAATCTTATTTCTTTTCAGAAAAATAAAAGTAGCGCTGGCTATTATTTCTATAGCTATTTTAGGAGTTGCTGGATGTTTTTTAAGTTTATTTTTAACAGGCACGCCCCTCAATGTTGGAAGTTATACAGGAATTATCATGATTGTTGGGATTATAGGTGAAAATGCAATTTTTACCTATAGGCAATATGAAGATAGCGATGAATCCCTAAATCATATAGAAAAAATAGAATATTCAATTGCTGCTAGGCTACGTCCTAAGTTGATGACAGCTTTTGCTGCTATTATGGCTCTTACTCCTTTAGCTATAGGAGTAGGTGCCGGAGCACAACTACACCAACCTCTTGCTATTGCCATAATTGGAGGATTGATTTTTGCTTTGCCTCTATTATTGATAGTACTCCCAACAATTCTAAAATATATAAAAGAGTAATATATGCGATGGAAACTAATCTATTAATTAAATTTGAAATATGAAGATTTTAATAGCTGAAGATGAGATAGAATTGCAAAAATCTATTGCAACATATTTAGAACGTGATGGCAATATATGTGAAGTCACTTCAAAATATGATGATGCTGTTTATAAAGTTACCTTATATGATTACGATATAATCATACTAGATATAAATCTCATTTCTGGAAGTGGACTCGATGTGCTGAAAATTCTTAAAAAAGAAAAAAAAACAACCGGTGTTATAATCATTTCAGCTAATAATTCTCTAGATGATAAACTGGAAGGTTTAGATTTAGGAGCAGATGATTATATAACAAAACCTTTTCATCTAGCCGAACTCAATTCCCGTATAAAAGCAGTTTTAAGACGCGGAAAATATGGAGGTGATGAAACTATCGAATTTAATGAAATTAAAGTAGACACAAAATCAAGATCTGTATATATAAATAACAATACAATAGGATTAACACGAAAGGAATACGATTTATTATTATTTTTTATTACTAATAAAGGACGGGTACTTTCCAAAGAAATTATTGCAGAACATTTGTGGGGAGACAGTAGTGATCTCCTAGATAATTTTGACTTTATTTATGTGCATATAAATAATTTAAGAAAAAAACTTACTGCTGAAGGTGCAAAATATATTAAAACAGCATATGGCACTGGTTATAAATTTATAGAAGAATAAAAAGTGTCTCACAAACCAAAAAAAATAAAATTACTTAGGAAGGCTTCAAAAACATTTCTGCTTTTAAGCACTTGTTTAATGATTGCCGGTACTATTGTATTATATTTTTACACAAAAATTTTACTGCAAGCAGAAGTTGAAGAAGAACTTTATTCTACCCAAGCTAGAATTGAAAGTGCTCTTTTAAAAGGTCATAAACCCTTCTCTTTACCTCCAACTATAGAAGTTCGTCAAATTTCAAGGCTACAACCCGAATATTTAAAAGACACTCTTATTTATGATTCATCTCAGAACGAGGTTGAAGATTTTAGAGAACTTTCTACCTTTAAAAATATTAAAGGAAAAAACTATCAAATTACAGTTAGAAATCTGGTTGTGGAATCAAAAGATATTTTTCTAGGGATCGTCTTTTCGTATTTTTTAATCATTTTAATCGCATTCTTATTTTTATATTATTTCAATACCAAAGGAAATAAAAAGTTGTGGTCTCCTTTTTTTGAAAATATTGAACAAATGAAACAGTTTTCAATACGTTCAGAAGAACCTGTAAAATTAATAGAAAGTGATATTTTGGAGTTTTCTGAACTGAATACACAATTCTCAACCTTAACCAATAAAGTTAGGGCAGATTATGAAAATTTAAAGCAATTTACGGAAGACGTTTCCCATGAAATGCAAACTCCCCTAGCCATCATGCAGGCTAAAATTGAAAATATTATTAATGAAAATACCATTAATGATTCTCAATACGAACAATTTTCTTCAATCCAACGAGATATTCAAAGGTTAAAGCAACTTAATAAGCACTTAACATTACTCACTAAAATTGAGAACAATCAATTTATTAGGGTGGAAGTGGTTGATATTTCTAATGTAATGGAAGAAATAGTTCAAAATTTTAATGAATTATTTCACAATCAAATTCAATTTATAGAAAAAGAACACATCAATCTAAATATGGATCCGTATTTGGCCGATATACTTTGCAACAACTTAATTTCAAATGCTGTGAAGCATAGCAAAAACAACCAACTAATTGAGGTTACATTAAAAAATAAAAAGCTTTCGGTTTCTAATCATGGAACAAAAACCCTTAAAAATCCTGAAAAACTATTTATTCGTTTTTACAGGGAATCCCATAGCAATCAATCTACTGGCTTGGGTTTGGCAATTTTAAAAAAAATATGTGCTTTGTATGATTTTGAGATTGAATACAATTTTGTAAATGAGCAGCATGTGTTTAGTGTCAACTTTAAAAATAACTTTAGAATTCCTTCATAATTACTTTAGATTCCAGTTGTACTATTATATAAATTATTAATAAAAATAAATTTATGAAAATTTTAAAAACCGTATTTGTATTGATCTTTACAACTGTCTTATTGGCTTTTACTGCTTCGGGAGAAGAAGTACCTAAAAAAGTAAAAGATGCTTTTTCCAAAAAATTTCCAACAGCTAAATCTGTAAGTTGGGACAAGGAATCGAAAACCGAATGGGAAGCAGAATTCAAAATGTATAACATTAAATATTCAGCTAATTTTATGGAAGATGGTAGTTGGAAAGAAACAGAACACAAGATCGATAAAAATGAAATCCCGCAACCTGTTTTAAGTGGTTTAATGAATGCTTTTAAAGGTTATAAGATCGAAGGGGCTGAAATATCTGAAACTGCAAAGGGAATCGTATATGAATTTGAAATAGAAAAAGGAAAACAAGAAATGGAAGTTGTTATGGATGCTTCCGGAAAAATAATAAAAAAGGAAAATAAAAGTGAGGATGAAGAGGATGAAGATGAGGACTAAGATTTCATTTTTAGGTTGATTAGTTAATTTTAAAAGCCGAAAGCGTAACTGCTTTCGGCTTTTTTATTTTTAAGTTGGTCTCTTAACCTTTTGTTTATAGAATGTTTAAATTATCTTTAGAATTAATACATATCTTTTTAGTCACTAATAAAAGAAATGAAGAAAAAATTCTTTTTTATACTATTTTTAATTTTTATCATTTCAAATATTGGACTGGGAAGCTGGGGCCTAACTGAAAGCAGTGAAGCCAGATATGCTGAAATTTCTAAGGAAATGGTACAAACAGGTGATTATCTTCACCCCGTCCTACTGGGAATTAAACATTATGATAAACCCCCGCTTACATATTATATTACATCTTTAGGCTACAAGATTTTTGGGATTAATGAATTTGGAGCCCGCTTTTTTTTAATTGTAGCATTAATCTTGCAACTTCTGCTGGTTTTTTATATTTCGCTCGCCTTATTTAATAAAGAGAAGACTGCTATTGCTTCTGCAATAATCTATTTTTCCTTTCCTATTGTATTAATTGCCACACATAATTTAACTACCGATGCTTATCTCACCACTTTAATTTTAATGGCCACATATTCGTGGTTGCTCAGAAAAAAAGATGGTTTTGTATTTTATTTATATACTTTTTACATTTTATTAGGTCTTGCTTTTTTAACAAAAGGCCCTGTAGTATTTATACCTATTATTGTATTTATAGGGGTTTGGAAAATAATCAATAAAGAAAAAATAAAAATATCTATACATACGATTTTAGGGACTTTATTATTTATTATTATCTCAGCTTCGTGGTATGTTTTTATTATAATGGACAATCCTTTTTTGTGGGATTATTTTATTCAAAAAGAATTATTAGGAAGAATAGTTAATGCTGAAAACTTTCATAGAGCACAGCCTTTTTGGTATTATATTCTGCTAGCTCCTTTAATAGGACTGCCTTGGTTTATATTTATTTTAGTAGAAATAATTAACAAGTTTAAAAGTATAAAGAAAGACAAATCCAGATTATTCATTCTTACATTAACAATACTTGTATTGTTTTTTGTCTTTTCAATATTCTCTTCAAAACTTACATTATACATATTACCTATATATCCGTTTATTGCAATTTTAGGTGGGAGTTTACTTTTTAAGATTCCGAAGAAAAGATTGCAGTATTATATTTTATCCTTTAAAATTATAATACCATTTTGCATGGTAGGTTTATTAATTTCACTGTTTTTTTACAACTTTGAATGGGGGATATTAAGTTTTTATTTCCTGATTATTTTTATGGCATTAATTATAGGATATATATATACGTATTCCCATTTTAGACCAGTTAAAAAACTTACTGCATTCTCCCTTCTTTTTGCCTTTTGCACAATGCTATCGTTTTATTGGTTGGCTTCACATAATGAAGACGAAATAAATTCAGCAAAAAATGTTATTGGTTTTATAACTTCTGAAAAAGGAGAGTCTTTCAATAATGTTATGGTCTATAATTATTTACTTCCCTCTGCCTCATTTTATTTAGATAAAGAGATTATCACCATAAATAATGGAAAAAACACAACTACACGTAATACTCAATTGGAAAATGATGATGATTATAAACGTACTTTTGTAGATATTAAAATGCCTAACGGTATTATAGAGTTAAAAGCTCTTATACAACAAAAAGATAATGTGTTATTAGTTCGGAAAAAAGATAGTATCCCAGATTCATTGCAATTTATAATTAAACCATTTCATCAAAAACATCAAGTAGGTAAATGGGTAATCTATTTATAATATTTATATTGCTTTAAATTCCCTTTAGATTTCATTGTTAGTTTTGGGGTTTTTGTAAAAGCCCAAACCCTCTTTAATGCTAAAAACATTTTTCCCAAAACGATTTGCATTACTCAAATCGTTTATTCTTTTATTTCTTATTCTTTCATTTATTGTGCGGTTTAGTTTCCTTGTCTGGAATTTTACCGAGGTAGATAAAAGTTTTTTTATACTAGGAAACACCTTTATTATTGGTTTCTTATTCGATTTGGCTACTCTATCATTTTTTATATTTCCCTACCTTATTTATTTGCTGTTCTTCCCTGTAAAATTTTACGGCAGTTGGGCAGATAAAATAATTACCTACTTCGGTCTATTTATTTTCACTTTGATTGTGTTTTTTTCCTTTTTTGGTGAATTTACTTTTTGGGACGAATTTGAACGGCGCTACAATTTTATTGCCGTAGATTATCTCATCTACACCTATGAAGTTGTAAAGAATATAAATGAATCATACCCGTTGCCAATTCTAATATCGGCTATGTTGATATTGGTAATTGGCAGTATTTTTATATTTTTAAAGTTAGGATATCTTAAAAAAACCTTCCAAAGTAAAACACCTTTTAAACAAAAAGTAATTGCCGTACTTCCTTGGTTTTTAATAGTTGCCATTTGTTCGTTTTTTATAACCAATAAGCAAGCAGATTTTTCAGAAAATCGATATAACAATGAACTTGCAAAAGCTGGGATTTATTCATTTTTCGCAGCTTTCCGAAATAACGAACTACCTTATGATGAATTTTACAAAACCATTCCGAAGAAAGAAGCGTTTGCCATTGTAAAAAACAGTTATAAAAATACAGAGGGTATTTTTTTAAACCCTTCTGAAGATGCTATTTTACGAACTATACAAAATAGTGATAGCACACATGTAGGCAATAAACCAAATGTGATATTTATTTGTATTGAAAGCTTAAGTGCTGATTTTTTAGGTGCATTTGGGAATAAAAAAAATATTACACCTACCCTAGATTCCTTAGTAAATAAAAGTCTTTTCTTTTCAAACCTCTACGCTACGGGAACCCGAACAGTAAGAGGTATGGAAGCCATTACGCTATCGATCCCACCTACCCCGGGAAGAAGTATTGTAAAACGAAAAGACAATCAAGGATTGTTTACCATAGGGGAAGTGTTTAAAAAAGAAGGATATACACGCAATTTCTTTTACGGAGGTGATGGATATTTTGACAATATGAATACCTATTTTGGAGGAAATGGTTTTAATATTATAGACAGGGGTCGCGGTTTTCTATTAGATGAAAGTATTACTACCACCCGAACCAATATTGAAGACAATGAAGTGACTTTTGAAAATGCCTGGGGTGTTTGTGATGAAGATATTTACAATAAAGTGCTTCAACAAGCAGATCTTGCCTATGAAAAAGAAATTCCTTTTTTCGATTTTGTAATGACCACTTCCAATCATAAACCTTATTCCTATCCCGAAGGAAAAATTGATATTCCTTCCGGCACTGGAAGAAATGGTGCAGTAAAATACACAGATTATGCTATTGGTGAGTTTTTAAAAACAGCGAGAACAAAACCTTGGTTTAAAAATACCGTCTTTGTAATAATGAGCGATCATTGTGCCAGTAGTGCCGGCCGTTGGGAGTTGGATGTAAAGAACTATCAAATTCCTGCATTAATCTACAACCTACCCGAAAGCAACGCTTTAAAAGTAAATACACTTTGTTCTCAAATTGATATTTTCCCAACCTTATTCGCTCAGTTAAACTGGGATTATACTTCAAATTTTTTCGGAAAAAATATTTTAGAAATGAAACCAGAAGATGAAAGGGCTTTTATAGGAAATTATAGAAAACTTGGTTATTTAAAGGACAATAAAGTAATGATCTTAGATGAACAGGAAAATGCAAATTCCTATACATGGAATCCTGTAGATAATAGTTTAACCAAAGTGCCTTATGAAAAGGAGTTTGCTAAAAAAAGTATCTCTTTTTATGAAGTAGCCGATTACCTGTACAGGAATAATGGCTTAAAAATTAAAAAATAAGCTTTTGGTCCATATCCATTTTATTGTAAACCCCATCGCCGGAAAATCTAAACATCAGATAGATATTTCGTTTCTCAGAAAACATTTTGTTGAAGATGAATACAAGATTCAGCTGAAGTATTCAGAATATAAAAAACACGCAATTGCCCTTACCAATAGTTCTATAGCAGAAGGCGCCCAAGTTATTGTAGCTTGTGGTGGCGACGGTACAATTAACGAAGTTGCCCGTTGTTTGGTAGATACTGTAATTCCGTTAGGTATTATTGCTATTGGATCTGGCAACGGCTTGGCCTCTAACCTTAATATTCCGAAACAAATTGAAAAAGCTATCGAAGTTATCAAAAACCAAAATATAATAAAGATTGACGTTGGAAATATAAACGATCACTATTTTTTTAGTAATACAGGTTTTGGTTTTGACGCGAATGTTATAAAAAATTATGAAGCGTCAGAAAGAAGAACTCTGGCATGTTATATAAAAGCCTCCTTAAAATCCTTTTATGAATTTCATAAGCAAATGGAAATTGAGATCAATATTAACAACACTTCCATTGTAGTAAATCCTTTTTTAATTTTTATTTCCAATTCAAATGAACTTGGTTACAATGTTAGTTTAACTCCTAAAGCCTCATTACAAGATGGTTTATTGGATGTGGTTATTGTAAAACGAATAAATAAAGTAAAAATGCTTTTATTTGGAATTTTACTTTTGTTTAAAAAACAACATCTTTTAAAAGGGGTTAAATGTTTTCAGACCAAACAAATACAGCTCACTAGAAATAAAGGTCTAATATTTGAATCCCAAATTGACGGTGAACTTCAAAATATTGATGATAAGTCTGTTTTAATTTGTCTTAAAGAACAATCCTTAAGCGTTTTTGTTTAATAAAATATTTAGTTTAAATATTGATCCTATTTATTAGTATTTAAAATGGAAAATTTTATCTTTGCACCTTCAAATGATTGAGCAAATCATTAGCACGTTCTGTAAATAATATAAATAGTTATTATTAAAATATATAGGGAAATCGAATCGTATTTTATTCGGTTTTTTATTTTTAGCATCCGGTCGCATAGCTCAGCTGGATAGAGCACCTGCCTTCTAAGCAGGCGGTCGCAGGTTCGAATCCTGCTGCGATCACTTTAAACCTTCCTAATCTTTCGATTTTGAAGGTTTTTTGTTTTAATCAATATTATTCCGGGTACTCAACCCGTAAATGATAAATATTGTTCAGCTTTTTCTTAAGTACTTTTTTAATGGTTTCGATTTCCTTGAATGTAATATTTGAATTTAAAAATTGACCTTGCTCCATCTGATTATTGATAATCTTTTCAACAAAAACATCAAATTTTGCCGAAGTAGGTTCTTTTAAACTTTTACTGGCAGCTTCTACACTATCAGCCATCATTAAAATTGCTGTTTCTTTTGAAAAAGGAATGGGTCCCGGATATCTAAAATCTTCTTTATTAGCTTCTCCGTTTTGCTCTTTTTCCTTTTTATAAAAATAATACACAAGACTGGTTCCGTGATGCGTTCGTATAAAATCAATCACTCTATCGGGCAGATTATTCCTTCTAGCTATTTCAATTCCATTGATTACATGGGCAATAATAATAGAGGCACTTTCCTTAGCTTCCAGGTCATCGTGCGTATTTATAGTATTTACTTGATTTTCAGTAAACATTGTAGGGTTGAGCATTTTTCCAATATCGTGGTATAAAGCCCCCACCCTCACCAACATACTGTTTGCGCCAATTTCGTTGGCAGCTGCTTCTGCTAAATTGGCAACATTTAAAGAATGGTGAAATGTTCCAGGAGCTTTGTTGGATAATTCTTTTAATAATTTTGAATTTGTATCAGTTAACTCCAATAAAGAAACATCAGACACCAAGCCAAAGATTTTTTCGTAAAAGTAAATAAGCGGGTGTGCAAATAACGTTGCTAATCCACATAATATAAAATACCCGAAGGTTTCCCAATTAAGCAATTGTATATTTCCTTCCTGAATAATAAAAAAGGCAAAATATCCTATGATATAAATAAGTGTGATCTGGCCCACCGAAATAAAAAGGTTAGCTCTTTTATATAATTCTGAAATCGTTAAAATAGTAACAATCCCGGCAATCATTTGAAGAAATAAATACTCAAAACTATTTGGAACGATAAACCCAAGCAGTAATAAAGTAAGCATATGTACAAAAAGGCCCAGCCTTGGATCGAAAAAGGCTTTTAATATCAATGGTAAAATACACAAGGGAACAATGTAAACGTATTTTGCATCTAATTTTACTACCATGGTCGTAAGAAAGACCATTAAAAAAATATTAAAAAAGATAAAAGTGATCTTTGTATTGTTGTTGAATATATCTAAACGATACTTTTTAAGAAATAAGAATAACATTAAAAACACCAAGGAAACCAATAGTGAATATCCCACTAAAAGCCAGACATAATTAGATTTACTCCAAACTTGGGATTGATATTCGGCTTTTAAGGAGTTTAATATCTGAAATTTATCTCCTTCCACTACTTCACCTTTGGCAACAATCCTCCCTCCTTTTTCAATCACGCCACGGTTTGGGTTTACAGCATTAACATCGGCTTCTACGGTAGATTCCGTAAGTTCGGTGTCTAAAAACACATTTGGGGTTATGGTACGTGACAATAATTTTCGTAGAAACTCACTATCGTTTTCAGATAGATTTATTTTAAGAACTTGTTCAGGTACTGTTTCCTTATTAAACAATTGGGAATACGTTGTTTCTTCTATTTCATTGCCTTTTTTAAGATAAATAAGTTTTGAGTCAGGATATGGATACACTTTATCAATAATGCCTTTAGAGTATAAATCATTCATTATTTGAATACCCAAATTTTTAAATGAACTTTCTGATGCTGTAAAAAGAGAATCTACATAACTTTCTTTTAAAAGTTTTTCAAATTTTCCTTTAGTCTCTGAAATTATAGTTGTTTCATATTCAAAATAAGGTATTGCATTAATACGAACTTCTTCTTTCTCTTTTTTAAGGGTTTCGGCATTTTTTTTTATTGTGAAACTAAAAGGAGCATATAGATTTTCATATTGCCAAGGCTTTCCTTTTTGAAAACTATATTTAAACTGCCCGCCCTTTGGAAGTAAATAAATTATTAAGAATGTGGCAATTATAAATAGAAATACCTTATATATTAGGGATTGATTTTTTGAGAAAAAAGAAAAAAAGTTTTTCATGAAAATTATTCTTATAGTAAAGGTATAAATAAGGATCGACTAATCCCCAACGCAAATGTAGGAAAGATTGATATTTCAGTTATAAATATGTAAATTTGCGTTCTTATTTTAAAAATCTCAAACGCACACCCAATGAACAAGAAAGTAGTAATTGTTGCAGCAGCCAGAACACCTATAGGAAGCTTTATGGGAGGTTTATCCTCTTTAACAGCCACTCAGTTAGGATCTGCAGCCATAAAAGGAGCAATGGATAAAATTAGTTTAGATCCTTCTCTGGTAGAAGAAGTTTTCATGGGCAATGTTGTGCAAGCAGGAGTAGGTCAAGCACCAGCGCGTCAAGCATCAATGGGAGCTGGAATTCCAGATACAGTACCTTGTACTACCATTAATAAGGTATGTGCTTCGGGGATGAAGGCTGTAATGCAGGCTGCACAAGCTATCGCTTTGGGAGATGCAAGTATTATAGTTGCTGGTGGTATGGAAAGTATGAGTAACATTCCGCACTATGTTCATATGCGAAATGGGCAAAAATTTGGACCAGCTACTTTAGAAGATGGAATGCAAAAAGACGGATTGGTAGATGCTTACGACCATAATGCAATGGGTGTTTGTGCAGATCTTTGTGCAAAAGAATACAACTTTTCTAGGGAAGACCAAGATGCGTATGCTATAGAATCCTATAATCGATCAGCAAAAGCTTGGGAAGAAGGTAAATTTGATGAAGAAGTTGTTGCTGTTGAAGTTCCACAACGCCGTGGCGAACCGGTAATCGTATCAGAAGACGAAGAATATAAAAATGTAAAGATGGATAGAATATCTACTTTACGAGCTACTTTCAGCAAAGACGGAACTGTTACAGCTGCAAACGCCTCCACTATTAATGATGGCGCAGGAGCTATGATTCTAATGAGTGAAGAAAAGGCAAATGAATTAGGTTTTAAAATATTAGCTACCATTAAAAGTTATGCCGATGCCGCACAAGAACCAAAATGGTTTACTACAGCACCTTCAAAGGCGTTACCTAAAGCACTGGCAAAAGCCGGAATTACAAAAGATCAAGTAGACTATTTTGAATTTAATGAAGCTTTTGCGGTTGTAGGTCTAGCAAATATGAAAATATTAGGACTCAACGATTCTAATGTAAATGTAAATGGTGGCGCTGTTTCTTTAGGTCATCCATTAGGATGTAGTGGTGTTCGTATATTAATCACTCTTTTAAATGTATTAGAACAAAATGATGCAAAAATTGGTGCTGCTGCAATATGTAACGGTGGCGGAGGAGCTTCTGCTATGGTGATTGAAAGAAATTAATTTAATCTTTTTGAGTTAGTCATTTAATTTCCGTATCTTGTTATCAATAAAAATAGGGTTTATGGAAGTATTTAAAGGGCAGAATATACTGAGTTTTGTAAAAGAATTACCTGATGATGATGCTTGTAAAGCATATC
>Ga0209390_10000596_pt1 | contig 72154 bp, 65 predicted proteins | sample BON01_FD_187212 | JGI IMG/M metagenome (GOLD analysis project Ga0209390, IMG submission 187212) | Freshwater microbial communities from Lake Bonney liftoff mats and glacier meltwater in Antarctica - BON-01 (SPAdes) (version 2) | ecosystem: Environmental > Aquatic > Freshwater > Ice > Glacier...
GGGTTTAGCCAAGCCAAACTCAGCGCTGTCGCACGCCAACTAAACGAGCGGCCGAGAAAGACCTTGCAATACAAGACGCCAGCAGAGAAATTTGAAGCTTGTGTTGCAGCGACCCGTTGAAACCACAGCTCGAACCTGCCGTTCGCTACGCCCCGCATCAAGGTCGGCAAACGATCCGTTCCGAAAACCTGATCCCTCCCCATCCAGCCCCAACCACCACCACCCACAAAAAAAATGCCCCGCGTATCCCACGGGGCATTTGTGATGTGCTTAAGGCTGATCAAGTATACCGGTACGGCCTACCCGCTTTTTCCATCACGTCATTATACTCTTTAAAGATTGCGACGACCTTGGCTTTTACCTCAGACTCCGCCGCAATCTCATCCCAGAACACGCGGCCTGCGGCCTCGACTGTGGCCCATTCGGCATCGGGGATTGTGGTCAGTTTCAGTTTCGGGCCGTTGACGCGCAGTTTGGCCTCGCCGCCCCAATACCATTGCTGGCGGTGCATATGCGATTGGTCAAAGCACACTTTTACCAGCGCTTGCAGATGCGGGGGCAGTTCATTCCAGCGGTCCATATTGGCAAAGAAATGGCCGATCCATGCGCCGGAAATGTTGTTGGTGAGGAAGTAGTTGGTCACGTTGGACCAGCCGACGGTATAGACCTCGGTGATGCCCGACCATGCGATGCCGTCAAGCTCGCCTGTTTGCATGGCGACCTCGATGTCTTCCCACGGCAGGGTGACCGGGACCACGCCGAATTGGGCAAGGAAACGCCCGGCGGTGGGGAAGGTAAAGACGCGCTTGCCCTTGAGGTCTGCGAGCGAGTTGATCGGCTCTTTGGTGGAGAAATGGCACGGGTCCCATGCGCCGGCCGAGATGTGTTTGACGCCGACTTTGGCGTATTCTTCGGCCCAAATTTCGCCAAGCCCGTATTGTTCAAACAGCACCGGCACATCGAGCGAGTAGCGCGAGGCAAAGGGGAAATAGCCGCCGAACACGGTGACTTCGGTGGGCGATGCCATGCTGTCATCATCCGATTGCACGGCGTCGATGGTGCCGCGCTGCATGGCTTGGAACAGCTCTCCGGTGGGGACGAGTTGGTCGGCGTAATAGAGTTCAATCTCCATCTGGCCTTTGGCGATTTCATTGAATTGGTCGATGGCGGGTTTGATGACTTCGGCGCCAAGGGCGGCCCCCGCATAGGTTTGCAGCCGCCATTTGATCGGCGCTTGCGCGAGGGCGGGGGCTGCGAGGCTGGAGGCACCGGCCGCGAGAACGCCGGAGGTGAGGAACTTTCTTCTGGTGGTCATAGGTACTCTCCTTGTTGAGGGTTAGTGTCGTAGGGTGTTGGGCAGCCAAAGGGCCAGCTGCGGGAAGATCATGACGATGGCGAGGGCCGCTATCATGACGGCGACAAAGGGGATGATGGAGCGGTAGATGTCGGCCAGCGTGACCTCGGGCGGGGCCATGGCGCGCATGAGGAAGAGGTTATAGCCGAAGGGGGGGGTCATATAGGCGATTTGGCAGGTCATGGTGTAAAGGATGCCGTACCAGACGAGGTCGAATTCGAGAGCGGCCACGAGGGGGACGTAGAGGGGGGCGACGATGACCAGCATGGCGGTGTCATCAAGGAAGGTTCCCATCAGGATGAATGAGATTTGCATCAGGATCAGGATTTCCCAGCGGCCAAGGCCGAGGTTGTCGAGGAACAGGCCTTTGATCGCGTCAACCGCGCGCAAGCCGTCAAACACCGCGCCAAAGGCGAGGGCGGCGAGGATGATCCACAGAAACATGCAGGAGATGGCGAGGGTTTGGCGGGTGGCGTTTTCCAGCACTTGCCGGGTCATACGGCCTTTGGCCATGGCCACAAGCACCGAGGCGAGGGCGCCGATGACCGAGCTTTCGACAAGCCGGGTGTAGCCGGTGACGAAGGGAACCATCATCACCAGAAAGATGCCAAAGGGGAGGAGGCCTGCGAGGAGGAGACGGCGTTTTTCGGACTTCGTGACGGTTGCAAGTTCGGCTGGATCAAGGGGGGGGCCAAGCGAAGGGTTCAGTTTGCAGCGGATCCAGATGTAGGCGATGAACATCGCGGCCATAAGCAGCCCCGGCACAATGCCCGCAAGCCACAGGTCCGACACGGATTGGCGGGCGATGAGGGCGTAAAGCACAAGCACCACCGACGGCGGGACGAGGATGCCGAGGGAAGAGCCTGCTTGGATAACGCCGGTGACCATGCGTTTGTCGTAGTTGCGTTTCAGGAGTTCGGGCAATGCAATCGTCGCCCCGATTGCCATGCCCGCAACCGACAACCCGTTCATCGCGGAGATTAGCACCATGAGCAGGATTGTCCCAATGGCAAGCCCGCCCGGAACCGGGCCAAACCACACATGGAACATGCGGTAAAGATCATCTGCCAGCCGTGATTCAGACAGGATATAGCCCATAAAGATGAACATCGGCAGGGTCAGCAGCGGGAACCAACCGATCACCTTGATGCTTTGGGCAAAGGCAAGGTCATAGCCGCCCCGCTCCCCCCAAAGTGCCAAGGCGGCAACCACCGCGATAAAGCCAATGATACCAAACATTCGCTGCCCGGTCATCAGCATGACCAGCATCGAGCCGAACATCAGCGCCGCAATCATATCATAGTGCATCAGATCTTTTCCCCGCGCAGCGTGGCGATATCGCGGATCAAAAACACCGTACATTGCAGCAGCATCATTACAATTCCTACGCACATCACAATTTTTACCGGGGCCATATAGGGCCGCCAAAGGCCCGACTTACGCTCGCCATATTCCAGCGCGTAGGCCGCACTTTCAATCCCGCCCCACAGCAAAACCCCAAGGTAGAAAAGCAGCGCAAAGATGGTCACGGCATCGACCGCAGCTTTGGTGCGCGGCGACCAGTTGGAGTAAAACACATCCATCCGCACGGCACTGTCCATCTGCAAAGCATAGGCGCCCCCCAGCATGAAATAGCCCGCAAGGATGAATTGCCCCATCTGATCGGTCCAGCGCAGCGGTACCCATACGGCGCGCGAAATCGCACCCCACAGCAAAACCGCCATCAGCACAAACAGCAGATACATCGCCAACCGCCCGATGCGGCGGTTCCAGCGTTCAACCCAATGAACGTACGAGACAAGAATTGTCGGCATAAACCCCCACAGCATGCGCATTCGTTGGCCAAGTTATGTACCGGCGCAGCAACATCTGGCACGGCAAAATTTGACCTTTCGGTCAGCATGGCGGGGCAGATGCCACTTGGCAAGTCCGTTGACGCAAGGAGAGACAGTTTAGAGCGAGCCAGTTAAAGGAGAGGGGCCAACCAGCGCCACGCGGGCGATTGCCCAAATCTTAGGCCCAAATCTTAGGCACAGAACATATCGTGGATCAGCGACATCATGCGGCTCACCCGCGCATCTGCCAAAGTGTAATAGATGGTTTTGCCATCCCGGCGGCAGCTAACCAAACCTTCGAGCCGCAAACGGGCAAGCTGCTGGCTGACCGCAGCCTGACGTTGGCCCAGCAAGGTTTCCAGCGCTGTCACCGATTTTTCGCCGGAATTGAGGTGGCACAGGATCATCATGCGCCCTTCATGCGACAGCGCCTTGAGAAAGTTGGCGGCGTTTTCGGACTGTCGCATCAACTCTTCTGGTGGCACCGCCGCGCAATCTACAGCGGGGGTGGCGGTTTTGGTCGTGTCGATGGTTTTGGCGTTAAACGACATAAAAGGATTTCCAATACGGCATGCCGAAACGGCGACCAGACTCGTGACTTATGCGCTATTTAGCCCGTCAGGCAGACATATTCAAGAAAGTGCGGGTATTTTCAGGGCAAAGTGGCAGTTTAGCGGGCGGCAGGGGCCAGAACGTCGTTGACCAGTACGCCTCTGAAGTGTGCATATTGGGGTGGCGAAGGCACTTTTGCGCTTCGGGCTGGCACCGACCTGCGGTTTGGGCTATGAGCTTGGGCAAATGGAATTTGCTAAGGGGTCGTCTGGATGAAAGCCGCTGTCATTACCTTTCCGGGGTCCAATTGTGACCGTGATCTGAGCGTGGCTTTTGCGCAGGCCGGGGCCGACGTGGCCCGCGTTTGGCATAAAGACACCGATCTGCCGGAGGGCGTAGATATTGTGGCGGTGCCGGGCGGATTTTCGTTTGGTGATTATTTGCGCTGCGGTGCGATTGCGGCGCAGTCGCCGATCGGGGTGGCGGTGCGCGCCCATGCGGCACGGGGCGGTTATGTTTTGGGCATTTGCAACGGCTTTCAAGTGCTGACCGAAATGGGGCTGCTGCCCGGTGCCTTGATGCGCAACGCAGGGCTGAAGTTTATTTGCAAAACGGTCGAGTTGCAGGTGGCCACGACCAACAGCACCTACACATCCGGCTATACTTTGGGCCAGCGCGTGCGGATCCCTGTGGCGCACCATGATGGCAACTATACGGCTGATGCAGATACGATGCAGCGGTTGCGCGGTGACGACCGGATTGCCTTTACTTATAGCGACAACCCGAATGGGTCGATGGACAGCATTGCAGGTATTTTGTCAGACAATCGCCGGGTGTTGGGGATGATGCCGCACCCGGAACGCGCAAGCGAGGTTTCGCACGGAGGGACTGATGGATCGGTGCTTTTCCGCGCAGTTGCCGGGGCTTTGGCGCTGGCGTGATGCCAAACGCTTGAGATCACGGCGGGCAGGCCGTAAACTGCCGATATGAGCGATCAAAACACAACGATACCGGGTAAGCCCACATTTGCTAAGCCCACATCCGGTAAAGCCGTGATGATTGGCCCTATGGCAGAACGGTCTAGTCGGCTGTCTTGGACCATGCGGGGGCTGATTGCGGCCTTGTGCATCACCGCGGTGGTGGTGGTGTTGGTGACCAACGCTTGGCTGACCGAGCGGTTCAGCGACGCCACACGCAACCGGTCTGAGGTGCGGCTTGCGCTGTATACGGGTAACCTGATTTCGGAATTGCAGCGTAACTCGGTCGTGCCTTTGCTGCTGGCGCGCGACCCCGAGCTTATTCGGGCGCTCTCGGACTCGCAGTTTGCCAGCACCTCGGCGCGGTTGATATCGTTTCAGGCCGAAATTGGCGCGGCCTCGATTTTGCTGTTGGACAAGGACGGGCGCGCGGTGGGGGCGACCAACCGCAATTTGCTGGGGTCCACGCATCGCAACTCGGCTTATTTTGTTGAGGCGCAGCGCACCAAGGAAACCGTGTTTTCGGCGCAACCGCGCGAGTCTGGTGGCAATGATTTCACCTATTCCCGCGCCGTTTTGGCCGACAATCGCCTTGTTGGCGTGATCGTGGTCGCGGTGGATTTGATGAAGTATGAACGGGCCTGGGCCGGGTTGACCGATGCGGTTTTGGTCACCGACAGCGAAGGCCGCATCATCCTTGCGACCGAACCGCGCTGGCGAGGCCTGTCTGTGACGGATGCGCTGGCCGTGCAAGACGCGCCATCGGCCATTGAGCGGGCGCTGCGGGCCACCACCGATTGGACGCAAAGCCGCCCCGATGCCTATTTGCGCGGGTCGGCTGTGATGAAGACCGAGGCGCGCGTGCCGTTTCGAGGGTGGCGAATTTTGACCTTTACCGCTTACGATTCTGTGCGCGAGCGGGTGAATGGTGTATTGGCGCTGGAAATCATGGGCTTTGCGATTTTGCTGGCCTTTACCTTTTATTTCCTATCGCGCCGGGCGTGGTCGCAAAGTGCGTCGTTTCAGCGCGAAAGTGCGGAATTGCGTTTGCTGAACGCGCGCTTGAAGCGCGAGATTGCGCAGCGCGAAAAGGTACAAAAAGACTTGGCCGTGGCCGAGCTGACGCTGGCGCAATCGTCGAAACTGGCAGCTTTGGGCGAAATGTCGGCGGCGGTCAGCCATGAATTGAACCAACCTTTGGCCGCGATGAAAACCTATCTGGCCGGTGCGCGGCTTTTGTTGCAGCGCCATAGGCCGGATGAGGCGCTGTCGTCCTTTCAACGGATTGATGATCTGATTGATCGGATGGGGGCGATCACCCGGCAGCTGAAATCCTATGCCCGCAAGGGCGGTGAGGCGTTTGAGCCTGTGGATGTGCGCGCCAGCCTGTCCAGTGCTTTGTCGATGATGGAGCCACAGCTTAAGGCCCGCGTGGTGCAGATTACCCGCAACCTGCCGCGGACCCCGGTGATGATCATGGCCGACAGATTGCGGTTAGAGCAAGTGATCATCAACCTGCTGCGCAACGCACTGGATGCGACCAAAGACGCGAAAGACCCAAGGATTGATTTGACGATTTCGGTCGATCATTCCGTGCATTTGATGGTGCGCGACAATGGGCATGGGATCGACAATCTCGAAAGCCTGTTCGAGCCGTTTTACACGACAAAGAAACCGGGCGAAGGGGTGGGCCTTGGCCTTGCCATCTCGTCAGGGATTGTGACTGATTTGGGTGGCCGACTTTTGGCCCGCAATGGCGATGAGGGGGGGGCTGTATTTGAAGTGCAGCTGCCTATATTGGGTTCAGAACTGGCAGCAGCGGAGTAGAATATGGCGCGTGCAATGAAGGTCGCGATTGTCGATGACGAAGCCGACATGCGGCAATCGATCAGCCAGTGGCTGGCCCTTTCCGGGTTCGAAACTGAAACTTTTGCCAGTGCCGAAGAGGCGCTGAAAACCATAGGGGCAGATTATCCGGGGGTGGTTGTCACCGATATCCGCATGCCCGGCATGGATGGGATGGCGTTTTTGAAACGCTTGATGAGCCTCGATAACGGCCTGCCCGTGATCATGATCACCGGCCATGGCGATGTGCCAATGGCGGTTGAGGCGATGCGGGTTGGGGCTTATGATTTCCTAGAAAAGCCATTCAACCCCGACCGCATGACCGAGCTTACCAAAAAGGCTACGCAAAACCGCCGCATGACCCTCGACAGCCGCGCGCTACGCCGGGAATTGTCGGATGGGACGATATTGATGAAAAAGCTGATCGGCACTTCGGCGGAGATGGACCGGCTGCGTGAGGATATCTTGGATTTGGGCCAAGCCGATGGGCATGTGCTGATTGACGGCGAAACCGGCACGGGCAAAACGCTTGTCGCCCATGCGCTCCACGCGGTTGGGCCGCGGGCGTCGAAGAAGTTTGTTACAATCTCCTGTGCCGCATGGTCCGAAGATCAACTGTCCACGCGCCTGTTTGGCCCGATTGACGAAGGCGGTGTGCCGCTGATTGAAGAAGCGCGCGGTGGCACGCTTTGCTTGGAAGATATCGAATCCCTGAGCCATTCGTTGCAGTCACGCTTGCTGACCATGATAAATGAGCAAGGCAGCCCACCCGAAACCCGCATCATCGCGATTGTGAATGAACATGCACCGGATAAAACGCTGGAGGATATCCTGCGCCCGGATCTGTTCTATCGGCTTGGCGCGATGACCATCCTTTGCCCCCCCTTACGCGCACGGGGTGAGGATATCTTGACGCTGTTCACCCGCCTATCTGAACAGTTTGCCGAAGAATACGGTTGCGATGCGCCGCAAGTGGCGGCCCAAGAGGCTGCCCAACTGTTGCAAGCGCCTTGGCCCGGCAATGTGCGCCAATTGGTCAATATCGCCGAACGCGCTGTGCTGCAAAACCGCCGTGGCTCTGGCTCTATCGCGTCGCTTTTGATGGCGGATAACGAGGCTGCTGGCCCTGCATTGACCACCGAAGGCAAACCGCTGAAAGACTATGTTGAAGCCTTTGAGCGGATGCTGATCGACAACACCATGCGTCGGCACAAAGGCTCCATCGTCGCGGTGATGGATGAGCTGTGCTTGCCGCGCCGAACGCTGAATGAAAAAATGGCGAAATATTCGCTCAGTCGGTCGGATTACACCTGAGGGCTGTCTTTGAGTATTTAGACAAAGATGAAATAGGGGTGCAGCTCTCTATTTCATCTGTTCAAAAATATCCCGGGGGGAATGGCCGAAAGGCCAGGGGGGGCAGCGCCCCCCGCAACCGTTGACCTAAAGCATTTTGCGTTTGGTCTGAGCCTTCAGATCAAACGCAAAACGCAATATGACCAAGCCTGTGTATGTCTTGGTTTGCAATCAATTTGATTCAGATTGATTGCAAACCGCTTTAAGGGATTACCCCCGCATCCGCGCACCGTCTGCATCAAACAGCGGTGTGGTGACCAAACGGGCAGAGCGGCGCTCGCCCAAAATCTCAATCTCAACCGCCAGCCCGTCTTTGACCTGCGCGGTTGGGATCAGCGCAAGCGCAACCGATTGACCCGTGAAATGCGAATAGCCGCCGCTGGTGCAATAGCCCTGCACTGTGCCGTCAATCCAGACAGGCTCCCACGCCACCACATCCGCGTCTTTGGCATCGACCACAAAGGCGCATAGCGTGCGTTTTGCCCCGACGGCTTTTTCCGCCATTGCAGGCGCTTTGCCGATCCAATCGGAATCCTTATTCCAGCGAATAAATCGGTCAAGGCCCGTCTCACACGGCGTATAATCCGGGCTGAATTCACGGCCCCATGAGCCGAAGAATTTGTCCAGACGCAGGCTCATCATCGCGCGCATGCCAAAGGGGCGCAGGCCAAGATCGGCGCCTGCTGTGTTCAGCACGTCCCACAGGTGACGCATCGACATGTGGTCGCAGTAAATCTCATACCCCAGATCAGCGGTATAGCTGACGCGCTGCACGATGCATTTTGCCATGCCAACGGTAATCTCTTTGACATCCATAAATTTGAAGGCGGCTGCCGACACATCAGCGCGGGTGACACGCGATAGCAACTCGCGCGCCTTAGGCCCGGCGATTTGAAAGCCAGACCGCGCGTCCGAGATGTTTTCGACAATAACGCCGTCTTGGGCATGTTGTTCAAACCAGCGACCATGCCAGCCTTGCGCGCCATAGCTCGCGGTCAGTTGGAATTCGGTTTCGGAGAGGCAAGACACGGTGAAATCACCAATGATTTTACCACTTTTCGCAAGCATCGGCGTCAGCGACAAGCGGCCCGGTTTGGGGATAAGCCCTGCCATGATCCGGTCCAGCCAAGCCCGTGCATTGGGGCCGGTGACGCGGTATTTGCCAAAGTTTTGCACTTCGTTGATGCCCACGCCGTCACGCACGGCCATGACCTCTTGACGCGTTGCTTCCCATGCGTTGGACCGTTTGAAGCTGGGTTCCTCGTACCGAGGCTCACCCGGCAGCGCGAAGTAGTTGACCACCTCTAGCCCGTATTGCTGGCCCCAAACGGCCCCCATTCCATCAAACACGTCATACATCGGCGTGGTGCGGAAGGGGCGGGCCGCGGGGCGTTCTTCATTGGGGTAGCTGACCGAAAACCGCATCTGGTAGTTTTCAATCACCTTGGGGACGGTATAGCCCGGCGTGGTCCAATTGCCAAAACGGGATACGTCAAAGCCGCGCGGATCGCGTTCGACCTCGCCTTCAATCATCCATTGTGCAAGGGCCAACCCCATGCCGCCGCCCTGAGAGAACCCTGCCATCACGGCACAGGCTGACCAATAATTGCGCAAGCCCTGAACCGGGCCGATCAGCGGGTTGCCATCGGGTGCAAAGGTAAACGGCCCATGGATCACGCGCTTGACGCCCGAGCGTTCCAGCACCGGAAAGCGCTTGTAGGCAAAGGTGACGCTGTCTTCGATTTTGTCGAATTGTTCATTCAACAGCTCATGGCCAAAGCCCCAAGGGGTGCCATCGACCGACCATGGCTCACATGGTTTTTCATAGAACCCGATGCATAGGCCCCGGCCTTCTTGGCGCAGATAGGACTCGCCACCGGGGTCCATGACATGCGGAAATTCGCGACCCGATTTGAGGATATCCATAATCTCGGGGATGTCATCTGTGACCAAATACTGGTGCGCCATCGGCAAAAGCGGCAGGTAAACGCCAGCCATCGCCCCCACCTCACGCGCCCACAGGCCCGCCGCGTTGACCAGATGCTCACAGGTCACGGTGCCTTTTTCCGTCACCACTTCCCAGCCACCCTTGGTCTGGTTGGTTTCCAGCACACGGTTGTGCAGCACAATGTCGGCCCCGCCCATGCGCGCGGCGCGTGCATAGGCGTGGGTGGTTCCCGACGGGTCCAAATGCCCATCAAGCGGATCATACAAAGCCCCGATAATGCCTTCCAAGTTGACCATCCCATCGGTCAACTTGTGAATTTCCTCTGGCCCCAAAATCTCGGTATCGAGCCCCATATAGCGATGCTTTGCGCGCTCGGCCTTTAGCATCTCAAACCGCGCTTGGTTATCGGCCAAGGTAATCCCGCCCACATGGTGCAAACCACACGACATGCCGGTAATCGCCTCCAGCTCCTTATAAAGCCGGATGGTATAGCCTTGCAGCGCTGCCATATTGGTGTCGCCGTTCAGCGTATGGAAACCGCCTGCCGCGTGCCAAGTTGACCCCGAGGTCAGATCCGACCGCTCAATCAGCATCACATCTGACCAACCCAGTTTGGTCAAATGATACAAAACCGAACAGCCCACAACGCCGCCCCCGATAACAACAACCCGTGCATGGCTTTTCATGACAATCCTCTGCAAGTCCCAGTTCAGAATGACCAAAGCTAAGCAAAACCGTCATACGCTTTTGCGACAAAATATGTCGCAAGCAAAACGCTGCACCGTTCATCTTGGCAAAAATACCTTTTGGGGGTCGGGTTTGGCGTTTGCCAAACCCGTTTGGGGGGCAAACAGCCCCCCGCGCGGCTCGCAGGCCAAGCGCTTATTTTTCGGGGATCAAACCGCGCGGGCTGAAGCGCAGCACCAACAGCAAGATCACCCCCAGCGTCAACAACCGCATATGCGGCGCGGATTCGATCAGATGCGCTTTCAACCAACCATCGCCCATGCCGTATGTCAGCACTGACATCACGCCCGGCCCAAGGCTTTCCACGATCAGCCACAGCCAACCGATCAGCAACCCACCCAAAACCGCGCCCCAGTTGTTCCCCGACCCGCCGACGATCACCATCACCCAAATCAGAAAAGTGAAGCGCAATGGGTTATAGGTGCCGGGTGTCAACTGCCCGTCCATCGACGTCATCATGGCACCAGCAAAGCCCACCACGGCCGACCCGATTACAAACACTTGCAAATGGCGGCGGGTCACGTCCTTGCCCATAGCTTCGGCGGCAACCTCATTGTCGCGGATTGACCGCATCATCCGGCCCCAAGGGCTGTTCAAGGCCAGCTCTGACATCCACACCACGATGACCAAAACAACGCCGAAAATCAGCGCATACAGCAGCTTTACCACGATTGACGATGTCGTGACCGGGTCAAACCCGTACTGCGCGGTCCATTCCAGAAACGCCGCACTTTGCTGCAAATTCACCTCGTATGGCACGGGCCAAGGGCGGGGCAGGTCGATGATGTTTTTCACACCGCGCGCCAGCCAATCCTCGTTCTTCAGCACCGCAATGATGATCTCGGCAATGCCCAGCGTGGCAATTGCCAGATAATCAGATCGCAGCCCAAGTGCGATTTTGCCAATCGCCCAAGCCGCAATCGCCGCCATAAACCCACCCACGGGCCATGCCAAAATCGACGGCAGGCCAAGCCCGCCCATATTGCCTGCGGTCGCAGGGTTAAAGCTTTCAACCGCATCAACTGCCGGGTCAAAAATGGCGCGGTAGGCGAAAAATCCACCCACCAGCAGCACAAACATCACGATATTGCGGGTGCGGCCTTTGTCCAAATGCTTGTAGGTAAAGGTTGAAACTGCAATGACCAACACGCCAAAAGCAAGCCCGGCCATCACGCCCCAACCGCCCGCAGCCCAACCCTCGGGTACTGGCGCCGAGGAGGTCAGCACTACGGCCAAGCCGCCAAGCGCCACAAACCCCATGATCCCGGTGTTGAACAGGCCGGCATAGCCCCATTGCATATTCACGCCCAAGGCCATGATTGACGACAGCAAACCCACCGTCAGGATGTTCAGCGCCAAGTTCCAACTTTGGAAATACCCCGTGGCGACATAAAGCATGACCAGCAGGCCAAACAGGATAAGGTTACGCTTGTTCATCCTGATTTCCCCTTGAACAATCCGGTCGGCATAAACAGCAAAACGATGATCAGAATGATGAAACTGACCGCCAGCTTGTAATCGGTCGACAGCAGTTGGATCAGAGTATCTGGCGCGTAGGCTTCGGGTACCAGATACCCCACAACCTTTTTCCAAGCATAGGTAACAAACACCTCGGAATAAGCCACGACAAAGCCGCCTGCAATCGCCCCAATGGGGTTGCCAAGCCCCCCCACCACGGCTGCGGCAAAAATCGGCAGCAACAGTTGGAAATAGGTGAAGGGTTTGAAAGACTTGTCCAACCCGTAAAGCACACCTGCGATGGTGGCGAGTGCGGCCACGATAATCCACGTCACATTGACCACGCGGTTGGGGTTAATGCCCGACAGCAAGGCCAGATCCTCATTGTCGGAAAAGGCGCGCATCGACTTGCCCGTGCGGGTTTTTTGCAAGAACCAAAACAGCCAGACCACAACGATCACGGCGGTCACCAAAGTGATGGCTTGGGTCGATTTGATCGCCAACCCTTCATCCAGCCCGGTCCACTGCTTAAACTCGCCCGCCGTCATCAAAAACCGCTCACCATCGGCAAAGTTTTGTTCTTCGACCCCGATAATCAGACGCGTGATGCCGTTCATCACGAACATCACACCCAAGGAGACAATCACCAGAATGGTCGGCGCGGCCTTTTGTTTGCGGTAAAACCGATAGACAAAGCGGTCGGTCAGCAACAACAGCGCAGCCGTCACCGCAATGCCCACAGGCAACGCCAAAAGGGCGGTCGGCAAAGGGCCAAAATGGACGCCCATGCTTTGCAGCCACCAAGTGAACAGGATTGTCACCATTGTGCCAAAGGCCATCGTGTCACCTTGGGCAAAGTTCGAAAACCGCAAGATGCCGTAAACCAGTGTGGCCCCAAGCGCCCCAAGCGCCAACTGCGCGCCATAGGCGGTGGCCGGCACGACCACAAAGTTCAAAAAGGCGACGATTGCGTTTAAAATATCCATCAGCCTTGCTCCCGGCTTGTTGCGGTCATGGGGCTGCATTGGCCTGTGCCGGTGGGCAGCACGGCGCTGCCCGGCGCGAATGTGGCTGTCTCGGTCACACTCAATGCGCCGCCGTCACTGATGCGCAGTCGAACCATCCCGGCCTCACCGCTGCGCCCAACCCATTCGCGCGGGGTCACGGTGTCAAGCGTTGTGCGGGAGTCAGAGGTAAGGCTGTCTGTCAAATAGGCAGGCGCGTCCTTTGCCTGCGGTACGATCAAAACATCGGGCGGCAAAGCTACCCCACAATCGCTGCCCCGACAAAAAATGTCAAACCGGCAGGCAAAATGCGGCACGGCTTTGGGGCTGGGTACATATTGCCACTGGCTAAACGTCATCATCACCGTGGTCACAATCATAAAGGCCGAAGCCAAAAGAACGAAATTGCTGCTGTCCATTCCCCTAACCCCCCAAGAAACTGCGGCGGACTTCGGGGTCTTGCATCAAGGCCTGTCCGGTATCGGTAAAGCGGTTGGCGCCTTGCACCAAAACATAGCCTTTATGCGCAATTTCAAGCGCTTGGCGGGCGTTTTGTTCAACCATCAAAATGGAAATACCTGACCGAGCCACTTCGATAATCCGGTCAAACAGTTCATCCATCACAATGGGCGAAACCCCGGCGGTCGGCTCATCCAGCATCAGCACCTTAGGCTTGGTCATCAAGGCGCGGCCCACCGCTACCTGCTGGCGCTGCCCCCCCGAAAGTTCACCCGCCGCCTGATAACGCTTTTCCTTCAAAATCGGGAACAGGTCATAAACCTGCGCCATCGTGGCTGCGATATCATCACGGCGCAAAAACGCCCCCATCTCAAGGTTTTCCTGCACGGTCATGCTGGTAAAAATGTTTGAGGTTTGCGGCACAAACGCCATGCCCTTGGCCACCCGGTCTTGTGGGCTTAGCGCCGTAATATCCTCGCCTTGCAACTTTACACGGCCCGCACGCAGGTTCAGCATGCCAAACACGGCCTTCATCGCGGTCGATTTGCCAGCGCCATTCGGGCCAACAATCACCGCAATCTCACCCTTTTCGACCGCAATTGTGCAGCCATGCAAAATATCGGCAGCGCCGTAGCCGCCCGTCATCTCTTCGCCAATCAAAAACGGTTCGGCCATCACTCCCTCCTCAAGGTACGACCGCACCCCGTCATCATCTGTTCACAAATATCCATCCAGCGCCCGCCACCCGAGCCATCGGCTCCGAACTTACCCATGCGCTTTAACCTTATTCTTCAAGCCCGTACCCAAATAGGCCTCAATCACGCGCTCGTCGTTTTTAACTTCGTTTACCGTGCCTTTGGCCAGCACTTTGCCTTCGGCCATACAAATCACCGGGTTGCACAAGCGCGAGATGAAATCCATGTCATGCTCAATCACGCAAAACGTATAGCCGCGCTCCTCGTTCAAGCGGATAATCGCGTCGCCGATGGTGTTCAGCAAGGTGCGGTTCACGCCGGCACCCACCTCATCCAAAAACACGATCTTGGCGTCAACCATCATGGTGCGGCCCAATTCCAACAGCTTTTTCTGCCCGCCTGAAATATTGGCGGCTTTTTCATCGGCCAAATGGCTGATGGTCAGAAACTCCAGCACCTCGTCGGCCTTGTCGCGGATGCGGCGCTCTTCGGCGGCCACGCGGCCACGGGCGAACCATGTGTTCCACAGCGTCTCGCCAGCTTGGTTTTCGGGTACCATCATCAGGTTTTCACGCACCGTCATCGACCCAAATTCATGCGCGATCTGAAAGGTGCGCAAAAGGCCCTTGTGGAACAATTCATGCGGGGGAAGGCCGGTGATATCTTGGCCCGCCATCTTCACGCGGCCCGATGTGGGCGGCAAACGGCCAGCAATCACGTTGAACAAGGTGGTTTTGCCCGCACCATTCGGGCCGATCAATCCGGTGATAGACCCTTTTTTAATCGAAAGCGAGGCGCCATCGACGGCATGAAACCCCCCGAAATGCTTGTGCAGATCTTCGACAACGATCATCCGACATATCTCCCCAAGGTGCTGTTATCGCGCGGTCTTTTCGCCGCTGGCACCTAAATCTTTGGCAAAACTTTGACAAACGGCCCGAAGGGGTTACCCCTCGGGCCGCTGTTCATTGACGTTAGGCAGAGATCAACGGAATTTTACCGTCTCATACTTGCCATCTTTGACTTCAAATTCGCGGTAACGACCCGAGCTTTCGCCTGGTCCGATCAGTTCCACCGCAGACGCACCTTCATAGTCGATCTCGGTTCCGGCTTTGATCAGCTCCAACGCCTTGCCCAATTCACCGGGATAGATTTTCTCACCCGGTGCGTTGGCGATGTCCAAAATCTTGCCTTTGTAATCGGCAGATTTGGTCGAGCCTGCCGATTGCATCGCCAGCAAAATCAGCGCAGCTGCATCATAGCTTTCCATGGTGTAAGGCGAGGTGGCGTCAAAGCCAGCCGCCTTGGCCATTTCGATCATTGTTTCAGCGCCTTGGCTATCCGATTGTGCAACCTGACCGTAAGAGCCGTTCAAAGCTGGGCCAATCGCGATTGGCAAGTTGTCGCCAACCATGCCGCCGGGCAGACCAAAGGTTGAAAACGCACCGCTATCAAGCGAGGCTTGGATAATGCCTTTGCCGCCTTGGTCAAGGTAGCCCGCGACGACCAGAAGGTCACCACCAGCCGAGGCCAGAGCCGCAACTTCAGCCGAATAATCGGCCTTGCCGTCTTCGTGGCTGGCGTTGATCGTTACCTTGCCGCCGACCTTTTCAAAGGACATGGCAATCGCATCGGCCAAACCCTTGCCGTAGTCGTTGTTGGTATAGGTCAGCGCAATCGACTTCACGCCTTTTTCCACCAGAATGTCAGCCATAACTTCGCCTTCGCGCGCATCAGACGGCGAGGTGCGGAAGAACAGGCCGTCATCTTCGGCAGTGGTCAGCGCTGGCGATGTTGCCGATGGCGAGATCATCACGATGCCGTTTGGACGTGCCACGTTTTGCAGCACAGCCCCGGTCACACCCGAACAGTCGCCGCCAACAATGCCCATCACACCTTCTGCGGTGATCAAGCGTTCTGCAGCCGACGTGGCCGCAGCGCTGTCGATGCAAGTGCTGTCGCCTTTGGCGATGGTCACATTGCCCATGAACTGGCCAGATGCGTTCACCTCTGCCACGGCCGCTTCAACGCCCGAGGTCATGTTACCTGTCAGCGATTCGATTGGGCCTGTGTAGCCGAAAAGAACGCCCAGCTTTACGTCTTCTGCAAATGCGCCGCCTGCCATCAATGCAGTTGCCGCGGTCGCCATAAGTAGTTTTTTCATTGTTAACTCCCTGAATGGATCTAAGTCCTGACAAGAGACTAATCGGAGTGTTCTGAAAAGAAAAGGAGAGAAACTATGCCGTCTCACACAGTTTTTTCACAAAAATCTTCTTTCCGGTGGGTTTGGCAACCGCGCGTTGCGCTGGGGTTGGGCTTGGCGATCTGGATGACTTTAGGGCAAGCGGGGCAGGCCCAGGCCCAGGCGCTGCCCTTGCAGATCACCCCCGTGGCCACTGGGCTAGAGGAGCCTTGGGCCATTGGCTTTTTGCCCGGCGGTGCGGTGCTGGTGACAGAACGCGACGGGCGGTTGTTGCGCTTGGGCGGCGGTGGCGGTGCAGCGGTGCCAAGTGCGGCGGTTCCTGTGGCCGGTGTGCCAAAGGTTGCAGCCACAGGGCAGGGCGGTTTGTTGGATGTAATGGTGCCGCGTGATTTTGCGACGACCCGCAGGATTTGGCTGTCCTATTCCGCCCCCGTGGCTGGTGGGGCAGGAACTGCGGCGGGCTTTGGGCGTCTGTCGGATGATGGCACGCGGTTGGAGGGTTTTCGCGCCGTGATGGCCCCGGTCGGTCGGTCCGGCGGTCGGCATTTCGGCGCGCGGTTGGTTGAGGCGCGCGATGGTTCGGTGTTTTTAACCACGGGCGATCGGGGCGACGCTGATTTGGCCCAAGCGCTTGACGGCCCTGAAGGCAAGGTTTTGCGCTTTAGTGCGGACGGCGCACCCCTGACAGCCGAGGCTTTTGCAGGCCAAAACGTCTTTCCCGGCCTTTACAGCTATGGTCACCGCAATATTCAAGGGGCGGGTTTGGATGCGAGTGGCCGCTTGCTGACCGCCGAACACGGCGCGCGCGGCGGGGATGAGGTGAACGCGCCAGAACCGGGGCGCAACTATGGTTGGCCCGTTATCACCTATGGCCGCGACTATTCGGGTCTGCGCATCGGCGAAGGCACGGCCAAAGCGGGGATGGAGCAGCCCTTGTTTTACTGGGACCCGTCCATCGCGCCATCGGGCCTGATGGTCTATAACGGGGCGCTGTTTCCCGATTGGCAGGGCCAAGTGTTCACGGGCAGCCTGAACTCCGACCTGATCGCGCGTCTGGACCCTGCCAAGGGTTTTGCCGAGGTGCGGATTGCCACAGATGAAACCACCCGCGTGCGCGACATTCGCCAAGCGCCCGATGGCTCTATTTGGTTTTTGTCAGTATATGACGGCGCGATTTACCGGATAGCGCCCGGCGGTTGAGGCCTTAAATTGACAGGCCCAATTTAAATTGAAAGGCGCAGCGGCCCGCCGCCCGGTGCGCCGCCTTGGGTGCCGCGTTCGCGGTAAGGCGTGGTGGAATAATGCGCGCGGTAGCATTTGGAGAAATGCGACGGTGATGCAAACCCGCAAGCCAGCGCCACATTGATCACCGACATATCTGTTTGCATCAACAGGTTGCGGGCCTTGGACAAGCGCAACTCCATATAATACCGCTTGGGCGATCGGTTCAGATAGCGGCGAAACAACCGCTCCAGCTGCCGGGTCGACATGCCGACATCATCGGCTAAATCCGCAGGGCTAATCGGTTCCTCAATCGCGTTTTCCATCATCTGAATCACTTGGCTCAGCTTTGGATGGCGCACCCCGATGCGGGTGGGGATCGACAAGCGCTGTGTGTCTTGGTCGGTGCGGATGGTCGAATAAATCAACTGGTCGGCCACGGTATTGGCCACGCTGTCACCATGATCAATCGAGATGATTTTTAGCATCATGTCCAGCGAGGCCGTACCACCAGCAGTGCTCATCCGGTTGCCATCAATCACGAAAATCGACCGGGTCAGTTTGACCTGCTCAAACTCCTCTAGGAATCCATCTTGGTTTTCCCAGTGGATTGTCGCCTTTTTCCCGTCAAGCAAGCCCGCTTTGGCCAAGGCATAGGCCCCGGTACAAAGCCCGCCAATTGTCACCCCGCGCCGCGCCTCGCGCCGCAGCCAGTTCAAAATGCCCTTGGTCGTGGCCTTTTGCACATCAACGCCACCACAGACCAAGACCGTATCTTCGCGGTCAATCTCGGATAGGCCGATGTCCAGCGTAAACGCAGCACCATTAGAGCAATTGACCACACCGTCGCCTTCGCCCGCCAGCACCCAACGGTACACCGGCGCGCCGATCACCCGATTGGCGATGCGCAGTGGTTCAATCGCGCTGGCGAAAGACAGCATGGTGAATTTGTCCAACAGCAAAAACACAAAGCGTTTTGGCGCGATGTCTTTGCTGATAGGGGTGGCTTTTTGCGGCGCAATGGACATTCTGATCTTTCAAACTACAAGCGTTGCTACCGAAACAGGAATTTGCGTCCCCGGCAAGGGGGCGCGCATGGCTTTCGGCCTTTGCTTTTGGTGTGACATTGCCTATACCCCGTGCCGATACCGCTAACGCGCGCCGCGGTTGATGCCTGATTTCGGGATCAAACGCAAAGGGCAAAGTGGCAAGAATGGGCATATCTTGGTGTGCCGCGTGGTCTCAACTGGATCGCCCGGCCCACTGCTTTAACTTTTCGGAGAAGACCGATGACGCAGGCATGGAAAAAATCTGATTGGCGCAACAAACCTCGGGTGCAGATGCCCGATTATTTGGATGCAGCAGCCTTGACCGGGGTTGAAGCACAGCTTGCCAAATACCCGCCATTGGTCTTTGCGGGTGAGGCGCGGCGCTTGAAAAAGCAATTGGGGCTGGCGTCGGAAGGCAAGGCTTTCTTGCTTCAGGGCGGCGACTGCGCCGAAAGCTTTTCCGAGTTCTCGGCAGATAATATCCGCGACACATTGCGGGTTATGCTGCAAATGGCGGTGGTGCTGACGTATGGTGCCAAAGTGCCGGTGATCAAGGTGGGCCGGATGGCGGGGCAATTTGCCAAGCCACGCTCGGCACCCACCGAGATGATCAATGGCGAAGAATTTGCCAGCTACCGCGGCGATATCATCAACGGGTTTGAGGCCACGCAAGCCAGCCGCACCCCCGATCCGGCGCGGATGTTGCAAGCCTATACCCAAGCGGCGGCCAGCCTGAACCTTTTGCGCGCGTTCTCTACCGGTGGTTTTGCCGATATTCACCGCGTCCATTCTTGGACCTTGGGCTTTGCCGAACATGACAAGGCCGAACGCTACCGTGAGCTTTCCAACCGCATTTCCGATGCGCTGGACTTTATGGCAGCGGCAGGCGTGGACAGTTCCACTGCTTACCAACTGTCGCAGGTTGATTTCTACACCAGCCACGAATCGCTTTTGCTGGAATATGAAGAGGCGCTGTGCCGCGTTGACAGTATTTCGGGCCAACCCGTCGCAGGGTCGGGCCATATGATCTGGATTGGCGACCGTACCCGCCAGCCGGACGGCGCACATGTGGAATTTGCGCGCGGCGTGCTGAACCCGATCGGGTTGAAATGCGGCCCGTCAACCACGGCGGATGACCTGAAAGTGCTGATGGCCAAGCTGAACCCCGAAAACGAGGCCGGGCGCTTGACCCTGATCGCGCGGTTTGGGGCAGGCAAAGTGGGCGACCACCTGCCACGCCTGATCAAAGCGGTGCAAGAAGAAGGCGCTAAGGTGCTGTGGTCTTGCGATCCGATGCACGGGAACACGATCAAAGCCGCCAGCGGTTACAAAACCCGGCCGTTTGAGTCTGTGCTGCGCGAGGTGCGTGAGTTTTTCGCCCTTCACCAAGCCGAAGGCACGATCCCCGGCGGTGTGCATTTTGAAATGACCGGCAAGGATGTGACGGAATGCACAGGTGGTTTGCGCGATGTGACGGATGAAAACCTGTCAGACCGTTACCACACCGCTTGCGACCCACGCTTGAACGCCAGCCAATCGCTGGAACTGGCGTTTTTGGTGGCCGAAGAGCTGTCCAAAACCCGCAACGCTGAGCGCCGCGCGATTATGTAAGCGCGCCTGTGCGTTGACGTTAAAAAAGGGCGCCGTTTTGGCGCCCTTTTTGCTGTGCAAGCATAAGGGGATGGGCCTATTTGACCAAGCGCAAAAACGGCTTGGGCGTTTTGGCTGTTGGATGCGCCTCAAACTTTGCGGCATCTTCGGCAAAGGCGGGCTGTTCAATTTTGGCCACGATCTGCGGCGCAAATTCGGTCCGCGGGGTCAGCGGGCCAATCGGGGCAAGCGGTGCCAAGGTGCAGCCTGCAATATCAAACCGGCGCGGCGTGCGGCCAATGCTGCCCGAAAGGTTGATGCAGCCCAAAGCCATCGTAATCTGCCCCGCATCATCGCGCAAAGGCAGCATCAGCAGCCGCGCGGTCAGGGCAGGGCGGCCCAAGCCCGCGGCGGCCAGCACGTTTAAGGTCATCATGGCCGGGCCTGCAAAAACCTGCTCCAGCTTTTGGGTCAATTCCGCCCGCGCGCTCGGCGTGAAAATAGATGAGATCGGAAGGCCGCGCACTTCCATCCCCATGACATCGGCAAAATGCATGCCTGCGATCCGAAACCGCGCCACGCCGGGGGCCACGCGCTCTATCAAGAAGGTGCTGGACAGGACTTGTTCAATCCCGCGCGGGTTAATTTGTGACCGCTGCGGGATCACATCATCGTCGCGCAAGCCTTCCCAATAGGCGCGCACTTGCACCAAAGGGTCGATACGGCTGGTGGTGCCAAAGGCGGTATCATGTGTCTCATCTCGGTTCATCGTCATCACCCTTAACCGTTTGCGGCCAACGCTATATGCTACCTTTTTCGTGTTGCGCCACCCGTACCAAACCGGGGCAATCGCCTCTGACTTGGTATCTCTCGCTGTGGTTAACGGTAGTGCAAGACGTATTACTCAAATCTTAATTTACACGAAACCCGCTGCTTTCGGTGAATAAACTGTGTAAATGGTAAATGCGCGTGTGATACGGCTGACTCGGGCCTAAAATCAGGGGCAAGACCTGTCCCAAACCCAGCAAACGGAGCCTTTGATGACCCATTCCATGACCGGATTTGCCACCAAGCGCGGGGCGCTGGAACCCTATGTTTGGGTCTGGGACCTGCGGTCGGTCAATGGCAAGGGGCTGGATTTGCGCTTGCGAGTGCCAGATTGGATTGATGGGCTGGAAATGGGCCTGCGCGGGGTTTTGGGCAAAACCCTAAACCGGGGCAATGTGGCGCTGACCCTAAAGGTTAGCCGCGAGACGGGGCCAGAGCAAAGCCAGCGGTTAAACCATGACGCGTTGCGCGCGGCGCTTGCGATGCTGGCCGCCCTAGAGGCGGAGGCCATGTCGATGGGCGTGACACTGGCGCAGGCCAGTCAGGCAGATGTTTTGTGCCTGCGCGGTGTGATGGAACAAGGTGGTGATGATCTTGACACCGCGCCGCTGCTGGCTGCTTTGCTGGCCGAATTCCCGCAGGTGCTTGCCGAATTGGTTGCCATGCGGGTCGCCGAAGGGGCCGCCTTGCGCGTGGTTATTCTGGACCAATTGGCGCAGATTGAGGTGCTGGTGGCGCAAGCCGCCACCGAGGCTGCGCTGCGCCGTGAAACAGTGGCCGAGACGTTGCAAGGTCAAGTCGCCAAGCTGATGCAGGCCGATGGCGCGCTGGATAGCAAGCGCCTTGAACAAGAGTTGGCGCTGCTGGCCGTCAAGGCCGATGTCACCGAAGAATTGGACCGGTTGCGCGCCCATGTCGGGGCCGCGCGCGCGCTAATTGCGGCGGGTGACCCTGTGGGCCGCAAGCTCGATTTCTTGATGCAAGAGTTTATGCGTGAGGCAAATACCTTGTGTTCCAAGGCGCAGGCGATTGCGCTGACACGGGTTGGGCTTGACCTGAAAACCGTGATAGATCAGATGCGCGAACAGGTTCAAAACGTGGAATGAAGATGCCAGAAACTTTGGAGCCAAGCGCCCAAACCCGCCGTGGGCTTTTGCTGATATTATCGTCGCCTTCGGGTGCCGGCAAATCAACCTTGGCCAAGATGCTGATGGCGTGGGACCCTAGTTTGCGGTTTTCAGTATCAGCCACAACCCGCGCGCCAAGGCCGGGCGAGGTGGACGGGCAGGACTATTATTTCCGCAGCCAAGCCGAGTTTAAAGCCATGATCGCGGCGGGTGACATGCTGGAACATGCCGAAGTGTTCGGCAATTTCTACGGCTCCCCCAAAGCCCCGGTGGAGGCGGCGATGGCGCAAGGGCGCGACACGCTGTTTGATATTGATTGGCAAGGCGGTCAGCAAATCCGCAACTCGTCGCTTGGCCGCGATGTGGTGTCAATTTTCGTGCTGCCCCCGTCAATTGCCGAGTTGGAAAACCGCCTGCGCGGCCGCGCCCAAGACAGTGATGCGGTGATCGCGGGCCGCATGGCCAAGTCGCAATCCGAGATCAGCCATTGGGCCGAATATGATTATGTTTTGGTGAACCGAGAGTTGGACCGCACTTTTACCGACCTGCGCATGATCCTTGAAGCCGAGCGCCTGCGCCGTGACCGCCAGCCCGCGCTGTCTGGTTTTGTGCGTGGTTTGAATGAGGAGTTTGAGGCCAGATGATCTATGCATTGGACGGAATAGCGCCAGACCTGCACAGCGATACTTGGGTGGCGCAGGATGCCAACCTGATTGGCCGCATCGTGTTGGAGGAAGGCGCAAGTGTTTGGTTCGGCGCCACCTTGCGCGGCGACAATGAAGAAATCCGCGTTGGGCGCGACAGCAATATCCAAGAAAACTGCGTGCTGCACACCGACATGGGCTTTCCGCTGACCATCGGCGCCAATTGCACGATTGGCCATAAGGCGCTGCTGCATGGCTGTACGATTGGCGATGGGTCGCTGGTCGGCATGGGCGCGATGGTGATGAACGGCGCGCAGGTCGGCAAAGGCTGCTTGATAGGGGCAGGCGCGTTGATTACCGAAGGCAAGGTGATCCCGGATGGCAGCTTGGTGATGGGTGCGCCGGGGCGTGTGGTGCGCAGCTTGGACGAGCAGGCACAGCTGCGCATATTGGCGTCAGCTGCGGGCTACCGCGCCAATATGCGGCGGTATCAGACTGGGTTAAAGTTACATGAGGTTTCGCCTGGAAACGTCTGATTATACAATGATTTCCTGAACCGTGGTGTAGCGCCGCGTGCAGGATCAAAAGGGTGAAAAAGATGAGAATAGGCAATCGTGACGTTGGCCCCGGCCACCCGCCCTTGGTGATCGCCGAGATCGGCATCAACCATGGTGGCAGCCTTGAGGTGGCCAAAGAAATGGTGCGTTTGGCGGCCCTTTCGGGCTGTGAATGTATCAAGCACCAAACCCATATCATCGAAGATGAGATGACCGAGGAGGCCAAATCCATCTTTCCGCCCAATGCCGATGTGTCGATCTGGCATGTGATGGAGGCTTGCGCCTTGTCGCTGGACGATGAACGCAGCCTAAAGGCCTATACCGAAAGCTTGGGGATGATTTATCTATCGACTCCGTTTTCGCGGGCAGCGGCTGATTTTTTGCAAAGCCTTGATGTGGTTGCCTATAAAATCGGGTCGGGTGAGGCAGACAACCTGCCGCTGATCCGCCATATCGCACGGTTTGGCAAGCCGATGATTATGTCTACCGGCATGCAAAGCATCGAATCGGTGCGCGCAAGTGTTGCGATTTTGGATGCAGCGGGCGTGGATTATGCGCTGCTGGAATGTACCAACCTTTACCCCAGTCCGCCGGAAATTGTGTCTTTGCAAGGCGTTACCGATTTGAAAGCGGCGTTTCCAAACGCGGTTGTCGGCTTTTCCGACCACTCCATCGGGCCGGAAATGGCACTGGCCTCGGTTGCCTTGGGTGCGTGTATTCTGGAGCGGCATTATACCGACAGCCGCTACCGCAAAGGCCCAGATATCATCAACTCGATGGATCCGGTGGAGCTGAAATTCCTGATTGACCGGTCCCGCGAAATCCACACGGCGCTGCATAACCCCAAACAGCGCACCGCAGCCGAAGAACCCGTCTACCGCTTTGCCCGCGCAAGCGTTGTCGCAGACCGCGACCTACCCGCAGGCCATATAATCACCGAATCCGACATCTGGGCCCGCCGTCCCGGTTCGGGTGAGATTGCGGGCTATGAGTTTGACAAGGTTTTGGGCAAACGACTGGTGCGGGCGGTGACGCGCAACACCCAACTTAAATGGGGCGATCTGGCGTGATACCGGGATGGAAGGTAAAGCGCGAGTTGGTCCGCTTTGGCCAGCAACTGCACGCAATACCTGAATTTTTCTGGGAACCGATTGCGCAGTACCGCCACAACCGGGCCGCGCGCGTAGGCTTTTCCACCCATGACGGCGCGCTTGCGCAAGGCCCGAAAATAGCACTTATCCTTGTCTATCAGCCCAATGGGGTTGCGCCTGCGACCATCGCCATGTGCGCCCATCTGCACGCGCGCGGCTATGCGCCCTTTGTGGTGTCAAACGCGCCGCTCAGCCCGCAAGACCGCACGGCGCTTGCCCCCGTCACTTGGCGGATGCTGGAACGGCCGAATTTCGGCTATGATTTTGGCGGCTACCGCGATGGGATATTGCAGCTTTTGCGCTGGAATATCGTGCCGGACCGCTTGCTGATTTTCAATGACAGCATTTGGTTTCCATTGACCCCGAATGAGACGTTGCTGACCGAGCTAGAGGCCTCCTCTGCTGATCTGACCGGCACGATTTTGCGGGAACGCGGGGCAGAGCGGTTTTTGGAAAGCTATTGCTACATGATCCCGCGCGCGACCTTTTTGCTCCCGGCGTTTCAGGCCTTTTGGCGCGACCTTGCGCTGACCTCGAACAAATACAAGGTCATCCGGCGCGGCGAGCGTGGCTTTTCGCGGGCAATGATTGCTGCAGGACTGTCTGTCGTCGGGCTTTATACCCAAGCGGCGTTTATGGCAAAGGTCACGGCGCAAAACGATGGTTTTTTGGCCAATATGCTGCGTCATAGCACCCATTTTGACCCAATGCATGAGGCAAGCCGCCAAGCGCTTCTGTCAGATGCAGGGTCAGTGGGCTGGCGGGACCGTATGCTGGGTCAAGTGCGCGCAACACTGGCCCGCGAACAGGTCTATGCAGCCTATCCCTATGCTTTTGTGCAACTTTTCAACTATCCGATCTTGAAAAAAAGTAATGATCGTTCGGCCATGATGTGGCGCAAGGCCTATCTCGCGGCGATTGAGGCCGGCGATCTTGCGCCACCAAGTGAGCCGTTTCTGGCTGACTTGCGTTGTAAGACCGCAGCAGACAGATTATGACAAAGATCAACAAAAATGGGCGAGGCGAATGGGCGTTTTTATCACAATCTTTCAGCGCGCCTTGCCTTTACGGCGGATAACACGCGGTCGAGACGCGAGAGCAATATGTCGCGGGCTTGTGCCAATTGGGCCTTTTACGCGTTCGGACCGCGCCTCTTGCCCCGTTTTTGCGCTTGAAAGGGTTGATAAATGACCCACTCCCTCCTCTTCGTGACCGGCACCCGTGCTGATTTTGGCAAGCTGGAACCACTGGCAGTTGCCGCGCGCGATGCAGGGTTTGCTGTGTCCTTTTTCGTGACCGGCATGCATATGTTAGAGCGTTATGGCCGCACCAAGCTGGAAGTGCAGCGCATGCAAGGTGTTGCCGTCTATGAGTTTTTGAACCAGCGCCCCGGCGACCCGCAAGACATGGTGTTGGCCAAGACAGTGTTGGGGTTTTCCGATTTTGTCACCGAAACCCGCCCCGATCTTATCATCACCCATGGCGACCGGGTAGAGGCGCTGGCCTGCACCTTGGTCGCCGCGACCAATTATATCCGCTCGGGCCATGTCGAAGGCGGCGAGGTTTCCGGCACGATTGATGAGATTTTCCGCCATTGCAACACCAAGCTCGCCTCGGCGCATTTTGTCAGTTCCGAAGGCGCGGCGCGGCGGGTGATGGCCTTGGGCGAACCTTCGACGGCCGTCCATGTGATAGGCTCGCCCGAGTTGGATTTCCACTCGCGCCCCAGTGGGGTCAGCATTGACGACGTGCGCGCGCGCTATGGCATTGGGTTTGATGACTACGGAATTTGCGTGTTTCACCCGGTCACATCCGAACAAGCGACGATGGGCGCGCAGGCCCGCGCCTTGTTTGGCGCGTTAGAAGATTCGGGGCGAAATTTCGTGATCATTGCCCCCAATAATGATCCGGGGTCTGAAGATATTTTCAGCGTTATCAACGATTTGCCAAAAGACAGGTTCCGGCTGATCCCTTCTATGCGTTTTGCGCATTTCTCGGAACTGATGAAAAACGCGGCCTGTATGGTTGGCAATTCTTCGGCTGGCGTGCGCGAAGCACCATTTTTGGGCGTGGCATCGCTGGACATTGGCACCCGGCAACACAACCGCGCCGATGCGCCCTCTATCCGCTATGCGGGGGCCATGGACGGGGCGGCGATTGCGCAGTTTTTGGCCAGCGATTGGGGCAAAACAACCCCGCGCCATGAAGGTTTCGGCTCAGGGTCTGCCGCCGACCGCTTTGTCGCCGTGTTGCAAGACCAAGGGTTTTGGAATCGTGGCTTGCAAAAAGAGTTTCAAGATCTTGGCTAAAGCGGCCACCCCCAGCCTTGCACTGCAGGCCTACCGTCTGCTTGCCCGCGGGCTTGCGCGCGTTGCCCCTTACCACCTGTCACGCCGCTTGGCCAAAGGTCGCGAAGACCCGGCGCGCTGGCGTGAAAAGCTGGGTGTGGCAAGCCTGGCCCGCCCCGATGGCCCGCTGATTTGGCTGAATGCCGTGGGCTTGGGTGAGGTCATGGCCTTGCGCGGCCTGATTGACGCGATGGGCCGACTTGACCCGTCAGCGCATTTCCTGATCACCTCGTCGGCGCGGTCCTCCGCCGAGGTTTTGGCCCGCAATGTGCCATCCCGCACCATCCACCAATATTTGCCGCTGGATGCGCCTCTGTTTTTGGCGCGGTTTTTGGAGCATTGGCGGCCCGATCTGTCAATCTGGTCAGATCAGGAAATCTGGCCATTGGCCGTGTTTGAGGCGGATAAACGCAGCATTCCATTGGCCTTTGTGAACGCACGCATCACCACAGCCTCTTTGGAAAAGCGTAAATTTATCAAGCCATTATACCGCGATGTTCTCAAACGGTTTGAACTGGTTTTGGCGCAAGACCCGCGCAGCGCTAATAACCTGACCGCCCTTGGCGCCCGCCACGTCGCGGTAAGCGCGTCGTTGAAACGCGCAGCCCCGGTGCTTTCGGCAGACATGGCCGAATTGAACCGTCTGAAAACCATGTTCAAAAACCGCAGGGTCTGGGTTGCAGCCTCCACCCACCCTGAGGACGAAAAGGTAGCAATTGCCGCCCAAACCCAGCTTTTTGAAGCTGATCCCAACTGGTTGCTGATTTTGGCCCCGCGCGACCCAAAGCGGCATTTGGCCATGGGCTTGCCCTATGCGCAGCGCAGCAAAGGCCAAGCCCTCGCCGGGCAGCCAGTCTATGTGGCCGACACTTTGGGCGAATTGGGGCTGTGGTATCGCTTGTCCTTTGCGGCCCTTGTGGGCGGTAGTTTTGGCCCCGTCGAAGGGCATAACCCGTGGGAAGCGGCGGCCTTGGGCTGTGCTGTGATCCACGGCCCAAGGGTTGGCAATTTCAGCGCGGATTACGCGGATTTGCAGGCAGGAGCGGCGGCTTTGCAAGTGCAAGATGCAGCTGGGTTGATTACCGCTTTGACCGATCCCAACAGCCCGCAAATGGGCCTTGCCGGCCAAAAACTCACGCAAGGTGCCGACTCTCTTGATGGGCTTGCCGCCCGCGTTTTGGGGTTGCAGCGATGAGCGGCTTTCCCAGCGTAAAACTGCGCGCAGCTCTGTGGGTCTACGGATTGCTCTGGGCTTTGGGCCTGCCGTTTGTCTGCCTTTATCTGTGGCGGCGCGGACGCAAGGATGCGGATTACAGCCGCCATCTGGCCGAACGTTTCGGGTTTTACGGCCCGCCCATGCCGGGGGCCATCTGGGTTCATGCGGTGTCTTTGGGCGAGTTTCGCTCTGCCGTGCCGCTGATTGATGCGCTGTTGGGGCAGGGTGAGCGGGTGGTGATCACCCATTTCACCCCGGCGGGCAGGCGCGCCTCAACCCATGTTTATGCGGCTCAGATTGCTGCGGGCCGCGTGCGCGTGGTTTGGGTGCCGTTTGAACTCGGCCTCTGTTTCAAAGGCTTTTGGCGCAGCTTTGCCCCAAAATACGGGCTGGTGATGGAGATTGAGATTTGGCCGCGCATGATTATGGCGGCCCGCGCCAACGCCGTGCCTTTGTTCATGTGCAACGCCCAATACCCCAGCAAATCTTATGTCCGCGATGGCCAAACCGGGCTGCGGGCGCAAGTGATGCAAGGCTTTGCCGGGGCATTGGTAAAGTCCGAACTGCAAGCACAGCGCTTTGCCAGTGTTGGGGTTAAGAATATCGAAATCACGGGCGAATTGCGCTTTGACCAGCCCATTCCACCCGCGTTGGTGGCGGCGGGTGCAGCGTTGAAACCCGCCCGCGATGTGGTGGTGATCGCCAGCGCCATCGAAGGCGAAGATCAGGGATATATCAGCACAATCAAAGCGGTACAGGCCGCTCGTGATACGCTTTTTGTCTATGTCCCGCGCCGCCCCGAACGGTTTGATGAGGTGGCCGCCCAAATTGAAGCCGCAGGTCTGCGCATCGCGCGCCGGTCCACCACGCTTAACGCGGATTTGCAGGGCCATTTGCCCGAAGGGATTGACGTGTTCTACGGCGACAGTCTGGGCGAGATGTATTTCTACCTTGCGATGGCCGACCGCGTGGTGGTGGGCGGCGGTTTCAGCCCAAAAGGCGCGCATAACATCACCGAAAGCCTTAGCTTGCAAAAGCCGGTTTTGGTCGGGCCAGAAACCTTCACTATTGAGTTTCCCTTTGTAGAGGCAGAGGCCGCAGGTGTTGCCCGAGCGGTCCCCGACTTTGCAGCACTTACCGCCGCACTTACCCAGCGCGATGACCCAAGCGAGGCGGCAATAGGCGCTTATTTCACCGCCTATTCCGGGGCTACAGCCAAAACGCTGGCGGGCATTGCAAAACTGCTTAAGCGGCAGGTTTGACGCCTGCATCAATTTGCTGTTGCAACAAAAACTCCACAATCTGCCAATCAAACGGCGTGTCGATGTCATGGCACCGCTCGGGCGACAGCACATAAGGGATCACACGCCCGTCATATAGCCCTTCAGCGCTGCGCAAATAATCGGGGGCCACGACATAGACCACGCCCACATGCTCATACACCACAGGCGCTTGTTGGCGGGCCAATACGCGGCCGGGCAGGGGTTTTGACACATGCAGTGCGCCGGTTTCATCGGGTTCAACTAGGTTGAAATAGGGATTCTTGCGGGCATCACAGCACGACATCACCATGTCCGGCTGTTGGTCTAAAAACAGCGCCAGCGCACCCGTAATATCTTGCGGGATGCGCAAAGGCGAGGTGCAATCGAGGTCCAAAAAAGCGGTGGCAGGCCCGGTGATCGTCTCGGTCACGCCCAAGGCGTGCTGCCAAACATGGAACTTGCCAGCCGTATCCGTGGCCAAATGCGCCGGGCGCAGGCCGATTTTCAATGCGCCGCGTTTGACGGCATGGTCATAAATCGCCTCATCATCGGTGGAAACCACGACATGATCGACCCGGCGGTCATCGAAAAGCTGATCCAGCGACCAGTCAATCAACGGTTTGCCGCATATGGCGCGAAAATTCTTGCCCGGCACCCCTTTGGACCCTTTGCGCACCCCGATATGGCCAATGATCATCGCAACCCCCTTAAATTCCAAGCTTCAGGAATGCCGCTCTTTGGTGCAATTTGCAATCTGTGCTGCGGGGTTGGGGGGCAAAAAGCGGATGTTAAATAAAACCGCGAAACCCCTCTTGCACCCCGCGCAACCATCGGCTATTCAGCCGCCAACGGGTTGTTAGCTCAGTTGGTAGAGCGCTTCGTTTACACCGAAGATGTCGGCGGTTCGAGCCCGTCACGACCCACCATTTCCCCAATTCATGTTCATTTGCGCACCGCTGACCTGCATCGCTTGCGGTTTTTTGCATGACGTTTTTCTGCTACCTTATGATCAAACATCAAAGGAGCCTGAACGCCATGAGCTGGAACCCCGCACTTGACCCCGATATCCCGGTGGGCGACGCCGTGGATGCGATTGAAACGGTCATAATCCCACGCGCCCGCGATTTGGGCGGGTTTGAGGTGCGGCGCGCCTTGCCGTCCACCCAGCGGCAAATGGTGGGGCCGTTCATCTTTTTTGACCAATTTGGCCCGGCTGAATTTCTGACAGGGCGCGGCGTTGATGTGCGCCCGCACCCCCATATCGGCCTTGGCACCGTCACCTACCTCATGCAAGGCAAGCTGCATCACCGCGACAGCCTTGGCACCGATCAATGGATTGAGCCGGGGGCGGTGAACTGGATGCTGGCAGGCCAAGGCATCACCCATTCCGAACGGATGGACGGGGCTGCCAGTGTGCCGCAAACCTTGTTTGGCCTGCAAACCTGGCTCGCCTTGCCCGAAGCGCATGAAGAGGACCCCGCTGATTTTGTCCATTCCCCCAAGGCCGATTTGCCGGTGCTGGAGGGCGAAGGCAAAACCGTCCGCCTGATTTTGGGCGATGCATGGGGCGTGCGCGCGCCATTGCCGATGCTGTCTGAGATGTTTTATGCTGATGCCACCCTTGCCCCCAACGCCGCTATCCCTTTGCCCGACAACCATGAAGACCGTGGCATCTATGTGCTGCAAGGCGAGGTGACGGTCAGCGGCGAAACCCACCCCGCAGGCCGCATGCTGGTGTTTCGCCCCGGTGATCAAATCTCGGCGCGGGCAGGGGCGACGGGCGCGCGCCTCATGCTTTTGGGCGGCGAAACCATGGGCGGGCCGCGCCATATCTGGTGGAATTTTGTGGCCTCCAGCCGCGACAAAATTGATGCCGCCAAGGAGGCATGGCGTGCGGGCGATTGGGCGCATGGCCGCTTTCGCTTGCCGCCTTCGGATAATGCAGAATTTATTCCCGCACCCGACGCGTGAAAAAACCGCTTTGTCCGCTTGACGCGGTGCGCGGGCTTCCGTAATACCCCCACATGTTCGGGCGGGCCCGGATGGCATACGCGGTTGTAGCTCAGTTGGTTAGAGTACCGGCCTGTCACGCCGGGGGTCGCGGGTTCGAGCCCCGTCAACCGCGCCAGCCATCCGCCCGCCCCGAACATGAAGAAAATGCGCGGTTGTAGCTCAGTTGGTTAGAGTACCGGCCTGTCACGCCGGGGGTCGCGGGTTCGAGCCCCGTCAACCGCGCCATTTTTCCCCTTACCCCCCCCACTCCACGCCTTTGCCAGCTTTTTGGTGCAAACCCGTGCATCCGGCCTTTGCCGCGCGGCCAGAGTGTATTAGCCTGCAAAGCAACCAAGACAGTCGACAGGAGACCACGATGCGCAAAACCCTTTTTGCCACGCTCACAACTTTTGCCCTTACGGCCTGCGTTCCGTCTGACGGGCGTTTGGACCAATACTATAGGGTCAGCGACGTAGAGGCCGGCGATATGCTGAAATTGCGCGCGGGTCCCGGCATTGGGTTTCGCGTCATCCTTGGCATTCCGAACGGCACGGTTTTGCGCATCTACAGTTGCGAACAAACCGGCGGCACGCGCTGGTGCAAAGCGTCGGTGAAAGGGTCCAGTGCGGTCTCGGGCTATGTCTCTTGGGCCTATTTGCGCAAAATTTGACCCCGTTCCACGCCTTTGGAGGGCCGAATGTTTAATGACTGGAAAGTTGAAAAAGCCATAACCGCGCTGATAGATGAGGCGCAGGATTTGGCCGAAAGGCTGGCCACCGCCAAGCCGCATGTGCGCGACAGCTACGCCTCATTCGCGCAGGTGTGGCAAGCAACCTATCTGGTTGAAAACCAAGATCTTTACGATCTGCGTTTGTTAAAGCCTGACGTCCTGAAACGATTCATTTCCAAGACGGAAACCAAAATCGCCGCCCTGCGCAAGCAGCGCGAGTATGACAGCAGCGATGGCCTAGCGGTTTGGCTTCACACCGCGCGCGCCATCGCCCAACCGCGCGTAGCACCCGCAGTCTGCCAAATCTGGCACTTGCTTTTGACCGTTGGCCCCAATGCCGATGCGATGACAGATGATTTGCTGCAAGATGCAGGCCTGCCGCCCCGAACATCCCGCCGCGTGCCGCAAGGGTTTGACCTTAAACCCTAAACTGGCACAACCGCGCGTCAAGGAAACCGACATATGGCGAAAACCCCAACCTCCCGTGTTGACAGGCTCCTCTCCTCTATGGGCTACGGGTCGCGCAACGAGTCTGCACAATTGGCCAAAGCGGGCGGCATCAGCTTGGATGGGGTCAAGCTTTTGGACGTATCAAAACGCATCCCGGTAAGCCCCGATTTGCCAAGCCGCATGACGGTGGCAGGCGAGCCGCTTGATCCTGTTGCGGGCATGGTTATTTTGTTAAACAAGCCTTTGGGCATGACCTGTTCGCACAAAGAGGTGGGTCCGTTGGTCTATGATATCCTGCCGCTGCGCTGGAAACGGCGCACACCGGCACTCTCAACCATTGGCCGATTGGATAAGCAAACCTCTGGCCTGTTGCTGCTAACCGATGATGGTGACCTGTTGCACCGCGTCATCAGCCCCAAGCGTCATGTCAAAAAGGTCTACCGCGCAACGCTGGCCCGCCCGCTGGAGGGGCATGAGGGCGCGCTGTTTGCGTCAGGCGATCTGATGCTGGACGGCGAGGAAAAACCACTCGCCCCGGCTGAGTTGCAGGTGGTGTCGGAAACGGAGGCTTTGCTAACCGTGACCGAGGGGCGCTATCACCAAGTCCGCCGGATGTTTGCCGCCACTGGCAACCATGTGAATGATTTGCACCGCGAAAGTTTGGGCGGCTTGGCCTTGCCGGAAGGCATGGCACCGGGGCAGTGGACGTTATTGAACGAATTCGATATTGCATTGATCTTTCAATAGGCTACAGCGCGATCCTCACAGTTTAATCCTATAGCGTACATGCCCATCCGTTAGGGTATAGCTGTCATAAAGCTTGCGCGCGCGGGCATTGCCTTCGTCTGTATGCCAATAAAGCCGAGCATAGCCCGATGTGCGGCAAACCCCGATCAAATCATCCATCAAGGCGCGCCCCGCCCCCGTGCCACGCGCGGCCTCAGTCAAAAACAAGTCTTCCAGATAGCAATCAGGCGCCGTGACCCAAGTGGACAGATGGGTGTGGTGCAAGGCAAATCCGAGCATAGCGCCACCGTCAAACGCAAAGCGCCCGTGCAACAGGCTTGCAGGGTCGATGATGCGGCCCCATGTGGCTGCGGTGGTAGCATCCGCCAAGCTGACATCATAAAACTGCAAATACTGCGCCCAAAGCCCGCGCCACTGGGCCTCGTCTTGGGGTTGGGCGTCGCGGATCGTCAGGGGCATGGTGCATCCTTTAAGGCGTGCGTACACGAGGCCGCGTACGCACTAATATTTGGTTAACAAAAGTCAGGAATACGTTTTAGATCAACGCATTACAAAAACGTCCGCGCGCGATTCACGCATGATATATCGCGGGCTATTTCGTCAACCGATCCAAAATGCGCGCCCAAGACCGGATGCCTTTGTGAAAGCTTTCCATGTCATATTTTTCATTGGGCGAATGGATTTGATCATCGTCTTTTCCAAACCCGATCAGCATGGCATCCATATCCAGATAGGTCTTGAAATACCCCGCAACCGGGATCGACCCGCCACAGCCCACATAGGCCGCAGCGACGCCCCATTCCTCTGTAAGCGCCGCCCGCGAGGCCTCAAAAGCTGGGTGAGAAATGCTCATCTGACCCGCCGGGCTGTTGCCGTGGTTTTTGAAATCAACGGTGCAATCGGCGGGCAATTCAGCCTGAACATAGGCCCGAAAAGCCTCACGGATCGCAAAGGGGTCTTGTTGGCCTACAAGCCGAAAACTAATCTTTGCATGGGCCTGCGAAGGCAGCACGGTTTTAAAACCGTCGCCCGTATAGCCGCCCCAAATCCCGTTCACCTCACAGGTTGGGCGCGACCAGATCATCTCTAACGGTGTCCGGTCCGTCTCCCCCGCAGGGATCGACAGGCCGACATCGCCGAGGAAACGCGCGTGATCAAAGGCGAGGCCTTGCCACTGCGCGCGCATTTCATCCGAAAGCTCGGGCACCCCGTCATAAAACCCCGGTACCGTCACGCGGCCCGCCTCATCATGCAGCCCCGCGATGATGCGCGACAAAACCCGGATCGGGTTGATCGCGACACCGCCATACATGCCGGAATGCAGGTCTTTGCTGGGGCCGTGCAGGGTGAGTTCCTCGCCCAGCAAACCGCGCAGCATCGTCACAATGGCCGGAGTTTTGGATTCGAACAGCCCGGTATCGCAAATCAAGGCCACATCGGCGCGCAGCTCATCTGCGTTTTCTTGCATAAACGGGATCAGCGACGGCGAACCTGACTCCTCTTCGCCTTCCAAGAAAATTGTCAGGCGGCAGGGCAGGGTGCCATGCTCGGCCTTCCAAGCGCGGCATGCCTCAAGGAAAGTCATCAACTGGCCTTTATCATCCGATGCGCCGCGCCCACGGATCACGCGGCCTGCGGCGGTATCCTCAATCTGTGGATCAAAGGGATCGCGGTCCCACAATGACAGGGGATCGACGGGTTGCACATCATAATGGCCATAAAACAAAAGATGCGGGCCAGACGCGGTGGGCGCATCAAAATGGGCGACCACCATCGGGTGGCCCGGCGTCGGGCGTTTGCTTGCCGTAAATCCCAAAGATGTCAGGTCATCCACCAACCAATCGGCGGCACGGTCGCAATCGGCCTTAAAGGCTGGGTCGGTCGAGATGGAAGGGATGCGCAATAGGTCGAGCAAACGGTCGGTTGCTTGCGGCAAAGCTTCGTCAATTTTGGCAAGAACAGCATCAAGCGACATCCGGCGTCTCCAATTTGTGATTTGCGACGCACAGTATCAGCCACACCGCCCCTGTCCAGAGCGACAAAAAAGCTGTAAACCGCAATCTGACAGAGGCTTTGTTACTATAAGAAGGACCACGACCATGACATCTTTGACCCAGCGTATTTTGGCCGCAACCGCCGTTCTGATGGCGTTTTCGCAACCAACCTTTGCCGAACCGTTGAGTGGCAAGGAGGCCGCAAAACTGGTGTTTTCGCCCAAGGGATCGGAAGTGGAAATGATGCCCGTGCAAGGGTTGCCTGCGGAAAGTGCCGCTCTTTTGCAGCAGGTGGTCAAGGATTACGCCTATTATGCCGCCGTGGCGATTGCACCGGATGAAGATATCTTGAAGTCCGAGGCCACAATGCTGGTGGCCAACCACAACAGTGCCGAGGCGGCGGCGGCGGCGGCATTGGCAGGGTGTAACGCCGCGCGCACGGGCGGCGCAGATTGTGTTGTGGCAGCCATCGTACGACCCAAGAACTGGCAGGCCCGCGCGCTGCAACTGTCGGTGGAAGGCACGGTCGCGCTGCAAAACGATTATGGCAAAAAAGGCGAGCGCGCGATGGCCACCAGCGTGCAGAACGGCTTTTTCGCGCTTGCCCAAGGGGCTGGCGCACAAGAGGCGGCATTGGCTGGCTGTGCGGCCAAAGGGGCGGCAGATTGTGTGGTTGCCGTGGCTGATGCCAAATAGCGGCCTTTAAGGGGTGGCAAATTGCCATCTGTCGGGTGTACAATTTGATCAATATCAAAGCTGGGCCGTTAGCACTTGGGCTAACATGCAAAGACCTGCCGCCGATTTTTCCGGCGCGGCAGGATGCTTGGAGACGCCGATGACCTATGATGCCGCCCTTGACGCTGCCCTGAATCGTTTGCACGAGGAAGGGCGCTACCGCACCTTTATTGATATTGAACGCAGGCGCGGCGCCTATCCTGCCGCCGTTTGGCGCAAAGCGGATGGGACCGAAAAAGACATTACCGTTTGGTGCGGCAATGACTATCTGGGGATGGGTCAGCACCCGGTGGTTTTGGCGGCCATGCGTGACGCGCTGGAGGCCACGGGCGCAGGATCGGGCGGGACGCGCAATATTTCGGGTACAACGGTTTACCATAACCGGCTAGAGGCGGAACTGGCCGATCTGCATGGCAAAGAGGCGGCCTTGGTGTTCACCAGCGCTTACAATGCCAATGATGCCACGCTGTCAACGCTGCCCAAGCTGTTTCCGGGCCTGATCATTTATTCCGATGCGCTGAACCATGCCTCAATGATCGAAGGGGTGCGACGCAATGGTGGGGCCAAGCGAATTTTTCGGCACAATGATGTGGCCCATCTGCGCGAACTTTTGGCCGCCGATGATCCGGCTGCGCCCAAGTTGATCGCGTTCGAATCTATCTATTCGATGGATGGTGATTTTGGCCCGATCAAAGAGATTTGCGATTTGGCCGATGAGTTTGGCGCGCTAACTTATATTGATGAGGTGCATGCAGTTGGAATGTATGGCCCGCGCGGGGCAGGCGTGGCCGAGCGTGACGGGTTGATGGACCGACTTGATATTATCAACGGCACGTTGGCCAAGGCGTATGGGGTCGCCGGCGGCTATATCGCGGCAAGTGCAAAGATGTGTGACGCGGTACGGTCTTATGCGCCGGGGTTTATCTTTTCATCATCCATGCCTCCGGCGGTGGCTGCGGGGGCGGCGGCATCGGTGCGGCATTTGAAGACCGCGCAGCATTTGCGCGATGCCCAGCAATTGCATGCCCGTGTTTTAAAAGATCGGTTGAAAGCCATCGGTCTACCTCTGATTGATCATGGCAGCCACATCGTCCCGGTGCATGTGGGGAACCCTCTGCATTGCAAGGCGTTGTCTGATGAGTTGTTAGAGAGATTCGGCCTTTATGTGCAGCCAATCAACTTTCCAACTGTACCGCGCGGCACGGAAAGGCTGCGGTTAACACCTTCTCCGGTCCATGATTTGTCGCAAATTGACACATTAGTGAAGGCGTTGGACATACTTTGGCGGCAATGTGCGCTGAATCGTGCCGAGTTATCGGCCTAATGCATTCTGCAGGTGCAAAGCGGGTTGTGATATGGTAACTTTATCGTAATAGACGCGCCACGGGTCCATCTAAAAGTGACTCGGACGTTAACTTGGGGCATGGGCGGGGCAAAATTTATGATCGGCCGAAGGAAAGCGCCTTCGACGCCTGAAAACGACAAACCTAAAGGGTTTGACGATTTTGAGTTGCGTCTTGGGGATTTAATGCGCGGTGAGCGCGCTACCTTGGGCAAGTCATTGCTTGATGTTCAACGTGAGTTGAAGGTCAAAGCCACCTATATCGCTGCTATCGAAAATTGTGATGTGTCGGCGTTTGAAACCCAAGGGTTTGTTGCCGGTTATGTGCGGTCTTATGCTCGGTATTTGGGGATGGACCCGGATTGGGCCTATGCCAAGTTTTGCCGTGAGGCGAATTTCACCTTGGCGCACGGCATGTCTGCCGCAGCATCGCCTGCACGGATTTCCCAAGCGCGTAGCAAAGTTCCCGATTATGGCGATCCGCTTGCCAATCCTAACGCGAGCTTTGTTCCACGGAGCGAGTCGATGTTTTCGCGGATTGAGCCCGGTGCGGTTGGATCGCTTTTGGTGCTGCTGGGCCTGATTGGTGGTCTTGGCTATGGCGGTTGGTCGGTGTTGCAAGAGGTGCAGCGCGTGCAACTGGCGCCCGTAGATCAAGCACCGCAGGTGGTGGCCGAGATTGATCCGTTGGGCAATGTGCAAGGTGTAGCGCCTTTGGTGCGCACGGCCCCTGCTGCGGTTGAAGATACGACGACCACCACTTTGGCTGCCGATATTGCCGCCCCTGTGCGGTCTGACCGTCTTTATCGCCCACAAGCGCTGGATGTGCCTGTGATGACGTCCCGAGATGGACCGATTGCGGCGATTGACCCGCAGCGCACCGAGACTGTGGTGGCTGAAGCGCAGATCCCGGCTGATTCTGGCTCTGAGGTGCAAGTTGTGGCATCAGACCCAACAACCGTTGAACTGTTGGCCGTTCGCCCGTCTTGGGTGCGCGTATCTTCAGCGGATGGTACGGTTTTGTTTGAAAAAGTGCTGGATGCTTGCGAACGGTATTTGGTGCCATTGCTGGAAGATGCGCCTGTTTTGCGGGCTGGCAACTCCGGTTCGGTCTATTTCACGGTTAATGGTCAAACCTTTGGGCCATCGGCGCCCGGTGCGCAGGTTGTCAAAAACGTCGTGCTGACCGCCGAGGCTGTGCAAGAGAAATTCCCAAGTGTGCAAACTGGTCAATCCGTGGCTGTTGCAGATGCTAACAATGCTTTGGTGCTTTGCCCGTCCAGCCCGTCCTTGTAATTGTTGCAACGTAGTGATGGGGCGGTTGCCCTTTGGTCGCTTTCGCCCTAGCTATTGGGCAATCGCAATCCTCGCATGAGTGCTGACAATGACCCATAATCCCATCCGCCCTTGGCGCAACATCGCGCGCCGCAAATCTCGTCAGATTATGGTGGGTAAGGTTGCCGTTGGTGGCGATGCGCCGATTTCGGTGCAAACGATGACCAACACATTGACCACGGATATCAAGGCCACGATTGAGCAGATCCAGCGCTGCGCTGTTGCCGGCGCGGATATTGTGCGCGTGTCGGCCCCAGACCGGGAAAGTGCTTTGGCCTTGCGTGAGATTTGTGCCGAAAGCCCGGTGCCTATCGTGGCCGACATTCATTTTCACTACAAACGCGCGATTGAAGCGGCGGAGGCGGGGGCTGCGTGCTTGCGCATTAACCCCGGCAATATCGGTGATGCGACTCGCGTGCGTGAGGTGATAAAGGCCGCCAAAGACCATGGCTGTTCCATCCGAATTGGCGTAAACGCTGGCTCGCTTGAACGCCATCTGCTTGAAAAATATGGTGAACCTTGCCCAGATGCGATGGTCGAATCCGGGTTGGACCATATAAAGATATTGCAAGACAATGACTTCCACGACTTCAAGATCAGCGTTAAAGCGTCGGATGTGTTCATGGCCGCCGCCGCCTATCAGCAACTTGCCGATGTGACAGACGCGCCCATTCACCTTGGGATCACTGAGGCTGGCGGCTTGCAATCTGGCACCGTGAAATCGGCGATTGGTTTGGGAAATCTGCTGTGGTCTGGTATTGGCGATACGATCCGCGTGTCGCTGTCTGCCGATCCGGTCGAAGAGGTCAAGGTCGGCTTTGAGATTCTAAAATCGCTTGGCCTGCGCCATCGCGGTGTCACCATCATTTCCTGCCCCTCTTGCGCGCGCCAGGGCTTTGACGTGATCAAAACGGTGTCTGAGTTGGAAAACCGCCTCGCCCATATCACAACTTCGCTGAGCCTGAGCATCATCGGTTGTGTGGTCAACGGCCCCGGAGAGGCGTTAATGACCGACATCGGCTTCACCGGCGGCGGTGCAGGCTCGGGGATGGTTTATCTTGCAGGCAAGCAAAGCCACAAACTGGGCAATGCTGGCATGATTGAACACATCGTTGAACAGGTCGAAAGAAAAGCCGCCGAAATTGACGCCGCAGAAGAGGCCGCCCAGGCCCTGCTCTAACGCAACCCTATTTCATCTTGGCTAAAATACCTCACAGGGGGTCCGGGGGACTTGAAGTCCCCCGGCGCTTGCCCCACGACCAAGCTCAACCTTTACGCTGACCATCCACAATCTGGCGCATACCGTCCAAAGGCACATAGCCGCGCACCAAGGTTTGGTCGATCACAAAGGTTGGGGTACCGTTGATGTCCAACCGCTGCGCCAAGGCACGGTTGGCCTCAATCACCGAAGTGACTTCGGGGGCAACCATCCGCGCCATCACAGCGGCGGTGTCGGCAAGCCCAACCTCAGTACCAAGAGCTGCAAGGCTGTCCTCGGTCACATCGCCCTTCATCACCATCAGCGCGCTATGGGCCTTTTCATAGGCATCGGCCCCTTCGACCTGCAACACGGCCACGGCAAAGCGCGAGGCCAGTTCGGATTGTGGCCCAAGGATCGGGAACTCTTTGACAACAAAACGAATATTGCCATCCGACTTGATCAGCTCAGACACTTCGGCAAAGGCTTTTTTGCAATAGCCGCAGCGGTAATCCATGAATTCCACCAGCGTTATATCGCCGTCCGGGTTGCCGCCAACCCAGCTTGCGGGGTCGTTCAAAATCTCATCCGCATTGGCAGCCAATAGGGCTATGTCATTGGCCGCCGCATCTTGACCGCGCCGATCTTCCAAGACCCCGATTGCTTCCATCAACACTTCGGGGTTTTCCATCAGGTAAGCCCGCACTTCGGCCCGAAAATCGGTCCGTTCGGCATCGGTCAGTTTGCTTTGGGCAAACAGGGGTGTGGCGAGGGCGAGCGTTAGGGCTATGGTGGCAATCAGTTTATTCATTCATCTGCTCCGGTTTGACGGGGTTAGAACGCCCGTATTGGTTGACCTTTTCCCCCTCATGCCCGATTGCAGGGGGGCAGGGCAACCCAATGCCCACATAAGCCGGAACCTTAAAGGGGGAACTATGCGGGTATCAAGGCGCGGGGCGGTTGATCCCTTTATTGTGATGGATGTAATGGAGGCGGCGCGCGCTGCCGAAGCTGCGGGCCGCAGCATCATTCATATGGAGGTTGGCCAACCCGGCACCCCAGCACCGCAGGGCGCGCGCAACGCTGTGGCCCACGCGATGGAGCAAGGGGCGCTTGGCTATACCGTGGCGCTGGGGTTGCCGGAATTGCGGGCAGGGATCGCGGAGCTGTATCTGCGCTGGTATGGCATCACGCTAGATCCGGCACGGGTTGTTGTGACCTCAGGCTCATCTGCGGCGTTTCTGTTGGCTTTTACCGCGCTCTTTGAGGCGGACGACCGGGTGGGGTTGGGCGAACCCGGCTATCCGTCTTATCGCCAGATATTGCGGGCGCTGTCGCTTACACCTGTGGGCATTCCGGCCAGCGTTGAAAACCGTCTGCAACCGACCCCGGCTGATATGGAGGGCATAGATTTGGCGGGGATGATCGTGGCCAGCCCCGGCAATCCGTCTGGCACCATGCTGGACCATGCAGCCCTTAAGGCGTTGATGGATCATTGCGCCGCGCGCGGTATCAGCTTTATCTCGGATGAGATTTACCACGGGCTGCATTACGGCGACCGCGCTACTTCGGCCTTGGAAATCAGTGATGAGTGTTATGTCATCAACTCATTTTCCAAGTATTTCAGTATGACAGGCTGGCGTGTGGGTTGGATGGTGGTGCCGCAAGTCCATGTGCAGTTGATTGAGCGCTTGGCTCAAAACATGTTCATTTGCCCGCCGCATGCCAGCCAAATTGCAGCCCTTGCCGCCCTTGATTGTGTGCCAGAGTTAGAGGCCAATCGCGCAGTCTATGCCAAGAACCGCGCGCTGATGTTGGAAGGGTTGGCCGCTGCCGGGTTCACCAAAATCGCGCCACCCGATGGGGCGTTTTATGTCTATGTCGATGTGTCGGACCTTACCACGGATAGCTTGGCTTTTGCCGCGCAGATTTTGGACGCAGGCGTGGCCGTCACCCCCGGTTTGGATTTTGATCCGGTGCGGGGCGCGCAGACCATGCGGTTTTCCTATGCCCGCAGCACGGAGGAGATTGTTGAAGGATTGGCGCGGCTTAAGGTGTTTATGGCAGGCCATACCGGCTTGTGAATTTACTTTTGGGCGGGCAACCGGGATAAAGGTGAAAATGAGGGTTTGATGCGGGTCCTATTTGCGATTTTTACGGCTGTTTTGATGGCCTTGTCCCCGGCTTCGGGGCAGGAATTGACGGCGATTGCGCGGCTGGCGCCCGAAGCGTCAGCGATTGCCGATAAAGGTGAAGGCGTTGAGGTCACTTTGTCGATGTCGCAATCGGTGCCGTGGCGGGTGCGCGTTTTGAACAATCCGCCCCGCCTTGTACTCGACACCCGCGAGGTGGATTTTACCCAAATAGGGGCCGTGCAGCAGCAAAGTGACCGGGTTTTGGCCTTGCGCGCCGGGGTGTTTCGGCCGGGCTGGTCACGGTTGGTGATGGAACTGTCTGGCCCGTTTGCGGTGGCATCGGCTGCGATGGAAACGGCGCCAGAGGGGGCCACGATCAATGTTACCCTTGCGCCCACATCGCCCGAAGGCTTTGCCGCGCTTGCAAGCTTGCCCGAACCCGATGGCTGGGTGCTGCCAAAACCTGCCGATGTGCCAAAGATTATTCCGCGCGGGGCAGGGCCGTTGGTTGTGGTGTTGGACCCCGGTCATGGCGGTATTGATCCCGGTGCTGAAAGCGATGGCTATCGTGAGGCCGATTTGATGCTAACCTTTGCGCGCGAATTCAAAGAGGCGTTGCAGCGCCGCGGCGATTTTCTGGTGATTTTGACGCGCGACGAGGATGTGTTTGTTCCGCTTGAAGCGCGCATTTCAGTGGCGCGAGCGTCTGGGGCCAATGTTTTGATCTCGCTTCATGCCGATGCGCTTGCCGAAGGGGATGCGACGGGGGCCACGCTTTATACCTTGTCCGAAGAGGCAACCGATGTGGCGACCAAAGCCTTGGCCGAACGCCATGACCGCGATGATTTGTTGGCCGGGATTGATTTGACTGAACAAGATGATCTGATCGCCCATGTGCTGATGGACATGGCCCGGTCGCAAACCGCACCGCGTGTGGACCGCTTGGCTCAGGCGCTGAAGACCGCGATTAAGGCGGAAGGGCTGCGGATGCACCGCAAACCCATTCAATCCGGCGGGTTTTCGGTGCTGAAATCACCCGATATTCCGTCTGTTCTGGTTGAGTTGGGGTTTTTGTCGTCAGCCCAAGATTTGGCGCGGCTGATTGACCCGGTATGGCGCGAACGAATGATTGCAGCCCTCAGCGCGGGGCTTTCAACCTGGGCTGACACCGAGGCGGCGATGGCGGGTGCCAAGCGGCCATGAAGGCCTGCAAAACCTGAATTAAGTGCGCGAAATCACGCCATGATGATGGCGGACATCTTTTGACGCCACCCCATATGCAGTATAAGGGGGCGGTGGAAGTCTTGGGGAATATATCTTGATCAGGTTTATCGGTTCATTCTTTGGCGGTATTTTTACCATGCTGACGCTAGGCGCTTTGTTTGCAGCCCTGTCGATTGGTGCGATTTTTTATATGTATAGCCGTGACCTGCCAAGCCACGAAAGCCTTGCACAGTATGCGCCGCCCACCATCAGCCGGGTCTATTCGGGTGAAGGCAGCATGATGGATGAATTCGCCAAGGAACGGCGGATTTTTGTCAGCAGCGAGGAAATCCCTGAACTGATCAAGCACGCTTTTATCAGTGCGGAAGATAAGAACTTTTACACCCACCACGGCTATGACGCGCGCGGTATTGCAGCGGCGGCGATTGAGGCAGTGAAATCACGCGGCGAAACCGTGCGCGGGGCGTCGACCATTACCCAGCAGGTGATGAAGAACTTTTTGTTGGGCGGTGAGCGTAAGGCCGAGCGTAAGATCAAAGAGATTATTCTGGCTACCCGGATTGAGGAAACGCTGAGCAAGGAAAAGATCCTTGAGCTGTATTTGAATGAGATTTTCTTGGGGCAGAATTCCTATGGTGTTGCGGCAGCGGCCCAAACCTATTTCAACAAAACGCTGTCCCAATTGGCCCCGCATGAGGCTGCGATGCTGGCCTCGATGCCGCAAGCACCGGGCAAATACCACCCGGTTACCGCGAAAAAGCGCGTGACCGAACGGCGCGATTATGTGCTGCGCGAGATGTGGCAGAACGGTTATATCGATGAGGCGACCTACCTGAGTGAAAAAGAATTGCCGCTGAAATCGGTTCAGAATGGCGATTTCCCGGCGTTTCGCGATGCACTGCCGCCACGCGACTATTTCTCGGATGAAATTCGGCGGCAACTGTCTGGCACTTTTGGTGAAGATGAGTTTTTTGGCGGGGGTCTGACCATCCGCGCCACCGTAGACCGCGAGTTGCAGGCCGAAGCTGCCTTGGCCTTGCAAGCAGGGCTTGAAGGCTTTGACCGCAGCCAAGGTATCTGGAACGGCACCCGGCGCGTGATCGACCCGGCAAGCCTGACGTCTGAGGAAAGCTGGCGTGAAGCGCTGGCCGACGTCGATATCGCCCGCGATATTGAAGGATGGAAACCGGCTGTTGTGCTGGAGGTTGGCGAAACGTCGGCGCGGATCGGGATTGAAGGCGTGGCCGAGGATGCAGATGGCCATTTCATTCCTGCAGAGGATGTGACCTGGGCGCGCAAACGCCAAGCCGATGGCCGTTTGGGTAAAACGGCCACCGTTGCAGGTGATTTGGTGAGCGTGGGTGACGTGGTGCATGTGCGCGCCATGACCAAAGACAGCGATGGCAGCTTTATCCGTTGGACCCTGCGCCAAGTGCCAGAGGTGCAGGGCGCCTTTATGGCGATGGACGTTGATTCGGGCCGCGTTTTGGCGATGCAGGGTGGGTTTTCCTATCAGCATTCGGTGTTCAACCGTGCAACCCAAGCGCAGCGCCAGCCGGGGTCGTCGTTCAAGCCGTTTGTTTATGCGGCGGCTTTGGACAGTGGCTTTACCCCCGCTACAATAGTCGTTGATGCGCCGATTGAGGTGAACACGCCACAAGGCGTTTGGCGGCCGCGCAATTCATCCAACAAGTTCTATGGGCCAACGCCCGTACGCACCGGGATTGAACAATCGCGTAACCTGATGACGGTGCGGATCGCCGAAGAAATTGGGATGGATGTGGTCGCGGGCTATGCCGAACGTTTTGGCGTTTATGATAAAATGGGCCAGTTTTTAGCCAACGCACTGGGGTCAGAAGAAACCACCTTGTTCAAGATGGTTGCGGCCTATGCGATGTTTGCTAATGGCGGTGAGCGGGTGGAACCGACGCTGGTGGACCGGGTGCAGGACCGCTATGGCCGCACGATCTATCGCCACGACCAGCGCAAATGCGATGATTGCCAATTGGCATCTTTGAACCCCAGTGAGTTGCCCGACATCACATCGAACCGCGAGCGGGTGATGGATGCGATTACAGCCTATCAGCTGACCTCGATGATGGAAGGTGTTGTGCTGCGCGGTACAGCGCGGGGGATCAACCTGCCGGTGCCGATTGCAGGCAAAACCGGTACCACGAATGACGCCAAAGATGTTTGGTTCGTTGGCTTTTCGTCCAATATCGCGGCGGGGTGTTATATCGGTTATGACAATCCGCGTAGCATGGGTGCTGCCTATGGTGGCACGACCTGCGGGCCGGTGTTTGAACAGTTCATGAAAAAGGCCGTAGCAAAATATGGTGGGACCAAGTTCAAGGTGCCACCGGGCGGGTATTTCAAGAAAATCGACCGCTTTACCGGGGCGGTCCTGTCGGACAATGCCAGCGGTGATAATGTGATTTCGGAGTATTTCCGTGAAGGCGATGACCCTATCACCAGCATTGGTATGATGGTTGACGGTGGCTTTGGCATGGGGTCCAACTTGCCGCTTTATGCGTATGGCGAAACCGAAAACGCGTCGGCGACCAGCCAAACAGTGACAACCTCCAGCGGGAAAACCAAAGTTCTGCCCAAAAAGGCTGATTTTGGCACGCTCAGCTCGGGTGGGCTATATTAGCGGCTGGTGTATTCACCGGCGGCGCCCTTGCTCGTACCCTTTTGAACCGCTATCACCCGGCCTGAACTGTTAATGCAGACCTGACCCAGACTTCAAGGAATTCCTATGCGCGCCGAGACCCAATCCAATGTGGAAACCATCCGCAAATCATTGGCCCTTTTGGGCCAGCGTATGGATTTGGAAACCGCACCGCATCGACTTGAAGAGTTCAACGCCATGATCGAAAACCCTGATTTGTGGAATGACCCCGCCAAGGCGCAAAATCTGATGCGCGAACGGCAAGCTGTGCTTGACCAATTGTCGACCTATCAGCTGATCGAAACTGGCTTGCGCGACAATGTTGAGCTGATTGAAATGGGCGAGGCCGAAGACGACACCGAGATCGTGACCGAGGCGGAGACGGCGTTGAAAGACCTTTTGGCTTTGGCGCGTGGCAAAGAGCTGGAGGCATTGCTGAACGGCGAGGCCGATGGCAATGACACATTCCTAGAGGTTAACGCTGGCGCAGGTGGTACGGAAAGTTGTGACTGGGCGTCGATGCTGGCGCGGATGTATGTGCGGTGGGCCGAGAAAAAGGGCTATAAGGTTGAGTTGCAGTCGATGTCGGACGGCGAAGAGGCTGGGATCAAATCAGCGGCCTACAAGATTTCCGGCCCGAATGCCTATGGTTGGCTGAAGTCGGAATCGGGTGTTCACCGGCTTGTGCGTATCAGCCCATATGACAGTGCGGCGCGGCGCCATACATCGTTTTCGTCGGTTTGGGTCTATCCGGTGGTAGATGACAATATCGAAATTGATATTCCCGATAAAGACATTCGCATCGACACCTACCGTTCTTCCGGGGCGGGGGGGCAGCACGTAAACACCACCGATTCGGCGGTGCGGATTACCCACTTGCCGACGAATATTGTGGTGACATCTTCGATGAAATCACAGCACCAAAACCGCGAGATTGCGATGAATGCCTTGCGGTCGCGCCTGTATCAGGTCGAACTCGACAAGCGGAATGCGGCGATTAACGCGGCGCATGAAAGCAAGGGCGATGCGGGCTGGGGCAATCAGATCCGGTCTTATGTTTTGCAGCCTTATCAGATGGTCAAAGACCTGCGCACGGGTGTTGAAACATCCGATAGCCAAGGGGTGTTGGACGGTGATCTGGACAAGTTCATGGCCGCCACGCTTGCTATGGATGTGTCAGGGAAATCTCGCGCCGAGGCGAACGCCAGCGATTGAAATCTCTGATCCTTTTGGGATAAATTTTCAACATATCAAATACATGTTTGCGACAGCCGCCCGCGGCGTTAGGCTTTTGCCTGACGTATTCAGGAGGTTTCAATGTCCCATCCGCCCGTTCAAGCAGCCAAAAAGCCAGAGGTGTTGATCCTTGAGTTTGATGACCTGCGCGCAGCCTTGGTGGCGGGTTGGGCCGACTTTCGCGCGGCCCCCCTGTTTGGCTTGTTCTTTGCCGGGGTCTATGTGGCAGGCGGTTGGTTGATCCTTTATGCACTCACCGTAAGTGGGCAGATTTGGTGGACCTTGCCTGCAGCAGCTGGTTTCCCCATCCTTGGGCCGTTCATCGCCTGCGGGATTTATGAGGTAAGCCGCAGGCTTGAGACCGGCGAACGGCTCAGTTGGTCCGCTATTCTTGGGGTAATCTTGCAGCAAAAAGATCGGCAGATACCGTCAATCGCGGTGGTGGTTGTGGTGTTCTTTTTGTTTTGGAACTTTCTGGCCCATATGATTTTCGCACTGTTCATGGGATTGCAGGCGATGACGAATATCAGCACCTCTTTGGATGTGTTTTTCACCGCCAATGGGGCGATGATGTTGTTGATTGGCACGCTGGTTGGCGCTGTGTTTTCAGGCGTATTGTTTGCCTTAACCGTGGTCAGCCTGCCACTCTTGTTGGACCGAGAGATTGATTTTGTGACGGCGATGATAACATCAGTTTCAGTGGTGCTGACCAACCCCAAGGTTATGTTGGTTTGGGGCATAGTCATTGCGGTTTTGCTGTTTTTGGGAATTGCCATTGGCTTTTTCGGCCTGTTTTTAACGCTGCCTTTGTTGGGACACGCAACATGGCATCTGTATCGCCGCGCTTTGGCCTAAAATCGGTTTGAAGGGCTAGTCACGAAAAAAAGGCACCCATCGCGGGGTGCCTTTTCAATTCATACCCGTCAGAAACCTTAGTCTTGGCTGCTGGACGGTTTTGCTGCCGTAGGCTGCTGCATTGGGGCCGCAGCGGATGCTGCTGGCGCTGTGCGACCGGTTGCCAATGGATCATCCTGACGCTGGACCGAGCCCTCGAAATGCGCACCCGATTCGATGGCGATGGTCTTGTGGATGATGTCGCCCTCAACCCGTGCGGTCGATGTGAGGCGGACTTTCAGCCCGCGCACACGGCCAATCACACGGCCATTGACAACAATATCATCGGCCACGATTTCACCGCGGATCGTGGCAGTTTCGCCAACGGTCAGCAAATGGGCGCGGATATCGCCTTCAATGGTGCCTTCAACCTGAATATCGCCCGTCGTGCGCAGGTTGCCGGTGATCGTCAGATCTGACGACAACACCGAAGCCGCAGCCTTTGTTTTTGGTGCGGAAGGTGTGAAATCCATCGAGCTGCGCGCAGCAGGCTCGGGTGTGCGGGATTTGTCTGCCTCGGCCTTTGGGCCGGGTTCGTTGATTTTGCTCTTAGAAAACATCTGTCGCTGCCTTGATAAAGGTCATCGGGTTAACAGGTTTGCCCCCGATCCGAACCTCGTAGTGAAGATGAGTGCCGGTAGACCGGCCCGAATTTCCCATATCACCGATACGGTCGCCACGCGATACCCTTTGTCCAACTTTGACGCGGATATTTGATTGATGGGCATAGCTCGTCTCAATTCCAAACTCATGTTGGATCTTTACTTGACGACCATAACCCGAATTCCAGCCAGCATAGGTCACAACACCGTCAGCAGTGGCATAAATCGGTGTACCATAAGCGGCCGCAAAATCGGTGCCTGTGTGCATCCGGGTGCCAGCGCCTTTGGGGTCACGGCGATAGCCAAAGCCCGAGGTAAAGCGGAACGCCGATTTAATGGGTGTTGCAAACGGCGATTTGGCTGCGGCAAGGCGGTACAGGTTCATCCGGTCCAAGCCTTGCAAAATCGCATTGGCGCGGATTTCGTCATTGCTGAGTGTTTCGCCTTTGGTGGACAGCGAGAAGGGTGTCAACGGCCCGCCTTGGCCCGAATAGCCGCGCTTGACCGTGCGCAGCAAATCATCCGGCGACATACCAGCCGAGCGGAACATTTTGTCCAGTGGCCCCATTGAGATGCTGACGGCCTCTTCCAGCTTTGTGAAAATCACGTCGTTTTTGGCTTCTAGCGCGCGTTTTTGCCCGGCCAATACGTCGGTTTGTTCGCGCGCTGCCATGGCAACCACGGCCATACTGTCACGCTGTTCTGCCGTGCCTGACAAGGCTTCGGCCAAAATTTCTACGGTCGAAGAGGCATCGCGTTCGCGGCCTGCAACGGTTTGACCCGAGCCGGTTTGTTCTTGCAAAGACGCTGTCAGCGTTTCTTGTGCGCCGCGCGCCTCATCCCGTTCTTTGATGGTGCGGCGCAGGGTGCTTTGGATCACATCCACGCCAGTTTCCATCTCACGGCGACCATCCTCGGAGGCCAGCAAGCGCGCCTGCATGTCGCTGACTTCTTTCAGCGCCAGGTTAAAGCGTTCTTGGGCACGCACCGCCTCTTCGGCCCTCAGGTCACGGTCAGCGGACAAGGCGTTCAGCCGCGCTTCATAAAGCACTTGTTGGCGTTGCGCCTGTTCGCGGCCCGACCCTGCCGAAATTGATTCCATGAGCAAAATCGATGTCGCGAGAATCGTCCAACCCAGAAACAGGCCAGCCCCAGTCACAGCAATCGCTTGGGTCATCGGGGGCAGGCGGATAAAGCGGGTATCAGTATCAGATTTCAGAAACAGCCGTTGTTCAGGGAAATAGCGCCCGACAACCCCATTGATCCGATAAGAAAGTCGCTTCAGCACTGAACAGTTTCCGGTCTTGTTAATCTTACGACAGCGCTGCAGGTGATCCTAGACAACCGCTATCGAGGGCATGGATACAAAGACACAGCCTTAGGTGCAAGATTTTTGACCAGCTTAGGCAAAACCAACCCAGTTTAGCCTCGAAACAGGCAGGAAACCGCCGATAAATCAGGGTGTTCCTGTCGTATCCTCATCTTCTTCGCGTTCGGTCAACGGCCAGTAAAAGTCAGGCGGCAGGCCCGCTTCGGCGCGTTTTTCCTCATTAAATGGGGGTTTTAGAGTGCCGGGAAAATAGTGCCGGACAAGGCTGTGGAACGTATCTTTGGGGTCCAGCCCTTTGCTACCACAAAGCCAGTTGAACCATTTTGAACCGTAGGCAACGTGGCTTACCTCTTCGGCGTAGATGGTTTTGAGGGCGGCAATCGGTGCTGCTTCATTCGCTTTTTCAAACAGCGCGATCATGCCCGGTGTGACATCAAGGCCGCGCGCCTCAAGCACCATCGGCACCACGGCAAGCCGCCCCATCAGGTCGTCTTTTGTATCTTCGGCTGCGCGCCACATACCGGCGTGGGCGGGCAAAGCGCCGTAATGGCTGCCCAAACCGATCAGGCAGTCGCACATCAGGTTGAAGTGCTTGGCCTCATCATCGGCGGCGCGCACCCAGTCGTCGTAATAGCCCAAGGGCATTGGCACATGGGCAAAGCGCGCGATAATATCCCAATGCAGATCAACTGCGTTCAGTTCAATATGGGCCACCGCATGCAGCAACGCGATGCGCCCTGTGGGCGAGCCGGGCCTGCGTCGGGGCATGTCGCGGGGCGAAAGGAGTGCAGGCAAGGCGGGCCGGGCAGGGCGCAAGGGTGGGGCGGCGGCCCCGATGGCAAGGGGTTCGCCCGCAGCCCGCGCGGCCAGCCAAGTGGCGGCATGTTTGCGCCCCAAAGCGGTTTTCGCGCGCCCATCGGCGGTGGTCAGCACCTCTAGCGCCATATTGGCTAAGGTTTGGGTCATAAATTTTTCACGGCGGCCAAAACCTCTTCGGCATGACCCTTGGCTTTAACTTTGCGCCACGCTTGCAAAATACGCCCATCGCCGCCGATCAAAAAGGTCGCACGCTCAATGCCCATATAGGTTTTGCCATACATCTGTTTTTCAACCCAAACGCCGAAATCCTCACAAGCCTGCCCTGCTTCGTCTGACACAAGGACCACGCCCAAATCATGTTTGGCCAGAAATTTATCATGCGATTTAACGCTGTCTTTGGAAATGCCGATTACGGTCACACCAGTGGCTGCGAAATCGGGGGCGAATGCGGTGAAATCCTTGGCCTCAATCGTGCAGCCGCTGGTATCGTCTTTGGGATAGAAATAAACGACAACAGGCTTGGGGCGCAGCGAAGATAAGGTGAGCATGGCGCCACCATCGCGCGGAAGGGTGAAATCTGGGGCCATTTCGCCAGGGGTGTTTGTGCCGGTATTGGACATATCAGTGCTCCTCTTCGCAAAGCTGTGTTTGGCTTTGGGTTGCCTTTGGGCATAGATAAAGGCAATCCCCGTCATGACAACAGGGTAACGCCAAAAAGGGCTGTGCTGCGATGGCCGATCCGATTGAGGATCATAATAGGCCCAAGACCGATGACCAAGGCTTTATCGGTCCTGTGGCCTCAGACGCGCAAAAGGTGCAGCCAGCGCCTTATGACGTCGTGGCAGATCCAGCCCATACCCGACCACCACGGGTAAAGCGCTATCATAGGCCGCATCGCTGGGGGACGTATTGGCTTATCCCGACGGTGATTTTTCTAACATTGGCGGGCCTGTTTGCAGGGCTTGCCTTGTCGGGCAAGCTGATCCGCCTACCAGTTTGGGCGGTGGTCGAAGCAGAGGCCCGCGTTAACACCACATTGCGCGAAATCACGGGCGATGCGGCATCTTTGTCAATCGGCGGCGCGGTGTTTGTGGTGGATGAAGATTGGGTACCGCGTTTACGGCTAGAAGATGTGCGTTTGCTAGAAGCGGATGGCGCGACCTTTCTGTCTTTGCCGGAATTGCGGGTGGCGATTGATCCTACAGCCTTAGTTCAAGGCAAGATACGGCTGCGCAGTTTGCGGGTGATCGGCGGGGCAATGCAGCTGCGCAGGCTTGCCGATGGGCAGTTTGATGTGGCGTTGAACCTGAATATGAAGCCCGGGCCCATTGTTGGCTTGTCTGGGGTGGTTTCAACCTTGGTAAGCTTATCCGAACATCCCGCTTTGGCCTATTTGCAGCGGGTTGAAGCGCAGGCACTGAGCCTGACGATAGATGACCAATTGCTGGGCCGTGTGTGGGCGTTGGGTGACGGTCGCCTGCAACTGGTAAACCGTGCAGATGAGGTGGCGGTTGAGTTTGGGATGTCGGTCAACGGCGGGCAAACCAGTTCGGCCTCGGCCGTGCTCACAATGGTCGCGGCCAAGGCCGATGCCAGCGCGCGCATGACCGTGACTGTGGACCGTGTGGCCGCCGCCGATATTGCGACGCAAGCTGCCCCTTTGGCATGGCTTGCGGTGTTGGATGCGCCGATCTCGGGGCAAATCGCCTCGACCTTGGACGCAAAAGGGGCGCTTTCGTCTTTAGATGCGTCCTTGACGCTCGACAAAGGCGCGTTGCGCCCCACGCCGCAAACCAAACCCGTGGCCTTTGAAGGGGCGTCATTGTTTTTCGGCTATGATCCGGCCCGTGAAAGGCTTGATTTGCGAGCGGCGACTGTGACCAGCAAGGATATTGCGTTAACGGCATCAGGCCATGCCTATCTGCCGGGCGTGACAACCAAAATCCCCCAAGAAATTCTGGCGCAGATCCAGATTGAAAGCCTACAAATAGATCCCGAAGGGGTGCTGGATAAACCGGTTCAATTTGACCAAGGGGCCTTGGATTTTCGCGTGCGCTTGGCCCCGTTTAGCATTGATATCGGCCAAGCAAGCCTGACCCATCAAGGCCAGCATTTGCTTGCGTCGGGGCGGGTAGAGGCCGACGCCAAAGGTTGGTCTGTCGCGGTAAACGCCCAGCTTGACCAAATTCCACATGATCGGCTTTTGGCGCTATGGCCGCCGCAGGTGGTGCCGCGCACCCGCGCTTGGGTTACGGACAATGTGCAGCAAGGCGAGTTGTCAAATGTCCGCGCTGGGTTTCGGTTGGCCCCCGAAGCTGAGACGCTCTTTTCGCTCGGCTATGATTTTTCCGGTGCCGATGTGCGGTTTTTGCGCAGCTTGCCGCCTATTGAAGGCGGGCGTGGTTATTCGGTGGTGCAGGGTAAATCCTACACGATGGTGCTGGAAGAAGGCTATGTGACCGCCAAAACGGGCGGGCGGATTGATGCCGCAGGGTCGGTCTTTGCTGTGCCGGATGTCACGCAAAAACCTGCGATGGCGCGGATAGATCTAAAGGCGGTGGGCGACTTGCCTGCGGCTTTGTCAATCTTGGACGAAAAACCGTTTGAGTTTATGAGCAAAGCCAACCTGCCAACAAATTTGGGCAAAGGCCGCGCCGATATTGTGGCGACGATTTTGACCCCATTGCGCAAAGGGGTGCAAATCGGGGATGTGGATTTTGATGTTAAGGGCCAGATCACCGGGTTTTCATCCGATATTTTGGTGCCGGGGCGGGACTTGCGCGCAGATAAGCTTACCCTTTCCGTGACGCCGAAAGGAATGCAAATCGCGGGCAAAGGCACGTTGCAATCGGTGCCGTTTGATGGGCAGTTTTCCAAAACCTTTGGTCCCGATTACAAAGGCCAATCGCAGATAACAGGCACCGCCGCGTTTAGCCCTGAGGCTGCGGCGGCGCTGGGTGTTCCATTGCCCGATGGCTTGATATCGGGGCGCGGCACGGCGGCGGTTGCCATCGCTTTGCAAGCCGGCCAAAGCCCTGTGTTGGCGTTACAGTCAGATCTGGCAGGGGTTGCAATGGCAATCCCAGCACTTGGCTGGTCCAAGCCTGCCGCCAGCAAAGGCCAATTGGCGCTGGAGATCACCTTGGGTAAACCTGCCTTTGTAAAGCGCATAGCGCTTGATGCGGCGGGCCTGCGGGCTGAGGGTAGCATCAGCCTTGCGGCCAGCGGTGGGCTGAAAGAGGCCCAGTTTTCATCGGTGCGTTTGGGCAATTGGCTGAACGTTGCGGCAAACCTGCAAGGTCAGGGCGCAGGCCGCGCGCCTGTAATCGCCGTGACCGGGGGGCGCGTAGATCTGCGCGGATTGCCCAGCCGCCGTACGGGTGGTGGCGGCAGCGCTAGTGGCCCGATCAGCTTGCGTCTGGATGAACTGACAGTGGCCCAAGGGCTAGCCTTGACCGGGTTTCGCAGCACGATCACCCCGCGCGCCGGTGGCGCTGAAGGCGATTTTGCCGGGCGTTTGAACGGGCAAACCCCGATCAGTGGCAGCCTTGTGCCAACCCGCAACGGCACATCGGTGCGCATCCGGTCTGCCGATGCAGGGTCTGTCTTTTCGGCGGCAAAGATTTTTCCCAATGCGCAAGGCGGATCAATGGATCTGGTTTTGCAACCTACCGGGGCGCCGGGCAGCTTTGATGGTGACCTGTCGGTGCGCGATGTGCGCATCCGCAAAGCGCCGGCCGTGGCCGAGTTGATCAATGCTATTTCGGTCGTGGGTTTGTTGGATCAAATGAACGGTTCTGGCTTGTTGTTTAGCGAAGCGAATGCCAACTTTCGCATCGGGCCGCGCGCGGTTCAGATTGTGAAAGGTTCGGCCACGGGGGCGTCTTTGGGTGTTTCCTTGTCTGGCCTTTATGTGTTTGATGATAAGCGTTTGGACCTACAAGGCGTTGTGTCGCCAGTCTATTTTCTGAACGGCATTGGCGCGATGTTCACCCGTCAAGGCGAAGGGTTGTTTGGGTTCAACTATACCATTAAAGGCACCGCCAAAGAGCCGAGCGTTTCGGTAAACCCCTTGTCCATCCTAACCCCCGGCATGTTCCGTGAGATTTTTTGCAGCGCGCCCCCAACATTGGAGCCACGTGAGTGAAGCTTGACGATTTTGACTTTGAGTTGCCTGACACCCTGATCGCCACAAGGCCCGCACGCCCTCGCACCTCTGCGCGGATGCTGGTGGTGCAATGCGACGGTGTGCTGGACAAACATGTGTTTGATCTGCCCTCTCTTTTACGAAAAGGGGATCGCTTGGTGTTGAACAACACCCGCGTTATTCCCGCCCGCTTGATCGGCCACCGCCACCGCAACAGCGCGCAAGGCCCAGTGTCTGCCAAAATAGAAATCACTCTGATGGAACCCCATGCCAAGGGCGGTTGGCGTTCTTTGGCCAAGCCTTTGCGCAAGGTGATGATCGGTGAAGAGATCGTGTTCGCAGATGGTTTGAGCGCCACTGTGGCCGAGCGGACCGAGACAGACCTGCGCTTGGTGTTTAACCTAGAAGGTGCATCGTTTGAGGCGGCCCTGTTGGCCGCAGGCACCATGCCTTTGCCACCCTATATTGCGGCAAAGCGCGCGCCTGATGCCCAAGACAATGTGGATTACCAAACCGTCTTTGCCCGTACGCCGGGCGCGGTTGCAGCCCCCACTGCGTCCTTGCATTTTGATGCGGACCTGTTGGCCAAACTGGCCGCGATGGGCGTGAACATGACCGAAGTGACCTTGCATGTGGGGGCAGGCACGTTTTTGCCGGTCAAAGTGGATGACGTGACCACCCATAAAATGCATGCCGAATGGGGCGAGGTCACGCCCCAAGCCGCGTCCGAGATTGCAGCAACCCGTGCGGCGGGTGGGCGCATTATCCCGGTTGGCACCACGGCCTTGCGCCTTATCGAATCTGCGGCGCGTGCCACAGGCAAGGTAGAGCCTTGGGTGGGTGAGACGGATATTTTCATCTATCCCGGCTTTGACTTCAAAGCCACGGACGCGCTGATGACCAATTTCCATCTGCCAAAATCGACCTTGTTGATGCTGGTTGCGGCACTCATGGGGCAAGAGCGGATGAAAGCAGCCTACGCCCACGCTGTTGCCCAAAACTATCGTTTCTTCTCTTACGGAGATGCGTCTTTGCTGATAGCTGACAGCGCTAATCCGGCATAATCTGTCGCCTGTGTGACTTCCCGCTGCCTTGCGGCTTGGCAAGGTAATCCTAGACTTTGAAAGGCCAAACACTATGCTTTCCGTCCTTAAAAACTCCTGGGCTTTGCTGTTCGGCATGATGCTTTTGATGTTGGGCAACGGGATGCAAGGCTCGCTTTTGGGTATCCGTGGCGGCCAGGAAAACATGTCGACGTTCCAGCTGTCGATCGTCATGTCCTGCTACTTCCTTGGCTTTTTGTTCGGGTCAAGCATGGTGCCAGACATGATCCGCCGTGTGGGCCATGTTCGGGTATTTGCGGCTTTGGGGTCGATGATTTCGGCTGTGCTGATCCTGTATGCCGTGGCCCCCAATTGGATCGCATGGTCGTTAATGCGCGTGGTGATCGGGTTTTCCTTTGCCGGCGTCTATATCACCGCCGAAAGCTGGTTGAATGACGCATCAAGCAATGAAAACCGGGGACAGGCCTTATCACTTTACCTGATCGTGCAAATGATCGGGATCATTGCGGCCCAAGGGCTTTTGAACCTAGCCGACCCGAACGGTTATATCTTGTTCATCATTCCATCGGTTCTGGTATCACTGGCCTTTACCCCGATCTTGCTGTCGGTCAGCAAGGCGCCTGCCTTCGCCTCAACCAAGGCGCTCAGCTTTCGCAAGCTTTATACTGCGTCGCCTTTGGGCTGTATTGGCATGTTTTTGCTGGGCGGCGTCTTTTCGGCACAGTTTGGGATGGCGGCGGTATGGGGAACCCAAGCGGGGCTGACGGTTAAGGAAATCTCTATTTTTATCGCGGGGATTTATTTTGGAGGGATGGTGTTTCAGTATCCGATCGGTTGGCTTTCGGACCGCATTGACCGGCGCAAAGTGATTCTTGGAATAACGACCATTGGGGCGATTGGGCTGCTGATCCCGGTGATTTGGGATGTGCCATTCTGGGCGCTGTGCGTTGTCGGCGCTTTGGGTGGGGCGGTTTCCAACCCGCTTTATTCCTTGCTGCTGGCCTATGTGAATGACTATTTGGATCGGACAGATATGGCGGCGGCCTCAGCAGGGTTGTTATTTATCAATGGCTTGGGGGCAATTTCTGGACCAGTTATCACGGGTTGGATGATGGCCACGGTTGGCCCAAGCGGGTTTTTCCTCTTCATGGCGGTGTTGTTTGCAGCCCTTGCCGTTTACGCCTTGTATCGGATGACACGGCGCAAGCGGTCTGCCGATGCAACGTCCAGCTTTACAGCCGTGTCGCCATCAGGCACCGCGATTGTGCTAGAAGTGGCAATGACCGCCGCTGACGGTGAAGGCCCGGAAAGTGGGCATGGCCTAGCCGATGCAAAGGCCAAGCAAGGCGCAAGGCGCGGTTGATTTCAAGCCATTGAAACCGTCGCGCAAACCTGCCACGCTTGTTTGCAATGCATGCAATCAGGGGCGTTTATGTCTGATCCCGTGACGGTTCTATCGTTCTGGCTTAACTCTGTCGGCCCCAAAGGCTGGTATGAGGTTGATCCAAAGGTTGATGCCGAGATCACAGCGCAGTTTGGCGCGTTGTGGCAGGCAGCGCATGATGGCAACTTGGACCATTGGGTTGATGGCAGCACCGGAACCTTGGCCTTTTTGATCCTCACCGATCAATTCCCCCGCAATATGTTCAGAGGCGATCCGCGCGCTTTTGCAACGGACGCCCTTGCCCGAAACGCAGCAGCCCGCGCTTTGGCCCAAGACTGGGACCAAGAAGCCCCCACGCCTGAGCGCCAGTTTTTCTATCTGCCCTTCGAACATTCCGAATATCCTGCCGATCAGGCCTTGGCGGTGGAATGTTTCACAAATCGCATGGACAACCCCGAAACCGCCCTGCATGCCCGCGCCCATCAAGCCATAATTAAACGTTTTGGCCGCTTTCCGTTTCGGAACGCAGCCTTAGGCCGCGCCTCTACCGCTGAAGAAGTGGCCTTCATGGCCGATGGTGGCTATGGCGCGATTGTGCGAGAGCTTCAGGGGCAAAACAATTAGCCATGCACTCAGCGCATAGACCTTAGGCGGTGAGAACATTGCTAGAGCGCATAAAATAGTTTAATGGCAAACTACTTTTTCTGAGGAGGAAAACAATGGCAGCCAAAAAGTTTGACGTGGTCGTAATTGGGGCAGGGCCGGGGGGCTATGTGGCCGCCATTCGGGCGTCGCAGTTGGGCAAATCCGTAGCCATCGTAGAGCGTGAAAACCTTGGTGGCATTTGCTTGAACTGGGGCTGTATTCCGACCAAGGCTATGTTGCGCTCGGCTGAAGTGTTCCACCTGATGCACCGCGCCAAAGAATTTGGCCTGTCAGCGACGGGCGTGTCTTATGATTTGCCTGCTGTTGTCGCCCGCTCGCGCGGTGTGGCAAAGCAGTTGTCGGGTGGCATTGGCCATTTGATGAAGAAAAACAAAGTAACTGTGTTTATGGGTGATGCGACCTTGCCTGCCAAAGGTAAAGTCAGCGTTAAAACCGATAAGGGCGTCGAAGAGCTGGAAGCCCCGGCCATCATTCTGGCCACAGGCGCACGCGCGCGTACGCTGCCGGGACTAGAGGCAGACGGTGATCTGGTTTGGACCTATCGCCACGCCTTGGAACCCAAACGCATGCCGAAAAAGCTGTTGGTGATTGGGTCGGGCGCTATTGGTATTGAATTTGCCAGCTTTTTCAACACGCTGGGCGCCGATACCACTGTGGTCGAAGTGATGGACCGGGTGTTGCCAGTTGAAGATGCCGAAATTTCGGCCTTCGCCAAAAAGGCTTTCGTCAAACAAGGCATGAAAATCCTTGAAAAAACCACGGTCAAAAAGCTGGACAAGGCCAAGGGCAAAGTCACCGCCCATCTGGAATCAAACGGCAAGACCGAGACGATGGAATTTGACACTGTCATTTCCGCCGTGGGCATCGTCGGCAATGTCGAAGGTTTGGGGCTAGAGGCATTGGGCGTGAAAATTGACCGCACCCATGTGGTCACGGATGAGTTTTGCCGCACCGGCGTGGACGGGCTTTATGCCATCGGCGATATCGCCGGCGCCCCATGGCTTGCCCATAAGGCCAGCCATGAAGGCGTGATGGTGGCCGAGCTTATTGCAGGCAAACACCCACATCCAATCAAGCCGGGGTCCATCGCAGGCTGCACTTATTGCCACCCGCAAGTTGCAAGCGTCGGTATGACCGAGGCAAAGGCCAAGGAAGCTGGGATTGCTATTAAAGTGGGCCGTTTCCCCTTTATCGGCAACGGCAAAGCGATTGCTTTGGGCGAGGTGGAAGGCATGATCAAGACCATCTTTGATGCCAAAACCGGCGAGTTGCTGGGCGCCCACATGATCGGTGCCGAAGTGACCGAGTTGATCCAAGGCTATGTGATCGGCCGCCAGCTGGAAACCACCGAAGAAGACCTGATGCACACCGTCTTCCCGCATCCAACCCTGTCAGAAATGATGCATGAGTCGGTGTTGGATGCTTACGGCCAAGTGATCCACATGTAATGAACGCGGCCCTACGCCAACATGCCATTGCCGTGTGCAATGCCAAGATCTCCCAAAAAGGGGAGGGCGTAGGGCTGTCATTTTATGCGTTTTTCGCCAATCGAAACACCGATCCTGTCGGATTGATGCAGGCGGCGGAGTGGTTGATCAAAACCCACCAACTGGACCACTTTGAAAAGGCATTGAAAATCCGCGATATGATTGCCCGCGGCGACTGAACCCATGCGCAGCGCCTCACCCTTAGTCATTATTTTGGTCTTATGGGGCGCGGGTTTGGGCGCGGCCGCGCAGTTTGGCAAAATCTCTATTCTGTTTGATCGCATAGAGCTGCACTATGCAGGCGCGGGGCAGGTCACCATTGGGCTAATTGTGTCGGTCGTAGGCTTTGTCGGGTTGATTTTTGGCACCACGGCGGGTCTTTTGGTCCAACGTTTGGGTTATCGCCGCGTACTGGTCTGGGCGCTTGGGGCAGGGGCAGTGCTTTCGGTTATGCAGGCCGTTTTCCCACCCTTGCCCGTGATGCTACTGCTGCGCGCGGTTGAAGGGTTTTCGCATCTGGCCATCGTTGTTGCCGCCCCGGTGATGATCGCACAAACAGCACCTCTGCGCCATCAAGGCCTTGCCATGACCCTGTGGTCCAGCTTTTTCGCGGTGTCCTTTGCGCTAACGGCAGCTCTTGGGCTGCCCTTGGCAATCGCTTATGGTGATGCGGCACTGCTCATAGCCCATGCCGCCTATATGGCTGTTTTTGCAGGTCTTATTTGGATATGCCTACCACCAGACAGCCCTGCGGATACAGGCTTTCCAACGGCGAAAACCTTGGTTGCCCAACACGCAACGATCTACCGCTCTCCACGATTGTCAGCCCCTGCCATGGGGTTCTTTTGCTATACGCTGACCTATGTTGCCCTGCTAACGCTGTTGCCGCCGATGATTGGCGGCGCGCATCAAACCCTGATCGCAACCGCAATGCCGCTTGTGTCGATCGCCGTGTCACTCACCCTTGGGGTCTGGCTTTTGCGCGTCGTGTCGGCCATTCGCATGGTGCAAATAGGCTTTGGTATCGCGGTAATTGCCGCCCTGTGCCTTTGGGCGTTTTGGGGAAACGACTGGGCTATGGTTGCGGCATCCCTGACCCTTGCCGCCATGCTTGGCATTGTCCAAGGGGCGAGTTTTGCAGCCATCGCCCAGCTTAACCCCACAGGCGACGGGCGGGCGCGGGCGGCAGGTGCGATTGCCCAGCTTGGCAATCTAGGTACCACCACAGGCACGCCGCTTTTGGCGGCGCTGATCGCCGGGCAAGGTGTTTCAGGAATGGCGCTATTTGTGGTCCTGCCCAGTCTGCTTGGCATCGCCTTGCACCAAATCCAGGGGCAACGCCGCCGGGTAATCGCAAATTAAATTCGCGAAACAGCGCTTGTTCATCAATTGTTCACCTTTTCCGATTGGAGACTCGGCAACAATCGCCTATCTATACCCGGTCAAACCGGGGGCGATGCTATGGCCGAGCAGAAATTCATCGAGGTGCGCGGTGCGCGCGAACACAACCTTAAAGGCGTCGACGTGGATATTCCGCGCGACAAACTGGTGGTGATCACGGGCCTGTCCGGGTCTGGCAAATCCAGCCTTGCGTTTGATACGATCTACGCCGAAGGCCAGCGCCGTTATGTTGAAAGCCTGTCGGCCTATGCGCGGCAATTCCTTGATATGATGGGAAAACCTGACGTTGATCATATCTCTGGCCTGTCGCCAGCCATCTCAATAGAGCAAAAAACCACCTCGAAAAACCCACGCTCCACCGTTGGCACCGTGACCGAGATTTACGACTATATGCGCCTGTTGTTCGCCCGCACTGGCACGCCCTTTAGCCCGACAACCGGCAAGCCCATCACCGCGCAGCAAGTGCAAGATATGGTCGATATCATCATGGCGATGGAGGATGGCAGCCGCGCCTACCTGCTTGCCCCGATCATCCGCGACCGCAAAGGCGAGTATAAAAAAGAGTTCCTGGAGCTGCGCAAACAAGGCTTTCAGCGCGTTAAAGTTGATGGCGAATTCTATGAACTGGAAGATGCGCCGACACTGGATAAGAAACTCCGCCACAATATCGAAGTGGTGGTTGACCGAATAGTCGTCAAAGAAGGCATTGAAACCCGGCTTGCCGACAGCCTGCGCACCGCGCTGAACCTTGCTGATGGTATCGCCATTCTGGAACTGGCAAGCGAGGACGCCACCCGCACCACGTTTTCGGAAAAATTTGCCTGCCCGGTGTCAGGTTTCACCATCCCCGAGATTGAGCCGCGCTTGTTTTCCTTTAACGCGCCCTTTGGGGCCTGCCCGGTCTGCGATGGTCTGGGTGTGGAATTGTTCTTTGACGACCGCCTGATTGTTCCCGATCAAAACCTGACGCTGACCCAAGGCGCGCTGGCCCCTTGGGCCAAGTCGAAATCCCCATACTTTATCCAAACCATTGACTCTATTGCCAAACATTATGAGTTTGACAAGAAAGCCAAGTGGAAATATCTGCCTGCCTTTGTGCAGCAAGTGTTCTTGCACGGGTCGGGAGAGGAAGAAATCAAATTCCGCTATGATGAAGGCGGCCGCATTTACCAAGTGAGCCGGGTGTTTGAAGGCGTGATCCCAAACATGGAGCGCCGCTTTCGCGAAACCGACAGCAATTGGGTGCGCGAAGAGTTTGAGCGCTATCAAAACAACCGCTCTTGTGGCGCGTGTGAAGGGTTCCGATTGCGGCCCGAAGCGCTTGCCGTGAAAATCGCGGGGCTGCATGCGGGTAACGTTGTGCAAATGTCGATTGCCGAGGCGCATGCTTGGATCAGTAGCGTGCCGGACCATTTGACCCAGCAAAAAAACGAAATCGCCCGCGCGATCCTAAAGGAAATTCGCGAACGGCTTGGGTTCCTTGTGAATGTTGGCCTGAACTACCTGTCGCTGTCACGCAATGCAGGCACGCTTTCGGGCGGTGAAAGCCAGCGCATCCGGCTGGCAAGCCAGATCGGTTCGGGCCTGACGGGGGTGCTTTATGTGCTTGATGAACCCTCGATCGGCTTGCACCAGCGCGACAATGACCGCTTGCTGACCACGCTGAAAAACCTCCGCGATCAGGGCAATTCCGTGCTGGTTGTGGAGCATGACGAGGATGCAATCCGTGAGGCGGATTATGTGTTTGATATGGGGCCGGGGGCGGGTGTGCATGGCGGCATGGTGGTGTCACACGGAACGCCCGCGCAAGTGATGGCCGATCCGGCAAGTCTGACCGGGCAATATCTGCAAGGCACGCGCGAGATTGCAGTGCCAAAAGTGCGGCGCAAAGGGTCGGGCAAAAAGGTCACGGTCGTTGGGGCCACAGGCAACAACCTGCAAAACGTAACGGCTGACTTTCCACTGGGCAAGTTTGTTTGCGTCACAGGCGTGTCGGGCGGTGGCAAATCCACTTTGACCATTGAGACTTTGTTCAAAACCGCCGCGACCCGTTTGAACGGCGCGCGCGAAACGCCAGCCCCTTGCGAAACCATCAAGGGCTTTGAACATCTTGATAAGGTTATTGATATTGACCAGCGCCCGATTGGCCGCACCCCGCGGTCCAACCCCGCGACCTATACGGGTGCTTTCACCCCGATCCGTGATTGGTTTGCGGGTTTACCCGAGTCCAAGGCGCGTGGCTATGCGCCGGGGCGGTTCAGTTTTAACGTCAAGGGTGGGCGCTGTGAGGCGTGCCAAGGCGACGGTTTGATCAAGATTGAAATGCACTTTTTGCCCGATGTGTATGTGCAATGCGAAACCTGCAAAGGCAAACGCTACAACCGCGAAACTTTGGAAGTTAAGTTCAAAAACAATAGTATAGCAGACGTTCTTGCTATGACGGTTGAAGATGCGCAAAGCTTTTTTCAAGCTGTCCCCTCCATCCGCGAAAAGATGGATGCGCTGGTGCGCGTGGGCCTTGGCTATATCAGCGTCGGCCAATCCGCGACCACGCTTTCGGGGGGTGAAGCGCAGCGCGTCAAACTCTCCAAAGAGCTTGCGCGCCGCGCTACTGGGCGCACCTTGTACATTTTGGATGAACCAACCACCGGCCTGCATTTCGAAGACGTGAAAAAGCTGCTAGAGGTGCTGCACGAACTGGTCGACCAAGGCAACACAGTCATCGTCATCGAACACAACCTCGACGTGGTCAAAACCGCAGACTGGGTCATTGATATTGGCCCCGAAGGTGGTGACGGCGGCGGATTTATTGTGGCGACAGGGACACCAGAAGACATCGCAAAAGTCGAGGCAAGCCATACCGGCCGCTACTTGGCCGATATGCTGAAACCGCGCAAAGTGGCGGCGGAATAGGCTCACCTAATCCCGTTTTGGACTGTTTTACAAAGGGTTGGGCTATTGCTTAACGCTGGCACCCATTTTGAGGCTGGAGCCGTAAGCCCCTGCTTCGTTTGTCTCTCAGCTTTTTCCCATCGGACAGCTAGAGAATCCCAAAAGTGAATAGAGCGGGCAAGTTTTCATCAGCCCGGTGGCCAAGGCAATTCCGCCAAACACCAAAAATGCCCAGCGAAAGCCAAATCCTGGCATAAGGAAAAACCCAGCTAACAAAGCTGCACCCACAGCAAGACGTAATACGCGGTCTATCCCGCCAACGTTGGTTTTGAACATTTCACTCTCCTAGAAACAGGCAAGGTTTGCCATCATTCTTGAAGTTTATAACACATTCGCATGTTTGCAATTTATCTAGATCAGCCGCGCCCGCGTCTTTCAAACCTCGGCAGCATTGCGCTAAAATCGCGGCCTTTGCCGTCTTCATCCTCAACAAACTGGGCATAAAGCGCTGCAGCCATTTTCCCCATCGGCGTGTCTGCATCAGCGGCCTCAGCGGCCTGCTGTGACAAGCGCAGGTCTTTCAACATCAGTTCCGCCGCAAAACCAGGGGCATAGCCATTGTCAGCCGGGCTTTTGGGGCCAACGCCGGGGGCAGGGCAATAGGCGTTCATAGTCCAAGAATAGCCCGAGGAGGTGCTGACCACATCGAACATCTTTTGCCGGTCTAACCCCAATTTGTCAGCCAAAGCAAAGGCTTCGCAGGTGGCAATCATAGTGACACCCAAGATCATATTGTTGCAAATCTTGGCTGATTGGCCGGCACCCGCCGCGCCACAATGCACAGCCTTTTGGCCCATAATCTCAAACAACGGCAGCACGGTTTCAAAGGCTGCATCCGGCCCGCCGACCATAAAGGTCAACGTACCTGCCACAGCCCCACCAACCCCACCGGAAACCGGGGCATCCAGCGCGCCCAAACCCTGCGCCTCCGCCTCCAAGGCCACCGCCCGCGCGCTTTCAACATCAACGGTGGAGCAATCACACAGCACCGCACCGGCAGCCATTTCAGGGATCACCTCGGCCGCGACGCTGCGCAAAATGGCACCATTGGGCAGCATCGTGATCACCACATCGGCACCGCGCGCAGCCTCGGCTGCACTTGTCGCCGCCGTCACGCCTGCGGGCATCGGGGCCGTAAGGTCGAACCCTACAACGCGATACCCACCTGCGGCCAGATTGGCCGCCATCGGCCCGCCCATATTGCCCAAACCAATGAACCCGATTTTCATAGCTTTTCCTCCACTGTCCAGGCTTGCGCCCCCAAAGGCATCAGCATCGCTGCCACCGCAGCAGGACTGACCGCCTCAATACTGTCATGCAACCAACGGGGCGCACGATCTTTATCAATCACCGCCGCCCGTATCCCCTCCAGAAAGTCGCCCTGTTCTTGGGCGCGGTGGGTATAGCGGTATTCCAGTTCCAAAGCGCGGGGCAGGGTGGGGCTGTCGCCCAAACGGTGCTGCATTTCAATCGCGGCACACCCCGCCAGCGGCGATATTCGCCCCAACGCTTTCATCGTCGCCCGCGCAAACTCACGGTCATCCCCGCGCAAAGACCGCAAGATATCTGCCAAGGTTTCCCCGCCAAAATGCTGGTCTATCTGCGCTTGCTGCGTGGCAAGAACCCCCTCGGGTGCCACCGCCACAAACCCCGCCAAAGCGTCCACACCCTCGGCCACCAAGGCCGCGATTAACGCAGGCCAGTCGCCTTCTGGCACAAAAATATCGGCAAAATCTGCATAAATCGCATCTGCAGGCCCCATCCGCGCGCCCGTTGTACCAAGATACTCCCCCAACCGCCCCGGCCCCAGCGCCAGCAAAAACGACCCGCCAACATCTGGCACCAAGCCAATCCCACATTCAGGCATCGCAATCTGGCTCGTCTCGCCCACAACACGGTGGCGCGCATGGCACCCCACACCCACACCACCGCCCATGGTAAAGCCTTGCATCAAGCTGACCACGGGCTTGTCATAGCCCGCGATCCGTAGATTCATTCGGTATTCCTTGCGCCAAAAATCCTGCCCATGGGAAAAATCCCCCGCCGTTCCTGCCGCATAGAGCTCGGCAATATCGCCGCCTGCACTAAAAGCGCGCGCGCCCTCCGCATCAATCACCACCAGATCAACCGCATCATCCGCAGCCCATGCAATCAACGCGGCATCCAGCGCCACACACATCTGCTCGCTCAGCGCATTCAGCGCGGCAGGGCGGTTCAACGTCACCCGCCCACAGCGCCCTTCAACCCGGATCGAGATATCGCTCATCTTGCGGCCAACATTTGGCGGGCAATTATCACGCGCATAATCTCATTCGTGCCTTCCAAAATCTGATGCACCCGCAAATCGCGCACGATTTTTTCAATCCCGTAATCGGCCAAATAGCCATAGCCGCCATGCAGCTGCAAACAGCCGTTCGCCACGTCAAAACACGCATCTGTCACGTAAAGCTTTGCCATAGCACAAAATTTCGTAGCCTCGGGCGAGCCCGCATCCAGCAGCCCCGCCGCATGGCGCAAGAAAACGCGCGCGGTTTGCAGCTTTACCTCCATATCGGCCAGTCGAAACTGCAAGCCTTGAAACTGATCAATACTTTGGCCAAAGGCGCGGCGCTCACCCATATAGGTCAACGTGGCGTCCAGTGCGGCTTGTGCGCCCCCCAAAGCACAGGCCGCAATATTCAACCGCCCCCCGTCAAGGCCCGCCATGGCATAAGAAAAGCCACGACCGTCTTCGCCCAAAAGATTCTCAGGCGGCACAAGGCAATCATCCAATTGCACTTGCCGCGTGGGCTGCGCCCGCCAGCCCATCTTGTCCTCTAACCCACCGAATGACAGACCATCGGCCCCATCCTCAACGATCAGCGCTGAAATTCCCTTAGGGCCGGCATCACCCGTCCGCGCCATCACGATATAGGCGTCAGAATAGCCGCCACCGGAAATAAACGCCTTGGTCCCGGTCAACCGGTACCCACCCGCGCCACGCACCGCCCGCGTTTTCAGCGCCGCTGCATCAGACCCCGATGCAGGCTCGGTCAGACAATAGGAAAACACTGTCTCCATGGTGCATATCTTTGGCAACCAGCGGGCTTTGGTGGCGTCTGACCCAAACTTGTCAATCATTCCGCCGCACATATTGTGGATCGACAAAAACGCCGCAACCGATGGGCAAGCCATCGACAAGGCCTCAAACACAAGCGTGGCATCCAATCGCGACAAGCCCGATCCACCAAAGTCATCGGACACATAAATCCCGCCCAAACCCAGTGCTGCCACCTCTGGCCACAGCGCTTTGGGAATATCCCCCGCCTTCTCCCACTCCCGCGCAAACGGCGCAATCTTGTCTTGCCCAAACGCTTGGGCCATCTCAAAAATGGCTGTTTGCTCTTCGGTCAAAGTAAGGGTCATAGCGGGCCTCTCAACAGAACTACGTCAGAATTGAACACGTGTCTAAGCCTCAACTCTTTCAACACTGTTTCAACCCCATCATCTGTTCCCAAATATCCCACAGGGGGTCCGGGGGACGTGAAGTCCCCCGGCGTCTGCCATCAATCCATCGCCTTAAAGTTAAACTCGCCACCTTCTTTAATCCCCGAAGGCCAGCGCGAGGTCACGGTTTTGGTCCGCGTATAGAACCGGAACGCATCCGGCCCATGCTGGTTCAAATCGCCAAAGCCCGATTTCTTCCAACCGCCAAATGTATGATACGCCAGCGGCACAGGAATAGGCACGTTAATGCCAACCATGCCAATGTTAATCCGCGCCGCAAAATCCCGCGCTGTGTCCCCATCGCGCGTGTAAATCGCGGTGCCATTGCCATATTCATGGTCCATCGCCATGCCAATCGCCTCTTCATAGGTCTTGGCCCGCACACAAGACAGCACCGGCCCAAAGATCTCCTTGCGGTAAATATCCATATCGGTGGTCACATGGTCAAACAAATGTGGGCCAACAAAATAGCCCTGCTCATAGCCTTGCAGCTTAAACTCACGGCCATCGACAACCAGCTTGGCCCCTTGTGCCACACCCGATTCCACCAATTTCAAGATATTGGCCTTGGCAGCGGCAGTCACAACCGGGCCATAATCTACGTCATTGCCAGCGGTATAAGGGCCGACCTTCAGCTTCTCAATCCGGGGGATCAGCTTTTCAATCAACCGATCAGCGGTTTCTTCGCCAACGGGTACCGCCACCGAAATCGCCATGCACCGCTCGCCTGCCGCACCGTAACCAGCCCCGATCAAAGCATCGGCAGCTTGGTCCAGATCAGCATCCGGCATAATGATCATGTGGTTTTTCGCACCACCAAAACACTGCACGCGCTTGCCGTTAGAACAGCCGCGCCCATAAATATACTCGGCAATCGGGGTAGACCCTACAAAGCCAATCGCTTGCACCGTCTCATTATCCAAAATCGCGTCGACTGATTCCTTGTCGCCGTTCACCACCTGCAAGACGCCATCGGGCAGCCCAGCCTCTTTGAACAACTCAGCCAGCATCAATGGCACCGAAGGGTCGCGCTCGGATGGCTTAAGGATAAACGCATTGCCGCAAGCCAGCGCTGGCCCCATTTTCCACAAAGGGATCATCGCTGGAAAGTTAAAGGGCGTAATGCCCGCCGCCACACCCAAAGGCTGGCGCATCGAATACATATCAATGCCGGGGCCAGCGGAATCCGTGAACTCGCCCTTCAACATTTGCGCCGCGTTGATGCAATATTCAATCACCTCAAGCCCGCGCTGCACATCGCCCTTGGCATCGGGAATGGTCTTGCCATGTTCCCGGCTCAACGCTTCTGCCAGCTTGTCCATATCGCGGTTGATCAGACCAACCATCGCCATCATCACCCGCCCCCGCTTTTGCGGGTTGGTCGCGGCCCAAGCCACTTGCGCCTTGGCCGCATCGGCCACCGCCGCGTCCAGCTCGGCTTTCGATGCCAAAGGCACCCGCGCCTGCACTTCGCCCGTCGCCGGGTTCATCACATCGGCAAACCGCCCCGATGTCCCTTTAACGTGTTTGCCGTTAATCCAGTGGCTCAGGTCTTGCATAGCATCCTCCAATGTGAATTTGGACCACCCTAGCCTTGCAAATTCGCCCGATAAAGGGGCAATATTCCAAAAGGGTTTTGCAAATTTGCAAAGGGGTAGGGTATGGACTGGGATGATCTGCGCATATTTCTGGCCGTTGCCCGCAGTGAAAGCCTGTCAGGGGCAGGGAAATCCTTGCGGATTGACCCCGCCACCGTGGGCCGCCGCATCGCACGGTTAGAAACCACCGTGTCAGCGCGCCTGTTCACCAAAACCCCGCAAGGCTACACCCTGACCGAGGATGGCCAGCGCTTGATGGACCCGGCCTTGGCCGCCGAGGCCGCCTATGCAGCGGCCCATGACAGCCTGCAAGCAGGCGGCGAAACCTTGTCTGGGCAAATTCGCATTGGCGCGCCCGATGGCAGCGCAAACTACCTTCTGCCGCAAGTCCTTGCCCAGATCAGCGCCGACCACCCGAACCTTGAAATCCAACTCGTGGCCCTGCCGCGCGTCTTCAACCTGTCCAAACGCGAGGCGGATATGGCCATCGCCGTCTCTCGCCCCGAAACCGGCAGGCTTACCGTGCAAAAGCTGACCGATTACCACCTCCATCTCGCTGCCTCCCGCGCCTACCTCGCCCGCCATCCCCCCATCACCTGCCGCGAAGATCTGCGCGCCCATCGCATCGTCGGCTACATTCCCGACATGATCTTTGACAAAGAACTGGATTATTTGGGCGAATTTGGCACCACCACGCCGAACCTGTCGTCCAACTCTGTCTCGGTTCAAACCCAATTGCTACGGGCCGGGGCAGGGGTTGGCATGGTCCATGACTTTGCCCTGCCTTTTGCCCCGGAACTGGTGCAGGTTTTGCCTGAAACCCTGTCTTTGGCGCGCAGTTTCTGGCTGGTCCGCCACGCCGATGATGCGCAAATAAAGCGGCTCAACTCCTTTGCCGATCTGCTTATCACAGGCCTGCGACGCGAGCTTCAACGCCTCGAAGCATTAAGCAATCCAAAGCAATCGCTTGACAGCAGGGGCCACGCTGACGGACGCTGATCTTATTGGTCATTGAGGAGGATGCTATGCTGGTCAAACAAATCCTGTCATCGAAACCTGTGGCAGAGGTCTTCACCCTCGCCCCCAGTGCCACGCTCAGCGAGGCTGCGACTCTACTGTCGGAAAAGCGGATTGGTGCGATCATCATCTCACGCGATGGCAAACACCCCGCAGGCATTTTGTCGGAGCGCGATATCGTGCGCGAATTGGGCAATCGCGGCGTCACATGCATGACAGATACAGTCGATAAGGTCATGACCGCCAAGCTGATTGGCTGTTCAAATGCCGATAGCGCCGATAGCGTCATGCATAAAATGACCGATGGCCGCTTTCGCCACATGCCCGTGATGGACGGCGATGTGATGATCGGCCTTATTTCCATAGGCGATGTGGTCAAGGCGCGCCTATCTGAACTGTCTATGGAAAAAGACGCGCTGGAAGGCATGATAAGGGGTTTTTAATACCCTCACCTCGGCGCTTGTTTCATCAAGACAAAAGACGCTTGCAATGTGGCGCGCAATAATGTTGCGTGCGCCTGCAAGAATATGGGAGCTGCCATGCGTATCGGTCTTTACCCCGGAACCTTTGACCCGGTCACTTTGGGCCATACCGACATTATCCAACGTGCGATGGCGCTGGTCGATAAGTTGGTGATTGGGGTTGCGATCAACCGCGACAAAAGCCCCTTGTTCACGCTGGAAGAGCGAGTCGCGATGGTGAAGGCTGAATGTGCGGCCATCACCGCCAAGACCGGCGGCGAGATTGTCGTCCATCCGTTCGAGAACCTGCTGATTGATTGCGCCCGCGATGTCGGCGCCACCGTAATCGTGCGCGGCCTGCGCGCGGTTGCTGATTTTGAGTATGAGTTTCAGATGGTTGGCATGAACCGCGCGCTCGATGCCTCCATTGAAACCGTGTTCATGATGGCCGATGCGCGGCGTCAGGCCATTGCGTCAAAACTGGTCAAAGAAATTGCAAGGCTGGGTGGGGATGTCACTAAATTCGTCCCCCCCGCCGTGCGTGATGCGCTGATAGAGCGTTATAAGTAACGCGCCGTTACGCAGATTCTATCAGTTCCAAACGGCCTTACGGGCAATCTGGTCAGCGTCACCGCGAAACAAGCCCAAATCCAGCGCCACATCCAGCGGCAAGCGGGCAATCTCATTGCGGGTCGCGGTATAGCGAGCGTAATCGTTCAAAGCGGTTTTAACGCGGTTGATAAGTGTTCGCATGTTTTTTTCCTTACATCCATCAGAAATCTGACCCCATGTCAGAGTCCTCTCTGCCCTATATCGGAGCGAATGCTTGCGCTAACAACCGCCGTTTTGCGCAATACGCTATGCAACGTCTGCATGGCTTCGCGATTGAACCCGACTTAAAATGGCGCGACCAGCCCAAGCACAACAAAGCCTTTCAAAATTGCGTCCACCGCAACGGCAGCCAGAATAATCCCCATCACACGGCTAATCACCGATGCCCCTGTGGCGCCAATCACCCGATGAATGGGGGCCGCAGCCAACAAAATTATCAAGGTAATCAGTAATACTAACCCCATCAGAGTGGCAGTCATGGCCTGGTGTGCGATGGAAAAGCGGTCATTGTCGGTTAAGACGACCACTGCCAGCATTGCCCCCGGCGAGGCGATCGATGGCATTGCAATTGGAAACACGGCTGTTGCGTGGTGATCAAGCTGGGCCAGTTCCGTCTCGGGCTTTGAATTACCAAAAATCATAGACAAAGCAAAAAGCAGCAAAACCAAACCGCCCGCGATTTGAAATGACGGCAGGCCCAGCCCCAACGCATCCAAGATCAATTGCCCAAACATAATAAAAGCCAAGAGTACCACAAAGGAGATCAACACGGCTCGCACTGCAACTTTGCGGCACATCTTTGCCGAAGCACCAGCTGTGACGGCCAAAAACACGGGCAGGGTGCCAATGGGGTCAATGACTACCCAAAGGGTGATAAACTCTTGTAGTAATGTGGCATACTACACGACAGTAGGGTGGTTTAGGGGTCCAGGTCATGATTTACAGACGGACTCTTATCGCTAAACAAGGTCCAGCTGATGTTCACCAAAGCCCTGACGACCCTCAAGGCGAGGTTATCCCCG
>Ga0209390_10000598_pt1 | contig 72122 bp, 55 predicted proteins | sample BON01_FD_187212 | JGI IMG/M metagenome (GOLD analysis project Ga0209390, IMG submission 187212) | Freshwater microbial communities from Lake Bonney liftoff mats and glacier meltwater in Antarctica - BON-01 (SPAdes) (version 2) | ecosystem: Environmental > Aquatic > Freshwater > Ice > Glacier...
ATAAAATATTTTAACCATTCGATGAATATTATTTATAAATATCGATAAATAAATACTATAAAATATACAATAATATACAATAAAATACTATAAATATATAATGTAAAATACCATGAAATAAAAATTTAATTTTAATAAAATAAAATTTTAAATCTAGTATATATAGACATTTTATAGTATTGACCAATTTTTTGACATTTATAAACTTTTTGTGAAATCGACTGTAATCTACTAAAAACTAATATACAGTCATTGTCAATATACGGTTTCATTATATTTAATAAAGTTAATGAAATATAGTAAAAATCAGCATCTATATTTATTAATGAAATTTTTTTATTATTTGTTTTTATAAATTCAGGTATTTTATAACCAAAATACCCTGGGATATATCTTATATTATTATCTATCTTGTAGGTGTATGTATATTTAGTATTTTTATAAAAATCAGTATCTACCACATTTCTCCAATTATTTGATTTTTGTAAATATTTAAAAAAACAAAAAATATTTTCATCGGTAAAATTTGAAATATAATTAGCATCAGTGCTATTATTTACACCAATATTAAGCCATAGTGTATTTTTTTTATGCGTTATATTCATTTTTTCAAAAATATAAATAAGAGGTGTTAATTTTAATACAGTAGGGGTTTTTATTAACATATTATTAATATTACACATATTTTATATAACTAAATATAACTATATTTATTTATATAAATATAACTATATTTATTTTTTTATACAATACTATTTTACCTACATATGCAAGAATGTTTTAAATGATCATTTAATTCTTTTTCGGAATAAAAATCTTTATTACAATTAAGGCAACAAAAAATATCATCCATAAATTCACAACAAGTCTCATTAAATGGTTGATTACAGTTCTTGCATTTTATATTAGATTTATTAAAAACCATATCTTTATTATATAATATTATATCAGTCCATTTAGAACATCTAACGTTATCAATACCATATTTTTCTATATATTCTAGTGTTATGTCTACTATATCGTATTCAGTTTTATTAATAAAAAATTTACATACCGAAATAGGTTTATTATTTTTAGTCCATTCTATTACATTATCTTTTAAATAATCATCTAAACCATATGATAACATAAATGTATCACCTATATAATATTTATTATTTTCTAATTCCAACACATAAATATTAATCATATTATATATAATTATATATAATATGATTAATATTTTTATTAATCATTTTTTTTTAATTCTTGTATTGTTGGGATATCTATATTAACAGTTTTTATAACAATCCATTTTTCAGAACATAGAGGACAATTTTTCATATATTTATTCTTTAACCAAGAATTAATGCAACATGTATGAAATACATGATTACATACCCCAACCGATATAGTACCACTATTAATGAATACATCTGGAGGTATTGTATATAACGAATCTCTACAAATAATACATTGGTCTATTTCTTTATTAATATCATATTCTTTTTTAGATACTAATTTCATATTAATTACTTTAAATAAGTTATTCATATTTATTATGATACTATATCATAATATTATTTAAATATTAATTATTTCATTTTTTATTATAACTGGACTGTAAATAAAAACTAATTATAATAAAATTGGTTTTAAATAAAAACCAATTATAATAAAATTATGGTTAGTCATAGTAGATATACAAATATTAATGGTATAACATGTTATATGAATTCAATATTGCATATATTATATCAAACACCAGGGTTTATAAAATTCATTTTGGATAACAAATATCAAAAAAAAAAAGATACAGTTAATAATTGTTATGAATTATTTACCATAACAAAAAATAATAATGGTTCAATGATAGAACCATTATTATTTAGAAAACAGCTAGGTTGTATAAATAAATTATGGATGGAAAATAATCAACAAGATTCGTCAGAATTTTTAAATTTTATAATAAATGAAATTATTAAAAATGTAGGTAAAAAGGTTTACTTACCTCATTATGATAAATATAATGATGATATCCCTATTATAAAAATGTTATACGATTTAATTTGTGAAAGTAAAATTTTACATTTTAAACAAACTGAATTTTCGGAATTATCTAATATGTTTAATAGTTATAATAAAAAAATAATTAGATGCGGTTTATGTAGAACAAAATCATTTGTTATTGATCCATTTATAATATTAAGTTTAGGTATCCCAGACGATACCGAAAATATTACCTTAGAAAATTGTTTAGATGAATATTATAAAAGTGAAGAAATAGAATATAACTGTAGTTTTTGTGGATTATCTAAAAAGTCTAATAGTAGAACTTTAATATTTGAAACATCAGACGTATTAATATTTTTATTAAAAAGATTTAATAAAGAACAAAAAATTAAAAAAAATATTAAATATCCCGAAGAAATAGATATTACAAAATATATTACCAATACCAATAATAATAATAATAATAATAATATATATAAATTATTTGCCGTAAATATACATAACGGTACAGATATGAATTATGGGCATTATACTTCGTATATAAAAAATTTAGATAATAACAAATGGTATAATTATAACGATGAACACGTTAGTAGTATTAATGATTTTTATTCCCAAGACGCATATATATTATTTTATAATAGAACTAAATAATATATTTATTATTATATTATTATCAGATTATGAATAATAATATAATAAATATACTATTATTATTAAAAAATAAAATAGAAGATGATATAAAAATAAATGACAATGATGATTTAAAAACTATAACAAGTTATCAATTTAAATTAAAAACAATTAAGCATGTAATTTCTATGTTGAAAAAATATAAAAAAAAAATTACTACAGAAAACGTAAATGAACTTTTGGAATATCCAGGAATTGGTAAAAAATCAGTAGATAAAATAATAGAGATTTTAAAAACAGGAACACTGACTGGTTTAAATGATAATACTAAAAATATTCCAGATAATAATAAAATAATTTTAGAGTTAACTAGTATTATCGGAATTGGTGAAAAAAGTGCTAATTTCCTAATTCAAAAAGGAATTTTAAGTATAGAAGATCTTAAACAAAAAATAAACGATAAATCAATAAACGTAAATAATAAAATAAAATTAGGAATAAAATATCATGGAAAATTTATGGATAATATACCAAGAAAAGAAATTTCAGATATAGATAAAATAATTAATTATATAAGTAAAAATAATAATAATAAAATATATTTTAAACATGAAATCTGTGGTTCTTATAGAAGAGAACATAAATTTTGCGGGGATATTGATATATTAATAACAAACAATGAAGATTTATCCGACTTTAACTATTTAAAGTTTTTTGTAAATTTATTAAAAAACCAAATATCTCTAAATAACAATAATCCTTTAATAATAGAAGATATTACTAATAAATCATATAAAAATAAATATATGGGATTTTTAAAATATAGAGATAATTTTATCAGAAGAGTAGATATCGTATACATGAGTCCTAAATATTATTATTCATCTCTTTTATATTTTACAGGATCTGTTGATTTTAATAAAAAAATGAGAATAAAAGCAAAAAAATTAAATTATATATTATCCGAGTATGGTTTATATAATATTATTTCTAGAAAAATGTTAAATAACTTTTCATCTGAAAAAGAAATATTTAATAAATTAGATATGGAATATATTGAACCAAAAAATAGAGATTAGTATAAATGATATAATAGAAAATACTAATAATAACTTTCCAGCCTATTTCACAGAATAATCAATAATATGTTAAAGATACCAATATAATTAAACTTTATTATTGCTGACCATAAAAATTTAATTATATTAATTATATTTTATATATAAATAAAATATACTATAGATATAGAAATATATAATAGGTATATATATTTATGTTTCTAGTAAATAAATATTATGATAATTTAAATATTTTTAGATGTTGTAAAACTCAATTAGATATAATTTTTAATAATTTTATGATATCTGATTTTTTTAATATTAGGATAAATGAAAATAACTGTAACAAAAATTTAAATAATTTTAATAGTTTTCAGCATTTAATAATATATGGTTGTGATGAATATTATAAAAATTTTGTTGTTAAAAATTTATTAGAAAATATATATGGTAAAAAAAATATAATCACTCGAGAAGTAGAATATATTATAGCTGGTTATAATAACGTTAAGACTAAAGTTTATATAAAACAATCAAAAAACCATATAATTATAGAACCTACATCAAATGGATTTGATAAATATCTTATACACGAAATAATAGAAGAATATACTAAACACAATTCAATAAATATATTACATAACAACAAAGTATATAAAACTATTATAATTAATAAAATAGATAATATATCACATCAAATACAATCATACTTACGCAGAATAATGGAAAAATATTCATCAACCTGTAAATTTATACTATTAAGCAGTCAATTATCTAATATTATATCACATATTAGATCTAGAGCAATACAAATAAGAATTCCATTATTCACTGATGTTGACATATTAACCATTATATTAAAAATAAATATATTAGAGAATCGTAATATTAAATATAAAAACGTAAAAATAATATTGAATAATTCTGATAATAAAATAAATAAAGTTCTATGGTTAATTGATTTGTTTAAGTATAAGTCATTTAAAAGTTATGATATATTAAATTATAATAATGTTATAAATGATATAACTTGTATAATATATAATTCTAATAAAATAACAACAGTAAATGAATTATATAATAACATTAAGACGATACGTGAAAAATTTTATTTATTATTTATAACAAATATTGTAATTCATGATATAATAAAAAAAATTACTAATAATCTATTAAATTTAATTGATGATATAGAAATTAAATATAAAATAATTGAAAGTGGTTCTATATACGAAACAAGGATAAATAAAGGAGCAAGGCAAATAATACAATTTGATGCATATATAATAAGTTTAATTAAACTTTTATATCAATAACTTTTATATAATTTATTATATAATAATGGACAAAATTTATTATTTAAGTGATAGATTACTTATATTGAATGATTACTTATCAAATTTGGAATCTATTAAAATAGATGAAAATATTAATTATGTATTGAATAATATAAAAATAACTAACACTTCGGATAATTATAATAATTATATATCTGATTTAATTAAAGATGGTAGTTTTAAATATATCTGTAATATAAATAACGAAATTAAAATATTTAAATATATTAATAATACAATATTTTTTATATCTTGTTTTTTTTATAATACCGTTGATGACGTGTTAGATATTAAAAATACCCCAAATAACCGAATATATATTACAATAGTTATTGCTGACGCAATGTTAAAAAATAAATTAAAATATATATTATTTCCATATTTAAACATTGATATAAATTTTGATACAATAAAACATATTATTCCTACCGAGTTAATCAAACATTATGAAAAATGTATAAATAAAAAAAAAATTATTCCAATACTCAATTGCCAAATATTAGAATATAATAGTAATATTATATCATCGAAAGAATTTTTTAATAATAATTACGATATTAAATTATATATTTTTCAAATAATGCATGCTTTATATATTATACAAAAAACATATCCTAGATTTATGCATAATAGTCTTAATTTTTGTAATATATATATTGATTATACTAAAACTAATATACAAATAGATACTATAAATATTAAAAATTCTGAGTTTTTAATAAAAATTACTGGATTTGATAAATCATGTTTAGATAATAAACAATACGATAGTTATTTTGATATATATACAATATTTGATATTATAATTAAACAGAAAAAAGAACTAGATGAAAATCTATCTAATTTTTTAAATAAATATTATAATAATGGTAAATACATTACAAATAAATATAATGTTTGTGACGTATTAAAAGATGAATTTTTTAGTAATTATTTTTATAACCCTAAAAAACATACCCGTTATATTAATCGTACATCAGATGTTATAAGAAAGTTATCGTATTATAATATAAAAAAAAAAATGGTAGGTGGAGCTTATATGAATAATAATAATAAAATTGAAAAAAATGATCCATTTATATCTAATGAACAAAAACAAATAAAAGAATTAAATAAAGAGACGATTGCCCCCATTCAGCAAAAAAAAATAATAGAAAATATAATTTATGATACAAAACCCGATAAACAGCCTTTAACCATACCTTCATATATTCCATTAAATCCATATAATACATTCCCTGAATCTATTCCCCAGCATAAAATTTATAATGTCTCTCTAACAAACCCATTAGGGACTTATAATACAATGAATCAGATATATGAAGATCAATTACCATTCAAATCAGGGATTAAAAATTATACATATACATCTATATACGAAAGACTTGAATTAATAAATTTTATTAGAAATATAATGATAAATGTAAGAGATGGTGAAGATTTAACTGCTAAAAACGGAATTAATTCATTTTTATCATATATAAAACTTTTATCATTAAATCCATATACTTTAGACCATCCATATAATGATTTATCTAAAAATTTTTTAATATATAAAGGCGCTTATCCAATAAAATTAGATGAAAAAACACATTCGGTAAAAATATCAAATACTTCTACTGGTGTTAATGTTAGATTTTATATGATGTCTATTGGTGATATTAATAGTAGAAATATACAAAATATAAATAGTGAAAATTTTGATTTATGGAGAGAATTAAAATATTATAATTGGGTCAAAACAACTATTTTAAAAAGAAAAATATCACCTAATTTTATAGCTCCTATTTTATATAAAGTTGATACCGATTCAAAAATAAATTGGGAAGCTATTGAAAAAAATAAAAGTCAATATGGATATTTGGAAAATAATAAATTATTAAGACTTAATGATAAAAAGATTAATAATAAACACGATATGACAGATTTTTATGATTTAATTACAAATAATAAAAAATCAGATATTACAGTAGATTCAAAATCAGTATTAATACTAATGACTGAAGCACCTACTTATAGTATGTTACAATGGATGACTCCGCAATATTCGTCTAATGGATCAATAAAAAAAATGTATTATACTGGGCACCATTCTTCGGAAGTTTGGAGGTCTATATTATTTCAATTAGTATATGCTATCAGTGTTTTATATGAAGAAGGGGTGTATATGGAAAATTTTACATTAAAAGATAATATATATATTAAAGATATATCTTATGACGCAAATTCGATTGGTTCGTGGATATATAAAATTGATAATATTGAATATTATGTTCCAAATTATGGATTTGTTTTAGTAATCGATTCTAAATATCGTGATGTAGAAATAGATGATACCGTGGCATCTACTGAAAAAAAATATAAAATGTTATGCCCTATGTTTTCCGATAACAATAAGTTAACTAAAGACGATATACAAAAAAAAATAATAAATAAATTTAAAGAAATTATTAACTATCATGACTTCGAATATTTATTAAAAATGAACAAAAATAAAGGGGCCGTTCCACCAGATGACATAATCGCATTATTAAAAAATATATCCGAATTAGACCCAACGCTTCATCCAAAATTAATATTATATGACAATTTTAAATCTTTTATGCATAATCGGATAGGTTCTGTATTATATAAAACAGAACTAGATAATATAACAAATCAATTATCAAATAGACCAAAAATAAACAAATGTATTGGTAAATTATTAATATATGAGCAAAGACATAGGGAATATTATTGGGTATTGTGTATTAAAGAAATTGATCAATTTATGGTTGAAATAATAATTAAAAATGATAACATTTATTCAACTAAAGAAGTTCATAATGGGTCATTAATAGAATACCCAAATGGCCATACTATTTTACCAGAAACAAAAAATAATCTAAATTACGATGAATTATACATATATGAAACATATGTGTTTAATAATATATCCAATTCTTAGATATATACATCTAAAAGATGCTAGTGTAATAATATTAAATGAATAAATATATATGTTTTATAAATGCCATTACTAATGATTTTCACAAAACTAATGAATTTTGTGAAAAAAAAAAAAATTTATATTTATATTCTAAAATAATAACATTAAAATACGAAATCGGGTTTGTTTCTAATAATAAATATAATATTGTAAAATATGTTAATACTGATATTAAACCCCGCGATATTTGTTTATCCGATAATATAAAGAATACATCTATTGATATGGGTGATATATTATTGCAATTCTCGAAAGATATAAAAACAGTTAATATTATAGTTTGTCATTCATCGAATCATACTATGAATACCTTACTTAGTGAATCAGTGAGATGTAATATTCCAATATCGATAAATAATATTTTAATTATTGATATATCTAATTTTCAATTAGAACATTCTAATATGTCATTAGTTGATTTATACAAAAATATAATTGATAATAAAGAATCTAATGATAATATAGATATGATAAAAAAAATATTTTTTAAATTATATGAAAAATCTTATAAAAAATCTATTGCATAAACATTATATAAACTATTTTATATAATGTTTTTTTCACAATTGTATTTTGGTGATAATAAAGAGTCAAAAGAATTAAGAGAAAAGGTTGTAAATTCACAAGAACAACAAGAATCATCTACTTGTTACGACGATATATTAAAAAAAGTATTCTTTTCCGATGAAAATATTAATATTATAAATAAAAAATTAATATTGGATGTTTATAATAAAACGAATAAAGAATTTAAAATAGAATATCAGTCAAAAGTACATTTAATTATTTTGATGAAATATATATATAATATACATGCAAAGCATTTACAATATGATATCTCAAAACAAATACTTCAATTAAATTGTAAAGTTGTTGAAGAAATATTACCTAGAATAATTACAGAATTATCCCAAAGAATTAATTATTTACAACAGTTAAACGGAAATAAGAAACTATTAAAATTACCAGTTAATACAAATAAATCAAGAACGTTACCATCAGTCACTACTATTATTGGAGAAAAAATATATAAATAAAAATTTATTAAACGGTATATATTATATTTGGCATTATATGTGGTAATATATATTTATCTATTTGATTGTTAGTATTTATAAATTTAGTTCTAATGCTTATTCTATTATTATTAATTCCATAATTATACATATTTTCTATATTTGCGAGAATATATTCTTTATTATATAATTGATTATGTGATTGATTAGTTATATATTTTATTTGTTCAGATAATATAATTTTATTAATATCATATGTATAATTATTTTTAAGATAATTTTTAAGAGCTTCTTTGTAGTTATCGCCATATAATATTGTATTAGAATATGGATATATCATGTTATACATAATACTCATTATTATTATAATAAATATTATAATAATAATATTTATTAAATTATATTTTTTAATTGAGATATTATTTCACCACAATAATATTCGGGAATATTATTAAAATTTATTATTGAATTATTTAAGTCATATCGTATTTTCATATTATCATTTAATAGAAAATATTTACTTAATATATCATCATCCATTAAATCATTTTTTTTTATTTTATTTCCTCTTTTATATATTCCAGGAATATTATCAGATACATCTCCGTATAATATCTTTTTTTTTAAACTCTCTTGTGCATCAACCTTATTAATTATTTTTCTATTTAATGTCCCATATTTAATAAATATTATATTATCGTCCCCTAATTGTAAAAAATCATTATCGCCTGAAATAATAAATATAGTATAATCTTTATTTTTAAGATATAAAGTAGAACATCCTATTATATCATCTGCTTCTGTTTTATCTACTTTAATACTACTGTATAAATCAGGATTAGTTTTAATAATAGAAGGAATTAATGTATTGATAGTATATTCAAAAATGGTAGAATAATTATATTTCTTAATAATTGTTTTTCTAGAAGATTTATATTCATTATATAAGTCATATCTCCATAATTTTTCCAAAGGTGTATCTATGGTAAAAATAATTTTTGATTTATTTAACTCACCTTCCGTAAAAAAATTTCGTATATTAGATAAAAATAATTTTTTATATTTAACCATTACAATAGTATTATTTAACCAATTATATGATTTCATATCAGTTATGCTATTATATTCTTCGTCATATGCCATAGAATACCATTTTATAATTGCGTAAAATCTATAAAATATGGTATATGATGTATCTACAAATATTATGTTTTCCATATATATTATAAGTAATTATTTATTTATAATATATAAGCTTTTAATTTTTCAATTTATTGTTTTAATGGTTTAACGTTTTCATATATAAATACAATACCCGTTGTAGATGCTTTTGTATAAAAATTATCAAATGCTGTACCGTTATCATTGTCAGGTGTTACTGTAAAGCTATTAAGTACATTATTACGTTGTACCAGATTAACAGGATCATAACAGATATATTGGGGGGAATATCTACCACTCATGGGGTCGCTTTTTGTTATTATTAATGCAGTAGACCCGATAATTACATTTTCAGGAGAATTTAATGTTTCTGAACAAATGACTGATCTGAGAGAATAATTATCACTATTTACGGTTATATCTTCCTGAAATCGTATAGGAGTATCATTCATTTTTTCAAAACCAGCTATAGCCATTGGGTAATTAGAGACATTTAAAAGATTATTAGCGTATCCTAAATTATATTTAATATTTGATTTTCTTCGATCTATATAAAATACCAATAATTCAGAATATAATACTGATTTTTCTTTTGGTACCACTACACCATTAATAATAAAATTTTCCTCGTGTGAAAGTGATTCAGATAAATCAATTTCTATATTAGTATTAGTAATATTATTGGGTAGAACTATATTTAACATACCTATTTTCATTGCGTTTGGTGCAATCGTTCGAAAATAAGGGTTAGTGTTAAGATGTTGATATCTATTAGACGAAATAACAACAGTTGGTTTAAAAGAGAAAGCGCTAAATAATCGTTTAATAACCGTACCATCATATTTTCCATAAAGTAAATCAGGATTATCGAATTGATTAAGTTTACAGTTATTAATAGCTGACATAAATTCGTTAAAACTAGTGTTAAAATACTGCCCGTTTCGTAAATTTAATACACAATTCCATAATTGAGTTTGGATATTAACACGATGTAATAAATCTAACATGGGCGTACTATTATTACATACAACATCATTGTTATCCTTAACTAATGCATTAATTAAATGAATATTAGCAGGATTAATAATTTGTTCATGTTTAAATCTTTGTTTAATAATTTCCGCTAAATTTGTATATAAAAAATATCTTTCAACGATTGGAATTTTTGGAATAAACAAAGCTACTATAACTGGGTGAATATGATCATAAATATTCACACCAGCATCCTTTTTAAATACCCCATTAATTGCCGAAGAGTCACAATCCGTATATGCTAACGATTGAATCATTGTTCTAGAATATTTATCTTTAGTACTTTCGTAAAAATATAAAATTTTTTCAAGATGCTTATAATCAGAATCAGCTATATTAATATCTAAATTATTTCTTGGCATTATATCAACGGGTCCTAAAACTTTCATCATATTTGTATCAACTACTGGTTCAATTGTAGATACGTTACCAGTAATTAACGATTCATACTTTCTTTGAAATACCGAAAATTCTTCATTAGATAAATGATATTTATTTTTTATTCTTATAGTTTCTTTAAGAATTTCATGAAGAGGGGTATTTTTACCGTATCTATCGAATGTTAATCTAGTAAGTTTATCAGCGCGTTTATTAATAAGATTATATCTTTCAAAATATTTTGATTTTATTTCATTGGTCATTCTTGTATTATATTTCATATTTAAATTATTAAGATCTGATTGTACATGTATGCCATAATTTTTAAATAATTTTTTAACTTCTTCATCAATCTGATCACTATTTTCACCATTTTTATTATTACTCATAATATATATATATGAGTAGATATTTTTTATAGAAAATTATATTATTTTTCTTTTAGAAAAAATAATATATTTAAATATATCATAACTAGAATATTAATGAATCAAAAACATTGGATAGATAAATATTACCCTAAATCATTAGATTCCGTAATAGGGAATAAAGATCAAATTAATGAATTAAGAGAATGGGTAATTAATTTTGGCGATACAAAATCATCGGCGATCATTATATCAGGAAATCAAGGACTTGGTAAAACAATTATAGTAAAAATGATATTAGATAGTTTTGATTATATTACACAAATTATAATACCCAGTGATATTAAAGAACATAGACTGTACAATGATTCTAATGATTATTATATATTTAATAAATCCATATTTTCAAAAGTATTAGATAATAAGAAAAAAAAAATATCTTTGGTATTTGACGATACCGAAAATATAACACTTCCTAACGAAAAAAAATATATTTTAGAATTATATAAAAAAAATAATAAAATTAAATCATTTCCTTTGATATTCATATGTAATAAAAATCATTCAAAATTATTATATAATTTAAAAAAAGAATGTAAAGAAATAATATTTAATTACCCTTCCGATGAAGAACTATCTAATTTTATTCTAGATATATATAATTATGAAAATATTATGTTAGAAAAAGAAAATAAAAACGAAATAATTAAAAAAATAATTGATTATTCACAACATGATATAAGAAAGTTAATAAATATATTACAAGAATTGACATATCATACATCCGATAATAATACATTAAAATTAAATAATATCAATAATTATTTTTTATATACTAGTAAAAAAAATATAGATATTGGATTATTCGAATCTACCCATTTTATATTAAATAAATATAATAATTTTAACATAGTTAATAAATTATACCAAACTGAAAAAGTATTACTACCTTTAATGATCCATGAAAATTATATAAAAAAAGTATTAAAAAATCAAACCAATACAGTAAAACAATCTATAGATTATTTATATAAAATATCCGAATCAATATCACAATCGGATAATATAGAAACAAGTATATATACTGACCAAAACTGGTATTTACAAACAATGCATGGTTTTTATTCGTGCGTTAATACATCCTATTGGATTAATAAAAGTAATCCCACGCAATCTATTTTTTCCGATATAAGATTTAGCACAGACTTAAATAAAACATCTTTAAAAAATATTAATAGAAAAAACATAAACAATTTATCAAAAATTATTTCCAGTAAAAATTTAGATGATATATTAATTTTAAATAAAATATGTAATTACGTAGAAAATAATAAAAATAATAAATATGATTTATATACTTTATTTAAAAACTATGATATAAATATTAAAGATATTATATTATGTTTAAAAATAGATAAGACTATATAATATAGAACTATCTTATCTTATATTATATAATATAAGACTATATTATATTATATAATATAATATAATGATGGATATACTTGTTGAAACAAAAAATGAATATATTATTAATTTATGTAATATTTTATCTCCTTATATATTTACAGGCATTAAATCTATTTATGATAAGGCATCAGAAGATATTAAAACTAGCGGTACTGATAAAAATAAAATATTTATGATATTTCAAGAATACCTAAAACTGGTTAAAAAATGGTCAACCGATACAATTGTTAATGAAATGAATCGAATATTATATTTATTAAATAAAGATAATCCAGGTATTGATATATATAATTTAATAAAGGTTATTATAAAATCATATTTTATAATAATGACATTCGATCCTTATAAAAAAAATCAAAATAATATAGAAAATCAATTAAATAAAATTTATGATAATAACCGTCTGGAAACAATTATACATAAATTTTATATAGAAACTATTAAAGAATTTTGGGACAATCCTTATTTATTTTATGATGGTTACCCCGATATTGAAATAAAACGCAATTATAAAGAAGCCATGAATATAATTAAGAATTCAATTAAAGAAACTATTAGAAAAATACTTCCTTTAAAATTAATTACTGAATATTATTTAATTAGTAACTATACTGCACCTACAGCAATTAATGAATTGGTAAATAAAACATTACATGTAAATAACAATGTAGTAAATAATGAAATACATGAACCCGAAATAGAAGATAAAAAAATTAATACTCCTAAAAAAATACTATCTACCGAAATATTTTCTGATAATATGTATAATAATGATATAAAAGATTTTTCATTAATAAGCTCTATTAATATTAATAAATTAATTAACGAAGATAATGATAAAAAAAATATAACCAAAGATAATAATGCTACAGTGACCAAAGATGATAAAAAATTTTTACCTGAAGAAAATAATTTGATAATGCCCAAAGAAGATAAAAAAATTATTACTAACGATAATAATAGTATTATGGCTGATTATAAAAATAATCATATAAATGAAGAAAATTACGAACTTTCTGAACAAACAAATTATTATGATATATTTACAAATTCATTACACTGATATAATATACTATATATACATATATACATGTATATATATATACTATATTATATATACATGTATATATTGATTATAAAAATAATTTTCATATTTCTAATATTATCAATATTAGAATATTTAAATAATAAAAAATATAGTATTAATAATAAATCTTTATTTGATAAATATAAAATTCCTATTATAAGTACATTTATATTAATTATATTTTTAGATAATAATATAATTATTGAAACCGTCTGTAAAAATAATATAGACAATTATAAAATAAATTTACAATCTATGTAAATTTATGTCTTAAAATATTATTTATAAAAATAATTATAAACAATATTTTAACACATATATAATATAATGACTATAAAAGAAGTAGAATTTGGAGCTACGCGAATACAAATTAAAAAATTCGAAACAACAAATTTAGTAGATCATTGCACGATTGCGATAATAGCGAAAAGAGGATCGGGTAAATCATTTTTAACAAAAGATATTTTATATAGGAAAAAAAATATCCCAGCTTTTGTAATAATAAGTAGAACCGAGAAATTAAATTCTTTTTATGCCGATTTTATTCCAGAATCTTATATATACCCAGAATATAAAAGTGATATTCTATCAAATATTTATGTTAGGCAACAACATATGAGAGATGTTAATAAACAGAGAATAATTGACGGTAAGGAAGAAAAAGATGATAAAATTATGTTAGTAATGGATGATTGTATGAGTTCAAAAGGAGAATGGTCTAAAGATCAAAATATTACGGAATTATTTTTTAATGGAAGGCATCACCATGTTTCATTTATATTAATCATGCAATATTCTGTAGGTATAAAACCTGAAATGAGATCTAATTTTGATTATATATTTTTACTCGCTGAGGATATTATTTCAAATAGACGAAGATTATATGAACATTATGCTGGTATGTTTCCAACTTTTGATATATTTCAACAAGTATTTACAGATATTACTGAAAATTATGGTATAATGGTAATAGATAACAGAGTACACTCAAAAGATATATCTAATAAAGTATTTTGGTATAAAGCGAAAGAAATACCAAATTTTAAAATAGGTAATAAACAATTCAGAGAATATCATAATAAAATGTATGATAAAGAATGGACTTTAAAAAATAAAGTAAATACAATAGACTTATTAAATGTAAGAAAAGGAATAAGGGTTAATGTTGATAAAATCAAATAATGTCTATGATTGTGTATCTTCTTGACCAAAATATTTTATTTTATTGGATAGAGTAATTATTTCTTTATCCAGTTCTTCTTTTTTTTCAGACATTTTACTTATTTGTTCTTCGGCTGATTCGATACTCGCCTTAAGTAATTCATTATTAATCTTAATTTCTTCCAAATCATCGTCACTTGATGAACTTTTACTAGTATTATTTAAACTATTATCGGTAGTGTCAATATGCTTAATATTATTTTTTAAATCATCTATATTATTTTTCCTATTATTAATATTTTCAATAATATTTTCCCGCATCATTTCATTTTTGCGCTGTTCGTGTAAAATTTTTGCTTGTTCTTGACTTTTCATATGATTTTCCATTATATTATTAAGTTTTTCATCGGAATAAACATTTTTAATTTTTTCTTTATCGGGACTTACTGGTAACCACTTCCCCATTTCTCCTACATATATATCAAAATATTGATCTATTCCCTGCAATTTTTTAGAATATTCACATGCTTTATCATAGTCATCGAATACACCCCTAATTTTAATACCTGCTAAGGTTTCTTTATCCATGAGATATGATAAACACACGTATTTTTGATTAGTGGGTAGTATACTATCTTCTGTTAAATAATCCATATATATAATAATTAATTAATTAATATATCCTTAAATATTTATTTAAATGAACTAATAAAAGTCCAATTTAAATGATTGCATATTTTTTGCCATATTTTATCATTTTCTATGATTTTTTCTACATCTTTATGAAGAGAAAAACAGTCAAGTAAATGATTTAAATCTAATAATTCACAAAGTTTGTGTAAAACAAATGAATATGATAAAAAATTTTTTCTATTTACTTGTTTATGTAATTCCCAAGGAACCTGAATTTTGTAAAACATAGATATAAATATTTTTTCCATATCTTTGGTAATTTTCGGAGGAGGTAAATTATTTAATTTATTAATTATATATGCTATATGTTCATAATATATATTATGACCTAATTTTTTTAATATTAATTTAATTTTAGATTTATTTAACTTGGATAAATCAGTTATTCTTGTTCTATTTAATTCATTAATAATATCCACAAATACATGTTCTGGTATATCTGGGGTTTGTTTAGCTTGGAATTGATTTAACCATTCTTTGAAATGGTTTAATCTTTTATATGGTGAATATTCTTTAATTTGTCTATCTTCGTCTATAATTATCATTTCACTATGTCCACAACAAGGGCATATATATGAACTTTCGGATATATCTAATATTTTTTCAATATCACATTCATAACAATATTTAATTCTATTGGAACCATCGTCTTGATTTATTCTAATACCATTAATACAATGACAATATTTTTCTAACAATATATTTTTAGTATTTTGGAAATTACTAGGTGTTAAGAAATCTTTTATATTTTTAGTTTCTTTAATATCGTTATCACTTTTATTATATTTGCTATCATAATAATCTATTATCAAATCTCCCGCAATATTATAATAATCAATTTCTTTGTTTACGATATTATTATATTTTAGGTCTAGTTCATCTTTTCGATTAATTAATTTTAATTTAGTATTTATTATATCTGGAGTGTTTACTATATTATTTATTTCATTTAATGAATTTTTAATATCATCAATTTCAATTAATATATTGGCTAATTCTTTTTTATCTTGTATTATTGATAAAGCCATTTGTTTATATTTATTATCTATTGTGAAAGATTCTTTATGGTCGCTATATTTATAAGACCGAGATTTATTTTTTTTAACAAACTGCATAAATTAATATTATGTATTAATAATATACTAAATAATAATTTTATATATAATTAAAATAATTATATATAAATTATATATTTACATATAATTATTTTAATTATATAGTATTCAAATATAAAATTATTATTTAGTATAAAATTAATAAAAAATATAATATATATAAAATTATATTTTTCTACATTATATTATATATAAGTAATGGGTGGTGGATTAATGCAATTAGTAGCTTATGGTGCACAAGATGCATATTTATCAGGAAACCCTGAAGTAACTTTTTTTAAAGTGGTCTATAGACGACACACAAATTTTTCCGTAGAACCAATTCAACAAACCTGGAACGGCGCACCTGATTTTGGACGCACGGTAACTTGTAATATTAATAGAAACGGAGATTTAATTACTAACGTATATGTTACAGTATTATTAAATGCGATGCCAGCATCAACCGTTGGGTGGGGGTACGTTAAGCGTTTAGGACATGCTATGATTGATGGTATTAAGATAGAAATCGGAGGTTCTAAGATCGATGAGCAATACGGTGATTGGTTAAATATTTGGTATGAATTGACGCACAAGCAAGGACAAGAAAAAGGATATGATAAAATGATCGGAAACATCGATAAATTAACTACTATTAATACACAAGGTAAAAAGGCATATCAACTATATGTTCCTTTACAGTTTTGGTTTAATCGTAATAATGGATTAGCGCTTCCATTAATTGCTTTACAATATCATGATGTAAGAATTACATTAGTTTATCGCAAAGCTCTTGAGTGTATTAATTGGGTCGGTGATTCAACAAGTTATCCATCTATGTTACCATCTATGCAAGATTCATATTTATTAATTGATTATATTTATCTTGATTCTGAAGAAAGAAAAAGATTCGCACAGGCTTCGCATGAATATTTAATTGAACAGCTTCAATTCACTGGTTCTGAATCTCTTACAACAAATCCAAAATATCGTCTTAATTTTAATCATCCTAGTAAATATCTTATATGGGCGCCTCATTTAGAAAGATATAATAGCCGTTCCGAATGGCTTGCTTATAGCGATTCAAATGATTGGACTAATGCTAGGGATAGATTTGCAAAAATCTTATACATTGCTTCACGAGCATTTAAAAATGATACATCATTAAATTCAAATAATGAAGTAGTTGTTAAATCTCCTTTAGAAGTTACCGAAGGGGGGGTAATGTTTGAAGCAGATACTCGAGATGGTTTATCAGAACTCGTAAAAAGTCTTTTGGATAAAGTTGATGTTCGTCTTGTATGCCAATCAACTGGAACAGTCGAAGATCCTAATAATGCTATTATCGCCGAAATCACACCAGGTGTCGTCGGTGGAGATTTAATTAGTCAACTTCTTATTAATAGTCTGGTAGCTCGAAACGATCTTACTATGGAAGATATTTCTAGGAATGCTGCGCAATTTAGTGAATTAAATAGTACTATTATTAATGCCGCTAAAATTAGTACTGTTGATTACTATAATTATGGTAATTTTATTGATGGTACCGACAACCCAATATTCAATGCTAAATTACAACTTAATGGACATGATCGCTTCCAAGCAAGAGATGGAAATTATTTTAATTATGTTCAACCATTTCAACATTTCTCCAACACTCCATCAGATGGAGTAAATGTTTACAGTTTTGCATTAAAAGCCGAAGAACACCAACCAACAGGAACTTGTAACTTTTCTCGAATTGATAATGCTACATTACAACTTGATTTAGGTTTATATAATATGGCTCCTCTTAAAGATAGCTCATATGCATCTAGTTATATCGGTTCAGGGTCTTTACTTAATATTTATACAATGAATTATAATGTTCTTAGAGTTTTATCGGGTATGGCTGGATTAGCTTACAGCAATTAAAAATATTATTAAAAATAGTTTCACCGTAATATATTATTATATTTTCAAAAATATAATATAATAATATAATATATTATTTTTCAATCTCGATACCTAATATTTCAAAATATAATAATTTTTTTATAGAACATGTTAAATTCATTAATCGATAGTAAAAAAAATTGAATTATATATATATATACATATATATATATAATAATATAAATATAATAAATAATATGATGCATAATATGAATAATACAGAAATTATTAACAATGAAAAAAATATTTCAGTTCAAGATAATGAGAAAAAAAATAAGTTGTCCAAACAAAGATTAGGACAATTTTATACAACTAATCATGAATATATTTTACAAGGAATGAAAATCCCCGATAACATTAATAATATTATAGAACCTTTTACAGGTAATGGCGATTTAATAATATTTATAGAAAACGAACAAAAAAAAAATAATGTCAAATATATTATTGAATGTTATGATATAGAACCAAAAAAGAATTATATTATAAAAAAAGATACTATAAATAATCCACCCGATTATAATAATAAATATTTAATAACAAATCCTCCATATTTAGCAAGAAATAAATCAAAAGATAAATCATTATTCAATAAATATTATGTGAATGATTTATATAAATGTGTTATTAAAAATATTTTAACTAATATTTGTTTAGGAGGAATATTTATTATTCCATTAAATTTTTGGTCTTCGATCCGTATAGCAGATATAGAATTAAGAAAAGCATTTTTAGAAAAATATAATATTGTATTGTTAAATATATTTGAAGAAAAAGTTTTTGATGATACGACTTATACTATTTGTTCTTTTCAATTTGAATTAAAACAAAATAATGATAATAATAATAAATTAAATATTATTGTATATCCATCTAAAATAAGTATAAAAACTGAACTAAATGATAATAATAATTTTATGATTGGTGGTGATATATATAATCTAAAATTAAAAAATAGATATAAAATAACAAGATTAACAAAAAAAAATAAAGAAAAATCAAATACAAATATTTTAGTAAAATGCATAGATGATAATATTAATTCACAAATAGGTTTATCATTCGTTGAAGATAAATATATATATATAGATGAAACACCAAATCAAACTGCGAGAACGTACGCAACATTGATAATAGAGCCAAAAATAGAAAAAGATAAACAAAAACAATTAATAATAAAATTTAATAAATATTTAGAAGAACATAGAAAAAAATATAATTCATTATTTTTAACTAATTATAGAGAAAGTAAAGATATAGCGCGAAAAAGAATATCATTTGATTTGGTATATTCTATTACTGAATATATATTAGATAATTATAATGTTATATAATAATTATTATAATATTATAATGTTATATAATAATTATTATAATATTATAATATTATAATATTATAATAATTATTTATAATTTATATGTTTTTCTTTTGAAAATTGTATAAACTACCTATGTATGCATATTTTATTACTTTTTTGTATTTTTCTTTATTGATTAAAAATTTAAATTTATCCATATTATTATAGCTTGTATCTCCATCTAAAATATTAATGAAGTATATATTAGTAGTATTAAATTTTATTAAATATTCTAATTGATATGTAATAAAATGATACACTTCTCGCAATGTTCTCGTTTGCGCTCCACCTCTATCACATACAAATTTTAGATTATAATAGTATTTATTATAATTTTTTATTATCAATCCATCGAAATTTTCACTCCATTCATATCCATCATTATTTATCATTGGATATTTTTTACTAATAATTTCATTAGTTTCCATATTGATTCGGTCATCGGTTTTTATTAATTTAACCATAGTTATTTTTTCAATTAAGTTAATTTGATATTTTTCACATTCATTTGATTTACCATTTTTATACCAATTTCTATTTTTACGCCAATCTTTTGTTTGATAAAATGACGATGGAATCAAAATATATTTTCGTGTCAAATATCCTCTAAAATATTTTTGAATAGTTGTAATATTTATTATATTTTCATGATTATTATATAATTCTGGAATTATTTTTGTTAATTCATACATTGCTTTCGATATATTATATAATATCATAACTTATTTATTTTATATGATTATAATTCAATTTTCATCATATTAACTGTAATATGATGAAATTTGAATTATAATCATTTTTAAAATAGATGATAAAATACAAATAATATATTTTTAATAATATAATATATTATTTTCCAATCTCGATACAAACTATTTCAAAATATAATTTATAAATATTAAAAATAAAAAAAAATGAAATAATATTATTTAAAATAATATATAATATATCAAGTTTTTTAATCTATTTAGGTTAGAAAGATATTTCTTCGAAACATATCGAATAATTTATCGAATAACCTTAATCTAATGGTGCTAGTAAATCTTATTAATTCGATTAATTGCGAAAATATTATCAATTATGATGTTGATACTTTCTGTGAATTGATTGAAGCAATAAATAAAAAATATAAATTATTTTTATTATTGGAAACTTCCTATTCATTAATCCCAATTTATCATTCATTAACAAATAATGATAATATACATGAATTAAAGAATACTTATTTTTTTCTTTTGTTAAACTATGATATTGTGCTATTAGATGAAATATTATATATTGAAAAAAATAATAAAAATAATATTAACAAAACTATAGAGTTAATAAATAAACTTAACCAATTATTTAAAAACAAAATATTATATAACGATAGTATATTTTTATTATTTCTTGCTAGAAATTTAAATTATAAAAATCTGGATTGTTATGAAAATATTAGTACAGAATTAAAAAATAATAAATGTTTTATTGCGGACCTTGTAAAAATACGGTATTCTTTTTTAAAATATGCTTCTTATAATATACGAAATAATAAAGAAATTGTATTAGCCGCAATAAATCAAAATTACAATTCTTTGGAATATGTATCCGATGATTTAAAGAATAATAAAGAAATTGTATTAGCCGCAATAAATCAAAATTACAATTCTTTGGAATATGCATCAGATATTTTAAAAGATGATTATAATATTGTATTTGAAGCAGTAAAAAAAAATGGGTATGCTTTAAAACATGCTTCTAATACATTAAAAGATAATTATAATATTGTATACACTGCAATTAATCAAGATGGAAAATTATTAAAGTACGCTTCAATTAATTTGAAAAATAATTATGATATTGTATCAACAGCGGTAAATAATTATGGGGATTCTTTAGAATATGCATCCGATGATTTAAAAAATAATAAAGAAATTGTATTAACTGCTATAAAAAAGTATGGAAGAGCTTTAGAATATGCATCAGATATTTTAAAAGATGATTATAATATTGTATTTGAAGCAGTAAAACAAAATGGTTATGCTTTAAAACATGCTTCTAATACATTAAAAGATAATTATAATATTGTATACAATGCAATTAACCAAGATGGATATTTATTAATGTACGCTTCAATTAATTTGAAAAATAATTATGATATTGTATCAATAGCCGTAAACAATTACGGGTATGCTTTAGAACATGTTTCAGATGATTTGAAAAACAATAGAAATATTGTATTTACGTCTGTAAAAAATGAACCAATGGCGTTAATATTCGCATCAAAACGTTTACAATGTAATAGAGAAATTGTATTAGAAGCAACAAGACAAAACGGTCGTTATTTATTACATTCTCCTAAATATTTACAAAATAATCAGAGTTTTTTATTAGACGTACTCAAAATAAATAGTAACGCTTTACAATATGTTCCCAAAATTATACAATATGATAGATATTTTTTATTAGATATGTTAAAAATAAATGGTATGTCTTTAAAAGTTGTAAATAAAACTTTAAAAAATGATAGGGAAATGGTATTAATGGCTATACAAGAAAATGGTCAATCTTTAGAATATTGTTCTAAATTTTTAAAAAAAGATAAAAAAATTGTATTAACCGCGGTAAGTAATAATGGAAATGCTTTAAAATATGCATATAAATCTTTAAAAAGAGATAGGGAAATTGTATTAGCCGCCGTAAATAATAATGGAAATGCTTTACAATATGCATATAAATTTTTAAAAAATGATAGAGAAATCGTATTAGCTGCCGTAAATAATAATGGAAATGCTTTAAAATATGTATCCACTTTGTTAAAAAATGATAGAAATATTGTATCGTCCGCTGTAATTAAAGACGGGACTTATTTAAAATATGTATCAAAATCTTTAAAAAACGATAGAGGGTTTTTATTAGATATAGTAACAAAAAATAAAGGTGATTTATATTATATACCAAAATATTTCCAAAACAATAAATTATTTTTATTAGATATGCTAAAAATAAATGGCATCGCATTAAGACACTTTACTAAAATTTTAAAAAAAGATAGAGAACTTGTATTAGCCGCTGTAAATAATAATGGGGAATTTTTAAAATATGCTCATAAATCTTTAAAAAGTGATAGAGAGATTGTATTCACCGCCGTAAATAATAATGGAAATGCTTTACAATATGCATATAAATTTTTAAAAAATGATAGAGAAATCGTATTAGCTGCTGTAAATAATAATGGAAATGCTTTAAAATATGTATCTACTTTGTTAAAAAATGATAGAGAAATTGTATTATCTGCCATAAGTAAAGACAATCATTGTTTAATATATGTTTCAAAATCTTTAAAAAATAATAGAGAATTTTTATTAGACATGGTAACTAGAAATAAGGTCGATATTAGTAATTACGGTTAATTTTACAAAAAGTTTACAAATGTCAAAAATTTGACTTGATATAAATATGTAAAATCAACCGTAAAAGTACCACTAAATGGTATGATAGCATTTGACTTTTTAGATTGATTCACTAATATTGTTATAACAATATTAGTGAATTATTTAATATATAAGTTGCCATCGTTTATGTTATTTTAAAACCTTAAATAATCGTAATAATGGAAATTTTATATTTTAATCATTCGATGAATATTATTTATAAATACAATAAATAAATACAATAAATATAAAATATAATACAATAAATATATAATAAACAAATACTATAAAATAAAAATTTAAATCGAGTATATATAGACATTTTATAGTATTGACTGATTTTTTGACATTTTTAAACTTTTTATGAAATTGACAAAAACTTATTTATTTTATATAATTATACTTCAAATTTTATTATATTATGATAATATAATAATTTTTTATTAACGATACTATGATGAAATTTAAACATAATCATTTTTAAAATATATTATAAAATATGATAAATATGAATAATACAATATAATATATTATATTGTATTATCGGTACCTAATATTTAAAAATATAATTAATTTTTTACATTTATAATTTTTTTATAGATCATGAGTATATTCATTTACTAATTATTTTTTTCATTAATATATTTAGATTTATATTTTAGATATTTTTGATAATATATATTATCAACATATGACGCTTCCTTTATTGGTTCGGCACCTATATCTTTAGGTGATTCATCTGTAAGAGATATAACAATGTCATCTAATTTTATTGGTATGTCAGAATTATCTAATATTTCTAGTTCTATTACATTAATATGAACTGATAATAAATTATTATCTTTATTAGGTATGAAAATTTTTTTAATATTATTATTTAAAACTCTAAAAGATAAATTATTTTTTAATAATATTTCATTCCCTTTAGTACAATAACCAAAGAAAAGCCAATTATTTTGTTTTTCTTTTGATAGTTTTATTTTCAGTAAATTGCTAATTGGTGAATAATACCGTGTCCATGTATCGTACAAATTAAATTTATCAGGTGTCGTAGACAAAAAAGAAGGAAACATAATTATGTCATTTATTTTATATTCTAATATAATTTTTTTATCTATAAAACCATTATTTGAATCTATGCGATATACATAAAATTCATCCTTGAATGTATCTAAAAATGTATTATACTTGGGTGACTTATTTAATATATTAATTGAGGTTCTTATATGTTGTTTAATGTCTTCAAAATATTGGGATAATTTTGTATTAAATTTATATGCCTTATCCATTTCAGTATTTATTGTAGAGTCTCTAGTATATGTGTAAATAACATCTGAATGTTTCTTGTAATCAACTACATCTTCATTATCGAATTTATTAAAATTATTTAAATATTCTTTATCACAAAATAAATCTTTACAATCCTCAACTTTTTCGATCATAATTAAAAATTTTTCATACGATGCATCATCTTTAATAATATCGTAATTATTTATATAATAAATAGGATGATTACTAATACCTTTCGCTTTGTTTTGTATACTTAATATGTATTTGTTATAGTATTTCACGTAATTACTATTATAATTATAATATAGGTCTATATCATTAACCTTATAATTTATGATTGTATTAGTTATGTATTGTTTTATATTATTATCATAACATTCTAAATCCAATTGTATACTATCTAAATAACGTAATAAAAAGCATGGACTTTTAGTATCATTTTTATCTTTTTTATATCCAAATCCATTAAGATTTATAAACTCCTTAGAACAATCACCACAATTACGATATAAACGAAAGTAAAAATGTTTTCCATCATTATTATATTCTATAGTTTCGTTCTCAGTAATATCAATATCAGTATATTTTTTTTTATTTTCGGGTACTGTATTTTCTAAAGAATATATGCATTCAAATATTACGTAACCCTTTGTTTTATTTATATATGCATTATTTACTATATAATACATATCAAAATTATTATTATTATCTCTAAATAAGGTATCTATCTCATTGAAATACCATTCATTAATATAAATATTATAAATATTTATATTATTAGTTTCCGTAGTTATATATAAATTTATATCCTTGTTAAAACCAGGTATACTATAACATGGATATAGAATACTTAAAATTATCTTTTTCATTTTAATATTATCAACATTATTTATACTCATATATATATATATATATATATTAATATTATAATATATTATAATATTAATATATATATATTAATATTATAATATATTATAATATTAATATATGACATCAACAGATGATTTATTAACAATAATTTATAAAAAAATGTTTGGTTTGAATAATATAGAAAACATAGAACTAGACACAATATTTCAAGCAGAATCTTACATATCCAACGATCTTAATCAATATGATGATACTTTAATATCTAATGATATTACTATATTATCCAATGTAAATATTAGTAGGTCTTGTTATATAACTAACAATTTAGATATTAGTAGTTTAAATATTTCTGGACATTATTATGCAAATAATAGTACTATTATTTCTAATCTTAATATTGTAAATGATATGTATATTACAAATAATATCGATGTAACGGGAGATGGAGATATATTAAATACATCTACCATTTTATCATCTTTAAATATATCAGATAATGCGAGAATCAACGATGATATGATAATAACAAATGGTAATATTTATTCAGTAAATGATGAATTAAATATAATAGCAGATTATATAAATATAGGTAATGGTGATTCTATAATAAAAATTAATGGTTCATCATCATCTATTATCGCATCAGAATTAAAATTTTTAGATAATATAGTAACATTAAATATTAACCCGATTGACGAAACAGCTTTTGACGAAGGTCATGAAAGTGGTTTTGAAATAATGGGAGTAAGTGGTATTGGATATATTAAAGTATCTGATGATTGTGCTAGATTTAAAATAAAAGCTCCGTTAAATCCAACATTTGAATATGTTTGTACAACTGATGGAATTGATGAAAATTTTATTATTAGCGGTAGTGCAATTTTACATAATAATTCTACCTTTTTTTCATCATTATATATATCTAACAAAACTTGGTTAAATGGTAATACTACCATATTATCAGCTCTTGATGTATCAGGTATATGTATATTAAATGGAATGACTCAAATTGAAAGTGATTTAAATATATCAGGATATTGTTTATTGAATAATACGACAATAAATTCAAACTTAAAAATATTAGGAAAAACTAATATAGATAATGATACTATTATAAAGGGAGATTTGTATATTTCAGGGAATACAAATGTTAATGGCATAATAACAATGTCTTCAATATTAAATATTAAAAACCCTGTAGTAATAAATAATAATATAACTATATGTTCTGAATTCAATGTTTCGGGAGACACTACCATAAATGGGAATGTTACTGTATTATCATATATTGATATTGTTGGAAATGTAATTATGTATCAGGATACTAATATCAACGGGTCGATAAATATATTAGGCGATACTATATTTATGAATAGCGTCACAATGGATTCAAAATTAACAGTTTCTGGTATAACTGAATTCAAAGGAAATGTTACATTAAATTCAAATGTAAATATAATAGGTTATTTAAAAAATAACCTATTGGAGTTTTTAACTAATGACGATGCTAAAAATAATGGTATACCAATCGGCGGTATGTATAGAACTGGTGGAATTGTTAAAATTAGAGTAGATGATAATCTTAATTAAATATTTATTCTTCAATAATATCTGATAAATTTATTTCAGAATTTTCTTCATTTAAATTATCGTCCTCTTTTAATTTATTTTCTTTATGCCGTTTAGTAGATTTATTGGATTGGCTTACTTTATTTTGCATAGGTATATAATTTTTATTAACCTTTTCATAGTTACTGGAATTCATCAAAGACTCAAAAAAGTTTTTGGAAACACGATACGGTTTTTTTTCACTATCTAAAATAATATACTCTAATTTATTATTTATTATATCCTCAGGGTTACAATATAAATTTTTTATTGTATTACGTCCCAAGTACAAACATAACCCTATAATTGCTATAAAAACAGCAATAATTTTTATTTTGTGATTATATAAATTAGCTAAAACCCCATTTTTCATATTTGAAATAACATTATTAGTTGGTTCTAAATTATTATTATTATCAATATTGGGAATATTAGGAATAGGAATAGGATTATTAGTATACGTATCCGTCATATATATATATTATATTATAATATATATGTTTATATATATAAATCATAATAAATAAATTATAATTGTTATATTATCAGTAGAACCGATATTATAAGCATGTATCGCTAATTCTTTGGCAATATTTCCTTTAAATTTGTTATTAATAGAATTTAATATAAAATCAACAACATCTTGATTTGATACTACATCCCACAAACCATCGCACGCCAATACAATAAATTTATCTGTTTTTGATATCTTATATTTATATACATCGGGTTCATTAATAACATATGGTCTACAGTCGAGATCACCGAATGCTCTTGATAAAGAAAGACCTTTTATCCTCCAATCGAATCCATCAAATATTATATTTCCACCCAAGTCAATAATTCTTTTTTTTTCACTAGGTTTGTTAGGTTTATGATCATTTGTTAATACTTCACCTATGTCTTTATCATTACATTTAATACATCTTGAATCACCTAAGTTTAATACTAATATATTTCGCAATGATGTAACTTCTTCAATGTATTCAATAATGACACACGCCGTGGATCCACAGTAATTAATAGCCTTAGGATGAACCGTTTCCAATTCTTTCTGAATGAAATTAAATATATATATCAATTTATCTATATTTAATGATTTATTATATGAATATTTTATTTTATTATTATTATATTTATTATTTTTATTCATAAATATTTCTAAAAATATATTTTTTAAAAATTTACTAACAACACCTCCGCCATGTCCGTCAAAAACACCTAGTAGATTTATTTTATTATAATTTGCATTTTTTTCGTTAATATTCATACATGTAATATACTGATCTTCATTATTATCTCTTTTCCCTATAGTAGAATATTTATACAAAATCATAGTATAATATATATATTATATAATTAGTTATATAGAAATATACATAACATATATAAATAAGCATTATATATATTTTAATTATATATAATGCTTTCGTTCGATGATGAATATATTAAAAATGTTTATAATAATATAGAACGCGTTAAAAATATTAATATGTTGCCTATTAATCATCAAAAGTTTTTGGATAAAATGAAACATGATTTTTCATTTAATCCAAACACATGTTATGATATAGGTTCTGCTGTGTTACATTGGACAAGGCATGCCGAAAGAGTATGGCCAGATACAAAAATATATTTATTTGATGCGTTTTCTCCATTAGAAAAAATTTATGACGGATATGAATACACAATAGCTGTATTAAGTGATGTAGATGATAAAGAAATAAAATTTTACCAAAATGATTTTTATTTCGGTGGAAACTCATATTATAGAGAGATTGGTTGTAATAATGGGTCTTTCTTTCCAGAAACTAACCATATATTAAAAAATACAAAAACAATAGATTCTATAGTATCTGAAAAAAATTATAAATTACCCGATTTAATAAAAATAGATGTACAGGGAGCCGAATTAGATGTTTTAATTGGAGCTGTTAAAACATTAAAAAATGCATCATATTTATTAATTGAACTCCAAGAAGTTCAATATAATATAAACGCTCCGCTGGTAAAAAAAACAACAGAATATCTAAATTCAATTGGTTGGGAATGCATACAAGAAAAGTTTTCCGATAATGGACCCGATGCGGATTATTGCTTTAAGAATAAAAAAAAATTGAATTAATAAATATATATATATAAAATGTATTAATAATATATAATTAATCCAATGGAATATTATACTTATAATTTTAGTGAAGAACAAACCGAATTAATAAATGACCAGAATTGTTTAGGAGTATTATCTAAATATGGTATAATAATGTTTACTTATAGATTTCAAATAAATCAAGAAATACTAAATATAGACTATGTGATGAAACATTACGACCCAAACAATATTACTTGTATTACGGCAATAGTGTCATCATTAACAGTTTTTAATACGATGATTTCAATTTTACTTAATTCAATGAAATGCATCTTACTATTATTACAAAAAGATAATAATGAACCAATTATTTACGAAAATCTTTATTATTTTTGGTCTATTTATAGTATATTTATCAGACCAACTTATGATATGTATGATGATATAGATAAAAAATTATTAGAAATTAATAATAAAATATATAAAACACCGTATGTAATGTATTTAGAAAAAATAAAAAGAATCTATAATATTGATATTTTATTATCAACTCTTATAATTCACAAGATTAACAAAATATTAAACGCATCACAAAACTAATTAAAATATACAGCCCTACATTTAAACATATCTTGATCTTTAGTAATATTTTTTACTATATCATTATATTTTTTACCATTTAATAAACGTATAATAAAATTCATTGAATATACGCCACATTCAGTATTTTTTGTTTGGTGTTGTATTGTATTATACCGTAATATACATTTATCATTATCTTTATTAGAAATATTAAAATATTTTAGTAATGATTTAATAAAAGCACCTATTAATATATTAGGTGGTTTTCCAACTGAATCAAAAAAATATATTTTTATTTTCTCACGTAAATCAATATATAAAGAAACCCAATGAGAACCCGATTGATAACTTTTATCATTATTAAAAATAATTCCAAAAATTTTTTTATTATTATATTTATTAATAAATTTCATGTTAGTAAAATCTTTTTCAATTTCCATAAAATCACTAGGCCAAGCTCCCAAAAATTTAAAATCCTTATATTTATTTTCATATTGAAACATTACCTTATTGATATCATAAGTACTTAGCCATTTTTTATTTTTTTTTGGTCCTTTTGGTCTAAATATATTATTTTTTATTTGATGATTAATATTTAGATCTGGTATATTTAACCAATCCATCTCATTGGCATAACCTTTTAAATAATATTTAATATTTTTATAAAGATCATCGTAATCATTATTCGTTTTTATATTTTGATTATGATATTTATTTATACTATTAGCTAAATATCTAAGGTCTTGATATGAATAACAAGACCCGTTTATATTATCTTTTGAAGGAGCGCAATTTAATTCTTTTGACATATATTATTTATATAATATATTAAAATATAATAATATATATAATATATATATATTATTATATATATAAGATGGAAAATGAATATAAACAAAAATATATAAAATATAAAACTAAATATTTAGAAAGACTCAACTATCTACAACAAAATGGTGGAGGTCATGAAAAAAACGAGAAAAAAAACGAGAAAGAAAACGAAAAAAAAAAACAAAAGGGCTCAGAACAACATGGTGCAAAACATAGTAAAAAAGCCAATACAGAAAATTTTTTTGATTTAACAAGTTTACCCGCATACAGTTCTTCTTCCGAAGAAATTGCTTAATAAATTATTATAATTATATTATTGATATAATTTCGAAGATATGTAATAATAAAATATATCATTGTTGGCAACTAAGTAAAAAAATAATTATCTACTTTAAATAATATGATAAATATTATTTAAAGCACCTACTACATTATTATGTAGTAGATACCGTTATGTTTCTTGTTAAAGTCATTAAAATATTACTAGTATTATTATCTATAGCAATATATGTTATAATATAAATATTTATATTGTCAGTATTTATATAAGATATATTTGTATTATTTACGAAACTTAAATTATCATCTATATATTCCACTTCATTAATATCTTTTATAGAAGAAATATATACAGTGATATTATTTAAATAATTATCAGAAATACCAATACCTTGTTCTATATAAATATCATTTAAAATAATATTTATATTAGTATTGCCTATAATATAAATAGGATATATAGTATTTCTTATTTTCCAAGCAACTGGGGTTAATATTATGTTATCACTAAATAACGCCTCTGAATAAAATGTTCTTTGGGTTATTCTATCATATACAAACAAGAAAATAGCTTTATTATTTCCATATATAAATGGATTATTTAGTCTAATATGTTTTAATAAAACCCCTTCATTTGAATATATCTTAAATTCATACAAATTTAAATTTGTATTTTTATACATCGATAAATATAATCCATTATATGCATATTCTAACATATCTCCATAATCATAAATAATAGTAGAATTATTATTTACATTACCTGCACTATTGGTTTTAATATCAATAACTGATAATGCCTGGTAATCTCGTAAATTACCTAAACCATCATTACTTGGATCTAATCTAAAATCTATAACAACGTTATCTGTATCAACGGTATTATATTTAATTTTTAATAACATTGACCAAAAATTATTATTTATATCAAAATTCTGTAGAGGAACTGGTATTTTAATACCCCAACCAGAAATATTATAATAATAATCCGTAGATGCTATTTGTGATAATATACCATTGTCTATTACTATAGAAGATAAAGAAGTATTATAATATTCTGAATAATTAACATCATTAGTATCCGTAGATAAATTAAAATTTTTATATATATTATTTTCAGTATATTCTACATAATTTATATAATCGGATATAGCATTAATTATTTTAATTTGTCTACTTATAGTTATTATATTATTATTATTATCTTTCGATGCATATGTTAATATATAAGTTTTTTCTACAGATGTGTTGATTTCTGGAATTTGTTTATTATTATTAATTAATATAGCATTATTTAAAAGTTCGGTTGTATTATGCAATATTGACACTAAATAAACTGGAAAATTTTCATCAGATGAAACACCGGATTCTATATAAATCGTATTCGCTAAAACATATTCAATATATTCACCTATTAAAACAATAGTCGGTGGTGTTACATCATCTCTAATTCTTACAATATTACCAGTTCTAAATAATCCACCTAGAGGTATATTATTCAATGCTGCTATTTTACTATTTTCAAACTCTTTTAAATTAGGTAATATTATTATATTATTTGTGTTCAAATTAGATCCTATTGTTATATTTCCATCTACTGTTAAATTATTAGAAATATTAATATTGGAGCTAGATGATATATTTAATGAAACCATATCATTATCTATATTTAAATTGGATAATATTGAAACATTATCACTAAATACCAAATTTGATAATATAGTAATATCATTTGAATATATATTATTATTAACAATAATATTATTATTGTTAAAAATAGCATTCGTTGTAATATTACCATATACGATAACATCATCACTAAATATAATATCTTTTTTAATATCTAAAGTATCGCAAATTAATGTATTTAAATATACTGATGATAATATAGTTATATTATTATTATTGTAAAAAGTATTCATTATAGTAATACTATTAGATGAAAGATTAATAGTATTAAAATTATTAACAACTGTAAATGAATTAATATTTAATTCTAGTAAATTACCAGAATCTGAAATATATAAATTATCTATCAAAGCATTATTTAATATTGAATCATTTGATACATTTAATTTATCATTGACGGAGACATTATTATGAAATAATGAATTTCCTGTTATAATCAAATCATTGTTTAATTCTAATTCACATATATAATTAACTATATCATCATCAGGTAATTTTATGTTAAAATATGTATTTTCTGTATTTGATAATATATAACCATCATTATTATTAATCGATTGTATTAAAATACCACAATTATTACCAGTATCTATAGATGAATTATTGCTATTATAGTTTAACGCTAATACTTTATCTGATATTTCTATATCAGTTGTCATGATATTTAAATAAGTTCCGTTTATGTTAATATTAGAGTTGACATTCCCTATATTAATATTATCACTATCAATAAGTAAATCTAATGTTGATAATATAGTAATTGTATTTATATGATTAACATTACATAATCCACTAATATTTACATAATTGGATGTCATATTGCTAACATTTAAATTATTTAATATTTCTATATTATTAAAATTATTTAAATCATTTATTATAGTTAAATCCGTAAAACAATTTATAATATTACATGTAATATTATTAATATTACAATTAGTTGTCGATATATTCTTAGTATATACTATATTATTATTACTCGGGCTAATTAAATCACCAAATATATTAATATCATTTGAAAAATTTAATTCAGAATTAATAGTCATGTTTGAAAAGGTTGTTAAGACTCCATTAAATATAATATCGGGAGTATTATCATTAGAAATTATATTTTCAATATTAAACATTTTTTTATATATGTTTGTTAAGTTTTGTTCCATTATTATAATTATTATTAAAATAATAATTATAATATATTAAAACTAATTATTTATTTTTATTCTGTAGATTTTTTAGATTTTTTTAGCCACCCATATCTCCACGCTATGAATATAAGGGCTCCAACAATTATGGCAAATACCACGATACTAACCACGATAATGATTGTAGTCAAATTAATTCCTTCGGTTGCATTTTTTATTTTTGAATCAATATCGGATGCGTATTTGTCAACTACTTTGATTACAGAATTTTCTTTTAACATACAATTAGCAACAGCGTTTTGAGTTAAAGTTTGAGATATGTCTGATATATTAACTATACAATCCTCCTGGTTACAATCTCCTTTATTCTTACAACGCAGTTTATAAGAATCATCATCCCAACAATGTTTTGCGCATGAAGCCTCATACCCATCCATTTTAATATATTGATTGGCTATATTATCTTGAACACACTTACCCACATTACTAATATTAAGTTCTTTAGTAACTTCTTGAACAAGTCTATTAACCGATTCAGTCTTATTTACAGTTGTATCCAAAAACCCCGGACTACCTTTCATAGTTTGTTCAATATTCTCTTTTAATTTTTTATTAACCTCTCGTTCTAGATCTTCTTTATTAGATACATTTTGGGCGCATGTAAAATTTGGTACAGAAGTAGATGTTTGACTAATTCTACTAAAATTTGGTTTACATCCTTCTTGGATCTTGATATTAGACATATTTATAAATTGATTACTAGAGTTATTCTGAGAACAATTTTTAGAACTTTGTAGTAAAGTATTAGTAATTGATTTATTTATGTCTTCTTTAAGATTTTTTGTAAGATTTTGACTCGTACCTAAGAATTCTTCCATTATATAATATATATATATAATAAGTAATATAATATAATTATTATATATATATATATGTATATATATATATATAATGAGTGATTATAAACAACAAATATCTGATTTAGATAATCAAATGGACAATTGTTTAAAAGTAGTAGAAGAACATCGTACTAGAAGTTCTAAATATGATAAGGACTTAATAGATTATCAAAATTCTGAAAAAACATTTTTCGCCGATAATAATAAATACAAAATAGATTTATCAAAATGGGAAAATGACAAAAAAACATATTATTCTAATATTAGAGGTGAACGACAGGAAGGTCTTTGTGGTGGGGTCGATGGTAATGATAAAAGAACATCGTGTCATCTCAAAGAACCAAAACAAAAATGGGATTGGGATTCTAATACATCTTCAAAAGGGTGTGGTGGTATGTTTGAAATCAAAACACGACCAAAATGTAAAAGAACAGATTCGTATTCAAATGAATTATTAGCAGCCTGGGAAAATAAGTATCGTAGACCTATTGAGCCCGTCCAAGAAATATTAAAACTACCAATTCCGCCAACATTAGGTTCGGTAACTTGTTGTGGTATAGATCTTTCTAACATGACAGCAAATAGCGGAGTAAATATAAGTGATATAAAACAAACATGCGGAAATGAGAAAACTAAAGTACTAAATAATGCAACGCCGGTCGCCGTACCTCAGAAAAATAATGCAACGCCGGTCGCCGTACCTCAGAAAAATAATACACCACTGGTCGTTGGAGCTCAATCTACACCCCCCAATGAAGATAAAAACGATAATATGATATTAATTATCACATTAATTGCGGTGGGTTTTCTAGTAGTTGGCTTAGCTTTGTTAGGGTTATGGCTGTATTTTAGACAAAAACCAACTATCTGAATAAACATTATTTTTATATAATTATATAATAATATTATAATATTATATATATATATATATATATATATATATATAATATGTCAAGTGATAAAGAAATAAAAGATTGTAAAGAAGCTGTAGCGGGATATTTGGTTAGACGTGTCAAATATGAAAAGGATTTAGAAGAATATAATAAATTGGAATTAGCATACGTAAAAGAAATGGTTGCATACGAAAAACGATTATTCGTTTGGAATAATAAGTGGAAATACTATAGACCAATGTATCTTGATTATCTTAAAAAAGCGGAATTTTACGCCCCCTGTACTGGTATAGCGAAGTCCGCTAAAGATGCCGCATGTAGGGGGGGTAAAGGTAACGTGGGGGCTGTTGGTGACTGGGAATTGAATGAGGCTAAAGACTCAAAGGGTTGTGTATTTGGGAGAGCATCTCCTGCATGTAGACTAAAAGAAGATGCCATAAGCGCATTAATGATTAAATACGATAAAGATCGAGGGAAACCAATGATACCTCATCTGATGAGGATGGATAAACCAGTTTTAATACCATTAGGTAATGGGTCTTGTTGTGGTCTTAACCTAAATGACTTAGATAAGATGGATATGAAGACACTAACCCAGAATGATCAGATGATGATTTTAAATAAGAGATGTGAGGGAGTAATTAAAGAAAGGGACCTCAAGGCAAAAATAATAAGGCCCGAAAATTTTATAGAAAGACCTAATACAATTCTAGATTATTGGGACACGCCCTATAAAGTTGATGGAAATTTATCAGTAGACGAATGTAAAGTAAAATGCGACGATGATATAAAATGTAAAGCATTTATGCGAATGTATCCAAAGCAGAATTTATCGGTCAGGAGTGGGACATATAATAATGAACAATGTGCTTATTTATCTAAGTTGAATAATCCTAAAGTGAATAATAATGGTAAAGGACTAGCGTCATTATATGTTAAAGAGCCCAAGAATTTTATAGAAAGACGTGATACAATTCTAGATTATTGGGATAGTCCTTATAAAGTTGATGGAAATTTATCAGTAGACCAATGTAAAGTAAAATGCAGCGATGATATAAAATGTAAAGCATTCATGCGAATGTATCCAAAGCAGAATTTATCGGTCAGAAGTGGGACATATAATAATGAACAATGCGCTTATTTATCTAATTTGCATAATCCTAAAGTTAATGCCAATGGTAAAGGACTAGCGTCATTATATGTTAAAGACTAAAAATTTATTCTAATTGTATTTTATAATTTCCTAAAATATCATTAAGATTTAATAATATTGATGATTATAATTATTATTGTCGTTGTTTTGTATAATTTCGCGTCAACGATACTATAAATAATTGGTATTATGTTTTTAGTCAAATAGTAAAATAAAATATAATATTAATTAATTCACTTATTGGTTTATAAAAAAGATATTAGTATTTATATATACATGAATATAATTTATATATATATATAAATATCATTAAATTAATTGAAAAATTGAATAATAAATCTGAAAAATTATGCTAATGGTCTAAGTCAAATTTTTTGACATTTGTAAACTTTTTATGAAATTACCGCTAGATACAATTATTTTTCCAATATAATAGTATCATAAAAATTATTATTTTAAGGCCATTTTACGTGAGGGCATCCGCCACAATGCCAAAAATCATCTGTATTATACTTCCACCCCTTCTTTTGATAGTCTTCTTGGTCTTTTAAGCATTTAGCACAATCTCCCATGGCTGGTCTATCTCCTCGCCCCTGCAATTTTAGATTATTTTTATTCTCTTTGTAATTCTTCAGTTCAAGAGCCATCGATTCATTATTCTTTTTTTCGAAGTTTCTCAGATTGGTATTATTAATATTAAGATCCAATATTTGTTTATTATTTTGTCCAATTTGCTCCATTATTTTTTTTTGTTTAGCCAATCCACATCCCTCATTTATAGTACTCTCGTTAAACTTTCCCACTGATAACCCAGATAATTTAATACCGCAGCAAGATATATTACTGAAAGGAACTAAAACAGGTTCTATATGTAATAGTGGTTCTGGTTTTATTGGTTTCCCTCGATCTTTATCGTATTTAATCATTAATGCGCTTATGGCATCTTCTTTTAGTCTACATGCAGGAGATGTTTTCATAATTCCACAACCTCTTGAGTCTTTATTCTTATCCCATTCCCAGTCACCAACAGCACCTACGTTCCCTTTATTATTCCTACATGCGGTATCTTTATCAGACCCCATCATACCAGTACAGGGGGCGTAAAATTCCGCTTTTTTAAGATAATTAAGATACATCGGTCTATAGTATTTCCACTTATTATTCCATGCAGCAACTTCTATTTCATACTTTTTCATTTTCTCAAGATCGTTTAATTTAGCCAAATGATAATTTTTAGAATCAATATAATATTGTTTGCTTCTAATTAAATATTCGTTTACTGCTTTTTTACATGACTTCATTTCTTGATCTATAGTAGACAAATCCTTTTGATAATTTGACATTTTATATTTATGTATATATATTATATATTATTTTTTTATTTTATATACATTAAGAATAAAATTAATAATATATATAACAAAAAACCATTGAATGATTACGTGTTTAATTCGCTTTTATAAAAATAAAAAACATTGCGGCGGTGTAAAAATATGTATATTTATGTATATATAAATATAATTTAGGTATATATAAATATAATTATGTCATTAAATAAATTGATTGAAAAATCAAATGAAGAATCTGAAAAATTATTCAATAATAAAGATTTTATATCTTTATTGAGTATATATATTAATAATCCTTCAATGATAGAATCTTTATATAAATTTATTAAAGAACCTGATAAATTACCGATAACTGAATTATTTAGCGAAACTAAAAATGATATTTTAGATAAAGATATTTTAATATATTATGACAAATTGAAAAATATATTAATTAATATGAATATTGCCGAAGATAAAGAATATTTTATGTCTGTTTTAAATAAAAACTCCGGTCATTTAAATTTATCATTAAGGCAAATATTAGTAGAAAAATCATTACGTCTAAAATGATTTTAATACAAAAAATTAGCATATCTCATTGTTATAAAAGATTGTATAAAAAATTTATTATTATATAATAACCTATATTATATATATATATATGGCATATTATAAAAAAAATCAACATAACAAAAAAATCAAAAAATATTCGAATAGACGTAGAAGCCGACGACTAAGACGAGGATCCCGGTGGGGGGCTATCAATTATTGTAAGATTGATGATAGTAACTGCGAAAAATGTAGAATATGCGAAAAATGTAGCATATGTAAGGAAACACCTCTTGAAAAAATACGTATGGTTTTATTAATAATTTCGGCAAGCCTTTTTATAATTTGTATATTACTTTTTTTGTTTATGGTAATATATATTAAAATTCGAAAAAAAGACTCTATATAAATAATGATACATTTTCTTGAAAATGTATCTACTGTATATAAAAAAAAAATAAAAATAAAAAAAAAAAAAAAAAAAAAAAAAAAAAAAAAAAATATATATATATATATATATATATATATATATAATGTCAGATTTTCAAGAAAATTTATCTACAATAGATAAAAAAAAATGTACATGTAGAAAATGCAGTTGTCCGACATGTACATGTGGAGACACATCATGGACTTATATATCTACCGTCCTTATCATAATTCTTATAATTTTTTTATCGTGGCTAATACAAGAACTTATTCGTGCTATATATAAGAAGTTAGTTAAAAAATAACTAATATCTTTAAATAAAAATTAGTCATTTAAATTTATCATAGTTATATAATGATTTAAATCAGAACCACTAATTATTATCTATCAGTGGTTTAATCAAAGGAGAGTCTGAGTGATATATCCATAATATTCTAGTTAATAATTTTCCTAATATTTTACATAATCCGTATATTTTCATATGATAGCAATAATGTTGAATATTTTTAATTTGTTTACCAAAATTAAAAATATTTTCTCTATTTTCATTTATTTTTTCATCTATAATTATTTTATTATTTTGTATAATTATAAATATAGTTTTATTTATATTTTCGGGTATATTGATACTTATATTTTTTAATTCATTTACAATATTATTATAAGGGGGTGTATTCAATAATTCATATTTATTTAAATTATTCTGTATATCATTAGATTCTTTTATTGATATAAAAGAACAAAGGAAATGTGCTATATTTATTTGATTTATTTCTCTAGTATGGTCTTTATCTTCAAATGCTCTTTTTAAAAATGGTATTATATATGATATAATAATAGAATCATTGGAATATCGTAATTTCCAATTCATATGCAAATGATTTATTTCATTTACAAAACTAAATTTCCATTCATTTATAAATTTTTTACTTATATCGTTTAAAAAATATTGTTGATCCAAATTATTATAATTTAAATCTAATGTATTTTCAAATAAATTATTCCATTTTTGTTTATTATTATTATTATTTGATAACATATTTGCATGCATAAGTGTATATATGTTATTATTATTAGTATTAATTATAGGAGGCATACTCGTAGAAAATTTTTTGATTTGTTCCCACGTAAATCCATAGAAAATTATATTTCCTTCTTTATCCAAACCTCGTCTCCCCGCTCTTCCACACATTTGTTGAAATATCATTGGGGTTAAATTAGGTGTATATACTATAACAGCTGTTCTAAAAGGCATACTGACACCATATATTAATGATTTATCACTAAAAACAACACTTAATTGTTTTTGACATGATAACATTTGCACTAATCTTAAATATTGATTAGGTAATTCATCTATATAAATACCAACACCTCTCCATAATAATTTAATAATATAATGATAATCATCTCCTTCTGTTGGAAAATACTGTTTTAATCTTTCAGACCATTCTTTTATTAAATCTTCACGAAAATATTGAACTTGATTTAATATAAAATCAGGGTGGGGTTCATATAATGATATATTATTAATAGTAATAGGTTCTTTATCAAGTATGTGTTGATTATTATAAGTGTCTTTCTTTAGTAATATATTACCCATCATTTCTTTTTGTGATTTTCTATCTTTATCAATTGTTTCCACCGCGTCCCTATTTCCTTTCTTTTCTAGTTTTTTATTTATGTATTTTTGTTTTAATCTATCGCTATAAAGAGTCGGGTATTTTTCTAGTTCTTTATTATTAATATCTATGGCGTATTGTCTTATTGTTTTAAGACAATCGGTTGTATCGCAATTAAATATTATAGCTGGTAAATTATTTTTTTGTTTGAGATCAAAAGTTAAATTTACGATATCTTTTTTATTTTCATTATTTATAATAGAATCATAATTATATTCTTTTAAGAATTCTATAATACTTTTTTCATTTACTTCATACTCAGTATACATAAACTCTAATAATTTATTAAAATATTCATTTGCTTGATCTAATGTTATGCGATCATTTTTTTTAAAATATTTATAAGGTGAAATATCATTAAGATCAAATTTTACGCTTAACTTCTCATATAAATTCCAAATATCAGGTGGTGTTGGTTGTAAAATTAAATTACATAATGATTTATTTTTAATTTGTGATTTGTCTATTAATGATATAGGTCTAATTGGCACTAGATTAGTATCGTAATAATAACGCTGTAAATTAAAAAACCTTTTTTTACAGATTATCTTATCAACATTTTTATTTGTTATTCGTTTAAACCATTCGATTAATTGATCATTATTTTGTATAGTTGCCGATAATCCTAAAAAAGGTACATCGTGTAAGATTTTAAGTATATATTCCATAGCACTACCCTCTGGATTACCTATAGTATGTATTTCATCGAATATTATCCATTTGAATGTATTATTAATAAATGGTAAGAAATCAACAATTGATTCAGGCGTTCCGATTATTGCTTTAGATTTATTTAATATGTCTATAAAAGAATCCCTAGTGGGGCATGAATTATAAGACGATGTTACTATGGGGGCGTTTTCATCTATAATATTACCTATATACGCCGACATTTGCCATGCTAAAGCATCTGTCGGTACAACAAATAATATTTTACCCTTAGTTGAAGTATATCCAGATAATACTGATTTACCAGCCGATGTTGGAGCATTTATTAGTGTTGATATATTTTTATCTATATTATCGATAACTTTAATTTGCCAATCATCGAATTTTTTAAATCCATTAATATTTAATGGTGGCATTTGTGAATATAATTCTGTGAATTGTGTTTTTATTATATCTATTTTAGATATATAAATATTAATATAGTCAAGTTGTTTACTATATTCTAAAGTAAGTTCTTCCGTAATATCAATATTTTCATCCATTAGTTTGTAATATATATTTAAAAGTAATTTTTCATCTCCTTTTTTTATTTGATTATCTAACATAACTAATAATAATTTCGCTTTCCCCTCTCCAGTTATCGGTATAGCCCCCATACCTAACTTTCTTATATTTTCATAATCAGTAGCAATTGATTTTAATTTTTTATTATTATAATTTTGTAATATTAAATTTTCAGATGATTTTAATTTTTTTATTTTATTTTTTTCTATTAATGTATTTTCTTTAGATGGTAAAATAGAGATATATTGAGAAACTAATTTTGGATTAAAGTTATTTGATGGATTTAATTTTAATTTAGTATTTATTTCAAATTCGATATCATATTTTTTTTGAAAAAAACTAAACTCCCAATTACCTTTATTATTTTTTACATCAATGTGATTTTTTTTAGTATTATTATTATTATATTTATTGTTAAATTTTTTATCCAAATTCATTTTATATATATAAAGTTGTTATATTTTTTATATATAGAAAAATAATAATAATAATTATTTTCTATATATAATATATATAATATATGCGTAGTGGGTTTATTGAGAATATAGACAAGGGTATAAAAAATATATTATTGGGTGGTGCCAAAATCGATATACCCAACAAAGACAACGTAAATATAGTTTTAATTAAATCAGATAGATGTCCGTACTGTAGGGATTTTTATCCAACGTGGGAAGAACTAAAAAAAAAATATAAAAATAATTCTAATACGACTTTTGAAATAGTAGAATTTGATGAAAATAAAGATAAATTAAAAACATACAACAACGATGTTAATAGTATACCAACATTAATTAAAGAAAATAAAAAAAAATATGTAAAATTTGAAGGAGAAAGAAATATGGATAAGTTATCTAAATTTATTGATAAACCTATGTAAATTCTAATCTAAAAAAATGAATTTATAATAAGTAAAATATATTATATATATATATAATATAAAAATGTCGGAACCAAAATATAAAACTTTAACATCGTCAAATGATTGTAAACAAGTTAATGAATTTGATAAAATACAATATTGTCCACATTTATTTTTATGTAAACGTAAAGAATGCTATGATTGTTATGATTCACAAAGTCATGTAAGATTATCTAAATTAGACGATATAATAAAATTATTAAAATTAAAATTTACTAAAAAAAAATAGTTTTACAGTAAATTATAATCTACTAATAAATATATTATTGTAATAATAAATTAACAAAATATTTTGATATCTTAATTATACTAAATCAATAATTATAAATAAAAAATATATATTTTTTATTTATAATTATTACTAATCGAAATTTATACGTAATATATAAGTATAAAAAAATGATTTTGAGTAATAATATATTGTTATTATATAATAACAATGTTTAAAAATACGATAATTAATATTTTAGGGAAAAAATCTTCTGTTATGGATGGATTAAGTTCATTACGTAATAATGCTGAAGAATCTAAATTATTATTTACATTAGAAGATTCATCAAATGCATCAATAAGCTTAATAAATGATAATGAATTTAATATTAATTTAAATGATAATAATATTTTTAAATATAAAAATAATAAATTTACAATTAATAATAGTTTACAAACAGAAAATATAGAATCATTATCGGTAACCGCTACTAACATATCTTCGAATAATATTTTTTCAAATATTATAACTACTTCTACATTAAAATCAACTAATATTAGTACTAGTAAAATATTATGTGATGAATGTATATGTAATAAAATGACGTATAATACCGAATTATCTATTAATAAAATAACCGCGGATACTATAATTACAAGTAATATATATTCTAATGATACCTTAAATATTAATGGTAATAATATTAATTTAGGGGATCAATTTTCAAATATTTTTATATCTGGTGTATTATATAATCAATCAGTCGAAAATAGTGTAATTTTAAATAAAATAATATATATTAATATGAATGAAGATGGGGAACCCATAGATGAAGGATTTAATTCAGGTATTGTTATTAAAGGTTTTAACGGAGATGGTTATATAATTACTAATGATGACGGAACGCGATTTAAAATAAAAGCACCAACACAAACTGATTTTCAATATATAGCAACTTTGGATACCAATAATGATTTGGTCCTAGATGGTACTGTATCCGTAGGTAAAAATTTAATAGTAGGTACAAAATTAAGTTCTACCGATTTGATAACAACTAGTGATATTATATCTAATATAATTACGGCAACTTCTATATTTTCAACTACTATTACATCAAAAGATATAATTAACTCTAATTTATGTAATTTAAATAATATTATTGCTTCTGGTGATATAACTTGTGAAAAAGTTAATTGCGATGATTTAAAATCTAATGATATTAATATAACAAATTATATTTCTAGTAATAACATTTTTATTAAAAATGATGCTATTGTTAATAATAATATCAATTCCGCATTTATAAATTGTACCGGTATAACTATATTTGAAGATTCCAATCTTTATAATTTAACAGTTTTGAATGATGCATTTATTAATAATATTAACATTAATGATACTCTTACTATTGATAATAGTTTAATAGTAAATAATTCTATTAATGTACAAAATAATTTAGAAATAGGAACAAAATTAACAGTTATTAATAATATTTTATGCAATGGGTCATTAGTAGTTGACAATTTATTAAAATGCACAGATTCAATACATGAAAATATAACAACTAATAAATTAGATATTAAATCATCATTAACAGTATTGGGAGATTCTACTTTTACGTCTATATTACATTCAAATTATATAAATACCAATATAATTAATTCCAATACTGACTTAACTATATTGAATAATATGACTGTTACTAATATATTACACGTAAATACCTTAATAGCTGATAATGATATAATATTTCAACAAAATAAATCATTACTTGGTGTAATAGATGAATTATCTGATAAAATTAATTTAAAACAAGATAAAACCAATGAATTATCATATATATTAGATACTCTTTATTGCGAACCTTTAATATATACTAGTAATGATCATCCATTATGGTATAATCTTAATATATTAGAAACGAATAATTTATTAAATAATATATTTATGCCATCTATAAATAGAACCATTGAACGTATAAATATAGTTAATACCTTAGATGATAATATAGCTAGATATTTGTATGTATTTTCTATTAATAATATATTTAAATCAACTGACGTTATTTTAAAAGTTAAAGTTAAAAAAGACATAAATAAACCTAATAATAATTTAAATAATTTGTGTTTATCTATCCAAAATTCATCCGATTTAAATACTGATATAATAGCTCAAAATGAATTTAGTATTACTGATATTGATGAATTTATTAATATAGAATTTGAATTTATGACATCAGAGTATGAAACTTTGAATATTAATATAGGCAATGTATTAAATATTAATTACACGCAATCAGAAGGATATTTATATATTTATGATTGGAAAATTATAAAGAAAAAATCAATTAGTATATTGGATAGTTCTTTAGAGGTTAACAATATACAATGCAATAATAATATAACAGTTTTATCTATCTTAAATATTAGTGGATTATGTAATATTAATAAGATAGAATGTAATGATATAACAAGTAATAATATTAATGTATCTAATCTATCAGTTAGGACTAAACTATATTCAAAAAATATAGAAACTAAAAATTTAGAAAATGATAATTTATTATCCAATAATATTATTACGGATGTAATTATTACTAATACAATGACATCAACTTATTTAAACATTGATACTATAACTAATAATTCAATATTGAATATTATTAGTCCAATTATTAATATAGGTAATTCTGATTCAATAGTTAATATAATTGGAAAAAATACAAATATTAAAACTACCGATATTGATATTGAAAATAAAATAATATCACTTAATTATAATGAAACAAATAACGGAAATGATATAGGTAATTTGTCAGGAATAGAAATATTAGGAACTGAAGGAAATGGTTATATTAAAACAAACGAAACAGCTGATAGATTTTACATTAAAGCTCCAAAAAATAATAATGTTGGCTATATTGCTAGCTATGATGAAAATAATAATTTTTATATAACTGGTAATTGTGAATTAAATACATTGACTGTAAATTCTATATTATATGTATCAAATAATTCTATAATAAATAATATTATTTGTAATAATAATATTACTTCTGACAACATAAATAATTCTGATAATATAATAACTAAAAATATAACCGTATCTACAAATTCTATTATGAACGTAGTAACGGTTACATCTGATTTGCATGTTTCGGGGATAGCTATTTTTAATAATCCTCCGACAACTATTAAAATTGACAATTTTAATAATAATGAACTTATACCTAAAATATACGTAGATAATAAAGTTCAGTCATTAATAGATGAGGTTGATACTATTTACTCAGAGGCTACGTTTTTATCAAAACTTAATGTATCTGGTGAAACTATATTTAAATCAAATTTATTAATAAATAATAATTTAACTGTAGATGGTAATATTTATGGAACTGATATTAATGCAACTACCTTGATTGTTAACCAGAATATAGAAACTCATAATATTACAGTTACTGGAATATTAAATGTATCCTCATTAATTGATGCGGGAACAATTGATGTAAAACAATTAACAGTTTCTGATTTTATAGACGTTAGTAATACATTAACTGTCCAAAATGACTTATTTGTATCAAGTAATGCAACACTCGCTAATGTTACTTGCCATGATATTACTGGTAATATTATTAATGCTGATAATATTATAGTATCGGATACTATTTATATATCTAACTTATCAAATATTAATAATTGTAATGTTAATACAGAATTATCGATATTGGGGAATATAATTATTTCGGGTGATGCTAATATTAATAATATTATATGCGACAATTTACAAATTAATAATACTACAACAGCCCTAAATTGCAATATTTCGAATAATACCGAGATAGATGTAATTATATCATCCGATTATATTTCTTCTAGTAGTATAGTTAACATAGATCGTTTAGATGTAAATATATTAAATACTAATAGCATTACTACCGATGGTGAAATAATTTTTTTATCAACGGTAACAGTACAAACTTTGTTAAATATAAATAATGATTTAATGGTAGAAAATAATATAACGGTATCGTCAAAAATTAAAACAGTTGAAATTGATGCACATAATTTAATTACAGATGTAATTACTTCGGATATATGTAATATTACTAATAATATTAATTCCAATACTATCAATACTAATACACTAATAGTAAAAGATAATTTATATACTTCTGAACTATCTAATTTAAATAACGTAAATGCAAATATTATTACTATTACCGATACTCTTAAAAGTGATAAAATAATTGTAAATGATATAACAACAAATACTATTTATAGTACAGATATAACGGTATCTGGAATTATTACATCTAATACTATTATTTGTATAGATGGTATACTTGATAACATTACTTCAAAAACTATATTTATATCCGATACATTGGAAACTGATACTATTGTTTGTGACTATATTACTGTAAAATCGAATATTAATATAAAAGATGATGCTATTATTAATGATTGTACTATTAAAAATAATATTACCGTTTTATCAAAAATCACAGTATCTGGAAATTCATATTTTAATGAATTAATATTAAATAATATTACCTCAAAAACAAAAATAACCACCGACTTAGGAACTTTTAACATAATAAATACTGATAATTTAATTGTAACTAATGATATTACTTGTAATGGAAGTGGTATCATCAATAATATTAATTGCGCCAATAATTCAAATTTATTTAATATTAATTCAAATAATATAATAAATGAAAATGATTTATATGTTTCAACAACTTCAAATCTTAATGATTTAACAATTATTAATACCGCGAATATTATTAATATAAATAGTAATAACGTAACTGTTAACGGTACATTATTTTCTGATAATATTACAGCAACTGCGATAATATCAGGTAATGATATTATTGGAAATAATATAACGGTTTCGTCTAAATTAAATGTAATAGAAGATTCATATATTAATGTAGTAAATTCTACAACTATTACGACAATGGATTTACTTACAAATAATAATTGCATTGTAAAAGGGTTTAATACTATTACATCAAATTTATATGTTTCGAGTAATAGTTATTTAAATGAGGTGACTGCGGATAATATTACATGTACAAATTTATCTGTCCTAAATTTAACAGTATTTCCTGAATCTATGACTGTAAAATCTAATTTATATGCTACTAAGCTTAAATTAAATGGTTTATTTAAATCTATTAATATGCCATCTTCTTTAAATATTTCATCATTACCTATCAATACTTTATATTATGATATCGGAACGGGCGTAATTAAGATTAAGATTTAAATATATATTAAATATTTTTAATTATAATGGAAGATATAATTAATTATAATTATAATAATAAATTAAGTATCGAAGATGCTTTAAATTCACTTAAAAATAATAATACCATATCAACATTAATTATAAGCAATGAAAAAAATACGTTACAAATAAGTTTGGACCATGATTCTTTTAACTTTATAATTAATGATAATTATGTATTTAATCTTTTAAATAATAAAATTATATTTGATAAATTTATATATTGTGATAATTTTAATTCTAATAATTTAATATCACCAACTATAACAAATCTAGATAATATTAACACATCTAATATAACAACTAATTTTATTATTACAACTTTATTTAAATTATCTTCATCATTTATAGATAATCTTACCGCAGATACTATAAAAATTAGTACACTTAGTATACATAAAGTAGAAATTAATGAATGTATTGTAAATAATATTAACGCAACTTATATATTAGCAGAAAATATTTATATAGGAGATGAACAATCTAAAGTATTTTCATACAATGTTGATAAAAAAAACAATAAAATATTAAGTAATATTATTCATTCAAATACATTATTATTAAATAATACTGAAAATATAATTACTAATGATGTGGGGGGAAATACAGGCATATACTTTTCTGAAGGATATATTAAAACAAGCAACCAAGGGGACAAATTTATTTTTAAACTACCTGCAAATAATAGTAATAGTCCAATTATTACATTTGGACAAAACTATGATCTTGTTTTAGATAATGATTTAAATGTAAAAAAAATAAATGTATCTGGATTAATAAATGTACCTTTAATAACCACTAATACAATTATTTCTGAAAATATTAGAACAAATGATATTATGAATAATATAATAGATTGTACGGAAATTAATACTGATTTTTCTTTTACTTGTGTCGATATTATATCATCAAATATAAAATCTCTAAATTATAAAATATTAAATTATTGTAATTCTGATAAACTTAATAGTTCTAATATAACATCCAATAATATTAATACAATAACTATTACAGCAAATGATATTAGTTGTAAAAGTATTATAACAAATAACATTAAATCAAATTATTTATTTAATACAAAAAATTTAAATGCACTTGATTTAAATTCAAATTCAAGTACCATAAATAATATTAATAAAGTTAAAAATATTAATTGTAGTGATTTGACAATTAATAATAACATTAATACAAGTAATTGCATATCGCATGATATTAAATGCAATAATATAGATATTAACATAAATACAAATTCTAATGATTATATTACTGATAATTTAACAACTAATAATATAAGCATAGGTAGCATAGTTAATGATAATATTTCTGCTGTTGATATATCAGCACCAGAAATAAATACAGACTATATTATTGCAAATAATATGAAAACATTAAATTTATTTGCGAATGTTGAAATAAATAACAATACTATTATTATAGAATCAGATATTAATATTGTAGACAAATCTTTTACCACATTAATATCAGTATTAAATATTGATAATAAAGTAAATATAATTGAACAATATGATATAGTCGAAACTGATAAATTGATATTTGACGAATTAATTATTAAAGGATATTACGATAACGGTCTTCTCGAAATTAATAAACTAACAAACAATGAAATAAATTCAATTTATTGTAATCCTGACATCATTACGTCGATTGATATTTATACAGATATTATAAATTCTATAGATGTTTTAACCATTACATTAAATACTACTTTAATAAATTCAAATAATATAATATCTAATAATATTAGCACAGTGGGTATGATAAGTGATAATATATTTAATAACGCAGAATTAAATATATTAGGTTCTAACATTAATATTGGTGATATTGATTCATATATACATATAGAAAATGCAAATATATATAATTATCAATTTGTATTATGTGTAGATAAATTGATTAGAATTAATACTAAAAATAACGATATTGGACTTAATTCAGGCATTAATATAAAAAATGGATTTATAAAAACAAATAATGATGGAACGGAATTTATAATAAAAAATCCAAGCGATGATATAATAAGAAAAATTTTAATTTTGGACTCTGACGAAAATATTAGTAATTTTAAACAGAATATTATTAATTATGGTAATTCAACATGTGAGTATTGCAATGTTAATATTATAGAATCGAATAATATTAAAGGTGGAATCATTACATCTAATAGTATATTTTCAGATAACATAATTACCGATTCAATTAATTGTTCAAATAATACAATTATTGATAATTATACAGCAAATACTATATTTATATCAGGTAATACATTTATTAATACATATATTTTAGATGATATAAGTGTTATAAGCGATAATCAATTAGTTTCGATAGATACTTTTAAAATAATAGTATTAAAAAATATATCAACATTTAGATATGATAGTACATGTTTATCATCTATATTCATATCAGATGATGGTACTATAGACAATACTGTTAATGTATTATCCGATACACGTTCCATAGTAATAAATAATAATTTATTGTCAGTAAATACTTTATATTCATATACTATTAAATCCATAATTAGTGCAAATCATTTATTTAATAATTTATATCCAAATAATTTAATTTGTGATAATATTCGTTCTACTAGTATAACAAGTCACGATAATATTATCACTAAGATGAGTTGTAAAAATCTTAATGGAACCGATATAACTATGCCCGACGGAACATTTAAAATATTAAATACAAATACATTAAATGTTACAAATCTAATAGATCAAATAAGTATTATAATAAATATTTTTTTTTGTAATTTTGTTTATATAACCAATTTATTGGAAACATATAATTTTACTGGTAATAATTTTTCAACTATTAAATTAATATGTGGTAATATATATATTAATAATCTCATATATCTGAATAATTCTATTATTAATAGACTCAATACAAGAATTTTAATTCTAAATAAAGATTCTACTTTTGAATTAGCTGATATTGATACTATTAATACTAATCATATAACACTGAGATCAATATTAACAATTAGTTCAAATACTGAAATGAATATAGAAACCAATAATTTACATAGTTTGGATTTAATATGTAATAACATTACCATAAGTGGTAATTTAAATACTAATATAATAAATACATCTGACTTGAATACAACAAATATTACTTCTATAAATTTGGATAATGTAACATTAAATAGTAATTTAATTAATTGTAACCAACAAACTACCGAAATATTATATGTATCTACAAATACTTTTTTAAATAATGTTAATATAAAAAATATCTTAAGCTGCTTCAATATAAAGGGAGATCATTTAATTACAGATAATATAACTTCTTCAAACATATTTACGGAAAATATGACATGTACTAATATTTTAAATACTAATAGAAATATTGCTTTGAACTATATTAGCACAGCAATAAATAGTAAAATAGTCAATAATGTAGAAACAATTAATGATAAAATAATATGCAATACACTACAATCAAATATATTAAATAGTAATATTTTTGATTGCAATAATATGATTATAACTAATTATAGTATAATTTTTAAAGATATACGTGCTCCAGATGTTTGGTGTAATATAGTAGAAACGGATAATATTAATTCTACTAAAGTAACTAGTATTAGCTTTGATGCGAACAATATAAATACATTATTGTTAAATAGTGCTATTGATATAATATCAGATAACTTTACGGTATCTGATATTACTTGTGAAAATTATGTAGGTAATGATATTTTTAGCAATACCATTATATGCATTAAATTAACTAGTTTAACCTTATATTCTCATGATTTAAAATGCAATAATCTACTAAATGTAGATAAGATAATATCAACTAATATGACTACATCGACAGTTTTTAATAATACTATATTAACAACATTAATAAAATCAGATATTTATGATATAAAACAAAATATGACATCACGAAATACACTTACTTCGGATAATATAGATTGTTCTATTTTAGATTCTTTTAATATAACTACTTATGATTTAACATGTGATAAAAAAATAGATAATAATAGTACATATAAGGATTTACGCGTTGCTAATAATTCTGATTTTAATAATAACTTTTCTACTTTTATAACATCTAATAATATCATTACTTTGTTTAATGAACATAATAATGTTTCCGCTGTTTCTTTTGTAGTTGTTGATAATGATTTACATTCTTCTGATATTGAAATTTTAGACGGTTTTTCAAGATATACGGATATCGATACAGCTTATTTAAATTTAACGTATTGGTCTATATTTTTATTAAATGATGAGTTAATGATACGAATCCATAAAACACCGCCTACTATTAATTTTAATGATGTCTCTGATGTAATTATTATTAAAGATATATATAATATATATGATAACCTTAATATATCTAATACACCAACGGGATATCCTATTAAAATTCCTTTAGAATATCCATCATCGGCTATAATTAAAAATAGCATAGATGAAATTATAGATTGCCCTGATGGTATTATTGATGCTAGTTATCCACCTGATACTTATACAGTAATATTTACAATTTATGACATATTTTATAATAGTAATATTAAATCATTTACTTTTAAAATTCCTACAGCATATAATGATTTTATAATAGACTTAGATTTTAATATTAATGATGTACCGATAACATATAATACTCCAAATACTACATTTTCAACAAATCCAATAAAATATGAAACAGGTTATGGTAATTCTAATATATATTGGTCATATTTACAAGGGACTATGACAAATCATATTATTTTCCCACCATTGGTAGAATCACCAAACTCTTCATTTACTTTATCGAACCCAGGTCCAACATTTACAGCATTTACTTTATCCAAAACTTTTATAGATACAGTAAATTTAAACGAGGATTGGTTTTGCGCATTTAAATTAAAAAGATTTAGTGGAGGTAGTATGAGCTTTATGATATATTTTGATTCCAGGGAATATTATGATTTATCTAAAAGTGGGTGGTATTATGACCCACCTGGAGTAACTTATGTAAGCGCTGGACAGGACAGTGTTAATGGAAATAATGGTGCGAAATTTGTATTAGATTTAGGAGCAAATAACATAAGACCATCGGGAATTATTAATAGTTTTGATGTATCTGGAAGCGGAGTAATTCTTAATAACGGTAGTATTAATTGGGTAAACTCAAGCGATGTATTGAATCAATTTAATAATGGTATGTATATGACAATAAGTAAAAATGAAAATCTTAAAACTTTTTCTCTTAAATTATATAAAAATGACGGAACTTTATATGTATCAATAATATTAAATGTCATTACTACTAATTCATATAATAGATTACCCTTTCATTTATATCACAATACAGGTAAATTTAAATATTATGATGGCTTTATTTGGTCAAAATCAAATATGGAAATCAATGATATAAAAACTTTATTTCCATCAGGAAATTTATTTTAATAGAATTATATATATATATATATATATATATATATATATATCTATATCTTACATTAGTTTATGAAATTTATTTTCTACATAATGGACATAAGCGAATATTTTCCTCTTCTTCATATTTTCTTCTTTTTTTATTTTCCCATATAATATATTTTTCATTATATTCTTTCAACAGTGGATATTTTGTTATCCACTTTGGATTATCCCAATCCGAAAAATATCTATTATCTACTTCATTTTCATTATATGGAAATAATGGTTCATCTTGCCTAGATCTATCACCATAATAACATCTTTTAAAACAGTCAATGCATGTATGGTGTTCACATCTAGGTAAAGATACATTTTGTTTTGTTTCCAAACATATAGGGCATTCAACATTATCATAAGTCGTTAATTTGTCCTTACCTTTTTTTATTATATTTCCATCACCGTCTGTTATATCTCCAAATAAAGATATACATTTAAAACATAAATACCCCCCGCAAAGATTATAACAATTTTTTGGTAAAATAGTCTCACATACTACATAATTTTTACATTTTATACCCCCTCCGTTTTTTCTAGTTAAAACCCAATCGTATGCTATGTTATTATTTTCATATTCGAAATCTCTACTCATACTATATATATAGTATGAATATTTAAATAGTTTATAAATTTATAAACTTTAAATATAGTTGTAAGATATATATATATATATATATATATATATATTATTTTTGAATAATATTAAAAAAAATAATATTAAAGAATTGTCATAATAATAATTATATATATATGGAAATATTAAAACCATTAAAAATAAATAATATAGATTTAAATGAACTAACGTATTTACCTCATAAGGAAAAATATAATAAAAAAATTATTCCTATAAAATATAATGGTTTAAATAACTTTGTTTTTCAAACACCTTCGTTATTAAATATTAACAATATAGAAACATATGATAATTATACAGAAATAGAATTATCTTTGGAAGGAAAAGATAAAGAAAAAGTGGATACTTTTATTAGTTTTTTACAATCATTAGAAAATAAAGTTAAAATAGATGCAAATAATAATATAGATACATGGTTTAACAAATCTATAAATTGTATTAATTTTCAAAAAATTATAAGATATTCTGATAAATATAATATCGGAACGTTAAAATTTAAAATAATGAAATCTAATGACTTTGAAACAACCTTATTATTTAAAGAAAATAAAATTAATACTAATGATATACCGAAAAATACATTTTGTAAAATTATTTTAGAATGTTTTGCGATATGGATTAATTCTAATAATGATTTTGGTGTTTTTTTAAGACCTATAGTTATGTCTTTTTCTATTAAAAAGAATATTAATTATAATTATAAATTTATCGATAATGATTCAGATGATGATAATATGTTTATACCAGATACTGATTTAAATAATAATATGTTTATGAGAATTATCCCGTCTGAACGAAATAAAACTATATTAAGTGATTTAAATAATTTAAAAGAGTTTTTACCTATTAATAAGAAAAATGGTTTAGAAGATATACTTTCTATTGATATAGAAAAATCTATCGAAGATTCTAATAGTTTTATCCAATCTGAATAAATTGAATTTTTAATTGCAATTCGATTTCATAAAAAGTTGACTTTATAAATTGACAGTAATGAAAAAAGTATACAACTAAAAAAACTAATAAATTATTATAATATAATTTTAATATTAAAATTATATTATAATATTGGTCATATATTTGAATATTATTTTTAAACTTCGTCACTATATATTGATTTTTCAGTTCTAATTCTAGGTAATATATTAACAGATGTTAATTCTTGGAATAATAATTTACAAGCATATGGAATTACAACTGCCGAAATCCTTATTGAATTTTTACATCCCTTACAATGATAATATGATTTTCCAATTACCTTTGATGCAAACATACCACATTCATCACATACATAGACTTTAGCTATATCTGATGTTTCCATCATTTTTTCTTTTAGAAATTGTGCTGCACCGTGGGCGACTATGGAATCTTTTTCCATTACACCTATTTTCAAACCACCGTCCCTAGCTCTACCTTCTAATGGTTGTCTAGTCAATGCTTGTTTAGGTCCTCTTGCTCTTGCATGAATTTTATCAAGAACCATATGTTTTAATCTAATATTATACGTAGGGCCTATAAATATCTCTACTTCCATTTTCTTACCAGTTAATCCACAATACATAACTTCAGTACCATAGGGGGAATAACCTTCTTTTTTTAAAATATCACATATTGATAAAATATCATAATTATTAAATGGAGTACCGTCTACAAATTCTCCAGTTAATGCGGCTTGTTTAGAAGCAATACATTCTATAAATTGCCCAATAGCCATTCTTGATGGGAATCCGTGTGGATTTAATATTAAATCTGGAATAATTCCATTTTCTGTAAAAGGCATATCTTTTTGTTCGTATAATATACCAATTGTTCCTTTTTGTCCATTTCTTGAGTTTCCGCACCAAACAGGTATATTATTTCTAGACACATAAATTATACCATCTCCTGGGACACTAACACAATAAACAGTTCCTTTATAATTTATTTTTTTATCATCTATCCTTTTATCATTTACACTTGGTGTTATTTTTTGAATATTAATGATATAATTATTATTATTGGTTAATTTAGAAATTGAACTATATCCGGACTGTAGTACAAGTCTTTGAATATTATTTGATGCTTTTATATCAGTTACTATAATTGAATCCGATTTACTCAATACGCGAATAGTTTTTAATAATTCACATGAAAAGGATGTTGGTAAAAACCAAACCCAATCTGGTAAATAATGACTATTGCAACAATTCTCTGATTTTACATAAGTATAAAAATGTTTATCATGAATTATTATTTGATCTGATATTATTTCATACTTAAATTTACATTTACAAACTATATCGCAAATAGTATCTATTGTAGTATAATTTTCATCAATTTTAATATTTACTGTTTCGTTAATATCATTAATATTACCATTAATTAAAACCATACCAAATAAACATATCCAATTATAAATATAAATTTTTTTTTCACTTAATTTAAAATTAAATATTTTCCCATGCATATATTCAAAATAATTTGTATTTTTTCCTGGGTTATAATCATCAACATCGTTTTTATAAAATCTAGGTAAATTAAAAATACTGTCAGCCACTTCTATATTATATAAATTATTTTCTTTAACATACATTCTATGATTTAAAGTAACGCATAAAGAAATATTAACGTTTTCAATTATATACATTTCAGTATCAACTTCGTATTTATGAATTGAATTTGGTTTACAATATTCTAATTTACCCGAATTAAGAGTTGCGATTATATGATCTTTGGTAATATCCTTGATATTAATCCAACCATCTAATGTAAATACACTATGTGAATTATCATAGCAAGTAAATTTATCTCCAATTATTGGTTTCCGTTCCATTCTTATTTTAATATCTATCATTTTATATCCCTCGTTATTAAATATATTATTACGAACTTTATCTATGACTCCCGGAACATTGGATTTAAATATTTCTGAATTATCTTTAAAAATTTTATTATTTGCACCAGTTGGGTTAATAGGTGAAATTTTTCCTATTATTATATCTTCATTTTCTAATATTGTTTCTTCTGGTGCGTATCCCGATTCATTTAATTTATTATAATTACCATATTTTATACCAGTAACTTTATCTATGTCGGGTTTTGTAAATATATCATCCTGTGATGTAGATGGATTTTTTTTTATTTCACTGTGATATTTTTTAACAGTATCTGCTCTAAATAACCCCCTATTAATTGATGATTTATTGAAAATAATAGAATCTTCTTGATTATATCCATTATATGATAATATGGCAACAATTGCATTTTCACCAAATGGTAAATCTAAACATGAATTATATTTCATACCTTGTGTGATAACTAAAGGTATTTGTGGATGATATAATAATTGAGAGTTATCTATTCTATTTTTATATGAAGATAGATATATACTAACTGCTTGTTTTAATTGAGAGAAACATAATATATTTCTTCCTGCGTAATTATGATTTGAAAATGGTATATTTGTTGCTATTGTTCCCAACATAACCCAAGCATGAAATTCACAATGAGTATAATTAACCCATCTATATTCACCATATCTATTAATATCATATTTACTGTTTATCGATTCACATTTATTATTTTTATGTAAATAATTTTCATTAAGTTTATTTAAATTTTCGGAAACTAATAAATAATTAAGAGATTCTATATCTTCATATTCTATAATATTTTTATATTTAGATGATATAGTATACCAAGAAGACGCTTTAGTTTTTTTATTATATTCTATTTCAATATCATCAATCAATTCTTTTGAAAAATTTATTACATGATCCTTTACAATTAATAAAGGTCTTATTAATCTTCCACCGTCCGAATATATTTTTATTTCTCTAAATTTATAATCATATAAAATAGATACATGTTTATCTATAAGATTATCGTATCTTAATTTTTTTAATTCATTATAAACTATTAAAGAATTTTTTATTTTACATAAACCTACCATATCACCATTTATAAATATTTTAGTATAATTATTCATAGTAAGAATATCATCTATATTATATGGATGGATGATGTAACGACTTATGTTAGAATTTTCATTAAGAATCTTTTTAATTAAAGTAGACTGAGCTATATTTTGCATTGTTATTGAAGCCATCATTGCTAAACTTTTCACTACACCGATTTTAGCACCTTCAGGTGTTTCAATACAACATAATAATTGACATTGGTTTTGATTAACCTGTCGTATTGATGTTACCTTAACCGTAGAATCATCTACCGAAGGTAACATTATTCTACGTAAATAAGATATTCCTTGTACCCAGCTTAATCTCTGCAACGATTGAGCTACACCTTTTTTCGTTTTATTTATCCCCCAAATACCTGTAGATAATGCTGTTTTAATGCCCTGTTCAATTATATTAGGTTTTATTTGGGATATTACACTAATAGGATTTTCAAAAGACTGGTATTTTTTTTTAAAATTCTTCCCAATTTCATTTAATAATCTTTTCCAATTTTGTCTAAATAATTGGCTTAATAGAATCCCAGGTGTTTCAATTCTTTTGTTTTGAATACCATCTCTATCATCAGGATCTATTCTTTTTAATATAACATTTAGTAATTTATTTACTATATAACCAATAAATATTTTTTTTTTATGAATATCATCACCCAAATGAGGCAATAGATCATTAGTTAAAATTTTTGTTAAAAAAATTTTTTTTTGATTTTTACAAAGTTCTTCGTCCGTTGACGAAAATCTTTTATTTCTTTTTAATTTAGTAATTAAAAATTCAATAGCCTGTTCTTGGGTTTTAATTGGAACATCGTTATCATCTACAGAATTTAACATTGAAGCTCTTAATAAATCAATCATTTTATAATCAGATAAATCATATGTTATGTATGATATAATGTCTTTATCCGATTCTACACCTAATGCTCTCATTAGAACAAAAATAGAAACGTTTACTAATTGTAATGATGTACTAACTATTAGTACGCCATCTTTTTTGGGTTTTATTGTTAAAATTTGTAAATTGTCAGACCAATCATTTTTTTTAGAATTGATTTGAGCAACGTAAACAATATTATCGACATATGTATTATCTTTTTTACCAAATACTAATACTTTATTATCTACCATTTTTTCAATAGACATTACGACTTTTTCTTGACCATTAACTATAAAATACCCACCTGGATCATATTTACACTCATTATGTAAATCATTTTTAATATTGGTAGTACAGTATTTTGATTTAATCATAATTGGAATATTGGCAATAGCCAATTGTTTTTCAACCGAGCCTATTATTTTTGTAGTAACTTTCCCTGTTCTTGTGTCTATTATTTCTACAAATTGAGTAACATCTGCTATTATTGTAGCAAAATAATTTAAATGATTTTTTCTAGCATCGTCCGGAAATTTAATTTCATTGTTTGAGTCAAATACAGACGATTTGACACCAATATTTGAACATTTAAAACCATTCATATAAACCATATCTTTATCTACACATTCATAAAAATAATTTTGTTCATTATATAAAAAATAAGGTATAATTTCTTCTATTAATTGATTATATGAATTAAATAAATGATTATATAAGACATTTGGTTGGTTAAAGTATAAATCAATTATTTTATTAATCGTCGTTTGATACGCGTCCATTATATTTTAATATATAATACTATATATATATTTAAATAATATTTTTCAATTTTTTTAATTATTATATAATAATTGAGAAATCGACTGTAATAATTAGTAGTATATTTTAATAAATTCACTCTAATTATTTTTTTTTAAATAAATTTAAAAAAAAATAATATTATAATATAGTATAATATAGTATAATATTATAATATAGTATAATATAGTATAATATTATAATATATTATAATATATATAATGGACATTACTTTAATATATATAATTATCGGTGTGATGTGTATTGTTATTATAGCACTAATAGCTGGTATAATTATTGTAAATAATAAAAAAGAAGAGGTGGGTAAAAAATTTAATGATATTAATAATCAAGTCATTGCTGATAAATTAAAAATTGAAGAGGCCGATAAAAAATTTATCTCTGGTTTGAAACAAATACAAAGTCTTCCTATAGCCGATGATAGTATTCTTATAAATCCTTACATGGTTCAAAAAATAAAACTTATGGAACAAAGGTTTATGCAAGATATAAAACAAAATAAGACTAAAACAGAATATACCGATCTTGTAAAAAAAATTGAGACCGATGAGAGATTAACAAAAATAATGAAAGAAACAGGATATGATATAAATAACAATCATAGGTTAGCTGGAAAATACTTTATTGATATACCACCTCTCGAGGAAAGTGAAGCCGGTGAAATTCTTTTAAAGGCATGTAATAAAATACCTCATTGTCATGGTATAAATTTATACAATACTAATTATGAAAATAAAAACCCACCATTGGCTAAAATGGTATTTACAGATCCAGCAAATACTAATAATTTAGCATATTATGTAAATAATCCAGAATCTTACTCTATAAGTAAATCTTCATTAACTCAGAAATTGCTTGAATGATATCTTTACTAAAAATAATTATTATCAAATTGTGTTATATATCTAAATATCATGAATAATAATTTATAAGATAATACCAAATATAAACCTAATAAATATTAACCTTTTTTAAGAAAATTAACTGTAATAATCTTTCACATAATTATTACTTTTGTCAAAATATATTCCAAGGCATTAAAATATATTCTTAAAAATATAGTTTGAAATTACCACAATTGAAAAACAACATATATATATATATATATATTTCAATGAGACTTTTTTATCCATAATAATATTTTAAAGTTTTTTACAATTAATAATATATATATATATATATATATTATGATAGATCTTAATAACAATTTCAATAGATTTTTACTTTCAATTGCAGTAATTGCCGTAATATTAATAATTTCGGGTCTGATTACTTACTTTAAAAATGACGAATGTAAAAAAAAACTTGAAGCATCGACTAAAAAACCTATTGAGGGGCAATGTAAAAAAGAAATTGATTTATATATTAAAAATGAAAAAGACAAACTCGATGAAAAACTTATAGCTGATCTAAAACAAATACAAACACTACCAACAACAGATGGTAATAAACAAGATCCTGAGTTTCTCGAAATGCTAAAATCATATATAGAATTGAAAAAAAACAAATCAAAAGAGGAATATTTATTGGAATCAGATATTAAAAAACATATGCCCAATATTGAAAAAGATGCTATGGACAATAACTATAATATTAATTATAATAATAGATTAGCTGGAAAACATTTTCAGCATATTCCAATGCTTGGTGATCTTCCATTTGTTTTAAAAGAATGTAATAAATCACCATTATGTCATGGAATAAATTCTTACAATGCGGAATATGAAGCTACGGATTTTCCTTATTTTAAACTAGTTTATACACATCCAGCCAATACTGAAAATATAGAATATTATGTAGATAAACCAGGTAATTTCTCTATTAGTAAAAATTCTCTAAAAAAGAAATTACTTGTATGAAAATTTTAACGCATGTGGTTATTTTTACAGTTTTATTTATATATGTTACCTTATAATTTTTTTAACATAAGTAAACTTTTTTAAGAAATAAATATTATACCAACAACAAAATTAATAAAGATACCGCTTATTTAAATTGTTAATATATATTTATAAATATATAAATATATATTAACAATTTAAATAATAATGAAATCTTATAATATAAACATAGATTCGAGTAAGAGAGATATTACAAATTATCCAAATAGTTGTGATTTTAATTATACTATAAATTCTAGTATAAATTATATAAAATTAAAGGAATTTAATATTAAAAATATATTTCCTATGTTTAGTAATTTTTATAATAATAATTATTTTATTATAAAAACTGAATTATTTGGAGCTCCTCACAATTCTAATGTATTTACTTTACCAAAAGAAGAAAAAATAATATTGGATGATAATGTATATAAAATTGATAATTTAATATATATATTAAATTATCAATTAAGTAATTTAAAATTAACGGATACAACTAAAACTAAAGGAATAGTTTTTGAAAATCTAAATAACAAAATAATAATAAAAAATATGTCTAGACATTATAAAGTGAATATAGATTTTTCAAATATTACTAAATATACATCATTTGGAAATATTATTGGATTTAAAAATCAATATTATTCCATAAATCCAGCAGAATCAATAATTAGTGAAAATGACTATAAATATTATTATGATTATATTAGTTTAAATATACTAAATCTCGAAAATTATATAAATACTGATATATCTTCTAATATTTTTAGTAAAATATCATTTAATGAAACTACTAATAAATATGTTACGTATATAGAATATAAATATAGTTTTATTGATTGTATTAATATAACAGAATTGAAAGTTAATATTTTAAACGATGATAATAAAAATATAATATCTGATATAAATTATTCATTTGTTATAGAAATAGGTATTGATGAAACTAATCAAAATATAAGTTTAATAAATAGGATTTCAAAACTAGAAGACTTATTATATAATATATTGGAAGAATTAAAAGAGTCTAATAAATTTTTAAATAAGGATAATGAAAATAAAATATCTAATAATGTAATTGAAAATAAAATATCTAATAATGTAATTGATAATAAAACAAATGATAAAGTAATAATAAATGATAAAGTAATAATAAATGATAACAAAATAAATGATGAAATAATAACAAACGATAGCAAAATAAATGATGAAATAATAAATAATAAAAATAAATTATTATTTCCATTCAATATCCAAAACGTAATTATTAATGAAAAAAAACTAAATAATACTGAAATAAAGTATAAAAAAAAAGTATTATTTAATTATTAAAATTTTATTTATTTATATAAATAAACATTATCTAATAATTATTATAGATGTCTTTTACACAAGAACTATTATTATATATAATATTAGGTATTATTATATATAGTTATTTCGATACACCAAATAAAATAATTAATATAAAAGATAATACTAATACTAATACTAATACTAATACCAAAAATAAAGATTCTGGGTTATGGACTAATATTAGATATGGTAATACAGAAAATATATATATTATTAATTTTATACAAAATATAAATAATAAAGATAATGAATTTAAAAAAATTTCTAAGAATATTTCTTACAATAATACTACGAATACATTAAGTATTAAAAGTAATGATGAATATATAGCCATTGCATTATTAAATATTTCATTTTTATATATTATTAAAGTGTTGGATATTAATACAATAATTAAAAATAACCTTGTAAAAAAATCAACAAATGATATTATGACTGATAGTAATATTCGTAACGCTACTATTAAAAAGTTAATAAAACAAATAAATGATTTTAATGAAGATAATTATGAGAGTGAAGATATATTAACATCTAAAGAGGATAATGTTGAAATAAAAGAGGATATGGCAAAAAATAATATAATTAATTATGAATATAATATTGATAAATCAGCAGAAGATGTTAATGAAATAATCGGAGATAATGATATAGAATTATCCGTAACCGAATCAGAGAATATGACCACTAAAACTATTGAAAAAAATATAACAGCCTTGGATAATACTTCTACTGGAATGTATTCTTTTTTATAAAATAATAAATAATTTAGGATACCATTTATTAATATTATCATCAATAGTATTTAAATATTTAAAAATATTTTCATTATCTTTTTTGATAATGTCCTTATAATTATTGTGGTTACCATCATAAATATCAATAGTAGTATCGATATAAGGATGTATATTTCTCAAGTAAATAAGTCTATCCAATAAATTCATTTTCGGTATATCGATATCATAAATTAAATATAAATTATATTTTTCAAAATATTCATATTTTACCGTATATTCTATATATATTGGGTATATAGTAATGGGTAACTTATATATATTTAATAATTTATTAGGTGGCTCCATTAGTAAAAGTTTATTACTATTATTATATAACTGTATTTTATTATAATGTGTTAAATTATACAAAAAATTATAACATTTTTGTGTTTTTATTTTTTTTTTGAAACGATTTACATACATTCTAATATTATGTAAAATTTTATTCGCTGATATACAAATATTATTATTATTAATAAAAAAAAATCTAGTATATAGAAAATAAAAGTTATCTATTATATTTAATTTATGTCTAATTATTTTTTCCAATATATTATTTTTAAATAATATATCTGAACATTTTTTTATTATAATATCGTCAGAACATAGTTTTATTAAAGGATATGATAATAAATAATCTAATAATAATTCGTTATCTTTATTAATAACAAATGAATAATTACTTATATTTTTAATTAAGTTAGTTGTGTTAATGTTATGTTTAATATTTAATATAATGTGTGATATTATCATATCTTCTGTGGATAAATATTTATATATTTTATTAATATATAAATATAATTCAGTATTATTATCACTATTATTTATTATTCTATGATATACACTTTCTAATGACTTTATGCAATGTGTAATAGTAAAACAATGATTTTTTTGTATTTTTATAATAATATCATTTGATTTTATATTATTATATAAATATATTATAAAGCCTGATATATCATAGTATATTGATATAAATTTTAAAAATTTTATTATGGTTGATTCTTTTTTTACAATATTATAAAGAATTTTTTTTAATATATTATTACTAATATTTATGTAATAATTAGTTTTAAAAATATATTTAAATACTTTAAAACTATTATTCAAAGTGGAGTTAATCAAAATAATGGGATATTTTTCTATTAATACCGATATTGAATTATTTTTCTCAAAACCTTCATATTTTTTTATCCAAAATTTTAAATCTTTAAAGTTACCATATCTTGATGTCTGTATTATACAATTTAATATAAATGTTTTATTATATTTATTTAATAATTTATAATTATCTATTATTATTAATAATTTACTTGAATTTTTATAAGTAATGCATAAATTTATTAAGTTTGAGTTTTTAATTTTATTATATATTAATTTTTTATTATTTCTATTAGATGTTTCGTATATATGGTTTATTATTATTATAATAAATTCTAATAAATTATATAAATCATTATTTAAATATATTGAACTATCGTTTAGCATATCCATTAAATTGAATAAAATATTTAATTTATTTTTATAAGAATTAAAATATATAAATATAGTATAAATATACAATTTGTCAGTATTCAATAATTTTATAAAATTTATATCTTTATTATAATCAATTTCTTTTATCATTTTATATAATTATAAATTAAATTTTAAAGGAAGATTTATATTATTGTATGTTAATATATCGCAAGGCTGTACTATAATTGCCAACAGAATCTTCAGTATAATAAATAACAGTATAAAAATCTATGGGTAATGTATTAGTTTGGTTAATTAAACTACTTTGTGTTATTTTTATAGGAGATAAAATAATATTATTTGTATTTATTGATGAAATTGATGTTATATAAGAATCTACATTTCCATCTAAATCATCATAAGAAATTATACCAGGTTCTATAAAACTATTTCCTTGGTTAATATTTATAGTAGTATTACCAGTTAAACTAATTAAGGGTGGTACATCATCTAATCTTACCTTAATAATACCACCTGTTCTATATAACCCCCATATTGGTATACCTGCATTTGCCGCACTTGTATTTGTATCAAAATGTAATAAATCAGTAATAATATCCCCTAATATATTAATAATTGATGAAGTTGTCCCAAAAAAAACATTTCCATTTATAAAAGAATTTCCACTAATATATAAATTATTAGATACGGTAACAGAACCAGTTATTACGGAATCGTTGGATATATTTATATTTGATAATATAGTAGCATTACCATTAATGATAGTATCCCCATTAACAAATAAATCCGAATTAATAGTTAGATTATTATTTATAATAGTACTCCCATCCACCGTTAAAGATGATCCTATGGTAAGAGTTCCGTTACATATAGCTGAACCGGAAACATTAATATTTGATAATATAGTACTATCATTATTTATACTTATGTTACCAGATACATACATTATTCCATTGATAGTGGCATTTCCATATATAATACTATTATTAGAAACATATAGATTATTATTTATACTAATATTATTAAATATACCATCAGAACCAATAATATTTGAATTCACTGTAACATCATTATTAAATATTATTTCATTATTTACATTTAATGTAGAACCTATAGTACAATTATTAGATATTACAGTATCGCCTGAAACATATAATGATGATAATATCGTTACATCTTGATAAAAAACAGAATCATTACTAACATTTAAATTATTCGACAAATCAACAGTTGCTATATATCTGTCGGTTATTTTTCCAGGAGGTCTAATAATAAATCTATCGGCTGTATTATTTGTTTTTATATATCCATTACCTAAATTACTATAAAGTTCTATGCCGCTATTATTTCCTATATCTATACCTAAACCTGTATCTTTATTAATGTTTAAAGATATTAATTTATCACTAATTATAAAATCGTTTGATGAACCATAATATGTAGTACCTAGAATATTAATTACAGAATTTGAATTACCTATATTTATAATATTTCCTATAATACTAATAGTATCATTTTTACCAATAATATTATCACACTGTAACAGATTATCGCATATTAAATCATTTTCGATAAAAAAATTATTCATTATTGTAGTATTTCCATTTATTATAGTTGTGCCACTTATATAGATAGTTCCCAATATTGTAGTATTGTTAGATATACTTATATTATTACTGTTTATATTTTCTAATATTAACATAGTATCATTAACATGTAAATTATTTTCAACCACAGTGTCCCCATTTATTATCATATTACCAGATATATTTACATTTGAATTAACAAATGTATCAGCTCCAATATAACCATAACCAGATACATTTAAATTAGATAATATAGTAACATCCCCTTCTATTAACGTGGTACCCGATATAGATTTTATATTATCTATACCTAACATTTTTCTATATTTACTTGATAATACAGAATCGACCATATATTAAATACGATTATATATTAAAAATAATATATATATATATATTATTTTTAATATATAAAAAAAATGAAAAATATATTATTAGAATATAAACAATTATTAAAAGATAACTTACGCTGTATACGAAATAGCGTAAAAATCATATATTAACTTGTAAATATATATTATTATCAAAGTTAATAAAACTACATAAATATCTATCAGTAAATATTTTACATTAACTACAATGCCACCTATTAAAAAAGATAATTCGGAGAACGTTAACGATAAATGTTTAATAGAATTAGAAAAAAAAATAGATACTTTAGTAGATATAATTAAAAAACTTAATGGTGATTATGAAAAATTATCAACAGATAATGAAATTTTAATAGACAAAGTAAATGATTTAAAGGATATAATTTCTGAAAATACTTGTAAGATCGAAACTTTTTATATAAATGAAGATAATAAAAATTTTGAAAACATTCAATCAAATATTTCAGATTTACATAAAACTATGACATCATTAGAAGAAAATATTTCTGACATTTCACATAAGATTAATAATAATAATACCTTTAACAATAATCCAGGAAGTTCTAATGATCGACCTAATAATAACCCAGGAAGTTCTAATGATCGACCTAATAATAACCCAGGAAGTTCTAATGATCGACCTAATAATAATCAAGGAAGTTCTAATGTTCCATATAAAAAAGATAATAGACATAAAACTAGACAATGTATCTATTTCAGTAAAGGACAATGTAATAAAAATGAAAACTGTACTTTTTTACATGAATAAAATATTAGATATTTATATAATAAATAAATAAAATTAATAATTATTATAATAATTATTAATTTATTCAAATATTCTTTTAAAATCAGATACTGTTACATTTGAATTTTCTTCATATATCAAATACCCGTATAACCAATTTAAATTACCATACGAGTAAAAAGAACATATACTATTGGTATTGGTATATTGAAATTGATTTTTTGAAATTTTGGAATCTAATAAAATATTATCATTATCATAAAAATCAATATTTAAAAAATCATTTTTTCTATATATTTTAATATATATACCAAATCCACTATTAAAATTTTCATAAAAATTTAAAGATGGTGAACCGCTATCCCAATATATAGGATCATCGTCAAAATACTTGAAACTATCTTGAAATGAAATATTAGAAACACCTCCATTTACATTATTATTATTATCTCCCCAATTTGTTGTAATCGGATCAAAATTAATTTGAAACATTCCATTCCAATTAACTGCCCTAACTTTTAAAATTACTGACCATTCATTATTAAAATCGAATAATAAATAATTTGGATTAAATGTCCATGACGAATCAATACCATCTATTAAATTATTATTAGAAAATGTAAAATAATTACCATTTGTATCTTTTGTTTGAATAATATGGTTATTTTCATAAGGATAATATTTTAATATATTTGACACTGTTAATGTTCTAGTTATATATCCTTCATTACCGCAACTATCTATACCAACATAGTCAATATTATACGATCCTATATCTAATATAGTTGTTTCAGTTATAAGAGTATTAGCACCAGATATAAAATATCTATTATTTATTATATTTGGTGTTAATTCATTAGATATTGAATATAAATATAAATCAATAGTACTATTAATATTATCAGTAGCGTATACACCGTCATCATAATATTCTGATCCATTATTTATAGAAATTGCAGTAGTTCCTGATAAAAATAATACTGGTGGTGTATCATCTAATCTTATTTTAAGTATACCCCCTGTTCTATAAAACCCCCATAAAGGAACTCCATTAGATACCGCATCATAGTTAGTTTTATATTCAGGAAAGGTTCCTATTAATTGTCCCAATATTTCATATTCATTATAATTATTATAATTATTCATTAAATCTGAATAATTTCCAATAAAACTACCTAGTGTTATATTTCCATCTATATTAACATTTCCATTTATATATAAACTAGATAATAATGAAGTAGACCCTTTGAATAGCGAACCACTGGAAATATTTACATTATTTTTTAATATTATATTACCTGCGATATTTGTATCACTGTTTATATATAAATCAGACTGAAATGTTAAATTCCCATTAATTATTACATCACCCGCAGCATACATATTTGACATGAATGTGGTTTTTCCTTGTAAAATAGCACCACCATATATATTTAAATCAGATGACATTGATACGCTTCCTAATATTGATAGATTTCCAGAAACATCTAAATTTGATAAAATTGTTGCATTAAATACACTAGCCGCTCCATTTAAATTAAAATCAGAATTTATATCCACATCATTATTAACATTTATACTACCTCCTATAGCAACATTAGATAAACATGTAACATTATTTATAAAATTGGTATTTCCAGATATAATTAACGATCCATTAAAAATACTGTTTCCTATAATAGTAGTGTCTCCATTAACCACAAGATTAGAATTTATAGTACTATTACCATATAAACTAGTAGTGCCCGATATATTTAAATTATTTAAATTATCTAATGTTGCTATATATCTAACAGATTCTTCATTCGGTGCTTTTATTTCAAATCTGGTAGCACCAGTATTAGTTCTAATAAAACCAACACCACTTATTGCACTAATTTCAATACCTGCTAAATTACCTATATCACTTACATTAGAATAATTTAATACAATATATTTATCACGTACGTTTACTTCCTTTGTATTTATTGATAATCCGGTACCATATATATTTACTATTGAATTAATATCGCCTATATTAATATTATTACATAATAATGATAATTCGGTATTAACTGCAAATATATTATTAACTGTAATATTATTATTAAAATAAGACTTTTCAGAAACATTTAAAGAAGCTATATCTAAATTATCAAATACTGAATCATTATTTATTTGAATATTACCTTCTATGATAATATTGTTTGAATATATATTACCAAATACTGTAGTATCATTAATAATAGAATTGTTTAAATTAATATCTTTTGATATATTAACATTTCCCATTTTAGAATTATTAGAAACGTTTATATCCATTATAGTAGTTTCTCCTTGTAATATAACATAATTAGATATATATAAATTACCCATAATAGTAGTAGATGCGTTCATAATAGTTTTATTTGTTGTATTATTCAAATTAGTTAAACCCAACATTTTTTTATATTTTTCAGTTTGTGCTATATCTACGTTTGACATTATATTATAATATAATATGACATATTATATTATAATATAATATGTCATATTATATTATAATATGATTATATTTTTTAGTTATTGTTAATTGAAATTTTATATATTATATGTATTATTCTAAATCAAAATTTATGATATCTAAACTTTTTGTGAAATTAACAGTAAAAATGATAAATTTATCATTAAATATTACTTTTTTTATTTATTATTTTGATATTTTTAGATAAACTTTTAATAATATTATAATTTTGTTTTTATTTTTTTTTTGATAATTTTAACCTTATTACAAATACCTTAAATTATCTTACTATCAATATAACTACCAAATATATCAGTTATGAAAAAGTTTATATTTGTTAATAATCAACTTTTTGATTCAATTTTTTTCAAAAAATAATAACTTTTTTAAAGAACCCAACGGGGTTGCTACTAGTAACGGAAAAGTTTATATTTCTTGATAACTTTATCATAATATCAATTTTTTTTCTTTTTTATTTATACTATATTTACGTAAACCATTCATTTTAGCGACATATACATTCATAATCGAC